>Ga0194132_10007434_pt1 | contig 16333 bp, 15 predicted proteins | sample TA2KigOf80mmetaG_FD_148612 | JGI IMG/M metagenome (GOLD analysis project Ga0194132, IMG submission 148612) | Freshwater microbial communities from Lake Tanganyika, Tanzania - TA2015054 Kigoma Offshore 80m | ecosystem: Environmental > Aquatic > Freshwater > Lake | place: Tanzania: Lake...
GCGTGCTCGTGACCGGCGTGGCCGGATTCATCGGTTCCTTCGTGGCGCGGAACCTGCTTCACCTTGGCATGCACGTCGTGGGCATGGACAGCCTGAACGCGTACTACGACCCGGGTTTGAAGCGAGCGCGGGTGGATCGACTCGCCACCGACGCGCGCTTGCGATTCGAACACGTCGACTTGGCCGACATGAGCATGTTGCAAGACGCGTTCCGGGCCCACGCGCCCCGACGTGTGGTGCAAATGGCCGCCCAAGCCGGCGTGCACCACTCGCTCTCGCGCCCGGAGGATTACGTTCGCAACAACCTGGTAGCCACGGCGAACCTCCTGGAGTGCTGCCGGCATGGCGACGTGGAGCACCTCATTTTCGCGAGCAGCAGCTCGGTGTACGGACTGAGCCGAGCGCTGCCGCTTTCGACCCGGGTTCCAGCGGACCATCCGGCCCAGTTCTACGCGGCGACCAAGCGATCCACCGAGTTGATGGCGCATGCCTACAGCAATCTGATGGGCATGCCGTCGACCGGACTTCGCTTCTTCTCGGCGTATGGCCCCATCACTGACATCAGTGCGAACCATGTTGAAGTCGCATCTGTTGGGGGATTGCTACGGATCGAAAGACGTGAGGTTGTCGCAGACACCGGCTCGATTCGGCTTCGGGTTGGCGATCGATTCGTTATGCCTTCCTCTTGCCTGGAACACGCGATGGCTTCCCGGGTGGTCTTTGGGCTGAGCGGCATGCGGGTCGTTGTTCCTGCCGTTGAGAAGAGCAGCGGATGGGGGAAACATGCCGCTCCGTGATAGTGCCGGGTTCATCGCGTTTGACGCTTTGGTGGCGGAATGCTGTCCCGGCAACCGGATCACCGACGCTCGCATGCGTCAGATTCTGGCCGCCGAGACGCGTGGCGAGTACATGAAGGTCTGGAAGGGCACCGTTGATCGCCATGAGGCACCTCCCGAGGCCAATGGCGCGGACGTTGTCACTCGTTTCGGCACCTTCCGGCCGAGCTGTGGTGCTTTCAGTCCATCTGGGCGCGCCGTGCTTGGCGGTCTCTGGATGGGGTTGCTCGCGTGCAGTGCTGGTGTGGTGGCGGCCCTTTTCCCGGCACGCATCCGCCGTCTCGGCAGGTTCGTCCTGATCATTGGCACTGGCCCCTCCGATGTCACTCGCGACGGTACCGACGAGCGATTCGTGGAGTTCTGCCGCAAGGGACCGATCTCGACGCTGCACGCACCTGCGATGCTGATGGTGCAGAGCGGGGGTGACTCGCAGAGTGGACTTGATTCAGGCATTCTGTACGCCAAGCGTCCCCTCTATCGTCTGGTGCGGGTGAGTCACGCCGGTTGGCTGCAGAGACTTGGTGTGGCGGGAAGGCTGCTGCTCGGAGCTGTCGCAGCGGTTGTGAAGACGCCACTTGATGCGCGACAAGCGCTCCTCATGCGCGACGCGATGGAGGCTGTCGTAGTTCGCGCACTTGTGCGCTGGGGGTCGCTGGGGGAGGTGATGATCACCAACTCGGCGGTGACCCGGCAGGCAACCTGGATCCGTGAGGGATCGGTGTCGTGTGCGATGGTTTGGTACTCCGAGAACAGCAAGTGGATTTGGCAGGACGGGATTCACGATGCGGAGTTGCCGATGTATCGGCACTTGCATGTCGGCGTTCACTGGGTGTGGACTGAGGCGCACGCGAACTGGCTGAGGTCGCTCGGTCACGATGGGCCGATTCATGTGGTGGGGCCGATCCTTTGGTACTTGCCGCGTCCAGCAATTCCCAAGCCTGCTGCCGACGTTCTTTGGGTGACAGTGTTCGGCATCATCCCTGTCTCGGATGACCTTGCCGAACAACTTGGCTTTACGGACAACTATTACTCCGTCGATCGTTGCCTCGCGTTCCTGAGAGGTGTCGTGGTCGCAGCCGAGGCCGCAAGGGCGCAAACCGAGCTGCCCATTCAGGTGCGGGTCAAACCAAAGCGATTTCGGCCGAAGGCTCCATCTGAGTATGAACGAGAAGTAGAGACATTGGTCGGGGTCGGTGCGTTGGCGTGCATGGAAACATCCGCCGACCAGTTTGATGCTGCAAGAGAATCGCTGATCTCGGTTGTGCAGCCCTTCAGCTCGCCTGCACTGGTGGCGGCCCATGTCGGCGCCCGTGCGTGCTACTTTGACGCGACTGGCGTGCTTGAGCGCCCTGTGGACCTCGATCAGGCCATTCCATTTGTGCAGGACCGAGCCTTGCTGGAGGCGATCATCGTCGATGCGGCACGTAGCGCGTCGTAATCCGAGGGTTAGACTACCCTCATGAAATGGAACGTGCTGCTTTCGGCGCCATATATGGTGCCCTTTGCGGACCGGTTCGTGCCCGAGCTGGAGGCCGCCGGGTGCCGTGTGACGGTCGCGCCGGTCGCCGAGCGGCTTGAGGAGGCGGACCTGCTGCGGCTCATGCCGGAGATGGACGGCATCATCTGCGGGGACGATCGGCTGACCCGGCGTGTCATCGAGTCGCTTCCGCGGTTGAAGGTGATCTCGAAGTGGGGTACGGGCATCGATTCCATCGATCGACAAGCATGCGTAGACCGGGGCGTCCGCCTGTGTAACACGCCGGATGCATTCTCGACGCCCGTGGCCGATTCAACGCTCGCGTACATTTTGGCTTTCTCGCGCAGGCTCGTTGAGATGGATCGTGCGATGCACGCCGGTGAATGGCACAAGATCCCCGGCCGTGCGCTGCATGAATGCACGCTCGGCATCGTGGGCGTCGGCAACATCGGCAGGGCTGTGGCGCGCCGGGCCCGGGCGTTCGGCATGCGCATCCTCGGCTGCGACATCCGCCCGATTCCGCCGGGCGTGCTGTCTGAGAGCGCGATCGAACCGGTCGATCTTGGCGCGCTTCTCGCGCAGAGTGACTTCATCACGCTGCATTGCGACCTGAACGCCACGAGCAGGCACCTGCTGCGCGCCGAGACGCTCTCGCAGGTGAGGCGTGGTGCGATCGTGCTGAACCTTGCCAGGGGACCGTGCATCCATGAAGCGGCACTGGTGCACGCGCTGAAGTCTGGCCAGATCGCCGGCGCGGCGATGGACGTGTTCGAGGAGGAGCCGCTGCCGGCCTCCAGCGCACTGCGTGGCATGCCCAACGTGCTCATGGCCCCGCACAACAGCAACAGCAGCGCGACGGCCTGGGAGCGGGTGCATCGATCCAGCATCGACCACCTCCTTTCCGGGCTCCGCGGCGGATCCTGACCGATGCACGCGACGTTCATCGGCCAGTCCTCGCTTGTTCTCGCCGGATTGGACGGTGCGGTGCTGATCGACCCATACTTCTTCGACACATGCGCCGATCGTCACGGGGCTCACCTGCGGCGACTGCGACCGCCGGGCATGACGCCTGCGCAACTGCCTCGGCTTGACGCGATCCTGATCACGCATGAGCACGACGATCATGCCGATCCTGCGAGTGTGCGCGCGGTCGCCGCAAGGTCTCCGGGCATCCACGTGATCGGTCCGGGTTCCGCTGTCGAGATCGTGCGGGGAGCCGATGTCCAGATACGTCCGCTTGGTGACACCTCCGATTGGATTGTCGTCGGCCCGGGGATCCGGGTGCGTCCGACACCTGCAGCGCATCCGTCCCGTGAGATCCTGAGTGATGGCGGTGATCGATGGTGTGGATTCGTGGTGGAGGTCGACGGCGTGCGTGTGTGGCACGCTGGTGACACCAGTGCTCACGACGAAGTGATCGCCGCGGCGAGAGCGGCGGCACCCGTGCGGCTCGCCTTCCTTCCGGTGAATGAACGCAATCACGCGCGGGAGCGGCTGGGGATCGTCGGGAATATGTCGCCGCGTGAGGCGCTCGCGCTGGCCGACGACGCGGGCGTACCCCGAGTCGTTCCCGTGCACTGGGACCTGTTCGCGTGCAACGGAGCCTCCCGTGCCGAGGTCGAGGCCGCGCACGCGGCGTGCGGTTGCCAGGCATCCGTGACATGGATGGAACCGGGCGAGACGCTTGAGATCGATGGAGCCGTTCCGTGAGCGTTAGGAGCTGCTCGATCATCGTGCGCACCTTCAACGAGGCGAGACATCTGCCGGAGTTGCTCGCAGCGATCGACGGTCAGGAGCACCCTACGGATCGTCGTGAGGTGGTGCTCGTCGACTCCGGATCGACGGACGGAACGCTCGAGATCGCCGAGCGCCACGGTTGCCGCATTCATCGGATCGACAAGGATCGCTTCTCGTTCGGGCGTTCGCTCAACGAGGGGTGTGAGCGAGCGACGGGAGAGGTGCTTGTTTGCATCAGCGGTCACTGCGTGCCGACTGGGCCGACGTGGCTGTCACGGTTGGTCGCGCCGTTCGGCGACCCCGCTGTTGGCGCGACCTATGGTCGGCAAGTGGGTGGTCCGGCCACGAGGTTCAGCGAGCACCAGATCTTCGCTAAGTACTTCCCGGCGCGCGATCCGTCGCAATCCGCGTTCTTCACGAACAACGCGAACGCCGCGTGGCGCAGGGATGTCTGGTCAACGTTCCGATTCGACGAAGACCTCACAGGCCTGGAGGACATGCATCTCGGTCGCCGTGTCGTGCAATCCGGGATGCGCGTGGACTATGTGCCCGATTCAAAGGTGTATCACCATCATCACGAGACGTGGGCGCAAGTGCGTCGGCGGTACTTCCGCGAGGCCGTGGCGCTTCGTGAGGTGATGCCCGAGGTGCACCTGCATGCTGCCGAGGCCTTCCGCTTCTGCATGGCGGCCATGTTCGGCGACCTATCGAAGGCGATCGTGGAGCGGCGGTTGGCTCGCACGTTCGGGGAGATCGTCCTGTTCCGGTTCAACCAGTATCTCGGGGCATGGCGGGGCAACAGCCTTCACCGAAAGCTTTCCCGGCGGGAGAAGTATCTTTACTTCTACCCCTCATGAGTCGAGTTGCCGTCATCACGGGTTCCTGCGGCGGCGTCGGGCGAGGCGTCGTCGAGGCCTTCCGCGCTGCCGGTTGGCGCACGGTGGGCATCGATCGCCCCGGCCAGTTCGGGTCAGGTGCGGATGTCGAGCTTTCGTTCGACCTTCGCCGGCTCGCTGAATCGGAGTCGGCGATGGCAAAGCTCGCCTCTTTGGTGCGTGGCGCCGTCGGTCCGTCTCGCATTGACTGCTTGGTCAACAACGCGGCGGTGCAGCGACTCGGATCGCTGGGCGACGCGAAGCTCGAGGAGGTTCGCGAGACCTTCGAGGTCAACGTGATTGCGCCTCTTCGGCTCGTGCAGGCGCTGCTGGTCGACCTTGAGTCGGCCTCGGGCAGCGTCGTCAATGTGTCGAGCGTGCACTCGACGGCGACCAAGCCAGGTTTCGTCGCCTATGCCACCAGCAAGGCGGCGCTGAGTGGCATGACACGTGCGATGGCCGTCGATCTTGGTGGTCGTGTGCGCGTGAACGCCATCGAGCTAGCGGCGACCGACACGCCGATGCTGGCGGCGGGTTTCGAGGGCAGGCCGGAAGCGTTCCGGGAGCTCTCGCGTTGCCACCCTCTTGGGCGGATCGCGTCTCCGCTCGAGGTGGGCCGTATCGCCGTCACGCTTGCGGATCCCGCGATCTCGGGTTTCGTGACGGGCTGCTGCATGCGCGTCGATGGCGGCGTTACATGCCGCCTTCATGATCCCTTATGATCCCGAAATGCCAGCGTTGCATATCGTCGCAGTCATTCCGGCCCGGTTGGCTGCGAGCCGTTTTCCGGGCAAGCCGCTTGCGCCGATCTTGGGAATGCCCATGGTTGGGCACTGCGCACTTCGCACGGCGATGAGTCCGCGTGTGTCATCCACACACATCGCCACGTGTGACCGGGAGATCGCCGACTTCGCCTGCTCCATCGGCATCGACGCGGTAATGACCTCGGATCGGCACGAGCGCGCGAGCGATCGCGTGGCCGAAGCGGTCGGCACCATCGAGTCCCGTACTGGTCGTCGAGCCGACATCGTCGTCATGGTTCAGGGTGACGAACCGATGGTCACGCCAGGCATGATCACGGACTCGGTCGACGCCATGCTGTCTGACCCGAAGGTTCAGGTTGCCAATCTCATGGCGCCGATCGACGATCCGGGGGATTTCGAGGATCCAAACGAGATCAAGGTCGTCGTAGCGCGAAGTGGGGATGCGCTCTATTTCTCACGCCGGCCGATTCCAGACGATTCCCGGCTCGGCCCTGCGACCCCGCGCTGGAAGCAGGTGTGCATCATCCCGTTCCGGCGCGAGTTTCTCTTCCGTTACCTCGAGCTCGAGCCGACGGCGCTTGAGCGGGCGGAGAGCATCGACATGAATCGCGTGCTCGAGCACGGATTCGCGGTCCGCATGGTGCCGAGCCGCGACCGTACGGTGTCGGTCGACACGCGCGACGACCTTGAGGCCGTGGAGCGTTTCATGGCCGGCGACCCTTTGGTCGGGCGTTATCTGAGGGTGGGCGGTGCGCGATGAGCGAGATGCGCGACATCGCACGTTCGGCCGTGCGGGCAACCTTGCGATACACCGGCATGCTCGGCGGAAGCCGAGCTGGCTGTCTCATCCGCGAAGAGTTTGACCCGGTGCGCTCGGTCGACACGATGGGTGGCCGAACGATCCGTTTCGCCGTGCCGAACCTCGTCGCCCGTCACCGCGCCGCAACCTTGTTCGAGAAGGAGCCGGAGACGATCGCATGGATTGATGGCTTTCGCCCGGGCGACGTCCTCTTCGACGTTGGCGCCAACGTCGGCACCTACACCGTCTACGCGGCCTCCAGAGGTCACCGTGTCATCGCCATCGAGCCCGAGGCTGGGAACTACGCGCTTCTCAACAGGAACATTGCGCTCAACGATCTGGACGGCGAGGTCACCGCGTACTGCATGGGGCTTGGTGACCATGAAGGCCTGTTCATGCTGAACCTCTCTACCACCCAGAGCGCGAACAGCCAGCATCAGTTGGGCGATGCGGTCGACTTCGCGGGCAAGCCTTTCCGCCCGGCGTTCCGGCAAGGTGCCGTGGGCACGACGCTCGATGCCCTTGCGGCAGCCTGCGGGACCCGGCCGCACCACTTGAAAATCGATGTCGATGGCATGGAGGCTGGGGTTCTGCGTGGTGCACGAGGGTTGCTCGGCAGCGCGGGTATGCAATCAATCCTCGTTGAGTTCAACGAGTTGCGGGCGGATCATCGTGAGGCGGCAGAGTGGCTGCGATCATGGGGATTTCGCGAGACATCGCGGGGCCAATCCGAGGAGACCACTCGGGGCCGGTTCGCAGACTGTTTTAATTGCATCTGGACCCGCGAGCGTGAGTATCGGCATTCTCCATGAGCTTGCATCGATCCATGCTTCGCAGGACTTCGAAAGCCGCCTCGAGGTTGCTCGAGTCGATTGGTCTCGGCATCTATCGTGCCAAGAGCGGGACGCGCGATCCAATCATCGTCGGCCGATTCATCCTTTCTGACTTCTACACCCCGAGCGAACGAAGGCGACTCTATGACGAGTGCCTCCGTGAGTCGGGCGTGGAGTGGTCCGACAACTTTCCCAAGCAGTGTCGCTACGACCTGCTGGCGCAACTGCTTGAGCATGTTCTACGTCGCGGTATCGCGGGTGACGTGGTGGAGTGCGGATGCTGGAAGGGTCACTCGACTCGGATGCTGGCGTCTACCGTGGCACGGCTAGGCAAGAGTCGGCGGTTGGAGGTTTTCGACTCGTTCGAGGGGGGGCTCTCGGATAAGGGGCCCGAGGATCGAAACGAGCGGTTCGACCTGACTCCGCGCCAGGTGCGCGAGGAGAAGATGGTCTTTAGCTCGACCGAACAGGAAGTTCGTCATGCGCTCAAGGACTTCGATTTCGCACGACTGCATCGTGGGTGGATTCCGGATCTTTCCCCGCAGTTCGGAGATGTTCCGCGCGCGTTCCTGCATGTTGACGTTGATCTGTACCAGCCCATCAAGGACACGCTCGAGTGGTTCTGGCCTCGCATGCCGAGCGGGGCGGTGGTGGTGCTGGACGACCATGGATACTGCCAATTCCCGGGTGCCCGCCGGGCTGCCCAGGAGTTTTTCTTGAAGCATCCCCCAGCTATGTTCCTCGAAATGCCGATCGGTGGAGCATTCGCCGTCCGATGAGCCACGCAGGCAGGCGATATCTGGTCACGGGCGCCGCAGGCTTCATCGGTGGTGCGGTGGCGCGTTCTCTGGTAGCGGCGGGCGCACGCGTGGTGACGGTTGACAATCTCTCAACTGGATTCCGTGAATCGGTGCCGGATGAGGTCGAGTTCATCCAAGGCGACTGCGCGGATCGCTCGGTGGTCGCCCGCGTGTCAGGCCCGATCGACGCGGTGCTTCACATCGCGGGCCAGAGCTCGGGCGAGATCAGTTTCGAGGACCCAATCCGTGACCTCCAGTGGAATGTGCAGTCCACGCTGGCGCTTCTCGAGCGGGGCGCCAGTCTCGGGTGCCGCAGGTTCGTCTACGCGAGTTCCATGAGCGTCTATGGCGACCAGCCTGATGCGCCGGTGGCAGAGACGGCGGACTGCCGCCCGAACTCGTTTTACGGCGTCGGCAAGCTTGCGAGCGAGCATGACCTCCGTATCTGGCAGCGACAGTACGGCATGGAAACGGTCGCCCTGCGTCTGTTCAACGTGTACGGCCCGGGTCAGAACATGGGCAACATGCGTCAGGGCATGGTGAGCATTTTCCTCGCTCAGTTGGTGCGCGAAGGGAGGATCCATGTGAAGGGTTCGCTCGATCGCTTTCGCGACTTTGTCCATGTCTCTGATGTAAGCAATGCCTTTGTGCGGTCGATCAATGCCCCTGCCGCGCGTCCGGTCGTCGTCAATGTCGGGACGGGTGTCCGGACCACGGTGCGTGAGCTCATCTCCGAGTTGCTCATCGCGAGCGACTCAGCGGTACCACCTGAGTCTCACGGCAGCACGCCCGGCGACGCGCACGGGCTCTTCGCCGATGTGGGTTTGGCACAGAGTGCCATCGGATGGAAAGCGACCGTCGCGCTCCGAGATGGCGTGCCCGGCATGGTCGAGTGGGCCAGGCGTGAGAGAGTGCCTTGACCGGGCCTGCCTGCCGTCTCTGCGGATCCGAGGCCGGCCAACGAGTGCGCGGCGAGCACGTGTTTGGCGGAAGTCCCGAGCACCGGTTCTGGGAATGTGCCGCCTGCGCCGCGATCTACCTTCACCCTGTGCCGAGCGAGGCCGACGAGGCACGGTTCTACGCCTTGGAGTTCGAGAAGTTCATGGCGTCGCGCTCCGGCGGTGACCGCGACTGGACGGCCGCCGAGCGCCACATCGAGACCAACCGGGATCAGGTTCGGCGCCGGTGGCGGGTGCTCGCGCCGTTTGTGCGTCCCGGTGCCAAGGTCCTTGAGATTGGGTGTTCCACCGGGTTCATGCTGGATGCGTTCCGTGAGGCCGGCATGGGTGCAAGCGGGGTCGAGCCTTCTGGGGCGTTCCTGGATTTCCTGCGGGGCCGCGGACATGACGCCTTCGGCGACATGGACGAACTGCGCGCGGCTTGGCCGGGAGAGCGCTGGGACCTGATCACGCACTTCTTCGTGTTCGAGCACGTCCGTGATCCATGGGCGTTCATTTCAGGGCAGATTGAGTTGCTAGCCCCGGGCGGGGCGATCGTGTTCGAGGTCCCCTGCGCGCTCGATGCCCTGACTAGCCTCTACCGGATCCCCGCGTTCGAGCACTTTTACTGGTCGATCGCGCACCACTACTACTACGTTCCCCGTTCCGTCCGATTCGTCATGGAGCAGCTCCCGGTCACGTGCGAGATCATCCCGGAGCAGCGCTACGACCTATCGAACCATTTGACGTGGCTCATGGAGGGTCGCCCGGGCGGGCAGGGCCGCTTCCTCGGCCCAGTGTCACCGACGACGCATGATGCGTACCGCGACGATCTGGTGCGTTCAGGGTTCTTCGACTCGATGTTCGTCATCGTCCGCGGGAGACGGCCCGCTTGATTGCGCCGCGATCGGAAGAGGTGGAGCGAGGCGAGGAGTTGCGAGAGCCAAAGTGCGCCGCCTGGGACCTAGATAGCGGCGTGCTTCCCGACGGCACGACGATCGACCGTGCTCTCGAGGTCTTTCGCGGATGGGTCGGCGCATGGTCGGCGACCTGCAGCGGTGATGCTAGTTCCGCGTGGCGATGCCCTGCCGCATGGCGCGGCGCGGCAGCGTCGGACTGGATCGTTCGTGGAGCGAGGCTGACAGCGCTCGGACGGGCGATCATCGCATTGCCAAGCGGTTCCTTGGCCACGGCGACCACCCATGATCCCGTGCTCGCACGACTCGCGCGCGGCATGGCGCGTGCCAACAGGCGCACGGGCGTTTCGTTGCGGATCACGTGCAGTTGCTCAGTGGGGCATCGCTTTGCCAGTCGCCTCGAGCCTGTCTCTATGGCGGCGTGGTGGTACCTCACCGCCATCGCCCGCATCGCCTGGCGCGTTTCTTACGCGCCTTCCAGTTCTCTGGATGTGCTGCATCTCGAGCCGCTAGTTGCAGGTACTCCGGATCCCGTTCGACACAATTGGGGAGCGGTTGATCCCGTGGGGGCCGGAGCGCATGCCGTCCGCATCCAAGTTCCCGTCGGTTTCGGCGCATCCGTGCGCCGAATGCGCACTTCCATGCGGTCGATAGCAGGCGCCGTGCTCCCTGAGGACCTTGCGTGGCCGCGCAGCCTGCTTGCCGTGTTGTTAGAACCGCTGGAGGCCAAGCGGCGCTGGCCTCGCGGTGCCGACTGCGCCGGCATCAACCTCGTCGGTTGGTCCCGCGCGATGCGCCGGCGCCTGTGCTTCAGCACGACGCTCCAAGCGGCCGCGTTTGTGGACGCGGCGGTGTCGTCACTTCCGCCTGCCGTGCGGCACGTCCACCATGCTTCGTGCTGGTTCGAGCACCAGCCGCAGGAGCGGGCGTTTGTGCAACGCGTGCGGTTGCGCTTCCCCGGCACCCGGGTGACCGGCCACATGCTCTACCATTTCTCACGCTGCAGCCACGGCGGCATCGTGCCAACCCGGCTGGAGGTTTCTCAGGGCGCCGTGCCGGACTCTGTGCGCTGCTGCGGCTCCATGCAGCGCGATTGGCTGCGCTCCGAGTGTCCGTGGGTGTCGTTCGAGGTCGCCCCGTCCGGTCGATTCTCCATTCCTTATGCGGTTCGTGATCCTTCGTGCCGAGTTGCCCTCGTCGTGGTCCCTTCCTCGGATGCGGCCGCGGTAGCGATGATCAGAATGGTGGCTGACGCCATTAAGTCGATTCCTGCCGAATGGTCCATCCGTGTTCGTCTTCACCCGGCAAGCGGCGAGCTTCCGCGGGCGGCGACTCACTCTGCGGGCCTTTCGATCGATCAAGCCGGTTCTTTCGGAGAGTCCCTGGAGTGCGCGGGGATCGTGCTGGGCGGTGCGAGCTCGGCGATCGTGGTGGCCCGGTCGTCGGGATGGCCCGTAGTCGTCCTCGCGCCGCCGGGACTGCCCGGAATGGACCCATTTCCTCCCGCTCATCGATTGGAAGGTGTAGCCGTCGCGGCGACCCCCTCGATGCTCGCGTCTTGCCTGGCATCTACTGCCGCGACATGCCCGTACCTTGATCGTGTACCTGCGCTCTTCTCCTGAGCCGCCTGGAGAAGGCTCCGGAGGTCGGCCCGGGGCTTCATCATCGGACACCCGCATATAGTGGTTCGCCATGGGCCCCGCGACGCCGTTCGGCAAGGACATGGGCTTGATCGGGGGCCTGTTCAGGCGCGTCCCGGCGGAGCAGATGCGTCTGTCCTTGATGCGTCTGTGCATCATGGTCGACATCGTGCTTGCCTTGGTCGTGCTCGGGATCGGAGATCGGGGCGAAGCGTGCATCGCGGCAGCCGCCTTCCTTGGATTCGTTGCGGTGCTTCGGGCTTCGACGCGGGGACTCCGTGACCCGCTCCTCGCACTCTTCTGGCTCTCTTCGGCGGTGTTTATCGAGATTCCGAGCGCATGCTTCGGAGCGCTGCCGGCTCGCTTTACCGTTGATCATGGACTTGCGGTCGAACTTGCCCGCCCATCAGACCCCTCGGTATGCGAGGCGCTGCTTCACCTCGCATGCTGCTACGTCGCAGTGATCATCGCCGCCATAGTGATCATGCCCGCCAAGCGGACTGGGTGGCCGATCTTGAGCGTGAGGCGAGCGTCCGTGGCAACGTTGGTCATGCTCGTGGTGTCCGTGCTGTACGATCGATATTTCGTGGTGCCATTTGAGCACCCGACAGTCCGATCCGTCTTCGAGATCCTCAAGATCGTCTGTTACGACGCGGCCATGGTCACCTTCTGGATCGCCGCATTCGCCACGGCCGGGCCCGGGGACCAGTCGCGCGCTCAAGCCCAGGGATGGGCCTTCGCCGGGGCGTGCGGCGGGTTCCTGGTTCTCCACACCTTCAACGGGAGCAAGGGGGCGATCCTCGTGCTCGTGTTCCTTGCGCTGGGGATGCCGCTCGCGCTTGCGCTCTTCAAGCCTGGTTCGCTGCTCGTGGTTCCGAGGCCACGCCTGTTGGTGGCCATCGCGATTGTCGCGCTCCCGCTCTTCGCGCTTGCCGAAGAACTTCGCACCGTCAGGAATTATGGCGTCGAATTCACCGCGGAGCCTATTGCACTGCTGAATGAACGGATGACCTCCGGTGAGCTCGCCGAGACCGCGGCGATACGGCTATCGGCGCCGTACCTTCGCTATCAGGCCGTCTACGACCGCTTTCGAGAGGGTAACGGTCTGGCTGGGGAAGCGTCGCGTGAGTACGCGGGCTATTCATTGAAGTCACTCGTCAACCTCTTCGCGCCCGGCTCGCCGTTCCCGGATGCCTACGCGCCGAGCAGCATGGTCCTGGAACAACTTCTGACAGGCTCCCCGCTCGAGGCCCCGGATCGCGATTCTCTCAAGCAGGCACTAAACACACAGCCGACTAGCGCATTCGGATTCTTTTTCATCACGCTCGGATGGTGGGCGCCGATCGCATGCCTCGTCTCCATGCTGATTCTTCGTGCGATCGCATCGCTTGGATTGCTCTCCGCCGTGTTTGCCGTCTCGATGCTGCAATGTGGGTTAAGCTCGTACGGAATGGAAGTGGCGGTCCTGGTCTCGGTGTCATTCACAATGACCTTCGCCATGCTTCTATGGTTTGCACGGGCGGCGCGATCGAGGCGCTGTGCGCAGTGTGTGCGTGGGACGCCGCCGAGTGCACCACTCCGAGAACTTTGATGCACGAGTCAGCCATAACCGTCATCATTCCTACGAAGAATCGGCATCGAGATCTGTGCACAGCGATCGAGTCGATCGCGGTTCAGGTCCAGGCGCCCGAGGAGCTCCTCGTCATCGACCAGTCCGATGAGGCGCCTTCCGCAGCGGAGTTGGATCGCCTGCGCGGCGTCCTCGGCTGCTCGGTCGATCTCCGTTGGATTCATGACACCTCGATCCAAGGACTCGTCCACGCGAAAGCCGTCGGTGCAGCGCTCGCGACGGGAGGAATCGTCTGCTTCCTTGAGGATGACATCGTCCTAGAACGGGAGTACCTCACATCGATCCTAGAAGCATTTGTCGGCGATCCGGCCCTCATCGGGGCCTCGGGCGTCGTCACGGACGTTCCGTTCGGCAAGGTCTACGCGGCGTTCTATGCGCTGTTCCACCGAGGCGTGTTCGACGATCCCCGGCCATGGATCTATGTCACGCTTCAGGGGCGGGGCGCCGCCGCGATTCCGAGCCATGCCCTCTCGGGAGGGCTGTCCGCATGGCGACGGGAGGTCTTCGCCGAAGTCCCATTCGACACCGCCAACGGCTTTCACATGCTCGAGGATATCGAATTCTCGACCCGTGTGCGTGCCCGCTTCGGCGACCGCCTGGCTATTCTCCCGGGAGCCCGGCTTGAGCACCACTTTGCGCCAGTAGGGCGCGCTGCGATAGGTACGCGCGAGCGTCGCAAGGTGATTGAATTCATCACGTTCTATCGAACCCGCCCGACGCGCCGAGTCGACGCCGCCTGGCTCGCGTGGCTGCTCGTCGGGGTTTGCGCGGCGGCTGCGGCGACTTCGGCGAGGCGCCTGTCAGTGAAGCCACTCGTCGGGTTCGTATCGGGCCTGCTTGCGGGCACGCGCAAGGCGATCCTGCCGCTTCCAGAAGTTTCAGCCCACGAGGCCCGCCAGGATCCCGAACCACTCTCGCACCGCGCTGTCCGTCTGCGTCAGGGCGATGCTGCGCGGAACGAGCAACTTAAATGACCAGGTCTCTGCAGCACCGCGCGTCGCGAAGTTCCTCGCTATGTTGAAGTCAGGTGTCGAGCAGTCGAACCTCCCCAGCGTGCTACGGCTCGTGGTGCGGATCTAGAGCCCACGCGGGGCTTGGTTCTTGATCGTTGCGGGGTATCGTCTGGGCGTGATGGCGTTGCGCACCGCTGGATGTGTTGTGGCTCTCAGCGTGGTCTGGGGCACCGGTGCTGCCGTTTGCGGCGGCACGCGCCCCGAACACGGCGGCGGCCTTGCTACCGCTAAATGCTGTGCCAGCCAGTGCGAGTCCCTCCGATTTCCAACTCATACCGCCCTCGCTCACGTCAAGCCTCCGCACCTACTGCCTCGGTTGCCACGATGGCGCGCGCGGAAAGGGGAGCTTTGACCTGAACACGGTGCTCAAGGGTGCGCAGCCATCAGCCCTCCGCTTGATCCGTTCGCGCTTGGTGCGGCAGGACATGCCGCCGATCGAGGAGACCGAGCGGCCGAGCGCTGCCGAGTACGCCGCGATGATCGCGGCGATCGACGCCGCCGTGCCACCCGCTCGCCGCGAGGTACCGCTCGTACGCCGACTGAATCGCTGGCAGGTCGCCAACAGCATCCGCGACACGATCGGTCGCCTGGGAACAGAGCCAAGCACCCCGACCGCCTTAGTCGCTTCTGGAAGAAGGTGCAAGCGATCCCGCGGAATGATGACGGTGTCGATACCGAACTGATCGAGGAACGCGGCACGAGTATTTAGGTTAGGGGTCGAGGTGGGTCGGTGCACGATTTCCTGAGACACCCATTTGGGAGTCCTGAAGACCATGCCGAGCATGACAAAGAATGGCGATGCGTACTAAGGCTAGCCAAACATCTCAAGTGGACCCTTGACTGTCATCAGCGCTCCGAAAGTGCCAGCAATGGTCACGACGCCAAAAGGGGAACGCGAAGGCTGGCGTCGTGCTGAATGAGCCAAGAGACCAGCTAGATAGAACAATGGGTAACAGCCCGACGAGATCAACCGAATAAACTCCAACCGTGGTTCGGCCGACCGCATAGCAGATAGCGGAGATTCGGCAGGCCACTATCGCCTGCCCATAGCCTAAATCTGCCAGCATCGACGCGATACGCTCGTTGTCGATGCCTGACTCCATCCTCCTCACCGGCGGCGCCGGCTTCATCGGCAGCCACATTGCGGTCGAAGTGGCGCGCGCGGGCCACCGACCCGTTTTGCTCGACAACCTCTGCAACAGCAAGCGCAGCGTGGTCGAGCGGCTCGCGCGGATCATCGGCCGCCCGATCGATTTCGTGCATGGCGACATCCGCGATGGCGCAGTCGTCCGCAAGGTAATCCGCGACTTTGGCATCAGCCGCGTGATCCATCTCGCTGGACTGAAAGCGGTGGGGGAGTCGGTGAGCATGCCGCTTGCCTACTACGACAACAATGTTGTCGGCACGCTGCGCCTCCTTGAAGCGATGAACGACTGCGGCGTGCGGTCGATCGTGTTCAGCAGCTCCTGCACCGTCTACGGCGATCCGCAGCGGCTACCGCTCACCGAATCGCATCCGCTCAGTGCTGCCAATCCCTATGGGCAAACGAAGTTGACGATCGAACTCATGCTGCGCGACCTCGCGCGCAGTGACGACCGCTGGCACATCTGTCTGCTGCGCTACTTCAATCCCGTCGGCGCGCATGAGAGCGGTCTGATCGGCGAGGATCCCAATGGCATCCCCAACAACCTCATGCCGTTCGTACTGAAAGTCGCAGCGGGGCAGTTCAAGGAACTCGGCGTTTGGGGCAGCGACTATCCGACGCCCGACGGCACGGGCGTGCGCGACTACATCCATGTCGTCGATCTTGCGGTCGGTCATCTGCGCGCGATGGAGCGTCTTGGCGACATGCGATGCGAGGCGATCAACCTCGGCACGGGGCAGGGCAGCAGCGTGCTCGATGTCGTGAAAGCGTTCGAGCGTGTGAACGCTGTCCGCGTGCCATACACGCTGAAGGATCGACGACCTGGTGACATCGCCGCCTGTTGGGCGGATCCTGCGCTCGCGCTGCAGCGGCTCGGTTGGAAAACGGAACGCACCCTCGACGACATGTGCCGCGACGCATGGAGATGGC
>Ga0194132_10007436_pt1 | contig 16323 bp, 16 predicted proteins | sample TA2KigOf80mmetaG_FD_148612 | JGI IMG/M metagenome (GOLD analysis project Ga0194132, IMG submission 148612) | Freshwater microbial communities from Lake Tanganyika, Tanzania - TA2015054 Kigoma Offshore 80m | ecosystem: Environmental > Aquatic > Freshwater > Lake | place: Tanzania: Lake...
GATCTTTGGACGGGCAGTAAAGAACCACTGGCGAATCACCCCGGACGTCGAACGGATCAAGTACTTGGAGATTCCAGAGGCTGCCACCAGAAGAGCCCTGTTGGAGTCTAAGACGGCGCAAAGCGCCTTGGTTGCCGAGCTAGACATCCCGAAACTTGTCAAAGCAGGATATAAGGTGCATCCCGAGGGCACGCGTGCCTCCGATGGAATACCTATGGGAGGCAACTACTGGTCGCAGACTCATCCGGAGAGTGGAGCGGCCCTGAAGCGCAACGACTACAGCTCACTGCCGTGGGTCGGCAAGCCTGGTAACGCAGACCAGATGGAGAGAGCCCGCAAGGTCCGTTGGGCACTGGCAATGACGATCGACCGGCAGGGCATCATCGATGCCTTCTTCAAGGGCGACGCAATTGCCTCCTACATCGGCGGCGTGAGTGCCGAGGATCCACTCGTTCAGGAGAAGATCGCCAAGTACACCATCAAGTTTGAACCGGAGAAGGCGAAGCAGCTTCTGAAGGAGGCTGGTTGGGAGAAAGGCTTCAAGGTCGGCTTCTACACCGAAAATCAGGAGGGCAGCGCCGGTTACGAGCTCCTCCAGGCGATTGGCGCTGACTGGAAGAAGCACCTGAACGTTGAAATACAGATCAACTCCCAGCCGTACGCCGTGTACCGGCCGAACTTCATCAATCGGACCGTTCAATGGCTCCACTTCAGGGCAGGCGGAACGTTCGCACCCGCGACGTGGGCCGAGGAGTGGTACATCGGTGCCGGCGTTTCAAGCCCCGACGGCACCGCTGGTGGAGGCTTCAACTCTGGAGTCGAATTCCCCAAGGCCGACGAAGTGGTCGCCAAGAAGAAGGCCGCGAAGGATCTCGAAGGGGTTAAGCAGGCGATGCGGGAATACCTCGACGAGCTCCACTACCAGGCCCTTTGGCCCAACACTTGGGAACGGGTGACCAGGGGTGTCTACGACCCGGACGCGATCGTCCAGTGGAAGATGCTCCCGATGGGCGCCGGCGGGGGCTTAGGCAGCTTTCCCGAATACGTAGTGTTGAAGCGCTAGGGAAGAAGAGTTCCTGAGCCTGCCTCCCGCCACCCGCCCTGGGAGGGAGGCTCGACTTCAAGACGAGAGGTCAGATGCGGCGCTTCATATTTCGGCGGATAATCGCAGCGATATTCGCTCTCTTCGTCGCCACGATCGTGATATTCGCCGTGTCCAGGGTCTACGGAGATCCACTCGCGAATTTCATCCCGAAAGAGGGTTATGGGCTGAGCGAGGAAGAGAAGGCACGGGTGAAGGCGAGTCTCCATCTCGACCGCGCGGTGCCTGTTCAGTACGCGTACTGGATCAGCGATATCGCGACGGGGAAGTTGGGGATCGACCTGTCAGACCGGCGCCCCCTTTCGCAGAAATTCATCGAGCGCCTGGGACCGACGCTTCGCCTTGCATTACCGGCCTGGGTCCTTACAACTGTCCTTGGTGTCACCTTAGGCGTTCTGTCGGCCGTCAAGCGCAATTCGATCTGGGATTACATTGCAAGGTTCTTTGCCATTTCGGGTCAGGCGGTGCCCACGTTTTGGATCGCGTTGATGGCAATCCTGACATTCGCCATCGCGCTTCGATGGCTTCCTGCAGCGACCATGGGCGAGGGCATATCTGTACGGCATTACATATTGCCGATCGCTATTCTCACCTGGGGTCCGATGGCAGCATACCTGAGGCTCACGCGGACCGCGATGCTTGAGATCCTCGATTCCGAATACGTGAAGCTGGCCAGGACCAAGGGATTGCCCTATCGAGTCGTCATCTGGAAACACGCGCTCAGGAACTCAATCATCCCGGCAATGACGCTTTCATCAGTGCTGCTCGTCGGACTGATTGAGGGCTCGGTGCAGGTCGAGGTGGTGTTCGCCTGGCCCGGCATCGCAAGGTGGGGAGTCGACGCCGTCTACAGCAACAATCTGAACGTGCTGGCGCTCGTGACGCTGTTCTTCACGGCGATGTTCCTATTTGCCAACCTGATCGTTGACCTCGCCTACGGCATTGTGGATCCCAGGATTCGGTATTCATGATAGCCATCGCCGACGAGTCATCCGTGCTGGTACCCCGCTCGCGCAATGGTGTACTTAGTGGCCCTGCCCGCGTACTCAGGTTCTTCAGACGTTGGCCAGTCGTCAGTTCGACAGTGCTTGTCGTCCTGGTAGTAACAGCGGTCTTTGCTCCGCTCGTCGCGCCACACGATCCGCTGGAACACGACCTGAAAAAGAGGAACACGCCGCCGGCGTTCGTCGCCGGCGGGACATGGGAGCATCCGCTTGGAACTGACATCCTCGGCCGGGATCTGTTGAGTCGAATGATCTACGGCGCCCGCGTCTCGCTGACAGTCGCCTCAGTGGGTCTCGTGACCGGGCTGCTGATCGGCACCACCCTCGGTCTTTGGGCCGGCTGGTTTGGTGGCGTCATCGATGAGGTAATCACCAGGGCGGTGGACATATGGGCTGGCATTCCGTTCATCATGCTGGCGCTGGCGATCGCGGTCGTGTTGGGCACCAGCCTGACCACGATCACGATACTGCTGGTCATGGTGTCGTGGAATTCCGCGATTCGGCAGGTCAGGGCACAGGTCTTCATCTTGCGCGATCGCGAGTACGTGGCTTCGGCAAAGATCTCGGGTGCATCGACGGCGCGGCTGCTTTTCGTCCACATGCTGCCGGGCGTCCTGCATTTGGTGGTGGTCGTGGCAACGTTCAGAATAGGCGGACTCATCCTTACCGAGTCATTCCTGAGCTTTCTCGGCGCCGGAATTCCACCTCCTACGCCATCATGGGGCAACATGGTGGCCGACGGCAGGAACTACCTTCGTACCGCCTGGTGGCTCGCGGTCTTTCCGGGCGTCGCGATATTCATGGTTTCAGCGTCGTTGGTGTTTCTGGGCGACTGGCTGCGGGACTTCACAGACCCGCGCCTCAGGCAGCTCGCGGGCTGAACAGCGGCTCGTCCAGCATCGATTTCAGGGCTCGATTCGCCGGCAGTCCTTGATTGCCGCTCGTGTTCCCAGCGGAATCTCCGACCCGGCGAGGCCACCTATCCAGACGCCTGTAGGAGGCGGGATTCCAGGCAACCGCGTGTGACCGGAGCGCCTGCCAAGCGTTCACCCGCAGCGACGAGACCAATCCACGCGAGGGCGAAGCCTGCGGCCGCGGCCAATGGAAGGTACGCAGCCAGCCGCGCCACGAGGCCGAATGTTACTTCCAGAGAATCCAGGCGGCAACAGCATACGCGCTGCCGAAGGCAAGGGTCGCGTTGAGGTCGGCAGCCGCACGAATGCTGCCGAGATATGAGATCAGCAGCGCGGCGCGGATGACCCAGAGCAGACCTCCAAGGAGCATGGCGACGGCATACGCGCCAATTGCGCGGGTCATTAGGCCGAAGACCATGATCGGCATGCGAGTTGAAGGCTCGCCGACCCGACCCGGCGATCAGGCTTCGCAAGACTCGAAGCTGCGCGCCCGGTCGACGGCGGGGTTCAGTCCTACAGGGGCCAGATGGCGGCCGCTTCGTGGATGTAGTTCACGCGATAGACACCGCTGATCTTCCAGCCCGTCTTCGCAAGCCATTTCTCAAAGTGTTCTTGATCGGGCGCTTCGCACTCGGCGACGACCTTGCCCTGGTCCACGTTGCAATATGCCTTGATGATCCATCCGCGGCGGTCGAATCGCCATTTCCGGATCTCGCCGAGAACCGCCCGGAAGGCATCCTCCGTGATGCCCGGAGCGTCGCCAATTGCCATGAATCGTGCCATGTCCATTTCTCCTCAAGTATGTCCAGCCCCAGCTGGCTGAGCTACGCGCCCTGGGGTGGTATGAATGGGTAGGGGACCGCCGCCCCGCCCTTTAACGGGAGCGCAACGGTCGCCGAGCCCGGGTTGCTCTCGACGTCGTCCTGGGTCCGTATTCCGAATTCCAGGTCGACCAACCCTATCCCATCCACCAGACGCTTACCGGTGACCCGCCCCCAGAGGATGGTCACTTCTCCGGCTACGACCATTTCCCGCACCTGCCAACGGAGCTTCCATAGCCAGCCTTCCGGCAGTGCCCAATTCTTGAGCCATGAAGTGACGATCGATCTTCGGTGCTGGCCACCGAAGAGGACGCCGGGCAACTTGTCCTGATTCTGCGAATGAGGGTAGTCGTAATGGAGTCTGTGGGTGTTGCCAGTCACCCCGGAATATCGCATGAACTCGACTACGCTCCGCTTACGCACGTACTTGGGGAGCTCCATGCCGACGGCCACGTCATCGAAATACAGCTGGTTCCTGTTCCGCAGCTCCTCGATCGTCGGAAACTCGTCGTGCTCGAGCATCTGTTCTGGACGAAGCTTGAGCAGTGCTTCCAGTGATATCGCCATCGCCTACATCTCCATCCCGGTCGTGCGGAAGATCAGGATCGTTTCGTTGTTCTGGTTCCAGTAGCGAGTCTCTGTCGTGACCATGAGCATCGGCCGTCCGCTTCGGCTCTTCTTCTCTTGAATGTCCGAGTAGCGCGTCTGGTAGTAGATCTTGTCGCCCAGCCGCGGGTAGCGCGAGAACTCCATCTCGTCGCCGGTATGAAGGTGCGTACGCGTGCGGATTAACGACCGTAACGGCGTAAGGGTCTTGGAATGCCTTGCCCTGCGTCCACCTCCCGCACCATCGCGGAACCAGTCCTCGAGCATGGCCTCGTTCAGCAGGTCTTCCGCATCGGGATACTGTCTGCCTGCAATCAGCGAAACCATCGCCGGCGGCATCGTGACGCCGCCATACCGCGGCCGGGCCAGCGCTTCGTCCCAGTGTCGTGGATCCTGATCCGGGATTGCCGTGACGAATCGCCGGATGGACTCCTTATCGATGACGTCGTACATCTCCATGACATCGGTCGATTGGCCCACCAGGGCCTTGACCTCTGCCGTCATTAGCGTTTCGGCCGTTTCCTGCATGCGATCACCACCTGTGTCTTTCAATCACTGATGCCGGCAGAACGACAGGGCCCTACGTGGCTGGCCCGGGCGGCACTGCGCCACCATTGACGGAGGCGAATGGATCTCCGCGACGTCGCAAGCAACCGCTGAAACTCGGTTCGCTCTTCACAACGAACGCCCTTCGGGCTTCCTCCTGGTCAACCTTCATGTTGATCACGAGGGAATTCATGAGTGTCTGGACCTGCCAGGCGGTATCCACCGGCAGATCCCTGAAATGGATCGCGAACCCCTTGATCATTCTGGCAAAGACCGGCGGCATCCTTGCGGTCTGCGCGGCGAGTTTCTCCGCCCTCGACATGAGTCGGCATGCGGTACCACCTCATTTACGAGGCTGGCGCGCAACGCCTCTGGGGCGTCAAATGGCTCATCGGCGAGCAGGATCCGCATGGCATCGGCGTACCTGATCTGCCTTGTGAGCAGAGTCGCGCCAGGCCCGCCGCCCACGAGACCATTCGAGAGTATCCCGAGTTTGAACCTTGCACGTACGGCCGAGGCAATTCGGATGTCGGTCGACGCGGGGAGCAGATAGAAATCGGCGCCGACTGCCCAGCCATTCACCGCGGCAACGACGGGCTTCCAGATCTGGGGATAGTGGTCGCCCATCCGCGCGTCAGCGCCAACAGCTTTTCCGTTTACCGTCCCTGCTTCTGGCCAGAAGACCCGCTCGACGGCCTGGAACTCCCGCTCCCCAGCCTGGATCCCGGGCCTCGGCGCCAGGTTGTGCCCCGCGCAAGAATGGCGATCCCAGGCGCCGGTGATGATCGCGACTCGCACTTGCCGATCGTTCCAGACTTCTTTCCATGCCGCCACGAGCTCGGACGAGGTCTGGTCGTCGAACACATTCGCCTTCGCCACGTTGCTGATCGTCAGGTACGCGATTCCAGATCTCTCTTCCAGAATCAGGGCCACTCTGTTTCCTTCTTTCACCGCAATATTTCTTCTCGGGCGGCAACGGAATCAGGTGCTGGCGATCACAAACCGGCAGTTACAGGCGTCATGGATGTGCAATGGCGGAGGTCACTATGTACTCCTACAGTGCCCTCGTATGATGCAAGGCACTGTCCGACGCAACCTGGGGGCATACGTGAACATTTTTTTCGACTTCGACTACACGCTCGTCGCCAAGGACGGGAGCCTGCGCCCGGGCGTGCACGGAGTGCTGACGAGATTGAAGCTGGAGTCTCATAGCCTCTTCATCTGGTCCGGCATTGGCCTCAGGACCGACGAAGCGGCAGAGCATGGTCTGACGGAATTCATAACAGGTGTGTTCAAGAAGCCCATCGAGGATTTTGAGCGTGGGCTGATCGACCTCGGGATCACCGTACGCCCCGATGCGGTCGTTGACGACCACGTCGACATCGTGCGGTATTTCGGTGGCGTCCTCGTCAGGCCCTACTTCTGGCCGGATCAGGGCGACAACGAGATGGACCGCGTGTACCGCGAGTTGCAAGCGCTCTCAAGCGCGCCTCTGGGGACGCTTCTCACTCATCGCGAGCCCATTCAGGAGAAACAAGACGGATGACCACGCTCTACGAGGCAGCCCGCGCAGCCGGAATCCACTTCGATCGCCCCCACGAGCCGCGCACCGGCGAGGTCGGCAGGGGGGAGATCACCCTCCGATACCTCGAATGGGGCGACCGGCGCCTCCCCGTCGTGCTTCTCCTGCACGGGTTTGCCCAGACGGCCCATTCATGGGACTTCGTGTCACTGGCGCTGGCTGGCGCCTACCGTGTGATTGCGCTGGACGCACGTGGACACGGTGACAGCGACTGGGCTGTCGACAGGGATTATTCGCTGGCGGCCCACCAGCGAGACCTCGACCACCTCGTCGAGGTACTTGACATACGGTTCCTCGCGGTGATTGGCCTCTCCATGGGTGGTCGTAGCGCCTACACATTTGCGGCCCGGCGCCCCGAGCTGGTTAAGGCTCTCGTCATCGTCGATACGGGACCGGTCGGGATGACAGCCGGTGGGCGGCGAATCCGCTCTTTCGTTCAACTACCGGATGAACGGGAGTCCTACGAGGATTTCGTGAAGAGCGTTCACGATTACCAGCCCCTGCGCTCGATCGAGCAGATCAGGGACACGCTGAAGTTCAACGTGCGGCAGATGCCAGACGGAAAGTGGACGTGGAAATACGACCGAGTCCTACGTGATCCGGGGTTCCGACGGCCAACGTCGACTCCCGAGGAAGGCTGGACGCATCTACGCCAGATTCGATGCCCAACGTTGCTGGTCAGAGGAGATCAGAGCGATGTGCTGGCGCATGAGACTGCGCTCGAGATGTCGAAAACGATCAGCGAGTGCACATACCAGGTTGTGCAGCGCGCCGGTCATATTGTGCCGGGCGACAATCCGGCTGGCTTTGTTGAAACCGTCAAACCCTGGCTGACGGCCTCATACCTGTCGTTCACTCCATTCTCCTGACGCCAATTGGACACCACACGCCTCCGGAGGACGAACGATGCTGCGCTTGAGAAGTCCCATCTTTGTGCCTGGAAACCGCCGCAACATGCTGGAAAAGGCGCTCAGCTTTATCTCCGACTACGTGGTTCCCGACCTCGAAGACTCGGTTCCGCCTTCTGAAAAAGACGCGGCCCGGGGGCTGGTCGCCGAAATGGCGCCGGTCCTGGCCCGTGCCGGCCAGCGGGTGATCGTCCGGGTCAACGCACTCGAGACCGGTCTTACGGACCGGGACCTCGAGGCCGTGGTAGGACCGGCGGTTCAGGCTGTCAGCGTAGGCAAGATACGGTCTGCCGACGAGGTGCGGGAGTACGATCGTCGTCTCGCTGCTCAGGAGACCGCGGCGAAGCTCACGCCCGGGACTATCAGGCTCGTGCTGTGGCTCGAGAGCGCGCCGGCGATACAGCATGCGTACGAAATCGCGACCGCGTCGCCGCGTGTCGCGGCGGTGACCTTCGGCGCCGAGGATTACACGAAAGATGTCCTGATCCAGCGCACCGAAGAGGGGCGCGAGCTCCAGTTTCCGAGAGCGATGCTGGCGCTCGCCGCGCACGCCGCTCGGGTCACGCCACTTGACACGCCGTACGTCAATTTCCGTGACGCTGCTGGCCTCGAAAGAGACATCCGCGAGGCGCTACTGGTGGGGTTCAAAGGCAAGTTTGCGATACATCCCGCGCAACTGCCGGTCATACGGCGTTTGTTTTCGCCTCAGCCGGAGGAGGTTGCCTACGCCCGAAGGATCGTGGAAGGCTGGGAGCGAGCGTCGGCGGACGGCCGGGGCTCGTTTGACCTCGATGGCAAGGTGGTAGATATTCCGGTGGTCGAGCGGGCACGGCTGTTGCTGACCGAAGCCGAAACAGTCGCGGCCAGCTAAAACCTACTGCACCAGCCCGGCCCGAGTGGCGATGTACACAGCCTCCGCCCGGTCTGAAACGTCCATGGTTCTGTAGATCTCTACGAGGCGGTTGCGAACGGTACCCACGGCTAGGTGCATCGTCTGCGCGATTTCTGCATTGCTCTTGCCGAGGGCGACGGCGGCAAGAATGTCGCGGTCGCGGTCGGTCAACGCCTCAAGCTTCTGCCGGTAGCCGGAGGCAAGACCGCCGATAGTGCCGCCAAGGTCCTCGACGAACCCCTTGAACAGCGACGAGTCGATTACCGCGCTACCCGCAGCCACCTGTTCGACCGCCTGCGCGAGGATGGTCGGAGACCCGTTTTTGAGAACGAAGCCGTCGACCCCCGCCCGGATAGCCGCGAAGAGACCGGTCTGATCGGCTCGTTCGCTGGTGACGAGGACGCATGCATCGGCGTGCGCATTTTTGATCGCGGCAACTACGCCTGGCCGGAACGCATCATCGCCGTGGACGTCGTACACGACGACCCTCGGCCCAATGCGTCGGACGGCCGGCCCGGCTGTCCGGGTCTCAACCGCTGCGGCGACATGGACGCCTGCGCCTTCGAACACATGCACGAGGCCGTTACGGCAAAGTTGGTTGTCGTCGACAAGCACGACTTTGAGCATCGCCGTGCCGTCCATCCTTGTGATTAAACGGGGCCCTTGAGCAACGGCAGAGACGGGGACTGCGCTGGACTTTGCGATCATTTCCAGGAACGGAGCGATCGAGAGAGCAACCTGCTCCAGCAGTGCGAGGTCGGCCTCCCGATAAGCGCGGGCGACCCGTGATCGGAGGTGCAAGACGAACGAAACGCTGGTCGTGAGGAGCAGGGGCAGGCTCATTCCGGACGCGTAACTCTCCGCTGGTCCACCACTCTCGCGTACCGCGCCGATCAGCGGCTCGTCGGATGCTGGTACGGATCCCACAATCTGTCCACTTCGCCGCGTCGATATGAGCTCCGTCAGGCTTCCCTCGGCCGGGAGCTTCGCGGCCAGGCCTTCCGGAACAGGATCGATCCCGTCGCTGAACGCGCAACGCACCTTTCCAGTCTGGGAGTCCAGCGCACTGACGGCTAGGAAGTCATATGGGACGACCTCGGCGATGATGCGCGCGAGCCGGTGGAAGTACTGGGTCGGTGTTCCCGAAGGCCCGGCACGGTCTCTGATAGTGCTCAGAAACTTGCGCTCCCGTTCGGCCTGTCGGAGCAGATGGCGGAGCTGGAACGTCTCAATAACCGGGGCAACGAGCGCCGCCACTTGCTGGAGCAGACCGCTATCCCTTTCAGTGAAGGCGTTCTCCTTTTTCGACTGGAGCGCCAGGCAACCGAACACACCATTTCTCGTTCTCAGGGGGGCCTGAGCCCAGGACCGAATGCCCGCCTTTCGCAGGGCTGCTATCTCGTGGCTGGACAGGCCCGCGACGGCGACTACCGAGCCGTTCTGCTCGGCAAAAATCTCCGACCAGGTCTCCTGGCCGCCAGCCAGCTCAATGCGCTTATCGCGACCGGAGATCCCCACAACTTCCAGCCCTCGTACGAACGATTCGGCGAGCGAGTTGGTTCGGGGATCAAGCAATTCAAGTTGAAGGCGGTCGAAAGCGATCAATTTCGAAAGCGATTGGTTGACGTGATCGATCAGTTGATCTGAATCACCCGCCTCGGAGGCGGCTCTCCACACGTTCGCGAGCAGGGTCTTCTCAATCATCTCCTTTTGAAGCGCTGCATGCAGGTGGGCGTTTGTGATCGCTCCGGACATCTGGGTCGCCACGCGCTCGGCAAGCCGCAGGTCCCCTTCGGCGTAGGCTCTCTCGACCCTGGTCCGGAGGCACATCGCGCCGATAACTCGGCCACGCTGAACAAGTGGGACTGCGAGGGCCGATTTGAGGCCCACTGATGTGCCAAGATCCTCCCACGGGTGTGGATGGTTTTCCGGGTACACCTGTCCGACGTGGCGGATGACCCCCGCCCCGCGTTCCATGGCGAGCATGGTCAGCGGTCCGGGTTGCACTCCCACGCCCGGGTTCCACCCCGGGACCTCGGGGCCATAGATGTAGTTCCTCGACTTGTTGCCAGTCTCGGGATCGATCGAGAAGATCGCGATCCGATCAAACGGAATTAGCTGTTTCAGCTGGACGACGAACCGCTCGTATACGTCGTCTAAATGGAGAGATGACCCGATGATCCGCCCGAGTTCGGCAATGACTGTACGCTCGCGAGCATCACGCTCAAGCGCCTTGTACATCTCGCCAATCGCTATCGCTCCGCTGATCTCTGCCGCAACCCTGGCGACGGTCGTAACGTTTGAGTCGGCGTAGGCATTGGGTCGTCTGGAACGGATTGTCAGAACGCCCACGATGCTGCCGCGCCACGCAAGCGGGACCGCGATCGCGGACCGCAGCCCAGCGGCGACGGGTTCCTTCATGCTGGGGACGCGGTGGATGAGGGATTGAAAGTTGTGTTCGCCGATCAGAACGGTCGCGCCAGTGCGGACGATGTGTTCCTTGTTGGTGCCGGCCAGCGGTGTCGGATCGGGCCGGTCATCCCCCGGGAGGTTCACGCCAGATACGTATGCCCGCCGAAACGTCCAGCTCTGGTGATCGATCAACGCAATGTCGATGCGATCGAATTCGACCAGCTTCCTGAACTGTTCCACGAACGGGTGAAAGATGTCCTCAGCGCGCGGGGACGACGAGGCGATTCTGCCTATTTCGGCAAGCACGACCCAGGATGGATCGCCGCCGGGGACGCCCGCCTCCGGATCACCCTTCGCAGAATCTTGGATGTCAGACTTCGCGGTCATGCAGCTCGGTCCAGCGGTCGAACCAGCGGCGTGCACCGGGCACTTCGTCTGCCGACCCGGAAAGACCTCGTGAGGGCACCAAGGATAACCTGCACCGCGGCGGGCATGTTGGCGGTTAGATTAGCAAAACGGCTTCCCAACAACAACACGGCACGCGGCCAGTATCAGACAACGCCTGCCTGGCGGAGATGTTCGATCTCCTGCTCTGACTTGCCCAGCAACTCCTTGAGTATCTTCGCCGTGTGAAAGCCGAGCTCCGGCGGTGGGGTGCGGATTCCGGGCTCCTTACCGTCGATTCGAGCACCGGGGCCAGGGAACAGCTTTACATGTCCAAGCTCGTACGGCTGGAAGAATCTCGTCGCGGGCACGTCTGGCTTGGACGTGAAATCCGCCTGCGTCGTGACCGTGGCAGCTGCAACGCCCGAGCGCTGAAGTTTCTCCGCCAGCTCCCAAGCGTCCTGCGGGGTGGTCCAGGCTGCGATGAGTTCGTCAAGTTCCCGCGCGTTGAGTCGGCGACTTTCGCGTGAACAGAATCGTTTGTCTTTGGCCCAGTTGCCGCCGGCCAGCTTGTCCAGAGCGGACCAGGCAAGGTCGTCCTTCGCGACGATCGAAATCCATCGATCCGCCCCCGCGCATGGGTATACACCGTGCGGAACCCACTCGGGATCGGAGTTGCCCAGCGGGGTGGCGACACGTCCGTTCACGGCGTAGTCGAGCAAGGCTTCACCAAGCATGTTGACCGTCGCCTCAGCCTGCGAGAGCTCGATGTACTGGCCGGTGCCACTGGTCTCCCGTTCGAACAGCGCCATACCGATGGCAACGGCACCATGAATCCCTGCCACAGGGTCTGGCCAGATGCCTACCGAGTTACGCGGGATCCCGTCTTCGTATCCGGTTATGGACGCGAGGCCTGCGTACCCCTCGATGGTGGCACCATTGCTCACATAGCTCGCGTGCGGCCCGGTGTTTCCGAATCCTGGCATCGATACGACGATGATGCGGGGGTTGATTTTGCAGAGCTCGCTGTAGCCGAGGCCCAGCCGGGCCATCACGTTTGCACTGAAATTGTCCGCAACGACATCCGCCTTCTTTACGAGTTCCAGAAATATCTCTTTCCCCGCCTCCGCCTTCAGATTCAGCGTCAGACTCAGCTTGTTGCGGTTCAGCTTCAACCAGTTCGGCTTCTTGTTATAGGCCCTGTTCCCGTCCTTGTCGTGGTCGACGCTGATCATCCCGCGCCAGGCGTCCATGCGCTGCCACCACTCGATCTTGATGACTTCGGCGCCCCAGTCTCCCAACAACATCGTCATGGTCGGCCCGGCCAGACGGTGCGTGAGGTCGAGGACGCGAATCCCTTGCAGCGGCAGCACGGGCATCACGTAACACCTTCCTTCCGCAACGCGGCCAGCCGTGCGGAATGGAGGCCGAGCAGCCCCCCGAGGATCTCTTCATTGGCCTCGCCAAGCCGCGGGGATGGCCGTGGCGGCGGCACCGCGGTGCGCCCCAGGCGAAACGGGGCCCCGGGGTATTCAAAGCTCCCTATTTCCGGATGCTTGACCTCGCTGAAGAAACGCCGAGCCCTCAAATGCTCGGACTGATAGAGGTCGCGTGTCGAATTGACCTTAGTAAAGAGCAGGTGTCGGCCCTGCCCGGCCGACTGGGCCTCTTCCGCGGTGCGTTGGGCCAGCCACTGCTCGACTTCTGACTTCAATGCCTTCCCGTGATCCCGCAGGCCTTCTTCGCTCTCGAATCGGCGGTCGGAGCTCAGCTCAGGCTTTCCCAGGAGTTCGCCAAGCTCTTGCGTTTGGAAGTAGTACAAGGTAACGGTCATGTAGCCGTCTTTGCACCGGACGACCGAGCTCTGGCTTTCACGTCGGTTGCCGGGAGTTTCCTTTTCGGTCCCGGCGAGGGTGTAATCGACCATGTGTGTGAAGATCTTTGCGCAGGACTCCATTGAAGACGTCTCGATCCACGCTCCCTGGCCAGTGCGGCGTGCCCGTACGGCGGCGAAGAGTGTCAGGGAAGCCGCATGGAGGCCGGCCATATAGCTTGCCTGGTAACCCCCGGCTTTGAGAGGCGATTTGTCATGCCCGCCCACCAGGCTCATCAACCCGCTCATCGCGTAGAGGTTTAGTTCCTCCATTTCGAAGGTGCCGTAGCGGTTGCCCCGGTCGAATGAAGGGATCGACGTGACGACCAGACTCGGCTCAAGTTCGAGGAGGCTCGCCGGCCCGAGGGATACCGAATCGAGGTAGTGGGCGGCGAAGCTCTCAACAATCACTTGGGATTGCCGCGCCAGTTCGCGTACAAGTTCCCGGCCGGTGACGGATTCGACATCAAGGGAGACACTCCGCTTCGACGAATTGAGGTAAGCGAACAGGAGGCTCCGATCGGGTCCGGCCCGATCGCCAGCAAAAGGAGGTCGAGAGCGGGCCCAATCGCCCACCTTCGGTTTTTCGATCTTGATCACCTCTGCTCCGAAGTTGGCCAACAGACGCGTTGCGAACGGCCCCGTTACGCCCTCAGTCAGGTCGAGAACCCGCATTTCTGCCAGTGGACCATTCGGCATCTTCTGACCGGCTCTCCTGACCAATCTAGGGTTGCGCAGATATCGGCGCTGGACCGTGTTCGGTCCAGACACTAGCCGTCTCGAGCTAGCGAGGGTAAGTGACCGTCAGCCCACATAGCCGATGACGGCGGTCATCGGCAGGCAGTGACATTCGCCACGGGAACGTGAATCACGAAGACGCGCATACTGACACGGCGATTCCTATCGGCATATTCAGGTGGCCGGAGTCAGATAGATGCCAGGTTCTGAGCAACCACTCCTCATGAACGACCGTGTCCGCGCCCTCATCGGCAGGACGACGCCGGTCCGTCAGATGTACGGATCGGTAGACGTCGAGACGGTACGTAGGTACGTTGTCGGCATACCGGACCATGACCCGCGCCACTGGGATCCGGCCCTAAGCGACGAGCGGTTCGGTTCGACCACGACGCCAGCCGTAATGGTTCATTACATCGCTGGGCGCCAGGCTCCCTGGGTACCAGATCAGCTGCACGATGTGATGGCGCAAGACCCGTACAGTGACAGCGGCTATGCCGCGACCGAGGATGGCGACTGGCTGCCCTCGATACGAACGGTTGCGGCGGTCAAGAGTCACCTGCACGCTGGTGATGAGATTGAGGTGCTGCAGTATCCGAAAGTCGGCGATCGAATCTTCTACCAGGGCCGTTGGGTCGACATCCAAGAAAAACGCGGTCGGGACGGCAATCCATTTTTGCTCGTGACGCACGAGACCAACTACTGGAATCAGGACAATCAAGTACTGCTGAAAGTGCGCGGAGTCGGGATCGAGCGCCCCTAACTCGTCTCGGATCCCATGTAAACCGGTGCCACAAGGTTCACCTGCCACATCAGACTGGACGCGGCGGCTGTCACGGCCTCCTTTACATGTCCAATCCGACGGTCGCGCCGGCGGTAAAGCCTCGCGTCCCACACCCTGACATCGGCTTCTCGCGACCGGTAAAGGGGAATCCTTTTATTCGCGCATTTGCCCGACGCAGACCGGAATCGTCTGGATTTAGCCCCTTCCTGGGAGGTTGAAGAGCCTGGTGGCATGCATGAATGTGCCGCTCAAACGTTGTGGCGTTCACCCGAGTCTTCTGAACGCGATCACGGACTCTGCCGGGACCGTCATGATCGGCGCGCCATTACTACTGCGCATGTCGCCTGGCGCGGTAAACGCGGTCCTTGCCCATGAAACTGGGTCATACGGCATTCGACCGGACCCAGTTCTTTCGTTTGGCCACATTGATCCCTACGGTTGCGTTTCTTCGTTTCGTTCTGGCGATCCGGGGAATTCATCCGCTGCTCGTGTGGTACTGCTGGTCTAGGCTGGATCGGACCCCTCACGCCATGTTACGGCCGGCACGGTAGTGCGAGGGATACGGAGCGGATGCCGCCGCCGCTGAGTACGTTGACCAATCCGGCATGATCGCCGGACTGTTAGAACTCGGCCAACTGACCGGCGTTTTCGGGTCGGTCGGCGACGATCATCCGAGTTTGCTGGGTCGCATTCTGTCGCTGCTGCTGTTCGCTACCCCACCATCAAGAACATCATTCGCCTAGTCCGTCTGGTGTCCGTCGTCAGAACAATTGGGACGATTTGAGGCCTCTGTTAATGGAGGCTTCGGCGCATCAGGTTTGTCAGCCTAGGCAGTTGCTTGTTAATGCAGCAAGAGGCGGTGCTGGATGGTCCCGCGCTTGATGGCCGTGCCTCCTCTCCAGAATGGCCTGGCCCCGTCCGGCATAGACGTCGGCGGGCGTCAGATCGCCGAGGCTTTCGTGGTAACGGCGGTGCTTGTAGTGATCGACGAAGTTGCCGATCTTTGCTTCGAGACCGCCAGGCAGGAAGTAGACCTCGAGCAGGATCCGGTTCTTCACCGTCTGATGCCAGCGCTCGATCTTGCCCTGTGTCATCGGATGGTTGGGCGCTCCGCGCACGTGTTTGATCCGCGGTTACCAAGCGACGTAGCCAGGTCGCTCGGGACGTAGCCTGACCGGTTGTCCGATAACAGCCGCGGCCGGTGTCTGCATCCGTCCAGCCCGATGCCGCCAGCGCCATCTCGATGGTCTCGGTGACATCAGCTGCCTTCATAGTCGTGCACAGCTTCCAGGCGACAATGAAGCGCGAGAAGTGGTAGAGGATTGTCGACAGGTGGGACCAACCCCAACCGATCACCTTCAGATACGTGAAGCGGTCTGCCAGAGCTGGTTTTGGGCGCCGTCGTCTTGTCCCGGAACTCGTCGGCCGCTTGCAACACGATGAACGCCGGGCTGGTCAGTAACCCGTTCGCCCGCAGCAGCCGGTAGACCGATGCTTCCGAGATAACCTGCGCCTTCTCGTCGGTGAACGTCACCGCCACTTCCCGGGGACTGAGTTCAGGTCGCTCCAGCACCAGCTCGATCGCCTGGCCTCGGACCGCCTCCGGCACCTGGTTCCAGACCCGGCCCGGAGCCGATCGGCGGTCTTCCAGGCCGACCGTTCCAAACCGCCGGTCCATGTCGTACCACCGGTAAAACTTCGACCGCGACACGCCCAGCTTCTCGAGCGTGCGCTTCGCCGGCAGCCGCGACTCCTCGACC
>Ga0194132_10007440_pt1 | contig 16317 bp, 15 predicted proteins | sample TA2KigOf80mmetaG_FD_148612 | JGI IMG/M metagenome (GOLD analysis project Ga0194132, IMG submission 148612) | Freshwater microbial communities from Lake Tanganyika, Tanzania - TA2015054 Kigoma Offshore 80m | ecosystem: Environmental > Aquatic > Freshwater > Lake | place: Tanzania: Lake...
CGCTGACCGCGTTCTTGAACCTTGCTCTTGAACCTTGGGCGACCCACCCGTAGAACCAAATTCTGGCAGCTTCGGTTCTGATGCAAATCTATCTCCCCATCGCCGAAATGACGGTCAACGTGTTTCTCATCCTCGGGATGGGTGGCGCGGTTGGGTTCTTGTCGGGCCTGTTCGGCGTCGGCGGCGGTTTTCTGATGACACCGCTGCTGATGTTCATCGGCGTTCCCCCAGCGGTGGCCGTCGGCACCGAGGCCAATCAGATTGTCGCCTCGTCGGTCTCGGGCGTGCTCGCGCACATGCGACGCGGCAATGTCGACTTCAAAATGGGCGCGGTGTTGACGGTCGGCGGTTTTGCCGGCTCCGGTCTCGGTGTGTGGCTGTTCTCGTTCTTGCGCAGCATCGGTCAGGTCGAGCTGGTCATCTCGCTGAGTTACGTCGTCTTCCTCGGGTTCATCGGCGGTTTCATGCTGTGGGAGAGCCTGCCCGGCGTGCTGCAGCGCAAGAGCGGCCAGGCGCCAATCTCGCCCGAACAGCGCGGCGCCGGGCGCCATACCTGGATCCATGGCCTGCCCTTCAAGATGCGATTCAACCGCTCAAAACTCTATATCTCCGCGCTTCTTCCGCTCGCGGTCGGTTTTGTCGTCGGTATCCTGGCGGCGATCATGGGCGTTGGCGGCGGATTCATCATGGTGCCGGCCATGATCTATCTGATCGGCATGCCAACTCAGGTCGTGATCGGAACCTCGCTGTTCCAGATCATCTTCGTCACCGCCAACACGACATTCCTGCAAGCGACCTTCAACCAGACCGTCGACGTATTGCTGGCGCTGCTGTTGCTGCTGGGCGGCGTGATCGGCGCGCAGATCGGCGCTCGCATCGCCGCCAAGCTCAAGAGCGAGCAATTGCGCTCGCTTCTCGCCCTTATCGTGCTCGGCGTGGCGTTGCGCCTCGCGTTCGATCTCATCATCACGCCATCCGATCTCTTCAGCATCCGCGAGGCGTTGCCGTGAAGGCGGTGGTCGCTCTTCTCGCGGCATTCCTAAACGCGCCAGCGATGGCGCAGACCGCGCCGTTGGTGGCGGATGTGTCCGAACACATGGTCGCCATTCGTTCTGATTTCGCCGGCCAGGATGTGCTGCTGTTCGGCGCTATCGATGCGCCCGGCGACATCTTCGTCATCGTCAAGGGTCCGCCGACACCATTCGTCGTCAACAAGAAAAATCGCGTGGGTCCGATCTGGATCAATACCGAGCAGACCAGGTTCGATGACATCCCGTCGTTCTATCATGCCGCGACCACGCGGCCGGCCGAAGAGTTCGTGCCCGAGGCTCTTGCCACGCGATTCCAAGTGGGACTCAAGAATCTCAGAATTGAGCCGGAGAAAGCATCGTCCGAGGACGCTACGCCATTTCGCGACGCCCTGATGCGCCTCAAAGTCGCGAGCGGCCATTATCAGCCCGAGATCGGATCGGTACAAATGATGTCCGATCGCTTGTTTCGCACGAACCTTCATTTTCCGACCAACGCGCCTACCGGGACTTACATCGTCGAGGTTTATCTGTTCCGCGACGGCGCGGTGGCCAGTGCCGTGATCGTCCCCTTCATCATTTCGAAACTCGGCCTTGGCGCCGACATCACCGAGTTCGCCAAGAACTATGCCGCGATTTACGGTTTGATCTCGATCGCGCTTGCGGTTGCCGCCGGCTGGGCAGCCAGCGCCGCGTTCCGGAGGGTGTAGGCGCAATGTCCTCGCCCGTCCTCGCCCGGAAATTTCTGTTGGTGGTCGATCGCAGCGCCGAGCTTCGGGCCGCCATGCGCTTTGCCTGCCGGCGCGCCATGCGAACCGACGGCGAAGTGCTGCTGTTCCACGCCGTGCCTAAGTCGGTTTTTCATCACTTTGCCTCGGTGGGCGATCTGATGGAACGCGAAGCCCGAAATGACGCCGAGAAACTGCTACAGTCGATCGCGGCCGACGTTTACCGCATGTCGGGACGATACCCGGCGTTTCATATCCGCGAAGGCGATACGCTTGAGCAGCTGCGCGCCGTGGCCACGGCGGACCCGAGCATATCGGTGCTGGTTCTTGGCGCCGGTGCCGGGCCCGAGGGGCCAGGGCCCATCATCTCGGCGCTTTCCGGCGCGCTCGCCGGCAAGATCAAGGTGCCGATTACCATTGTTCCCGGCAATCTCAGCGACGAGCAGATCGACGCTTTAACGTAATTTTGGCTTGATATTGCGGCGATTCCGCTTGCTTGAATCAGGATAAAATCGGTCCTAATTAGTTTTCGAACGATGTGGAGACGCCGCCATGTTTATCCAGACCGAAGAAACCCCGAACCCAGCCACGCTCAAATTTCTGCCGGGCCGGGCCGTCATGACCGGCGGGGTCGCCGATTTTGCCACTTCGGAATCGGCGAGCCGCTCGCCGTTGGCGAGCGCCTTATTCGATGTCGAAGGCGTCAGCGGCGTGTTTCTCGGTGGCGACTTCATCACGGTCACCAAGGCCGGCGAAAAATCGTGGACGACCATGAAGCCGGTGATTCTCGGCGCCATCATGGATCATTTCACGTCGGGCGCGCCCGTCGTTGCGGCGGGCGACGATGGCGACGATGACGAGATCGGAGACGGCGGGCTCGACCCCGAGATCGTCGGCCAGATCAAAGAATTGATCGATACCCGCGTACGCCCCTCGGTGGCGCAGGACGGCGGCGACATCGTCTACCGCGGCTTCCGCGATGGGACTGTGTTCATCGGCATGCGCGGGTCGTGCTCGGGCTGCCCAAGCTCGACCGCGACGCTCAAGATGGGCGTCGAGAATATGCTCAAGCACTACATCCCCGAGGTGCGCCAGGTGGAAGCGATCTAAACGCGTTGCCACCATGGCGCGGCGCACGCGCTGGCTCATTGCGGCAATCCTCGCGATCGCGGGCGGGGGTGTTGTATGGCTGATGCTGCCAACGGCGCCATCGGGACCGCCGATCTTTGAAGACTGGGCGCATAAACTGAATACGAAGCCCTTGCGCGTCGCTGATCTTGAATCGGCGTTCGCCCGTGAGAAATACGATTTCATCCAGGTCCGCGACAGCCGTGGCGCCGTGCCGCGCATTCTGGTTGCCGAAGTACCCGAGGATCTGAGTCAGGTCGCCGAGGTGCGTCGTCGAAAGGCGTTGTTTCTCGGCTCGATCCTGCCACTCGTGCTGGCGGTCAACGAGCAGATCGCGGTCGAGCGGGCGATGGTCGAGAGCGTCGCCGCCAAGCGCGCCCGCGGCGAATCTCTCGCCGGAACCGACATCGCCGAAATCGATCGCCTGGCGCGAATCTACCGATTGCGCGACGAGCCGGTTCCGATCGGCAATCCGAGCAATCCCGAGCTGATCGACGACTTGCTTCTCCGTGTCGCCCCGTTGCCGGTGTCGATGGCGCTGGCCCAGGCAGCGGAGGAGAGCGCGTGGGGCTTGTCGCGATTCGCCGACGAAGGCAATGCATTGTTCGGCCAGTGGGTGTGGAACGACCCGACCGGAATCACGCCGCTCGGCCGCGCGCCCGGCGAGACCCATAGCATCAAGTCTTTTCGAGACTTACTCGAATGCATATTGTCGTATGCGCATAATCTCAACACCCACGCCGCCTATGCCGATTTTCGCCGCATGCGCGCCAATATGCTGGCGACGACCGGAACTCTCGACGGACACGCACTGGCGGCGACGCTGACACGTTACTCCGGACGCGGACAGGCGTATGTTGAATCGCTGCGCAGTATTATTCGCTCCAACAGCCTTGCCACGCTCGATACCGCGCGTTTTGCCGATCGACGCGCGTTGACACAGGTCGCGTCGAACGCCGCATCGACAGACGTGGGACTCTGAGGTCATGGCGCCAGGAACCGGCCCCGGAATGAGTGACGCGGCCGTCAAGGCCAAAACCGGCCGCACCTAGCCAGCATGGGTCAAGGCGCTTGACGCGCTCAACGGGCGCGACCTCGCCCACCGCGACCTGGCAAGGCTGATTTCATCCAGGTTCAAGCTCGGGCCCTGGTGGTCGCAGATGGTGACGGTCGGCTACGAACGGATCACCGGCCGGCGCGCCCTTCATCAGGTGTCGGATGGTTTCAATGCCAGCGTATCGCGCACGCTGCCGGTGTCGGCGCGCGCCGCCCACGCGATGCTCGACGATGACGTGCAACGGCGCTCGATCCTGGGACGCAAAGTCGCATTGACGACAAATCGCCCCGGTAAAGTCGTGCGCTTTGCCTGGCCCCAGGGGCGCGTGTTCATCAATTTTGTCGCCAAGGGGCGGGCGAAGTGCCAGATCGCCATTCAGCACGAAAAGCTGCCGAGCGCGGCAGCGGTGAAGCGGTCCAAGTCGTATTGGGCCGCCGCTGCAAATCGCTGGCTCAAATCACTCGTCTGATGCCGTGAGGTGGCGTGGGTGTACGGCGACACCCTCGCTGACGCCGCCGGCGATCATTTCGTGGCCCCACCAATGCCACCGCCCGGCTGCGCGAACGGTGCAATTGACCCGGCTGCGGCCCGGTGGAAACGCTTTTCCGGGCGACACGGTGACGCGATCGGCGCCGATCGAGAGCGGGAGGCGGGTGCCATTGGGGCCGAAGCACGACAACTGCTTCAACTCAGGACCGTCGACAACGCGAAACGACACGATTGGCGGATTGACGGCAAGCACCGACGAACGCGGCCTCACGTCGACCGCCCGCAAAGGCAGCGTGTTCGTGACAAGCTTGAAGCGATCCATCGCGCCGTAATTTTCGTTTAGCGCGAAGCGCGGCAGAAAGAACATGTCCGCCTCGCCGTAGACCGGGCCCGAGTTGGAGCCAAAGGCGGCGACGTATCCCGCTTCCCGCACGAACTGCTTCTCGATCTCGCCGGTTTCGCCAAAAGGGTAAGCGAACAGCGTCGGCTTGGCTCCGAGCTCATCGACAAAACGACGGTTCATAGTTGCAAGATCGGCGCGAACGGCTTCGAGGCTCAATGCCGGCATGTGCGCATGGGCGTGACCGTGTCCGCCGATGCCGACGCCGTCGTCCGCGAGCGCGCGAATCTGATCCCAACTCATGATGCCGCGTTCGCGATCGTCGACGGCCTTGGTCGCCACGAACACCGTGAATGGGAATCCGGAGCGCTTGAAACGCGGCCACGCCTCACGCGCGACCGAGGCATAAGCATCGTCGATGGTGATGGCGACAGATTTGGGCGGCAATGCCGAGCCTGCCTGAAGCGCCGTCACGACGTCGGCCAACGGCAGTACGCTGAATCCGCCGTCCTTGAGATAAGCGATATGGGCGTCGAGCTGTTCCAGCCGAATGTTGGTGGAGGGAATGCTGTTCTCGCCAAAGCGATGATACATCAGCACGACGGCGGAAGGGCTTTCCGCAGCCGCCGGGGCAGCCAAGGTCAGCACACCCGCTAGCGCGGCGGACCAAATCGTGATTTGTGGCTGTGTCATCCGGAGCATCTTTGTGAGGCCCACCATGCGCCCGCCCCTCGACGACATAGCGCTCGATCGCATCTTTCGCAACGCACGGACACAAAACAGCTGGCGCGCCGACACCATCGCCGACGCCGTGCTGCGCAAGATCTATGACCTCGCGAAAATGGGGCCGACCAGCGCCAATTGTTCGCCGGGGCGGTTCATCTTCGTCGTGTCCAAGGCCGGCAAGGAAAAACTGAAACCCGCGCTGTCGTCGGGCAATCTGGAAAAAACCATGGCCGCCCCGGTGACGGCGATTGTCGGGTACGACACCGGCTTTTCAGAATTCATGCCGGAACTGTTTCCGCACGAGCCCTCGGCCCAGCATTGGTTCAAAGGCATCGAAGAAGAAACCGCCTTCAGAAACGGGACGTTGCAGGCGGCCTATCTGATGATTGCGGCCCGCGCGCTTGGCCTCGATTGCGGGCCGATGAGCGGGTTCGATAAAGCCAAGGTCAATACCGCGTTCTGGCCGGAGGGGCGAATCAAAGCGAATTTTCTTTGCAACATCGGTGTCGGTGACGATGCCAAAGTGTTTGCCCGCAGCCCGCGGCTTGCCTTCGAGCGGGCGTGCGCGATCATCTGACAGAAAAAGGCGGACGTCACTGCCCGCTTTTTCGATCCCGCACCCGGGGTTTCCCGCCGGTCGCGCGAGAGATTACGAGATCGACCACCTTTTTCGGATCTTGTGATCGATCGACAGGATGCCGGGCCCGCGGATGACGACCGTCGCGAGCAGGATCAGCCAATAGAAGTGCTCGGCTTTGTCGAAGGCGGGATCGGCGGCGCCGAGAACAAATTGAATGACCAGGGTCATGCCGATCAACGGCAGTGCGGCGAGACGCGCCGCCAGGCCGACAAACAGCAGAATCGGCATGACAAGCTCATTGAAGGTGCCGAGCACAGCCGCGAACTCGGGCGGAAGCAGGGGCACTTTGTACTCCTCGGCGAAGAGATAGATCGTCGAATCTCAGTCCTGCAGTTTCTGCAAACCCGACCGGAAGAAAACGAGACCAATCACCACATGCACGACGAGAGCGAGCAGCGGCACACCGAACCGATCGAGCGTATTCGTTGCCGTCGCGTGAAGCGACGTTGCCAAGGAGACGATGGGTGGTGTCGGCATGATCGCGAGTCCAATCGATGAGTTGCTCACGACCACTTCCTATGCCCTGTCGACGGGCGAGGCGAATCACAAACAGTTGAGAAATAGGAATCCCGGTCTTCGGCGTATGATCGTATTGGGGAATACGATCACATCGGGTCAGCGGCGAGGCTGGGGGGAGGAGTGTTCGCTGCCTGCCAAGACCGGGGCTGTCGGACAAAACTTAGCCCTTCATCTTCGGGTTCGCGCCGGCGAAGGCCGTCAGGCTGCCGCCCATCGACACGCAGGTTCCGGCGGGCACGGGCTTGAAGGTCTGGCCGTCGAAATCGGTCTTCGACTGACCGGCGCACTGATGCGCGCCATTGGCGGCCGCGCAGGAATTTTCGCCAGTCTTGGCAATCCCAAAGCACTTCTCGGCGGCGCCCTTGGCATCGGCGGCCACGGTCGACGGGGCGTTGACGGTGAACGCCAGGTAGGCAGCGCCGACAACGGCGGCAACGATGGTGGCGTGGGACACTTTTTCGCGGGTGATCTGAGTCATGGGGTCTTCTCCTTCGGGTTCAGCTCGCCGCAGGTCGGGAAGACCGCTGCGATGCGAAGACCCTAGGCGCGCGCCGGCCGAGACCCAATACCGACCGTTTCTCGATTCGATGCGTCGCGTGCATCGTTCGCGAATCGGCCGTTTCTCGGCTTAAACCGTCTCCCAACGGTAGTTGCGGGCGAGCTGAACCACCGCCTTGGTGGCCGGCGTGAAACGCCGTCCGGCGACGGTGACCAGCGACACTGTGCGTTTGACCTTAGGTTCCACCAGCACCCGCAAAGAAACGCCCGGCAGCCGCGGGCAGAATTCAGGCATGATCGTACATCCGAAACCGGCGACCAGAAGGGCTTGGATCCAGTCCTCGCGTTCGCTGCGGAACACAACCTTGACCGTGATGTCGGTCGGCATGCCGATATCCTTCCAATATCGGTCAAGCTCGCATGAGGCGCGTTGAACGTAGGACTCGCTGTCGAGATCGCGTACCCTGACCGCGGTTTGATTCTCGAAGCGATGGCCCTTGGCGAAGGCGACACCGTAGCGCTCCGTAAAAAAGGGAGTCGCATCGAGTCGCTCGGGCAAGTTCGGAAGTCCGATCAACGCGATATCCATCTCGCCCTTCATCATCGAGTCGAGCAGATCGGCGCCGGGCAACTCGATCAGCTTCAATTCGATGGTCGGGATCTTCTCCCGAATCGCGCGCAGGAATCCCGCGATCACCAGCGGGCTCACCGTGCACATCACGCCCAGAGTCAGTGGCGCCTTGGCCGCGACCTTGAAGCTCTCGGCTTCCTGCCGCACCGCTTGGGTCGCGTTGTAGACTTGTTCCAGATGGGGCTTGGCCAGCTTGCCAAGGTCGGTCAGGTGGGAGTTGCCACGTTCGCGACGAAACAGCTCGCCGCCCAGCTCGTCCTCGAGACTCTTGATGGCGCGCGTCAACGCCGGCTGCGAGACATTGCACGCCACGGCCGCCCGCGTGAAATTGAGCTCGCGACAGAGCGTCAGGAAATACTTGATCTGGTTCAGTTCCACGGCCGATCCCCTGCTCCGGCAGGGGTGATTATGGCGGGCCGTTACGGAGGATCAAGCGACACGCAACCTGGAATACTGCACCGATCAGGGCGTATCGGTTGGCCCGGTCGGTGACAGCAAATGCAGATGCGGGTCCATCGCGCCATGAAGCACGCGGACGATCTCAATGGCGTCGCTGAGAGCAATGTAAAAAATGACGTGAGTACCAACTGCAGCAGATCGGTAATGCGGCCCAAGATCGTGTCGACTGACGCCTGTGAAAGGCGATCGCGGCAATCGAATAAATGTCGCGTCGATTTTTCCGAGATAGCGATCTCTTTGTTCGACACCCCATGTTTTGTCCGTGAATTCTGCGATCGACGCCGAATCTCTCAAAGCTTCCGGCCGAAGCCGGACAGGGCGCGATCTGATCACGGCGTCAAATCAGATCAACTTGATCGACGAGACTTCTTTCGGCCACTGTCTAGCGATTTCATGAACTTGCCGAAATCCCACTCGACGGCAGGCCCGCTCTGCTCACCAACAACGATCGCCTGACGGAGCGCCTTGAGTTTGGCACGATAGGTGGCGTCTCGCTCTGACATCAGGCGAAGCGCCTCGCGCACGACCTCGCTGGCGTTATTGTACTGCCCATCCTCGACCTTCGAGTGGACGAATTACTTGAGCTTGGGGGTCAAAGAAACATGCATTGTACGATCTCCGTCAACCGAGCCAAACTTTATCAAAGCTTGGATCAAAAGAAAATCGCGACGCCGATCAGAGATTTCACGGGCGGCCTGCATGAATCAATTCTGCCATTTTTTTCACGTCGTTCAATCGCGCCCCTGGGGCAAGAGCACGTGTGATGATTGCGAAAAGCTGTTGGCGGTTCTCCTCGAGCCACTCCAGTGACCGTTTTGGCCCCAAGTACCAGCGGCGGCGAAGGGAGAAGTAATGCCATAGTGCCCAAGACAGAAACTCGTATAGACGCACGTGCGCCAGCGGCCCGCCAGAGCCGGCACGCCCAATTTGCTTTTCCATCCACACTCGGATTGCCTCCCGGTCCCCCGGCCGTGGAAGTCTTGGCGGTCGCTTGAGCCGATCTTTGACTCGCCGTACCAGCGCTTTGGCCAGACCGCGCGTATCTCGGACAATCTTTCCGTCCGCGATCCGAATGAGATCGTCGACCTGCTTTCCCGTGGCGCGCGCCGTTGAATAGACTCAAACGTCAAGCGAACGACCCTGGAAAGGGGACACGTCGGACCGATCACGTCTAATGTCTGCAAAGCCGACGACATCTATATCGCTGTCGGGCGCGAAATCACCGCGGACCATCGATCCATATATGATGATCGCGTGACACCGATATTTTCGGACGAGATATGAGACCAAGGCCGCTTCATCCAGCATGGCCAGTCCCGGTGCGGGCGTATCATCGCGAGCAGGACCTACTTGCGACCCTTCCTGTTCACCGGCAGATCGAGTGCCTTGAGGTCGATGATCTGCCCACCTTTGATCACAGTATTCACCGTCGCGAAGTTGGCGACGTTGGCGGTGGGATCGGCGTCGAGTAACACAAGATCGGCGAGTTTGCCGCGGGCGATCGTGCCGAGATCGTGCTCGCGCCCGAGATAGAGCGCTGCGTTGCGCGTCGCGATGGTGATGCAGTCGAGCAGCGGAATGCCGGCCTTGGCGTAAAGCTCGATCTCCTGCAGCGACATCGGCCCGTAGGTGCGATCACTGCCGAGGGCCAGGATCGCGCCCGCTTCATGAAGCGCGCCCAGGTTCCACAGCATGTTGTCGACCAGCGGCTTGAAGCGTTCCGACATGCCGGACGTGCGATAGCGCTGACGTTCTTCGACCTTCTGCAGCTCCAGCGTTTTCTCGTCGAGCGTCGCGTGGAACAGGGGCGTGTCGAGCCATGAGGTGTCGTCGGCGACGCGGGCGATGTTGGAGAACACCACCGCCGTCGTCGAAATCGGCACGCGCCGCGCGGCCACGCTCTTCAACGTCGCCTCATCGAGGCGGTCGCGAATCGGGGCATGGGCGAAGGTGTTGATCCCGGCGTCGAGAATGAGCTTGAAATCCTCGCGGCCGCCAATGTGCGCCGTGACCATCGTGCCGTGGTCGTTGGCGTGATGGACGATATCGCGAACCAGCCCGGGAAACCCGTCAACCATCTCGCCGCGCAAACTATCGGTGCCGTCGTAGACGATCTTGATCATGTCGGCCTTGTAGCCAAGCATGGCGTCGATCTTGCCGCGCACGTCGTTGCGTCCGGTGATCTGGACGCCACCGCCTTCGGCCGTGCGTCGCGGGAAACCAATCGCGTTTCCGGCCGCGAAGATACGCGGACTGACAATGCGTGCGGCGCGCTCATCGTCGCGGATCGGGAATATGAACTCGGGATTATTGCCGAGATCGTTAACGGTGGTGACGCCGCTATAGAGGAACGTATGCAGCGCTGGGATGGCGAGGGTGCGGTCATTGATGAACTTGCCGCGCTCGGTGCCGCCGCGGAGATGAATGTGGGTGTCGATCAGCCCCGGGATCAGATACTTGCCCTTGCCCTTGATGACGATCGCGCCGCGCGGTTTGCGAATGTCGGACGGCGACACCAATGCAATTCGCTCGCCGCTGACCAAGACCGACGCGCCCGCCAGCGGCGGCGCGCCGGTTCCGTCGATCAGCGTGACATCAGTGATCAGGATGTCAGACGCGAGGGCTGGCCCGGAAATTCCCGCGACGACAGCGCCCAGAACTGCAAGACGCTTCAAATTCGCGATCATGACTGTACCCCTCCCCAATAGTCGGCTGTCATCGTACCGGCATTCGGGAGCGGTCGACAGCGCCGATCAGCGGCGTGGCAGGAATCCGACCACGCCATAGACCTCTTTCAGGACGGCCTCGGCGATCGCGCCGGCCCTCTCGGCGCCGCGGGCGAGAATGCGATCCAACTCGGCTGGGTCGTTCATCAACCGCGCCATCTCGGCGTTGATCGGCCCCAGCAACGAGACGGCGACCTCGGTCAGTTGTGTCTTGAACTGACTGAACTGCCAGCCACCAATCTCTTTCAAGATGTCCTCGGCCGTACGGTCGCTGAGGGCGGCGCAAATATTCACCAGGTTGGCGGCCTCCGGCCGGCCCTCGAGACCTGCGATGTCCGAGGGCAACGGGTTGGGATCGGTTCTCGCCTTTTGGATCTTGAGCGCAATGGTGTCGCGTGAGTCGGTCATGGCGATGCGCGAATAATCGGATTCATCGGACTTCGACATTTTCTTCTGGCCATCGCGCAAGGACATCACCCGCATGCCCGGTCCACGAATGACGGGCTCGGGCAACGGAAACACCTCACGGCCGAAGTCGATGTTGAACTTCTGGGCAATATCGCGGGCAAGCTCGAGATGCTGCTTCTGGTCTTCGCCCACGGGCACGTGAGTCGCCTTGTAAACCAGAATGTCGGCCGCCATCAGGTTGGGATAGACGTAGAGGCCAACCGACGCGGCTTCGCGATTCTTGCCGGCTTTGTCCTTGAACTGGGTCATACGGTTGAGCCAGCCGATGCGGGCCACGCAATTGAACACCCAGGCCAGTTGCGCGTGACCCGGCACATGGCTTTGCACGAACAGCGCGTTGGCGACCGGATCGACGCCGGCCGCGATCATGCCGGCCGCGACTTCGCGGGTATTACGGATAAGCTCCTTCGGATCCTGCCAGACCGTGATCGCATGCAGATCGACGATGCAGAACAAGCACTCGAAATCGTTCTGCAGCGCGACCCAATTGCGGATCGCCCCGAGATAATTGCCAAGGTGAAGGTTTCCGGTGGGCTGAATGCCGGACAGGATTCGCCCGGCGCGCGCGCCGAGCGGTGTGGACCCGCTGGTCATGGGAGGCTCCCCATCTGATCGTGTCTGCGGCGGGCGATTGGTGCCGCCCCCGCGTGCGTAGGGGTCCTATGGGAAAGCGAAAGTGGCGTCAAGCGGAGCGCCGGAGCGCCTTGAGATCACTTCGTTCCGCGGCGCCCAAACCGATCACGGCGACGAAATACACCGCCGCGCCGAGCGCGATGAGGGCCGCCAAGATCGCGGCGCGAAGGCCGCCTGCCCCCGGTTCGGTGAAAACCTGCCCAAACCACGCCTCCGACACTATGCGACCGCCGAAGAGCGCGACCGCCATGATGGTCATGGCCGCGAGAAGCCGCGGCATCCGCGTCTTGAGTCGCGCATCCGCCCTGACGTGACCGCGACTGGCGAGAACGAACGTCAGAGCGCCGACGTTGAGCCACGCGGAGATCGAGGTCGCAAGCGCGATGCCAACGTGACCAAGCGGTTTGATCAAGAGCAAGCTGAGGCCCACGCTGACGACAAGGGCTGCCGCCGAAATCTTGACCGGCATGATGGTATCGTGCCGTGCATAGAAGTTGGGCGTCAGCGCCTTGTTGAGCACATAAGCGGGCAGCCCGATCGAAAACGCCATCAGCGCTTCGCCAACGGCTTGGCGATCGGCGGCCACAAAAGCGCCGCGCTCGAAGAGGGTCGCCACGATCGGCTCGGACAGCACGCCGATCCCGGCCGCGGCCGGCAGCGTCAGGAGCAAACAAAGCTCGATGGCGCGATTTTGGTTGGCGAGCGCGGCGTCGTGATTCCCGGCTTCGATCTGCCGCGTCAGCATGGGGACCAGAGCAACCCCAACCGCGACGCCGACAACGCCAAGAGGCAGCTGGTTGACACGATCGGCGTAGTAGAGCCACGACACGGCGCCGACCGCGACCAGGGTGGCGATAATATTGTTGATGACGAGGTTTAGTTGATAGATGCCGGCGCCGAAGGCGACCGGAAGCATGCGGCCAAGAAGGTCTTTGACCTCGGGCGTCAGACGCGGCCGACGGAACGAGATCGGCAATCCGGCCCGGCGGCAGTGATATTTGAGCCAGAGAAACTGGACCACGCCTGCCATGGGGACGCCCCAGGCCAGCGCGCGGGAAACGTCGCTCTCGAGAACGACGGCGCCGAGCAGAAACGAAATCAGCGACAGATTGAGGAAGATCGGCGCGGCGGCGGCGGCCGCGAATTTGTGCAGCGCGTTGAGCGCGCCGGCCTGCAACGACACCAGAGAAACGAACAGGAGATACGGAAAGGCGATCCGCGCCAGTTCGACGGCGCGGTCCATCTGGCCCGGAATTTTCGCGAAGCCCGGCGCCACGACCAACATCACCAGCGGCATTGCCAACATCATCGCAGTGCAGAATGCGACCAGCACCAGAGCCAGCATCGAATACGCGGCGTCGGCGAAGGCTTGAGCCTTCTCCGCGCCGTCGCGTTGATGCAGGCGCGCGAAGATCGGCACAAACCCGGCTGAGAACGCCCCTTCGGCAAACAAGCGGCGGAACAAATTCGGAAACTGAAACGCAACCAGGAACGCATCGGCGGCTGCGCCCGCGCCGAGGTAAGCGGCGGTCAGAATGTCACGGACGAACCCGGTGACCCGCGAGATCAGCGTGTAGGACCCGACAGTGGCGACGGCGCGGAGTAGCGACATGATCCCGGTTTATCGGAAATTTCTGCGGCCGTGAATCGACGATTTCGTGGCGACTATTCGGCAGCGGCCGGCTGCGCCTGCGGTCGCGGGCGGGCGGCGACGGTGACGTCGGCCGCGGCGACGCCAATGGCGCGGCCCAGGGCGTCGCGAACCTGGCGAAGCTTGGTCTCGTTTTCGACTTTCATGCCAAACACGTCTTTGACATAGAACACGTCGACCACCCGCTCGCCATAGGTCGAGATATGGGCCGAAAATATCTGCAGGCCGAGGTCGGTCAGGGTCTTGGTGACGTCGAATAGGAAGCCGGGCCGGTCGTGGCCGTTGATCTCGACAACGCTGCACACTTTCGAAGCGGTGTTATCGATGATGACGCGCGGCGGAGTCTCCATGGCCCTGGCGCGATTGGGCACCCGCAGCACCGAGGTACGCTCCAGCTCTTGATTGAGCCGGATGCGCCCCTCCATCGCCATGACGATGCGCGACTTGATTCGGTCCAGTCGCGGCGCCTGATCGATGATCGCGCCGTCATAGTCCTGGAAGGAAAACGTATCGAGCGCCATGCCGCTCCCGAGCGTCATGATCTTGGCGTCGACAATCGACACGCCCGACAGGGCGAGGGCGCCGGCGATCTTGGCGAACAGGCCGGGATGATCGGGCGTGTAAATGAGCATCGAAGTGACGGCGCGCTTGCTCTCGACCAGGAAATCGACGCCGATCCGCTCGTTTGCCTGCTCGATTCGTCTGACAAAACGGGCGTGCCGCTCCTGGGTCGCGAGGTCGTAGTTGAGCCAATAGGCCGGCGGCGCCGACGCCGCGAAGGATTCGCGCATGTCGGCGGGCCAGTCCGCCAATCGCGACAGCAGCGCCTCGCGTGCTGCGGCGACGCGGGCGTCGCGCCCCTGGGCGCTGAGCGCGCCCGACATGTGCTCGTTGGCGCGATAGAACAATTCGCGCAACAACGTGGCTTTCCAGTTGTTCCAGACATTGGGCCCGACCGCACGAATGTCGGCACAGGTCAGCACCAGCAGCATGCGGAGCCGCTCGGGCGACTGAACCTGATCGGCAAACCGGGCGATGGTCTGGGCGTCGTCGAGGTCGCGCTTGAAGGCGGTGTCACTCATCAACAGGTGATAGCGTACCAACCATGCGACAGACTCGGTTTCTTCCGGCGTCAGACCCAATCGCGGACACAGGGTCAACGCCAGATCAGCGCCGATGGTCGAGTGATCGCCGCCGCGTCCCTTGGCGATGTCGTGCATCATCACGGCGACATAAAGCGCGCGGCGCGACTGAACCTGCTGAATCACAGCGGTCGCGATCGGCAGCTCGTCCTTGAGCTTGCCATGCTCGATCCGATGAAGCAGTCCGATGGCGCGGATGGTGTGCTCGTCGGTCGTGTAGACATGGTACATGTCGTACTGCATCTGCGCCACGACGCGGGCGAAGTCGGGGATAAAGCGCCCCAGCACACCGCACTCGCTCATGGTGCGCAGCGTCGCTTCGGGACCTTCTTTCGCGGTCAGAATGTCGAGAAACAGCGCGTTGGCGTCGGCATCGTCGCGCAATCGCGCCACGCGCTTCGAGGCTTGGGCGATGGCACGCAGCGCCCTGGGCTGAAAATCGTAACCGCGTTTCTGGGCGTGGCGGAAAATTTTCAGCATGCGGATCGGCTCGCGCTCGAACGCGGCGTCGTCCTTCGTGCCGATGCGGCTGCCATCGATGATGAAACCGTCGAGTTTCTTGCGCCGCAGGGCCGACGGCAGCGCGAACAGCGGTTTCCGGCGGCCCTTCTCTTCCAGCATCGTGATAAAGACGCGGGTCAGATCGCCGATATCACGCGCGATCAGGAAGTAGCGGCGCATGAAGCGCTCGGTCGCGGTCGCCCCTGCGCGATCGGCGTAGCCCATCAGGCCCGCGATCTTGCGCTGCAGATCGAACGTCAGGCGGTTCTCCGGGCGGCCGGTGAGGTAGTGGATGTGGCAACGAACCGTGTTGAGGAATTCGTGCGCCTTGGCGAAACGCAACGCGGCGTCGTCATCGATCAGGCCGCGGTCGGCAAGCTGCCGTGGATCGTCGACGCCATAAAGATATTTGGCGATCCAGCCAAGAACATGGAGGTCGCGGAGCCCGCCCTTGTCGTCCTTGACGTTGGGTTCGAGGCGATAGCGCGAATCTCCCGTTTTGTCGTGACGGGCATCGCGTTCGGCGAGCTTGGCCTGAACGAATTGCGCGGCCGTGCCGTCGATCAGGTCCCTCTTGAAGCGGGTCTTGAATTCGCGGGCGAGGTCCTGATCGCCCCAAATCCATCGGGCATCGAGCAGCGCGGTGCGAATCGTCATGTCGGCGCGGGCGTAGTGCAGGTTCTCGTCGATCGAGCGAACCGCCTGGCCGACCTTGAGGCCCAGATCCCACAGCGCATAGAGGATGTGCTCGACCAGCTGTTCGCTGAATGGGGTTTCCTTGTAGGGCAGCAGGAACAACAGATCGACGTCGGACAAAGGCGCCAGCTCGCCGCGGCCGTAGCCGCCGATCGCCATTACCGAAATTCGTTCGCCGGTCGTCGGCACGCCGCGCCGGACAACGTGGCTGGTGGCGTCGTCGAATAAAATGCGGATCAACTGATCCATCAAATAAC
>Ga0194132_10007446_pt1 | contig 16313 bp, 17 predicted proteins | sample TA2KigOf80mmetaG_FD_148612 | JGI IMG/M metagenome (GOLD analysis project Ga0194132, IMG submission 148612) | Freshwater microbial communities from Lake Tanganyika, Tanzania - TA2015054 Kigoma Offshore 80m | ecosystem: Environmental > Aquatic > Freshwater > Lake | place: Tanzania: Lake...
CCGCCGCCGTGGATGTCGATCTGCTCGCCGAGGTGGTCCATGACCATCGCCGAGCACTCGATGTGCCATCCGGGGAGCCCTTGCCCCCACGGGCTGTCCCAATACGGCTCGCCGGGCTTCGCCGCGGTCCACAACGCGAAGTCCATCGGATGTTCCTTGCGCTTGTCGACGGCGATGCGCGCGCCAGCCTGCATGTCTTCGAGGTGGCGGTGCGAGAGCTTGCCGTAATCGGTGTCGACCGTGACGCGGAAGTACACGTCGCCGTCGACGGCGTAGGCGTGGCCGTTGTCGACGAGCCCCTTCACGATCTCGAGGATCTTGGGGATCGCGTGCGTGGCCCGCGGATAGACGTGCGCGCGCGTGACGTTGAGCGCGTCCATCTCGCGAAAGAACCGCGCGATGTTCTCGTCGGCGATCTCTTGGATCGTGCGTCCCTCGGCGGCGGCCCGGGCGACGATGCGGTCCTCGACGTCGGTGAAGTTCTGGACGTGCCGCACGCGGTACCCGGACCATTCCAGGTAGCGGCGGATCATGTCGAAGACGACGTAGCTCATCGCGTGCCCGACGTGCGCCGGACCATAGAGATTGACGCCGCATACGTACATGCGCACTTCGGGGGGGCGGATCGGTTCGAACGGCTCCTTCCGGCCGGTGAGCGTATTCGTCACGCGCAAGGACAAGATCTCTGCCTCCTGACGGCCGAAAGCCGACGGCGACCTCGCCGCGGCTCCCGCCTCGTGTGCTGTGTGTCTCTATGATACGAGGGTCGCCCCACCGCGCCGGCCGGTGGGAGCGCGGCGCCGCCTACGCGGCGGCGATTCGAACAAGGAGCACGACCGCCGTCGCCTGCATTCCTTCCCCTCGACCGAGCGCGCCGAGTCCCTCGGCAGTCGTGGCTTTGACGCCGACGTCGTCGGACTCGATGCCGAGCGCCGCCGCGATCCGCAGGCGCATCAACGGAACGTGCTGCGACAGCCGCGGCGCTTCCGCGATCACGGTCGCGTCGACTTGCGCGACGCGCCAGCCCCCGTCGGCGAGGAGGTCGCGCACGCGCGCCAGCAAGCCGAGGCTGTCCGCGCCCGCGTAGGCGGGGTCATCGGCGGGGAAGTGCGTGCCGATGTCGGGGAGGCCGGCGGCGCCGAGCGCGGCGTCCATGATCGCGTGCAGGAGAACGTCGGCGTCGCTGTGGCCGACGAGGCCGCGGTCGTGCGGAATCTCCACGCCGCCGACGACGAGCCGGCGCCCGGCCGCGAAGGCGTGCAGGTCGATACCGAGGCCAACTCTCACCCGCGATGCCACGCGAGCAGCGCCTCCGCGATGATCAGGTCCTCGGGCGTCGTGATCTTGAGATTGTCGGCGCAGCCGGCGACGCGGCGCACCGGCGCCCCGATCCGCTCGACGAGCATCGCTTCATCCGTCCCCTCGAAGCCCTCGGCGATCGCGCGCGCGATCGCCACCTCCAACAACTTGGCGGGGAACCCTTGCGGGGTTTGCGCCCGCGCCAACGCCCCACGGTCCAGGGTCCCCGTGACACGGTCCCCTTCGACGGACTTCACCGTGTCCTGCAGTGGCAGGGTCGGAACCGCTGCCCCGTCGCGCGCGGCCGCGATGACACGCTCGATCAGCGGGGCGGACACGAGCGGTCGCGCGCCGTCGTGGACGAGCACGACCTCACACGCAGGCACCGCCGCGAGCCCGAGACGTACCGATTCCTGACGCGTTGTTCCGCCTTCGACGACGGCCGCGATCTTGGGCACGTCGTGGTCGACCAAGAGGGCCTTCACGTCCGCGAGGTCCTCCGCGCTGACGACGACGACGATCGCATCGACCGCCGCGAGCGCGGCGAACGGACGTATCGCGCGCACGATGATGGGCACGCCAGCGAGCGGCACCAAGATCTTGGAGGGCATGCCGCCCATCCTCGTACCGCGTCCCGCCGCCGCGACCACCACGCCGACGTGCGGCCCGCTCGCGCCGACCGGCGCGGGATCCATCGGTCGCAAACACAGCCCTCCGTAAAATCCCTGGTGAAGCGTACCAGATCAGCCGAGGTGATCGAGCGCGTCGATCAGCGTCTCGGCGCCAATGACCTCGACGCCGGCATCAGCGAGCCCTGCCAAGCTGAGCCGCGGCACGACGGCGCGGCGAAAGCCGAGCTTCGCGGCCTCCGTGAGCCGCCTCCCGAGCTGCGGCACGCCGCGGATCTCACCCGTGAGGCCGATCTCGCCGCAGAAAACGACATCGGCCGGCAGCGGTCGATCGCGGAGCGAGGACGCGATCGCGGCCGCGATCCCGAGATCCGCAGCCGAGATCGCGACGCGCACGCCGCCCGTCGCGTTGACGTAGACGTCGGCCGCGCCCAGCTGCATGCCCGCCCGCTTGTCGAGCACGGCGAGGATCAACAAGAGCCGGTTGTAATCGAGCCCCGACGCCGTGCGCCGGGGAGTCCCGAACGCCGTCGGCGTGACGAGCGCCTGCACCTCGACGAGCAGCGGCCGTGTGCCCTCCATCGCCGCGACGACGGCCGCGCCGGACGCGTCACCCGGCCGCTGCGACAAGAACAGAGCCGAGGGATTCGGCACCTCGACCAGCCCCGATCCGCGCATCTCGAAGACGCCGATCTCGTTCGTCGAGCCGAACCGATTCTTGATCGCCCGCAGGATTCGATACGCCTGGTGCCGCTCGCCCTCGAAGTACAGCACCGTGTCGACGATGTGCTCGAGCACGCGCGGACCGGCGATCGCGCCTTCCTTCGTGACGTGCCCGACGAGGAACGTCGCGATGCCCTCGCCTTTGGCGAGCTGCAGCAGCGCGGCGGCGGATTCGCGCACCTGCCCGACGCTGCCCGGCGAGCTGGGAATCTCGGGACGATAGACGGTCTGGATGCTGTCGACGATGAGCACGGCAGGGCGCAGGCGCCGGGCCGCCGCCAAGATGACGTCGAGGTCCGTCTCGGCGAGGATCCACAACGCCGGCCCGCTGGCGCCGACGCGATCGGCGCGCATCTTCGTTTGCTGCGGCGACTCCTCGCCGGAAACGTACAATACCGTTCGCCCCGAAGCGGCGAGCAATTGCGCCGCTTGCAGCATCAGCGTGGATTTGCCGATCCCGGGATCGCCGCCGACCAGCACGAGCGAGCCGGGGACCATGCCGCCCCCGAGCACGCGATCGAGCTCGCCGATGCCTGTCGGCCACCGGTCTTCGGGCAGCGGTTGGACGTCCTGCAGCAGCGTCGGCGCGCCGCCCGGCGACGTCGGTCTCCGTGCCTCACGGCGCCGCGTCGGCGAGGATGCCTCCTCGACGAACGAATTCCAAGCGCCGCAGGACGGACATCGGCCGAGCCACTTCGCGGATTCTTGCCCGCACGATTGGCAAACGTAGAGGATGCGCGGCGCCGCCATCAGATCTTCGTCTCCCGTTTCGGCCGAATCCACTGTTGCTTCTCGTCGCGCGCCGTCTGGCGGCCCTGCCGGATCGTCCGTTCGCCGAACCGCTCGTTGATCCGGTCGACGGCATCACCGAGGCGCCGCAGCCTTTCCTCGCGGTCCCCGAACAGCGACGTCTGTCGCTCTTCGAGCCCGGCGAGACCCGTCGCTTGCACGCCGAGCAATCGAATCGGCGTTCTCCCGTCCCAGCCGCGCGCGAGCAGCGTCTTCGCCGCCGCGAACAACGACAGGCCGGCCGCCGTCGCCGGTTCGAGCCGGCAAGCGCGCGTGCGGGTCGTGAAGTCGTGCAAACGGATCTTCACCGTGACCCCGGCCGCCCGCCATCCGTGCCCGCGCAGCCTTGCCGCCACCCCTTCGGCGAGATCGAGGAGGATGGCTTCGAGCGTGTCCCGATCGGCGACGTCGCGCGCCAGCGTCGTTTCATGACCGACCGACTTCGTCGCGCGCACGACATCGACGGAGCGGTCGTCCTCGCCGCGCGCGAGGCGCCAGAAGTGTGCGCCGGCCGCTCCGAAGAGAGAACGCATCCCGGCGAGCGATTTTCGTTGAACGTCGCCGAACGTGCGCAAGCCATACCGCTCCAGCGTCTCTTGCGACTTCGGGCCCGCACCCCACAAATAGCGCACCGGCAACCCGGCGAGCGCGTCGGGGATCTCTTCCGGCGCGAAAACGCGCAGCCCATCGGGCTTTGCGAGCTCGGCAGCGAGCTTCGCGAGGAACTTGTTCGGCGCGACACCGACAGTCGCCGGAAGATCCAGCTGGGCGCGGATGGCATCGCGCATCGCCCGGCCCGTCGCGCGCGGCGATCCCCAGAGATGGTCGCAGCCCGTGATGTCGCAAAACGCCTCATCGACGGAGACGGGCTCGACGAGCGGCGTGAACGACTCCAGCAGACGCATGAGCTGCGCCGAGACCTCGCCGTACTTGTCGCCGCTCGGCGGCAGATAGACGGCGTCCGGACAGCGCCGGACCGCCTCCGCGATCGGCATCGCCGACCGGATCCCGAAACGGCGCGCTTCGTAGGATGCCGCCGCGACGACGCCGCGTTGCCCCGGACGCGCGCCGACGACGACGGGCTTGCCGCGCAGATCGGGACGGTCGCGCTGCTCCACGGACGCGAAGAACGCGTCCATGTCGACGAGCGCGATCCACCGAGGCGCAAACATATGTTCGTGATCAGCGTACCGCGTCCGCGACCCCGTGACAACGCGCATGGCGGGGCCGCTCCGGCGTACCACGGCGACGCCCCTCGACGGTCAGGCGTCGTCCGGCCGGACTACGCGTCGTCTTGCAGGTTGTAGGCGCGATGCAGTGCGCGAACCGCGCGCTGCGCTTCGTCGACCGAGACGATGCAGGAGATCTTGATCTCCGAGGTGCTGATCATCTGGATGTTGATCTGCTCCGCCGCCAGCGCTCCGAACATCGTCGACGCGACGCCGGGATTGCTGACCATGCCAGCGCCGACGACCGAGACCTTGGCGACCCCCTCCTCGGCATCGACCCGAGCCGCCCCCAACTCGCGGGCGACGCGTTGCGTCGCCTCGATCGCGATATGGGCGTCGCTGCGGCTTGTCGTGAACGAGATGTCGGCGTGGCGGCAGCGGCTGGCCGTCTGCACGATCATGTCGACGTTGACGTGCGCCTCGGCGAGCTGATTGAACAGGCGGTGCGCGACGCCGGGAATATCCGGCAGATCGACGACCGTGAGCTTCGTGACGGACAGATCGTGCGTGACGGCGTTGACGACGCGCGTCGGTTCCATGCTCTCCTCCGGGATCGTCGCTCGGGCGCCCATGATGATCGTTCCTTCTTCCTCGTGGAACGTGCTGCGAACGTGCAGCGGCACTTCGTATTGCTTCGCGTACTCGGCGGCGCGCGTCTGCAGGACGACCGCGCCCGAGGACGCCATCTCCAACATCTCGTCGTAGGTCAGGCGATGCAGCTTGCGCGCGTCAGGGACGATGCGCGGGTCGGCGGTGAACACGCCCGTGACGTCCGTGTAGATCTCGCAGAAGTCGGCGCCCAACGCCGCCGCCAGGGCGACCGCGGTCGTGTCCGACCCGCCGCGGCCGAGCGTGGTCACCTCGCCGGAAGCGGTCACGCCCTGGAATCCGGCGACGACCGGGATGCGGCCGCGGTTCAATTCGTCGAGCATGCGGCCGCGGTCGACGTCCAGGATGCGCGCCTTCGTATGCACGGGCTCAGTGAGCACGCGCACTTGCCAGCCGGCCAGCGACGTCGCGGCGCACCCGAGCGCCTGCAGGGCCATCGACAGCAGCGCGATCGAGACCTGCTCTCCGACCGCGAGCAGCATGTCCATCTCGCGCGCCGGCGCCTGGTCTGTGACCTCGCGCGCGCGGGTGATGAGATCGTCGGTCATGTCACCCGGGGCGGAGACGACCACGACAACGCGATTGCCCGCCTGGGCGGTGGCGGCGGCGCGACGCGCCACGTGCTTCATCTTCTCGGCGGTCGCGACCGACGATCCTCCGTACTTCTGAACGATCAGCGCCAATCCATCCTCCCCCTCGAAACCCAATTCCCCCCGGAAGACTACTCGAGGACGCGCAGCAACGGACTGACGGGCCGCACCGACGCCAGCGGGTGCACGCTCGGCAAGAGCGGCGGGTGGACCCAGACCTCGACGCCGTCGGCCGTGTTCCGGCCGTGCGCGATCAGCTTCAACATGTAGCCGAGATCGCGATCTTCGCCGCCGCGTCGTGTCCCTCGACGTCCTCCGTCGGATCGCTCTCGGCAAATCCGAGGCGCTGCGGTTCGCTCAGCGCCTCCGGGAACGACAGACCCTCTTCGGCCATCCGCGTGAGGATGTAGTTCGTCGCCCCGTTGAGGATGCCGGCAAGCTCGACGATGGGGTCGCCGGAAAGCGCCTCCTTGATCGTGAGAATGACCGGGATCCCGCCGGCGACGCTGCCTTCAAAGAAGATGGCGACGCCGAAGTCCGCCGCCGTCTCGAACAGCTCGCGGCCGCGGCTGCCATCAATTGCTTGTTCGCGGTCACGACCGACTTTCCCAGCCGCATCGCCTCGACGAGGGAGGCGCGGGCCGGCTCGATGCCGCCGATCAGCTCAACGAGAACGTCGACCTCGGGATCGCGCACGACCTCCCACGCGTCACCCGTCACACGCATGCCTTCGATGGCGACCGCGCGCTGCGCGAGGTCGGCCTCGTGCGCGCGCATCAAAGCGACGACCGCGGCGCCGACGTTGCCGAGTCCGAGCAAACCGACGCGCAGCACTAGTGGGCCGCCAGCAGCGCCGCGACGCCGTCGACCGTGGCCTCGATCCGGACCGGCGGCGGCGTGTGGTCGGCGACCGCGGGATCCTTCAAGCCATGCCCCGTCAACACCGCGACGACGTGCCCGGTCACGGGATGGCCGTCCTGCCGCGCGCGGAGCAATCCGGCGATGCACGTCGCCGACGCCGGCTCGGTGAAGATGCCTTCTTCCGCCGCCAGCCGCCGCTGCGCGAACAGGATTTCGTCGTCGCTGACCGCGGCGACGCGGCCGCCGGATTCCGCGAGCGCGCGCTGCGCCGTGTCCCACGACGCCGGCCGGCCGATGCGAATCGCGGTCGCGATCGTCTCGGGATCGGAGATCGGCGCGCCGCGAACGAACGGCGCCGCGCCCGCCGCCTGGAATCCCCACAGCCGCGGGCGCGCGCCGCCGTTCGCCAGCTCGACGAAGCCGCGCCAGTACGCGCTGATGTTGCCCGCGTTGCCGACGGGCAACGCCAAGATATCCGGGGGACCGCCGAGCGCGTCGGCGATCTCGAACGCCGCCGTCTTCTGGCCCTCGAGGCGGTAGGGATTGAACGAGTTCACGAGCGCCAAGCCGAGCGCGTCCGACGTCTCCCGCGCCAGCCGCAGCGCGTCGTCGAAGTTGCCGGGGATCATCGCCACGACCGCGCCGTGCATGCGCGCCTGCGCCAGCTTTCCGGCCGCGACCTTGCCCTCCGGCAGAATAACGACGCACCGCAGGCCGCAGCGCGCGGCGTACGCCGCCGCCGACGCCGACGTGTTGCCGGTCGACGCGCAGACAACGCCCGGCGCGCCGGCTTCCGCCGCCTTCGCGACCGCCACCACCATGCCGCGGTCCTTGAATGAGCCTGTCGGATTCGCGCCCTCCCACTTGTAGTACAACGTCGCGCCGGGAAACTCGCGCGCGAGCGCCGCCGCCGGGATCAGCGGCGTGCCGCCCTCGAGCAGCGTCAAGCGCGGGGTGCCGTCGCCGATCGGCAAGCGATCGGCGAACGCCGCCAGAACCCCCGGCCACGCGGTCATGGCGTGGCGCCCGCCGGGTACGCGCCGAGGACGATCGCCCAGGCGCAATGCGCGCGGAGATCGGTGATCGCGTCCGCGACCTTGGGATCCTCGCTGTGGCCCTCGATGTCAACGTAGAACACGTACTCCCAAACCGCGCGGCGGGCCGGCCGCGACTCGAGCTTCGTCAGATTGATGCCGCGCAGCGCCAGCGCGCCCATCGCGTTGTACAACGCGCCCGGCTTGTGCAGCGCGCCGAAGACGACCGATGTCTTGCTCGGATCGGCGCGCGGTACCGGATCCGTTTGGATTACCAGAAACCGCGTGTAGTTCTGTGGGTTCGTCTGGATTTCTTCCGCGAGGATCTCCAGAGTGTATAGCTCGGCAGCGCGGCGGCTGGCGACGGCCGCCGCGTCGGTGCGCCGCTCGGCCGCGATCATCTGCGCCGACCCAGCCGTGTCGTAGTGGGGAACCTGATCCGCCTCCAGCTTGCGCAGGAACGCGTCGCACTGCGCGAGCGCCTGCGGATGCGAGTAGACGCGCCGCACGTCCGCCAGGCGTGTGCCCGGCTGGCCGAGCAAGTAGTGCACGACGCGGAGGTTCGTTTCTCCCGTAATCGTGAGGAAGTGATGATATTCGAGCAGCAGGTCGTACGTTTGGTTGATGCTGCCGGCCTCGGAGTTCTCCACTGGAACGATCCCGGCGTCGACCCCGCGCTCGGCCACGCTGTCGAAGACTTCGCGCAACGTCCGACGCGGCACGGTCTCGACCGCGGGGAAGTGTTGATAGGCCGCTTCCTCGCTGTAGGCGCCCTGCTCGCCTTGAAATGCCACTCGCATCCGATCTAGCCCTCCTCGCGCAGCTCCCGCGCGCGCGCCGTCGCGCGCAACACGGCTTCGACCCACGCCTCCCGCACCTGACGATCGGCGAGCACCTGCATCGCCGCCGCCGTCGTGCCGTTCGGCGACGTGACGCGGCGGCGGAGCTCGGCCGGGTCCGCTCCCGAAGCCTGTAGCAAATGCGCCGCCCCGCGAACCGTTTGGACGACGAGATCGCGCGCGATCTCCGGCGGCAGCCCCGCCCGCACGCCGCCTTCCATGAGGATCTCGACGAGCAAGAACACATACGCCGGTCCGGTCCCCGACAGGCCGGTAACCGCATCGAGGTGTTCCTCGGGAACCTCGACGACGTGGCCGACGGTGCCGAAGATCTCGCGCGCCAGCGCGGCGTCGTCGGGACCGGCCCGCGTTCCCAGCGCGTACGCCGTGGCCGCCTCGCCGATCGCGCACGGGGTGTTCGGCATCGCCCGGACCACGGGCGAGCCGGGAAACGCGCGTTCCAAGAACGGGATTGAGACGCCGGCGGCGACGGACAGGATACGATGCGCCGCCGTCGTGTGGCCGGCCAAGTCGTCCGTGACCTTCGCCATGTCCTGCGGCTTGGCCGCGAGCAGCAGCGCCGTCGAGCGCTCCGCGAGAACGGCGTGCGACGGCGCGACGCGCACGCCGTACCGCCACTCCAACGCTTCGAGGCGGTCGCGGTTGGACCGATTGATCACGAGGATCTGCCCGGGCGCGATGCGCTTGGATCCGAGCAATCCCGCGATGATTGCCTCGGCGATGCTGCCCGCGCCGACGATGCCGATCGTGTGCTTGCCAAGCACGCCCGTGTTCATCGCGTTCCCTGCCGATCGTCGCTGGATTGTCGCCGCATAAGGAAAGCCTCCGCCGCGGGGCGGAGGCGCGTCTCCATGCGTAAGGATAACGCATGGCCGCCAGCCGTCCCACGGCAGGCTAGTTTCGGCGCCCGGTCGAATCCTCTTCGGAAGAATATGAATGAGGGGTGGATGACGGAATGACGCACGTAGTCGTGGTCGGCGCCGGCGTCGTCGGCGCCGCGGTTGCGTTCCGGCTCGCGCAGAGCGGAGCGCGCGTAACCGTGCTCGAGGCGGGACGGCCGGGCGGCGCAACGTCGCTGGCGAGCTTCGCTTGGATGAACTCCAACGACAAGGAACCGATGGCGTACCACCAGCTCAACACCGGCGGCATGGCCGAGCACCATCGCCTGCGCGAGGAGCTCGGAGGCGCGCCCTGGCTGCACGCGCACGGCAACATCGAGTGGAAGACGCACGCGTCCGCCGTCCAGAAGCTCTCGGAGAAGGTCGCGCGGCTGCGCAGCTGGGGCTATCAGGCCGAAATCCTCACGCACGCCGAGGTGGCGGCGTTGGAGCCGGAGTTCGCGCCGCCCGCCGATGCGCCGTGGTTCGCGTTCTATCCCGGCGAAGGGTACGTCGACACGCCGTTGCTCATCGGCGGCCTGCTCCGCGCCGCGCGCCGTCACGGCGCGACCGTGCGCACGCAGACGCCCGTGGCCGGCTTCGTACGTGACGGCACTCGCGTGACGGGCGCTAAGACCGCGGACGGCGAGACGGTCGGCGCCGACGTGGTCGTCCTCGCCGCGGGCCACCGCACCGACACCGTCGGCTCGTTGCTCGGCGTGCGGATTCCGATGGCGCCGTCGCCCGGTTACCTGATGATCTCGGCGGCGTCGCCGGTACGGTTGAACGCCACGTTGCACGCGCCGGACGTCAGCGTGCGGCACGACGGCGCCGGGCGCATCATGATGCGCTCGGGGGAATTCGATCCGCAAACGTGGGAAGGGATGCCCAGGTCGCCGATGCCGGCATTCTGGGAAACGGTGTACGCGCGAACCATCGCGCTGCTGCCGGCGCTCGCCGGCACGTCGATCGAGACGTTCCGCGTCGGCGTGCGGCCGATCCCGGCGGATGGGTTTCCGATCGTCGGCCCCGTTCCCGGCACGCCCGGCGCGTACGTCGTCTGCGCCCACAGCGGCGTGACGATGGCGCCCCTGCTCGGACGGCTGGCAGCGCGCGAAATCATGGCCGGCGACGTCGACGCCCGTCTGTCGCCTTACCGGCCGGAGCGTTTGATCACCGGTTAGCCGACCCCCCCGGGCGATCTAGATCGGGCGCTCGAAGTAGAGGTGAACGCGCTCGCTGCGGAAACCGAGCCGGCGGGCGAGCGCGCCGGCGGCCACGTCGAGGGCCCAGTGATTGCAGCGCACCGGCGCGTCCTTGGTTTGGAGCGCGCTGATCACTTGACCGGCGAGCGCCATCCCGACGCCGCGGCGGCGATGATCATCCCGCACCGCTACCCAGAGGTCGAGCAAGCCCTCCCGCTTCTCGCCGTGCGCGTAGGCGACGGGGAACCGGTCGCGCTCGGCCATCCACGTGCGCGTGCGCGGCTTCCGCAGCCGGCTTGCGAGGTCTTCGAGCTTCACGCGCTCACCGTACGCCTCCTGGTGGATGCGCGCGATCTCGGGCGCATCGTCGGCGTCGGCGCGGCGCACCGTGTAGCCGTCCGGCGGCTTCGCCGCGGGACGGGACGCCTCGGACCGCACTACCGTGCGTAGCGCGTTGACGATAGAGAACCCCTGCGCGCGCGCGAGCGCAAGACCGAGCGGATTCGCCTCGGTCGCGCGCAGAAGGACCGTCTCCTGGCGCGCCTCGCGGAACGCGTCCAACAAGAACTGCCAGACGCGCCGCAGCAGCGCGTCGTCCGTTGGATCGAGCTTTCGGACGCCGACCGTCGCGCCGCTGGAGGACCCGAGCACGTCCTCGGCGAGCAGGCGCTTGCCCTCGCGGCCTAGCAGGATTAGGCCGCTCGCGCGCCGGTTGACCTCGAGGATGTACAGCTTCTTCTCGGACTGGACCCACCAGAAGTCCTGCGGTCCGATCGCGCCGCAGCGATCGAACGCCGCCGCGTATCCGCCGCCGTAGACCTCGTCGTACAGAGCGACGACGAGCGCGGAGTCATCGGCCGTCGCGTCGCGGACGGAGACGAGCATCGGATACCCTGTGCGGCACGGAGGATGGGGTCTCGCCGCTCCACAGGCGTTCGAGACGGTAGTAGGCGCGTTCTTCCGGACCGAAGACGTGCACGACGATCCCGCCGAAGTCGAGCAGCACCCAGCGCGCGCGCTCGGTGCCCTCGCGCCGGAGCAGGCGCACGTTCGCTTCCTTCATCTTCGCCTCGACGTTGTCGGCGATGGCGCGGATCTGCACCGGCGTCTGCGCCGTGCAGAGGATGAACGTGTCGGCAATCGTCGTTTGGTCGCGGACGTCGAGGACGACGAAGTCGGTCGCCGCCTTCTCCTCGGCGGCGACGGCTGCGATCCGGGCCTGCGGGTCTTCGGGCAAGTTGCCTCCTCGCGACGACGTCGCGACGTCCGTCACGTGACGGGTTGACGCTCGCGGTACAACGCGTTCGTGTAGATGAACTGCTCGACGCCGTCCGGCACGATGTACTTGATCGGCCGGCCGTGGCGCACGCGGTTGCGGATGTCGGTCGAGGAGATCGCCAGCGCCGGGATCTCCATCGTGTGAATGCGGTCGCGATACCCGCGCCCGATGTGGCTCTTCTGCCAGTCGTCATGGCTGAGCGCGTATCCGGGCCGCGTCGCGGCGATGAACTCGCACATCTCGAGCAGCTGCTCGGTCTCGCGCCACTCGCCGCGCAGGATCTGCTGGATCGCGTCGGCACCGGTGATGTAGTACAAGTCGGTGCCCACGAACCGCTTGCGGAACGCCCGGATCGTGTCGACCGCGTACGAAAGTCCATCGCGATCGATCTCTTCCCGGGACACCGAGAAGTACGGGTTCGCGGCCGTCGCGAGAAACGTCATCAAGTAGCGGCTCTCGGGATCGCTGACGTCGGTCGAGTCCTTGTGCGGCGGACGACGGTTCGGCACGAATATCACGCGGTCAAGCCGAAGCTGGAATCGCGCCTCCTCCGCCGTGACGAGATGCCCGAGGTGGATCGGGTCGAACGTACCGCCCATGATGCCGAATCGCGCCATTCAAAAGCCTCCCGGCGCAATGGGTTCGCCGTCGGGAGAGGCTGCTCCTCGGACCCGTACGAGCTCGTGCAAGGCGCGCAGCAGCGCCGGCAGACCTTCGCCTGTCGCCGCCGAGATCGGAAAAACGGCGGCCCCTTTGCGCGCGAGGTCCTCGCGCACGGCGTCCCACCGCGCGCGCCCCTCCGGCAGATCGGTCTTGTTCGCGACGATCACGTGCGGGCGCGACACGAGGGACGCGTCGTACGCCGCCAGCTCGCCGACGAGTACATCCAGCTGCATCGCAGGATCGATCTCCGCCGTCAGATCGAGCACGAACGCGATCGCGCGCGTCCGCGTGATGTGGCGCAGGAAGCGATGGCCCAACCCGGCGCCGGTGTGCGCATCCTCGATCAACCCGGGGATGTCGGCTATGACGAACGATGCGCCTTGGTCGACGCGCACGACACCGAGATAAGGCTCGAGGGTCGTAAATGGGTAGTCCGCGACCTTCGGGCGCGCCGCCGACACGTGCGACAGCAAAGTCGACTTACCGGCATTCGGGAAGCCCACGAGGCCGACGTCCGCGAGGACGCGCAGCTCCAGCACCAGGCTCCGTTCCTCGCCCTGGCCGCCGGGCTCGGCGAATCGAGGCGTCTGTCGCGTCGCGGTCGCGAAGCGGGCGTTGCCGCGCCCGCCGCGTCCGCTGCGCGCGACGACGGCCTCTTGACCGTGCGCCGTAAGGTCGGCGACAAGATCATTCGTCTCGAGGTCGCGCAAGACCGTTCCCACCGGCACGGGGATCACGAGGTCTTCGGCGCCGCGCCCGAACCGGTTCGCCCCGCGCCCGTGCGCGCCGCGGCGCGCCTTGAACTGCCGCCGATACCGGAAGTCGACGAGCGTCTGCAGATTCTCGTCGGCGCGCACGAGCACGCTGCCGCCGCGCCCGCCGTCGCCGCCGTCGGGCCCCCCCTTGGGAATGTACTTCTCGCGCCGGAAGCTCACGGCTCCGTCGCCGCCGTCGCCGGCCTTTACGTGGATGCGTGCGTAGTCGATGAACATCGTGGTCTCGAGATGTGTTTTTCCCGTCGAAACAAAAACCCGGACGGGGTCGCCGTCCGGGTCGAAGAATCCGGCGCGCGTTGGGCGTTAGGACGCCGGTGCCGGATGCACGCTGACCTGCTTGCCGTCCCGCCCGCGCCGCTCGTAGGCGACGATGCCGGTCACCTTCGCGAACAACGTATCATCCTTGCCCAGCCCCACGTTCGTGCCGGGTTGGATCTTCGTGCCGCGTTGCCGCACGAGGACGCTGCCGGCGCTGACCGTCTGTCCCGCGAAACGCTTCACGCCGAGACGCTGGCCCTGGCTGTCGCGGCCGTTTCGGGTGCTGCCGCCACCCTTCTTAGATGCCACCGATCATCCCTGCCTCGTTACTTCATCACGCCGACTTCGATCGTGTCGATTCGCACCGCCGTGAATGGCTGGCGATGGCCGGTCTTGCGGCGATACCGCGCCTTGCTCTTGTACTTGAAAACGACGACCTTCCGCGCGAGGTCCTGGGCGACGACCGTGCCGAGAACGCGCGCACCGGAGACGAGCGGCGCCCCGACGACGGGCTGGCCGCCACCGACGAGCAGCACACGATCCAGCACCACCGGATCGCCGGCATTGCCGGGCAGCTTCTCGAAGCGCACCGTTTGGCCCGCTTCGACGCGGTATTGTTTCCCGCCGGTCTCGATCACGGCGTACACGAACCTCACCTCCACTACGTTGGGCGCCAACGGAGTTTATCAGGTATCGCGGTGAGCGGGCAAGTCCGCCCACCGAGCTTAGTCCGCGGCAGCGCCCCGGCCCTTGCTCGCATCTTCGGCCACCCGCTGCGCGAGGTGTGCCGGCACTTCCTCGTAGTGCGAGAAGCTCATCTCGAAGGAGCCGCGTCCGCCCGTGATCGACCGCAGGTCGTTCGTGTACCGGAGCATCTCGGCCATCGGCACCTGCGCCTTGACCGTCGTCGTGCCCGTTCCCGACGGGTCCATGCCCTGCACGCGCCCCCGCTTCGCGTTGAGGTCGCCGATGACGTCGCCGACCTGGTCGTCGGGCATGATGACCTCGGCGTGCATGATCGGCTCCAGTAAGACCGGCGCGGCTTCCTCCATGGCCTTCTTGAACGCCATCGATCCAGCGATCTTGAACGCCATCTCCGAGGAGTCGACGTCGTGATACGAACCGTCGACGAGCTTCACCTTGAAGTCGACGACCGGGTAGCCGGCGACGATGCCCTCGTGCAGCGACTCCCGGATGCCCTTCTCGACCGCGGGGATGAACTGCCGCGGGATCGCGCCGCCGAAGATCTTCTCCTCGAAGACGAACCCCTCGCCGCGCGGCAGCGGGTCCATTTCGATGACGGCGTCGCCGAATTGCCCGCGCCCGCCGGTCTGCTTCTTGTAGCGGCCCTGCGCGCGGGCGTGACGGCGAATCGTCTCGCGGTACGGCACGCGGGGGGCGCCCAACTGGACGTCGACGTTGAACTTCCGCTTCAGGCGGTCGGCGACGATCTCGATGTGGGATTCGCCGAGCCCGGAGATGACCGTCTGCTTCGCCTCGGCGTCGCGCGACAGGTGGATCGTTGGATCCTCTTCCGCCAAGCGGTGCAGCGCGTTGCCGAGCTTGTCCTCGTCCGCCTTGCTCTTCGGCTCGATCGTCAGGGAGATCGCGGGCTTGGGAAACTCGATCGGCGCCAGCGCGATGCCGCTGTCCCGCGTCGTCAACGTGTCGTTGGTCTGCGTGTCGCTGAGCTTGGCGACGGCGCCGATGTCGCCGGCCGGAATCTCCGGCACGGCGATCTGGTGCTTGCCGCGCATCACGTAGACTTGGCCGACGCGCTCGATCTTGTCCTTGTTGCGGTTGAAGACCTGCGAATCGGAGCGCAGCGACCCACCGTAGACGCGGAAGTACGAGAGGCGTCCGACGTACGGGTCCGCCATCGTCTTGTAGACGAGGGCCGCCAACGGCGCGGTTCCGTTCGCGGTCAGCGTATTGCCGTCGGCGGTCGCGACGTCACCGCGCTCGGCGGGGTGCGGGAACAGGCTGATGATCTCGTTGAGAAGCTGCTTCGTGCCGTTGCCCTGCGTCGCGGCGCCGCAGAGAACCGGGATAACCTTCGCCGACCGCACGCCCGCGTGCAGGCCGCGCAGGATCTCGTCGTTCGTCAGCTCGCCGGTCTCGAGGTACTGCTCGACGAGCGCGTCCTCGCCTTCGGCCGCTTCCTCCACGAGCTTTTCGCGATACCGCTCGGCCTCCGCGCGCAGCTCGTCGGGGATCTCGGCTTCCGTGGCCTTGCCGGCGGAGAACGTGTATGCCTTCATGTCGATGAGGTCGACGACGCCTCGGAAGCCGCTCTCCTGCCCGATCGGGATCTCGGTCGGCACGACGTGCGACCCAAACCGCGCGTGCAGCGCCGCCACGACCTGGTCGAAGTTCGCGTTTTCGCGGTCCATCCGATTGATGAAGACGAGCCGCGGCAAGACGTGGGTGTCCGCCAGTTTCCAGAGCTTGTCCGTCTGGACTTGCGGGCCGGCGACCGCGTCGACGACGAACAGCGCCGCGTCGGCGACGCGCAATGCCGCGACGGATTCGCCGATGAAGTCGGGATAGCCCGGCGTGTCCACCAGGTTGATCTTGTGATCCTTCCACTCCAGGGGCGCGAGCACCGTGTTGATCGTCATCTTGCGGCGG
>Ga0194132_10007447_pt1 | contig 16311 bp, 12 predicted proteins | sample TA2KigOf80mmetaG_FD_148612 | JGI IMG/M metagenome (GOLD analysis project Ga0194132, IMG submission 148612) | Freshwater microbial communities from Lake Tanganyika, Tanzania - TA2015054 Kigoma Offshore 80m | ecosystem: Environmental > Aquatic > Freshwater > Lake | place: Tanzania: Lake...
GTCAAAGTCGTGAGCCTTCCCTGACGGTCGGGCTTACTGAATAGCCGCATCGACAAAATCAGTAGCCCGCGCGTTAGCAAGGGCTCGACCTCGACTCAAGGACTTACGAGACTTTGACGGGGCCCTGTAGAAATGCTTGACACTGGATCGTTCTTTTGGTATTTCGTCAGAAATTCGGAGACCCACTCGTTGTGTTCTCCGAGGGCAGCAAGGGCGGAGTTTAACGCTTGAGTGCTGGCAGGCTCTTGCCTATAATCCCGTTCGCTCGTCAGAGTTGTGCTGCTTCGGATGCAGTGCTGCACCCCGCGCCTTCCTGTGTCCGTCTGAGGCAGAACGAACCCAAAATCTGTTTCCGTCTTGGAAACAGATCTGCTTGCCAATCCAGCATTAGCAACTTCGAGACTGGTTAGTTCCTGCAGTTCATCCAAGCCATAGGGAGGTGGTGAGCCGCGTGAGCGCGATGCACAAGCTTTTATACCAACGCATCATCTTCTGCAACAAATGCCGGCGCAGCATGTTTGTCGGCCCCAACGCCCGCTATCTGATTCATTTGGCAAGACACACGGCTTTCAACAAGCTGCTCATCTTCGTGGCGGTCCTGGCGCTGATTTCATTTGCTCCTTCGACGATCTCGATCATGTCCGCCAGGAAAGGGAGCCTGGCCTATTTCGCCAGCGAAGAGCAACTGAAGCAAGAGAAAGTCGTTCAAAACACCCTGCAAAAACACTCTGCTATCAAGTCCGAGCAGACTAATCGACTCACCAAGCTGATCGTGCGGCATGCTCGCGAGAAGAAATTAGATCCCAAGCTGGTGGCGGCGATCATCGTGGTCGAGTCGCATGGGAACCCTACCGCGATTTCTGAGGCCAAATCTGTCGGATTGATGCAGGTTCACATTCCGACGTGGGGTGGAGTGATCGATTTTACGGAACGCAATCCGTTCGATCCCGAAGTCAACATTGATGTTGGCACTACAATTCTTGCTGACTATCTCAAGCGGTACAAAGACTTAGGTACTGCGCTCACAGCCTACGAGGGCAACCGCGACCCCGACACAAGCGAGTACTTGGCGAAGGTCATGGAGATCTACCGCCCAGGCAGCACTCTGCCTCGAAAGCCTGCGGCGCCCGCCGAAACTCCGTAGAACTTTTACACCGCGGCAACTCACTGCAGGAAATTATTACTCAAGGACTTCAAGCCTAGCAGCTTGCCCCGTACCGTTGTTCGACGTCCTTCCCCTGTGGTACAGCCACTTCCAAGGGCAAAATTAGTTTCAATTTTGGGTTTTCGATTGCAGGCGCGTGCTCAATTGAACGCGTACTGGTGTCTGGTTTTGCTCAGCTGGAAGACGGCCCGAGGAATCTTCGCCATGATTGACGAGAACTGCGTCATTTGGAAGGAAGACAAAGGATTTTGTTGGTGTCCCAGTTCAGCCTGGGGTGTGAAGGACGAAGAACTCTGCCAGTTGTGCCAGATCAAAAACGCCGAAATCATCGAGAAGATTGAAATCATCAATCCCTCAATACGAAAGGTCCGGGCGGCTCGGCAGCGGTAGGACATGCTCGCCGCCCACGCTTCCACCAAGCGCCCAACTAGGGAAACATTCTGGACTTCTGATCGGGTTCGAGGGGAACTTGCAGGTTGGTTCCTGAAGTGGTCTTACCCTTCTGCACTTCGACCACTCGCGTGTCGTAAATGACGGCAGTTGGCAGACCCAATTCGGGTGGATTGGGATCTGGTTTGGTGAGAAGAACGACGAAGTACTTACCTGGCTCGAGGCCAGGAATGGTGTATCGCTCGGAGGGTATCTCGAAGTAGCTTCTGCTGTTGTCTTTGAGATTGACGACGAGCAACGAGAGTTTCTCGATCTTCACGGAATTCGCTTGAGATGTGATCGTGCCTGCCACCGAGCCGACAACCCGCAGTGGGAAGTCGATCCCTTCAACCAGATCTCCTTCCGTCATCTCCAGCGTCTTTTCCTGAACTCCGCTGGACGAAACCAAGTTCGGGTCGTCGAGGACTGGCTTCAGCGCATAGCGTCCGGGCGGCGTTCGTTCGATGAGAAACGATCCGTCGTCCCTGAGCCTGAAGTTTTTTCGTTCGAAGCCATCCACGTCGGCGCCCTGACGAACTAACGAGACTCCTTTTCCAGCAGGCCTGAGTGCGTATTCAGGATCCTCGATCTGCAGCCCGCCACGAATCGTGCCTCCCAGAGGGAGAATGAAGTCGATGTGCCGTGCCCGCTCGCCTTCGTCCAGCCTGATCGCATCCGCTTTGGCGGCGCCCAGTTTTTCCCGATAGAACAGATTGACGAGCCGGCGAATCTCTGGAGGCAGAGCGGTCTCGACCCGATAGTTTCCTGGAGGCAAGTCGGTAATCAAAAACTCGCCGTCGGCCCCGGTCGTTGCGACGAAGGGATTTAGGGTGCTCTCGTCGATGGTGTGAAAGAGCAGTCCCACGTTCGGTAGCGGACGATTGTGATAGCGCGACCGAACAGAGCCTGAAATGCTGGCGCCTTCAACCAAGGAAAAATTAATGCCTGCAAAGACACTTCCTGCTTCGATCTCGAGGCGGTCGGCCAGCTCCGCATCGAAATGACCGTCGTGGAACTGCTTCAAATACCGGCGGCCGCGCCCGGCCGCGGCGTCTCTGCCTGGCACCGCTTCCAGCGTATAAGCGCCTTCGTTAAGGCCACGAAGGTTGTAGAACCCTTGCGCATCGGTGTAGGCAAGGTACGGCGGTTCCTGCTGGCTTCGATTTTCAGCCACGATTCGCCAGCCGGCGATGGGTTCCCGATTCCTGTTTGCGTAAACCCGGCCGCTGATGCTGCCACCAGGGTGCAACCTGAAGTCGACCTTGGTAACGGATCTCAGCCGTGTGACGTTGATGCTGGTAGACCGTTCCGGCTCTCTCACGCCGCCGAAATAAACGGGAATGAAGTTTTCGTCGAGCGGCAACACCTGAACTTTGTACACCCCCGGCGGAAGCGCCCGAAAACGGTAAGACCCGTCACCCATCGTCTGTGTCGAGGTACGAAAACCTCGTGCCGAGGCATAAACCCTTAAATTCGAGAGCGGAGCCAGGTCGGCAGCACGCAACACCCTGCCTCCGATCGAGCCACCCGCCGCCAGTTTCAGATTGACAATTTGGAAGGATGAGAAGGTGGCGATCTCAATGACATCGCCCCGGCTGTCGCCGGAAGCCGAAAAGAACTGGGGCAAATAGTCCGAACCAGGCAGACTGGCAAGCAAGCGATACTTGCCACGAACTAGATCGAGCTGATAGGTACCATCCGGTTGGCTTGTGGATTGGATTTCCCGCTGGCTTCTGGAGAGAGGGATGGCGCGAACGAGCGCGCCTTGAAGGGCCTGACCGGTATCGGCATCCGTAATGCGGCCAACGACTTCAGCGGCCTGTAGTATCGCACACAGTCTGGCCAGCAGCAGCGGCCAGCACAGGATAGACACAAGGCGTCGCATGGCTCGGCACCCTCGGTGATCCTCTCAAACTATATCACAGCCGGCGCGCCTGGAAGGCGTGGATGATCCGCCGCCGCCACGCCAGATCAACCTGAATGCCTGACCTTTGGAGCAGCTCGTTCAGCTTTTCAGCTGACTCGAAGAAGCCGAATCGGATGATGTGGTGAAGGAACGATGCCAGCCCTGCCGAATGCTTCGGTCTCAGCGTTGTCTGACACACGAAGCGGCCCTGACGCGGCAGTATTCGGGCGATTTCGGCCAGCGCGCTTTCCGGCCGGTCGAACAAGTGCAGTGCGCCGCTGCAGAGAACAGCCTCGATAGCTTCACTGCGAAACGGGACGCTAAACGCGTTGCCGCGGACGAACAGGATGTTTTGGAGCCCTTGCCGAAGCGCATTCCTCCTGGCCCGTCGAAGCATGGGTAACGAGAGATCCAAAGCGATCACCCAGCCCGGCGTTCGCGCTGCCAAAGGGCACGCAAACAAACCCGGACCGCACGCCAGATCCAGGATGTTTGTCCTTGCGTCCGGTTCGATCCTTTCGATGAGGTCGGCCGCGAACCGCCGAAACGACGACGAACTGGCGATGAAGAATCCCAGCGGCCTCCAATAGGTTTCGTAAACTGCGGCGATGGGTGGGAACTGCATCAGCCGCTGAAAGGGCGTGATGACTTCACGCTGGGCCGCGCCAGCCAGACAATCCAGAATCCCGTCACGGAGCGGGTACGAGGTTTGGCACCCAGAGCAATTGAGAGCGCCTTCCTCGGGCAGCCGCTTGAGCGAGGCTGGAAAGTTCCAGGCCAAGGACTCTGAAGCGCATCGAGGGCAGCGAAAGAGCCTGGCGAGCGCCTCGACCTCGGCTCGTTGGCCCGGCTTTAGACTCACAAAGGTATCTTACGAATCGGCAAGGCGCTCGACGAACGAGCGCAACGCTCGACCCGTCGGACCCGACAAGGCTGAAGTGTCTTGTGACAGCGATTGGCGAAACCGGACCAGATCTTCGTACGTGTCGAGGTCAAGGATCTCACGCAGCCGATGCCAGCGGATGGAGCGCCGCTCAAGCTGCTGAACTGTCTCTCCGAAAACCAGCGGCGTACCCCACGAGATTCCACTGAAGAGATCGGGCAGGTGGCGCGAAAACCCAATCAGGTAGTAGCCGCCATCGGTCGCAGGCCCGATCACGACCGGGTTTCGGTTGAGTTCGAGAAACGCCGTTTGGAGGTCCCTAAAATCGAGCAGCGGCGAGTCTGTGCCGATGAACACGACTCGTCGAAACCCTTCGTTCCACTTCTGGCGAAGCCCTTGAGATAGGCGCTCACCCAAGTCGCGCCCCCGTTGTGTTTGGACGTCGATGCCTGGGGGCAAGTCCAACACGCCAAGTTGTTCTCGGCCGAACGGACTAAAAAAAATCGACTTGTGCACAGACCCGAGATCCCAGTCGCGAAGTCGTTCGATCCAGAGGCGAACCAGGAGACCATGCAGATTCAGAGAATCCTCGATCGCCAGGTCGGGTTGCATCCGAGTCTTGACGCTGCCCAGGATTGGAGCTTTGGCGAAAACGATCAAGCAAGCTTGCGATTCGGCCGCAGGTGGCATCAGCCCTTTGCCTCGATGGGACGGTCTCATTGCCCCTAGTCAGCGGCCGGATAGCCTGGAGCAATTCTTGGGTAAGGCCACTCAAAGCCGGCGGCCGTACTCACGCCAGAATCCGCCGCACCACCTCTCCCGAAACGCCGGTCAGCCGGGCATCCAGCCCCTGGAATTTCACGGTCAAGCGCAGATGGTCGATGCCGAGCAAATACAGCAGGGTGGCGTGAAAATCATGCACGCTGACGGGGTCTTCGATCGCAGCGTAGCCGAGTTCGTCGGTGGCACCGTAGGAGATCCCACCTTTGATGCCGCCCCCTGCAAGCATGAAGGAGAAGCCCTTGATGTGATGGTCGCGGCCATCCCCGCCCTGGGACATCGGGGTACGGCCGAACTCACCGCCCCACACCACCAGGGTGTCCCGGAGCATGCCGCGCTGCTTGAGGTCGGTAATCAAAGCGGCCGTAGCCTGGTCCGTTTCCTGCGCCTTGATGGCCACGTTGTTCTTGACGCTGCCATGATGGTCCCAGTCACGATGGTAAAGCTGAATGAAGCGCACTCCGCGCTCTGCCAGACGCCTCGCCAGCAGGCAGTTCGAAGCAAAGGAGCCATCTCCAGGCTTGGCGCCGTAAAGGTCGAGAATACTCTGCGGCTCCCGGCTCACATCCATCAAGCCGGGCACGCTGGTTTGCATCTTGAACGCCATTTCGTACTGAACCATTCTCGTGAGAATCTCGGGATCCTGCACCGCTTCATACTGAAACTTGTTGAGTCGGTTGATTGCCTGAACGGATTCGCGCTGGACTTCGGCGCCCAGCCCGGGCGGACGCTTGATGTACAGCACGGGATCGCCAATGGAGTTGAGTTTCACTCCTTGAAAGCGGCTGGGTAGGAATCCCGAAGACCACTGACGCACCGCAATCGGCTGCATCTGGCCGCCCTTGCCTGAAGATACCAAGACGACAAACCCAGGTAAGTCTTCCGCTTCAGAGCCAAGTCCATACAGCACCCACGAACCCATGCTCGGCCGGCTGGCAATGATCGAGCCCGTGTTCATCAAGGTATGCGCTGGATCGTGATTGATCTGTTCCGTCCACATGGATCGAACGATGCAGATTTCGTCGGCAAGACTGCCAATGCGCGGAAACAGCTCGCATAACTCGGTCCCTGATTGGCCGAAACGTTTGAATCCATGCTGCGGCCCGAAACAGACGAGCGGCCTGCCTTGCAGCTGCGCCAGCTGCTGGCCCTTGGTGAAGGACTCCGGCATGGGCTTGCCATGCAACGCGGCCAACTGCGGCTTTGGGTCAAACGTCTCCAGATGCGAGGGCCCACCCGCCTGGTAGAGGAAAATGACACGCTTGGCCTTGGGGTTGAAATGGAGCGGGTTGACGGCGGCCCGCCCGGTCTGAGTCGCATCGACTGACTTCGGATTGAGCAGTGCGTTCAGGCCGAGCAGCCCCAGCCCGGCGATGCCATTTCCGAGGAAAGTCCGGCGATGAAGCTGGAGCGGTGTGGTTTTCATAGGTTCGTCCCTGGATCTGCGAGAGCGTCAATGCATGGCTCGAGCTGCGCCCGTGCGCAACCATGGGCGTCGTTCACACCTGACGGCCGCCAAGTCCAAGTCTGCAAAACATGTTCGGTGTGGCCTGCTCTCAAGTCGCCGACCCTCGCTGCCGGAGGGTCGGAGAACGCGACAACTCCACGCGCTGAGCTTGCTCGCTAGTTCCGGGTAATCGTCTCGTGCAGGTTCAAAATCGCGCGGGCCACTGTCGTCATGGCAGCTAGCTCGGCTGGTTTCAGGTTAGACGCCAACGGCGCCTCGCCGACATGGATCAGTTCCTGGGCGCTCTCCAGCGAAGCCGCAAAGCGTTTAAGGCTCTTCTGGTGAAGTTCGGCCAGAATGGCGCGCTCTGAGTGGCTTGGTTTTCGACTGACGGCTTTCGCAAACGCCCAATCGATCCGTGCTTCGAGACTGGCTTTGCCGTTCTTCAAGATGTTCTGGGCGAAGGCCCGGGCTGCTTCTACAAAAATCGGATCGTTCAAAAGCACCAGAGACTGCAATGGGGTGTTCGAGTTCACGCGGCTTACAGCACATTCCTCGCGGCTGGACGCGTCAAACGCAAGCAGGCTGGGATGCAGAAACGTTCGCTGCCAGAACGTGTACACGCTGCGGCGGTAGAGATCCTCGCCTCGGCTGGCTGCGTAGTCGCGTTTGGGAAAGTTCATCGCCAGCAAGTAGCCCTCAGGCTGGTAAGGTCGAACGCTTGGACCGCCCAGTTTTTCCACGAGCAGGCCAGACACTGCCAGGGCGATGTCGCGGACGCTTTCGGCGTCGACGCGAAACCGGCTTTGACGCGCCAGCAATCGGTTGTCTGGATCGCGCTCGTCAAGCCGGGCCGCGCTCAACGATGACTGTCGATAGGTGTGGCTGGTGACGATGGTCCGGATGAGGTGCTTGACGTCCCAAGCGCGCGCCTCTCGGGCCTTCCCGGTGGGTTCCATGAACTCGGCGGCCAGCCAATCGAGCAATTCTGGATGCGTTGGCCACTCGCCCTGGGAGCCCAAGTCGTCGAGCACCTTCGACAGGCCCGTTCCGAAGAACTGGCGCCAAAGGCGATTCACGTAGACCCGCGCCGTTAGAGGGTTCTCCCGCGAGACAATCCAGTTTGCAAAATCGAGGCGGGTAGCCTGGCGACCGCCGGTTTGCAATTGGCCGAGAAACGCTGGAACGGCGGGCGATACGAGGGGTCCCGAGTCGTCCATCCAGTTTCCCCGCGGCAACACGCGAGTATCTCTGGGCGCAACGGCTTCGGTAACCAAAACCATCGGGATCTCTGCTTCGAGCAACGAGCGTGCTGCTTTCGCTTTCTCCAGGCGGACCCACAGCGGCTGTAGCTCAGGCCCCGCCCACTGGAAGTGTTCCCGCAAAATCTTGCTCGCAGCTTCCGATCGGGCGCTCATGGCAGACTTGAGCGCTTCCAGCACGTTGCCGGGTAACCCATCGCGCACGACTCCCCGAGGAAGACGGCTCGCTTCGACCGGCAAGCCCAGGTCCAGGGCGGCATCGCCCAAGTCGGGCCACGCATGCAGTCCTGCCGAGACCGCAATACGGAATCGGCCCAGCGTTGCCCGGCGAAGAGGCGATTCATGCCGGAGCCGGACGATCATCACCGAGGCGTCCGTGGTGCGCACCGGTTCCTCGAAACGCAGGGCCAACATTGGACTCTTGCCCTCACCTGAGGAGACGCCCCAACCGGTCGCCGGATTTCCGTCGATTGCGAAGAGGGGAGCGTTCTCTGGCGCCTCGCCAGTTCCATTGCTGGCCGCCACCGCGAACCGTAGATTTCGGGCCGGCTGGCCCAACTCCGACAGCTCGGCTTCGACTTCGCTCAAGACAAAACGATCAGCTCCGCGTGCCAGCCGTACCGCCGGCAGGGACTCGTCTTGAACGGCCTGCACTCCCAGCGCGGTCCAGGCCCCAGCTCCCGGCTTGAACTGGACGGTGTAGACTTCCCGGTCCGGATTGGCACCACTCGCCACAACGAGGCCGTTCCCAGGCAAGCGTCGCGTTTCCAGGGAAGCGCTGGTGGCAACGAAGAAATTACCGTCCACCATCTCGTCGTTGTAAAGGGCAAGCTTTGCGGCTTGGGCGATCGCTGCGAGCGGCCGCTGATAACGCCACTTCAGGCGTCCTGCCTCATAGTCAGCCAGCAGACGCTGCTCCCATTCTTTCTGCCGTGCCGCGAGATGGGTTGTTGCCTTTTCAAGTGCCTCGGCAGCGGCCGTCTCCGCCTCCTTCAATTCGGCCAGCCGCTTGGTTTGGGCTTCGGAAGGCAGGGCCAGTTTCGCAGCCCAGGCTTTAGGGCCGCTGCCCGGCAGGATTCCACCCTCCTTGACATCCGCAAAGAAAGCCTTCATGGCGTAAAAATCCTTGGCGGTGACGGGATCGAATTTGTGGTCGTGGCATTCCGCGCAACCCATGGTAAGCCCAAGCCACATGCTTCCTGCAGTTCGCACCCGGTCGGCGCCGTACTTCGCCAGATACTCTTTGTCCTGGATGCCACCTTCTTCAGACGTGCGCAGCAACCGGTTGTAGGCAGTGGCGACTTTCTGTTCAATGCGCCCTCCCGGCATCAGATCCCCGGCCAGCTGCTCGCGCGTGAAGACGTCGAACGGCTTGTTCTCCAGGAAGGAGCGCAGCACGTAGTCGCGATACGGCCACACCGGCTGTGGGACGTCATTGTGGAAGCCGCGCGTGTCCGCATACCGCACCGCATCGAGCCAGGCGGCCGTCTGCTTTTCAGCGTAGCGGGGCGACGCCAACAGACGATCTACGACCTTCTCGAAAGCATCGGGGGAAGCGTCTTTCAGAAAGGCGCTGACCTCCGCTGGTGACGGTGGCAGCCCGGTCAAGTCCAGAGAAACCCGCCGAATCAGCGTTCGCCGATCTGCTTCCGCAGAAGGCTGAAGGCCTTCCCTCGCCAGGCGGGTCTGGATGAACGCATCGATGGCGTTTCGCACTGGCGCCGCCGGAGCTGAGAACGCTGGCGGTGTGGGGCGTCGCACCGGCTGAAAGCTCCAGTGTCCTTCGTAGCGGGCGCCTTCGCTCACCCACTGCCGTATTGTTTCTTTCTGAGCTTGCGCTAATACCTTATGCGCATACTCGGGCGGCATTACCTGGGCTGGGTCCATGGCGAAGACCCGGCGCACAATCTCGCTTTCTTCCGGCTTGCCAGGAACGATGGGTACTTGGCCCGAGTCGGTTCGCTTCAGCGCTTCCTCGCGAATGTCCAATCGCAGGTTCGCCATGCGCGCGTTTTTGTCTGGGCCGTGGCAGCGAAAGCACGTGTCGGACATGATGGGGCGGATGTCGCGGTTAAAGCTCACCGCCGCGCGCGCCAAACCGCCAGACAACCCAAGGCTCAGGGCGAACGCTAGTACGCGAATCGTGGTCATTGCACCTCGTCCTCGCGAGTCAGTGAAGCAACCGGATCCGGATGGCGCTGAACTTCGGCAGATCTGGACACTCAACCTCAAGCGCAGGGCGAGAGCGTTCTTCTCCCTGAGGCGCGAGGCCGAAGCCGCGTTGCCGCTGCTTTGGTCAATACCGGAAGTCATCGTTGCTTCGATCGTTCACAATCCTTGCTGCGATGTCATAGCCTAGCGATGTTCGAGGTTCGGCGCAAGGCCTCGAAGCCTGCCGATGCTGGGTGAATTTGAGATGGACCGTTCTGGACAGCCCTGCCAAGCATTGCATGCCGGGCCTGGATTCCCGCCCCGGCGTACTAGCCGCCGGGGTGAGGTTCTTCCGCTGGAATGACCGTAGATTTCTCTTTGTCCTGAACATCGCCCAAGGCGCGTTATGCGCGCGAAGGCAGGCATCCAGGCCGTCCTGGTCAAACTGACCTGCGAGCAGCTGCCTCTCGACTGGGCATAGAGGAGGAGAGGACTGGCGCCTTGGTTCATACTTGCGAGTGTTTGGTGCTCTTTCGCCGGGCCGTCGCAACTCCGGCTGGGCGATACGTACCGAAAGGTAGTGGAAGGTTCCCCGCCGAGGCCACATGCTTCGTAACTGCTTATCCGGTGAAGTAAAGGTAAGCCAGCAAGATGAGGCCAAGAACTATGCAGGACCCCATGACGTCCCCACGGTTCCAGCTCTGCCGCGACTCGCGACGGTGTTCGTCGGTGACGGTGGCATAGGTCAACCCCACTAACTGTCGCTCTGCCGGGGCTGATGTCAGGCGGCTCACGCCAATCATCACAGCGACCGAGACCAGGAAGATTAGCAGGCTGTAGTACTGGAAATAGATGTTGTTCACAATCCAAAGAAACGACCCTGCCGGGTAGCCGCGTTCGAAGCCCGCCAGTTTCAAGCTGACGGGAGTATCGACCGCCAGGCGAAACGCGCCGAGCGTGAATCCCGCGACCAGCGCTGCCAGGCAACCTTTGCCGTTGAGCCGTTTCATGAAGACGCCAAAAAAGAACACCACAAAGATGGGTGGCGCCAGGTAGCCCTGAACACCCTGAAGGTAATCGTAGAGGCCTTTGGCGCCGCGAATCACCGGGATCCAGAAGAGCCCGATCAGAATCATGACCAACGTAGCGATACGCCCCACCCAAACCAGATGATGCTGAGACGCCGACGGCTTGAGCTTCCGGTAGAAGTCGATGGTGAAGAGTGTTGAACAGGCGTTGAAAGCCCCTGCCAGCGAGCTCATCAGTGCCGCGAGCAACCCAGCGACCACAAGGCCGCGCAAGCCGGACGGCATGAGATACTTCACCATGAGAGCAAAGGCTGCCTGGGCGTGGCCGGAGACGGCTTTGCCGCTGGCGTCGATCATCGGGGCGAACTCCGGCACCTTGCCCGTCTTCGCCAACGCCAGCCAAATCATGCCGGGAATAATGAAGATGAACACGGGCAGCAACTTCAGAACTGCAGCGAAGATGCTACCCCGCCGCGCCTCTTTCTCGCTGGGTGCGCCCGGCGCGCGCTGCACGATGTACTGGTCCGTACACCAGTACCACAAGCCGATGATGGGCGCGCAAAACAGCATGCCCAGCCACGGATAGTTGCCGTTGAAGTACCAAGCGGTCCGGCCTGATTCCTTGACCGGAGCCCATGTGCCCTCCATCCCTGCGGGGATGAGGGGCTTCCAAAGGTTAAACAGATCGGAATCGAGAGCCGCTCGCAGCGGGTGTGGCTTTCATACTGGACATTTTTCGGGAGCCGGGGGCGATCAGAATAGGCGCATAGCGCTCGCAGGCCGCACTGGCAGCGTTTTCCCGTCGAACGGTTGTCGCACGAGTTAAACCTCAGTCTGAGATTTGCTTTCAAAATGGCCCATTTCCCCAGCGTGTTTTACGGGGTATTTGGCCATTTGTCCAGTATGGAAGCCACACCCCTCGCAGCTCGCTCCACCCGCCCAACCGGTGCAAGCCAAAGGCCGCCAGAAGGAAGGATCCCAGGATCAGAATCATGGTTTGCAGCGCCTCGGTGTAAGCCACGGCCCGCATGCCACCCAGGGCTGTGTACAAACCCGTTAGCACGACGACCAGAACGGAGCCAATCCAGAAACTGTCGAGCGTTGCCTCTCCCAATTTCAGTTGCACGTCGGGCAGCAATGTCCCGAAGACCACACCGCCGGCGAAGATCCCCACGGCAATCTTGGTGAGCACGTAGGCGACGAGAGAAATCAGGGAGAGGACCCAGCGCGCCGATGGAGAGAACCGCCGTTCCAAAAACTCCGGCATCGTGAAGACCTTTGAGCGGATGTAAAAGGGAAGCAACACCCAACCCAGCACGAACAAACACCAGGCGTGCAGCTCGTAATGAGCCAGCGCCACGCCGCTGGTCGCTCCTGCACCGGCAAGGCCGACCAGATGCTCTGAACCAATATTCGACGCAAAGATCGAGGCGCCCACCACAAACCACCCCAAGTTCCGGCCTGCCAGGAAATAATCGTCGGCCGTATCCTGACCCTTGCGGATTACCCACCATGCCAGTAGCAAGAGCGACCCGAAGTAACCGATGATGACAATCCAGTCCAGTGAAGTCATCCTGTCCTCGCATTTTGGGTGATGCTGGATGTCGGTCGAACCATGCGACTGGAATGAAAGCAGGCTGCGAGATCGAGCTCTCGGCGATTCCGCATCCTGCTCAGCGGGATGTGAGGGGCTTGCGCCGGACGGGAGTGTAGCATGAGTCGCGGCTGGCAGAGTGCCACATCTCGAACACTGGAGATACAGCTGGTGGCGGGCCATTGGCCGACCGCAGTGGGCGATGAAGGGGCCTGGGCTCGCGAGATTGCCCTGCGATGCAGCTTGCTTCCCTTTTCCGGCCTCTTCTATACTTCAGCCGTCTCATGCGCCCTTGGACTTGAAGCGTGTCTGAGAACCTACTGGGCCAACGCGGGCACTGAAGCCTACGTCCGATATCCTGGCCCGTCATTCCCGCGAAGGTGGGAATCCAGCTGAACTGCCAAGTTGGATTCCGGTTTGCGGTGCGCTTAGACAAATTTGACGCAGCGCTCCTGAAGACCTTTTGCCCGCTCTTGCCTGCCAGGCTTTTGGGGACACGCTCTTAGAGGAGTTTCCTATGGAGAAGGGTGAGTCCCACGCCGAGCTCAATCCATTCGATGAAATGGTGCAACGCTTCAACGTTGCTGCCGAGAAATTGAAGCTCGACGATGGGCTCTACCAGGTGCTGTTGACGCCCGACCGCGAGATCGGCGTGGCCATCCCAGTTCTCATGGACAACGGCTCTTTGAAAGTATTCAAGGGGTATCGCGTCCAACACAGCTTTGCGCGCGGTCCGGCCAAAGGCGGCATCCGATATGCGCCGGACGTAACCCTGGATGAGGTGAGGGCACTGGCAGCCTGGATGACCTGGAAATGTGCCGTCGTCAATCTGCCCTTCGGCGGCGCCAAGGGTGGCATTGTCTGCGATCCACAGAAGCTCTCGAACACCGAACTGGAGAAGATCACGCGGCGGTACACGGCGTCGCTCATCGACATTTTGGGTCCTGACCGGGACGTGCCAGCACCGGATATCAACACGGACGAGAAGGTGATGGCGTGGATCATGGATACCTACTCCATGCACGTCCGGCATACGGTTACGGCCGTGGTAACCGGGAAACCGCTGGACTTGGGAGGCTCCGTCGGCAGGCGCGAAGCCACCGGCCGTGGCTGCAAAGTCGTCTGCGAGCGTGCTCTGTCGCGGTTCGGGATGAAGCGGGAAAACACACGTGTCATCATTCAGGGCTTTGGCAACGTCGGGTCGATGGCGGCCAACATTCTGTACGGCGCCGGCTATAGCGTGATTGGCGTTTCAGACATTCACGGAGGCATCGTCAACACACTCGGCATCAACATCACGAAACTTATGGCGCACGTACGGGAAGCCAAGACCGTTGTCGGGTTCCCTGATGCAGAACCGATTTCGGGTGAGGATCTGCTGGTGCAACCGTGCGAGATTCTGCTTCCGGCAGCCACCGAAAATCAGATTACCCACGAGAATGCCGGGCGCATTCAGGCACGCATCATTTGCGAGGGCGCCAACGGTCCGACGACAGCCCAAGCAGATGCAATTCTCTTCGACAAGAAGGTCTTTATCATTCCCGACATCCTAGCGAATGCCGGTGGCGTCACGGTTTCTTACTTCGAGTGGGTTCAAGACCGCCAGGGTTACTTCTGGAATCTCAAAACGGTGAATGAACGGCTCGAAGAGATCATGGTGAACAGCTTCGACACGGTGGCCGCATACGCTGACCGGCACAACGTCAACATGCGCATTGCCGCCTATATGCTGGCCATCGACCGCGTTGCCTACACCATCCGGGAGCGCGGGATCTATGCCTGAAGCTTATTCAGAAACAGAAGAGGCTCGATGCTCGACCTGACCTTTATCCGCCAGAATCTCGACCTGATCCGCCAGAAAATGCAGGAGCGAGGCGCCACCGTAGGGCTCGACGAATTCGAGCAGCTCGACATCGAGCGTCGCAAGTTGATTGTCGAGACGGAGAACTTGAAGTACCTCCGCAACAAGGCAAACGATGAAATCACGCTCCTCAAGAAGCGGGAAGAAGACGCTTCGGCCAAGATCGCCGAGATGAAGGAGGTCTCTGCGCGCATCAAGACGCTGGACGAGCAGTTGAAGGCGTGCGACGAGAAGCTGCGGGCGTTGCAGTTGACGATTCCGAACCTCCCGCACGCTTCGGTCCCCACTGGTTCTGAGGCGTCGGCCAACGCCGAAATCCGGGTTGTTGGAAAGAAGCCTGAGCTCGATTTCGAACCGAAAGCCCACTGGGACATTGGACCGGCTTTAGGCATTCTGGACTTCGACCGGGCAGCCAAGATAGCCGGAGCCCGCTTCAGCCTCTATACGGGCCTCGGAGCGCGGCTAGAAAGAGCCCTCATCAATTTCATGCTGGACGTGCATACCCGAGAGCACCGATACGTCGAGGTGCTTCCTCCGCTCATGGTCAACTCAGCCAGCATGCAAGGCACGGGTCAGCTGCCGAAGTTTGGCTCAGACCTGTTCAAGGTGGAGAATACAGACTACTGGCTCATTCCCACTGCCGAAGTCCCGGTGACGAATGTCTACGCCGGTGAAATTCTGGAAGCTTCGCAACTTCCGATCTGCATGACCGCTTACACGCCCTGTTTCCGGAGCGAAGCAGGGGCTCATGGCAAGGATACGCGGGGTTTGATTCGGCAGCACCAGTTCAACAAAGTAGAACTCGTGAAGCTAACCCGGCCCGAGACGTCCTACGATGAGCTGGAGCAATTAACGAACGACGCGGAAGAAATCCTCAAGCGGCTGGAGTTGCCGTATCGGACGGTGACTCTTTGCACTGGGGACCTCGGCTTTTCTTCCGCCAAGACCTATGACCTGGAAGTTTGGCTGCCTGGACAGAACGCCTATCGCGAGATCTCGTCGTGCAGCAACTTCGAAGATTTCCAGGCACGCCGGGCGAACATTCGCTTTCGGCCGGCACCACAGGCCAAGGTTGAATTCGTGCATACGCTGAACGGTTCGGGCCTTGCGGTCGGCCGCACGTGGGTGGCGATTGTGGAGAACTACCAGCAAGCCGACGGCAGCGTCCTTGTTCCTCGTGCTCTCAGGCCGTACATGGATAACCTCGAGAAGATCACTCGACAATAGAGACGGGCCGGAGGCTTGGGTGTCTTTGCTCGTCCGTTTCACCTTTGCGAGTCGCTCGCGTGCAGAAGCGCCTCTCGCCAATGTTTCCGGACATCGATCCCCACGATCTTGAATTGATCATCACTTCTTTGTTGCGGAAGCCTAAGAGGGTGTTTAAAAATCCGATGATAGATTGGAAATCCGCTGGACAAGTGAGATTCGATGCATTAAAAGAACATGGGAACCCAGACCAACAGCGAGGTCTCCCCTGTCGACTCCGATTGAAACGCAGCGCAAGAGCTACCCCAGTGACCTCAACGAGGCTCAGTGGGGCTTGATTGAATCGATGATTCCTAAGCCGAAGCGCGTTGGGCGGCCCGTCTAATATCCGCGGCGGGAGATTGTTAATGCCATTGTTTACCTGTTGCGGACCGGCTGCTCGTGGCGACAATTGCCGCATGACCTGCCTCCCTGGTTGCTGGTCTATCTCTATTTTCGAGCCTGGCGCCGGGACGGCACCTGGGACCGGATCCATGACAGACTCCGCGGCGACCTGCGGGTGGCCGAGGGCAAGTCACGTCAACCCAGTGCCGGCATCC
>Ga0194132_10007448_pt1 | contig 16311 bp, 15 predicted proteins | sample TA2KigOf80mmetaG_FD_148612 | JGI IMG/M metagenome (GOLD analysis project Ga0194132, IMG submission 148612) | Freshwater microbial communities from Lake Tanganyika, Tanzania - TA2015054 Kigoma Offshore 80m | ecosystem: Environmental > Aquatic > Freshwater > Lake | place: Tanzania: Lake...
GATCGGCTTGCTGTCCGGCCAGTTTCGCCGCAACCAGAAACCGGCGGAAAATACGCACTGGGGATCCGATCCGGCACGGTTCAAAAGGGTCATGACAAAAGAGCGGGATGCTGTCATCGGCGCGCTGGTCGAGGCGGCGGATACACTGGGGAAAACACCGGCGCAGGTGGCCTTCGCCTGGATACTGGATCATCCGGAGGTTACCGCCGCGATGACCGGCCCCGACCTGCCGGAGCATGTCGTCGAAGTATGTGGCGGTGCGGGGTGGCGTCTTCCGCCGGAAATCCGGGAACGGTTGGATAAAGTCTCGGAACCCGTGATTTCGGAACGAGCGACATAAGAGGGTAAAACGGTATTCGGTAGGTGAGTCAAGAGGTTATGTCGTAATCTTTGAGTGTTGATAAAATATCTCGTAGAGCAAAACACCGGTCGCCACCGCCAGATTGAGCGAATCGGCGCGTCCTGTCATGGGAATGTGGACAAGCCTATCGCAGAGGGTGCGAAGATCGGCGGAAAGTCCGTGTTGTTCGCCGCCCATGCACAGCAAAACCGGGCGGGGATAGGCCATGTCGCGATACCCGGTCGCGGCGTCGCCCGATGCGCCGATCAGGGGCAGGGCGTGTCGGTTTTTCCACATCGCCAGCATTCCCAGATCGGCTCGCGCGATACGCTGTGAGAAGATCGCGCCCATGCTGGCACGCACCGAGACCGGATCGTACGGATCGGTTGTCTCGCCCAGCAGGATCACACCGTCGACCCCGACGGCGTCACAGGTTCGCAAAATAGTACCGAGATTGCCGGGACTTCCCGCCTCTTCCAGCACGACCCAGCCCAACTCATCGCCGGGGACGATCCGATCGAGCGTCTCCCACCGCTGACGCGCAACCGCAGCAAGACCTTGCGGGCCGTCCTTACGCGAAAAAGACGCGAATACCTCTGCGCTTATTTCGAGTACGGGCATGCCGTCCTGTCGCGCGCGTTGGACCGTCTCACGGCCAAACGGGCTGTCCAGCAAATCCGGCGCAACGACAAGCGTTTCGATGTCCGCGCCAAGCTGAACCGCCTCGACGACCGGGCGTATACCCTCGACAAGAAACAGCCCCGTCTCTTTGCGTATCTTGCGATGGGCAAGACTGCGGATGTGTTTGATCTGGGAGTTGGAAAGACGGGTGATCACCGTTACCTACCATAGCGCGACCGAGCGCAACGAGACCGTTTTCTCTCGGTCGTTCGACTTCAGAATGTAGTCTTAGGATAAGCGCTTAGCGCCGCCCACGCCGCCGTTTCCTCACGACTATCGGCGATGACGAAATACGCGCTCATCGCAACCTCGCCACTCGGCGCTATCGTGTGCGTAGGCCGAAGCTGAAGATGCCCGCCCGTATCGCCCCAATCGTCTATCTCCACCTGAGGCGTAGACGAGATGAGCGCGACGACGCGGCCTGTTTCCGGGTTTTCGGAGCCGACCCAGCCGCCCCCGTGTCCGCCAAAGGTACGCCGACTCCGCTTGCGCTCGTATCCGTCGGTAAACAAAGTCGTCCGGGATCGGTCGCCGTCGGGCTGGACAAACACGCTCCATCCGGCGCGGATACGACGCAAGGCCGACGTTTGGTTGTAAAACCGCCATACCAGCCAAACCGCTGGGCTTCCACCCACGGTAAGCGTATCCATCTCCAGCGTCAATCCGCGCAGTTCCTCGTGTTCGAGTGTAGCGCGCTGACGCACCCCGGTCCAGACGATCCCGTGTGTGTCCGTCGCCGTTATCGGCTCCGCCGCAAAGCGTTCCAACGGAGCCAGCCCCGGCGGTGTCATCTCGAGTCCGCTGTCTATAATCGGCACGATACCGCCATACCAAGGATGAAGCCAGTTAAACGTCTCCGCCTCCGGAAACGCCGAAGCCAGATGATCGACTCCCCGGTCGTCCCGTATCGCGCTTACCGACCCGCAAAAAGACGGTGTAACGTCGATTTCAAAACGCCCGTTGGCTATGGTGTAGACGAGATGGCCTTGCCGCTCCGCCGACGATACGGCGACAGGGCTTGCGTCTCCAAACCGGATCAGCGAAACCGGACGTTGTACGTCGCACTCTCCACCTTTGAGCACAAGGTTGCCGGTATATGCACCGGGAGGAGCCACGGTGGAAAGACGCAGTTCCGTTGCAAACGGAGCATGATAATGGACATTTTCAAACGTCCACCGGGTGTGGTCGCCGGTCCATCCGTCCGGAAGCTCAAGCGTTGCCACACCCGAAACCGGTCGGGAAAGAAAATGTTTTACCCGGAGCGTAGCGACCACGGGTTGGGTTGTCACAACGGGTGTGGACGGCTCCAGATCGACATCCAAACCCCCCATCGGCGCGGGATGGGCTTGGTACGGAATCGTGGCAATGCCTGTCAGCCGCCGCCATACACGCCGCACCGAGGTCCATCCCCCGTCACCCACGTACAAACGCATTTTCGTAAGCGCGATCCGCGACCCCGGAGGACAGCGGAATTCACGTGAGATAAATCCCATCTCGTTCCAAGACCACGAAATTTCCTCGCCGTCGTCCGGCCAGAAAAGACCTATCGTCCCATGCGGGTACTCATAAGCACCCCACGTCTCCGCATAGACGCCGGACCGTTCGAACGCCGTGTCGTGCGGACCCGGGAAGTCGGCGCACCGCTCACGCACCAGCCCCTTTTTGAGCGGCAGCGTCAAGGTGGACAAGCCTGGATGAGGATTCAACGCAAACTGATACAGTCGGAATACATACGGGTCAAGACCCGTATTTTCAAAACTATGCTCGACTTCGATCATTGCCCCGGCGCTGATCCGGATAGTTTTCCGAAAGACAAATCCCGGCGACTTTTTCGATACGCTAAATGCTGTGACGACCGCGGTTTCGCCCTCGCGGTCCAATGCGAGTGTAAAGTCCGCCTTGCGGTATTCGCTGGGCCATTGCGGTGGGATGGGGCGTCCACCAAACACCAAGAGGCTTTCGCCCGTAGCCAGATCGCTTAGAGTCAATTCACCGGCTTTTGCTTTTATGACAGCGCGCAACCGTTCGTTTTCGATGCGGATTTCGCCGGGGGACTGAAGGGAAAGCAACCCTCCGGGGGGCAGGGCAAATACGGTACGGCTTTCGGCAGGTAGAGAGACGTTTTTACCCTCTGCGACAAATCGGCCCGAAACGGCCCAGTCGAACCGTCCTCCTCTGTCGGTGGTCAGTGTCACCGAAGTTCCCGCATGTCCACCCGCCGGAAGCGTAACGATGTGCTCCGGTCGGTCCACCGTAAGACCTTCCGACGGGGAAAGACCGAGGGTAATATCGGTGTCGTGCGAAAGAAAACTGCGAAGCCTGAGATGGACGGTCTGCGGAACGCCGGGCATGAGCGTGATATATTCGGGATGCGCGGACATCGTGATGGGAAGACGGGGCCGTATACCGGTTCCTAACTCCACGGGTGTCTGTCCGATAAGGAGTCGGGTGATAACCCGTGGCGCGGGGCCGTCCGGGTCGGAGGCCCCCGCTGTGTCGGACACGACCACTTTCGACTCGAAGATGCGGGTTTCATCGGGGCCGACGGTAGTCTCTTCGCGGTAATCTATGGACAGGTCGCCCGTTGCCTGCGCGATCAGGCTTAGCGCCATCGGTTCGTGTCGGCGGTTGACGATCTGCCAACGCAAGATCACGTCACCGCCCCGCACCGGGGATGGGTTGTCCACCGTTGCGGCGACAAAAAAGTCGGGCGTGTCTATCGCGGTTACCCGCCGCGTTTCGCGGTCCACCCGGACGACGAGCCGCTCGTCGCCTGCCTCGTACCGGTAGGTAAAAACACCCAACCCTTCCCAGCGTTCGTCATCCGGAACCTGAGTCAGTTCGCGCCGAAACGCCGTATACCAGTCGTGTTTTTCGAAAAACGCCGCCGTACAAGGCATCTGCAAGATGGCGGGTGTGAAGTTGAGCATTTTGACATGCGGGCCGGGCATCCAGAAAAATCCGCATTTTTTGTACAACGGAACCGCCTTGAGGTTGCCGGACCAAGTGTCGAGGTCGAGCCGGTATTTTTTCCATTCCACGACCTTGCGGACAGCCTCGACCAGCACCCGGCGTCCCAGACTCTGTTTCTGAAACCCCGGCGCCACGTTGAGCAGGGGCAGATAAATGACGTCGTCTTCGTCCGTGTCGTCCCTAAGCGAACACGATCCACCGATCCGGTCTCCGGCATCCCAGACCAGATAATCGCGGTATTCTTCTCTGCCGATCCCCGACTTAATCCAATCGGCGGTACACGGCACGCCACAGTTCCACGTGCCGGGCCATTGGCTGTCGCTGGCGTTCCACATCTGGGCGAGTTTTTCCGCATCGCGCTCCAAATCTATGCTGCGTAAAACAGGAAGCTCGGTCATGGGGTTACCCAAAGGATGAATGATGAACAGAACAGCGAGTGCATACCTTGCAGCAAGCTGCAAGAGCAAATACTCCCCGTAGGTAGAAGCGTGAAGAGGCTTCGATTGCTGCACAATGGCTGCAAGGTAAACGAGCTAACTCCAAACAATCAAAATATCTTGCGGCAGAACGGCCGCAAGAGCGCCTACTCCTTACTGTCGAAGATAGCTTGCGGTACTACTGCAAGCGTACTCCCCGCAGCCATTGCTGCGCAATGGCTGCGGGGAGGCTTCAATGATGAAAGTCCCGACTGCCCTAACACGGGTTTGGATGCACCGCCGTGTTTTTTTGCCTACCCCTCCAACACCGCCGCCGCGCTTTCTCCTTCGAGAATGCGGTTGTATACACGCAGACAGAGTACGATCCCCGACTGTACCGAGCGTACTTCTTCACGCCGGTCTCCGAGGGGGTCGGTGACCACGCCGAGCAGGTCGCCGGGTTTGACACGGTCTTTGAGCCGTACCGCAGGCTCGAAAAAACCGGAAAAGGGAGCGGGATAGTTGAGTTGAAGATGCCCCGAATGTTCTCTTGCATCTTCCACAAAGTATTCGATACGCGATACAGGGCGGGGTCGGTCGATCATGCCAAGTTCGGCCATAACGTTTAGACACCCCTCCATGTAACGGGTTACACCCTGCGGGTCGCACTGTCCGCCCCCCATCCATTCCGTGTAGATGGCCGGGATACGGGCGTCGCGCGCTACCGAAAGCGTCCGTCCGTCGAGATGCGAGGAGGTTCCCCAGACGATGGGCAGGTTAAACACCCGCGCCATGCGGCGCTGTGCTTCCAAAACGGCGGTGTCCGGGTGGAGCATGTATCCGGCCAGCGGATAACAGTGCATGGCAATGCCGCCGCTGTGCAGATCGATCAGATAATTCGCCTCTTCGATTTTTTGGCTGACCGCACAGGCGATACGTTCGGTGATCGAACCGGTGGGGTTGCCGGGACAGGTGCGGGCAAGGTCCAGCCCGTCTTCGGAGGTACGCTGGCCACGGCGGTACGCCGCCTCGTTGACGACCGGAATCAGCGTCAGCCGCCCCTGCAACGCATCCGGATCAACCCTGTCACGCAGACGACGTATCGCCGCCATCGATTCGAACTCGTCTCCGTGTACGCCTCCCAAAATCAGCAGATGCGGTCCGTCCGTACCGGAAAGGGTCGTCGTTTGCAACTTTACGGCTTTCATGGGGGGTCTCCGTCTTACGGGATAATTGACATCGAAATCTTCTTTCCCTATCATGAGCGAGATCAGGGTGGCAAGCAACAGAATTTGTCGGTCGACCTCCGCCGCTTCCCGATCTGTTTTGCTCCGGAACTCCCCACAAGGAGATGGTATGTCCCTGTTTGCCGTTTCGCTTGCCGTTACCAACGAGACGGCTTGCGACCGGGTCGCATGGCCTGTAACACGCGGCATTCCTTTGCCGGCTGGGTTTTTGCGCGATACGGACGACCTGCGGGTTTCCGGGCCGGATGGAGGGGTCGTTCCCCTTCAGTGCCGTATCTTGGGACTATGGCCGGATGGTAGTATCCGGTGGGTGCTGGCGGACTTTCAGGCCGACGCGCCGGCGCAGGGAAAAAACGTCTACACGCTTTTCCGGGCGGAACCCGGTTTATCCCCCGCATCTTCCGAGATCGACAACCCGAGCGATGCGATCCGGGTCGAAGAAGACGAGGACCGCATTATGGTAGATACCGATCTTTTGCGTTTCCGTGTCGGAAAACGGCGATACGGACTTTTCGAGTCCGTGGAACTGAAACGAGACGACAGCTTTTATCCAGTGTATCAGGGGGACGGGGGCGACGCCTGTGTTCGCATTTCGGAGGGTAGTTCCGACGGCGGAACCCAGCGGCATCTGTACGGCATGGGCGGCGTATGCCGCGCATCTCTGGCGTCCGATGCGTACCGGGCGGTTGTGGAGGAGTCGGGGCCGCTGCGTGTCGTCATTCGACTCGACGCGTTGCTTGAGGCCGATATACCGGCGCATCACTATGCCGGCTACCGTCCTTTTCGCTGTTGCACACGGATAGAGGCTTATACGGGAAAACCGTTCGTCCGTCTGCTCCATACCCTCGTGATGCGGTGCAATCCGCGCGAAACCGAAATAGAGGAAATTTCATTCCGCATTCCAGCGACGCGGGGCGGGGGGCTTTGTCGCTATGCGTTTCATGCCAACCGCGACGAACAGGGAGAACTGGCGCCGGGTGAAACGCTTCATCTTGCCCAACGGTCGGACAATCATTTCCGGGTGTACCGCTACCGAGGCGTATCGGTCCGTATCACGACCGAGGGGGAGCGTTCGGAGGGCTGGATGACACTTGACGATGGTCATGTCGGGGTTGGTGTAGCGCTACCCTACATGGCGGAGGAGTACCCCAAAACACTCGAAATTTCCGCTTTGGAACAAGGAATACACATATATTTCTGGCGCGACCCCGATGGCAAACGGCTTTCGTTGAAACGCTACGACGAGCAGGTGGCTTGGCATGAAGGCGAAGGCGTCTATGCGGATGGAACGGGGATTGCACGAACAAGCGAATGTGTTGCGGTATTCTACGACGCCCAACGGCGGGCCGAAGCGATAGAGACGCTACGCGCCGTCCTGCATCCGCCTCATACGGCGGTCGATCCGGTTTGGATGGCGTGTTGCGAAGCCGCCGGCGGGATGATGCCGGCCGATTCGGAGTGTTTTCCAAACAGCGAACGGATGATGACCGGGTTTATGGACTGGATGAACCGGTGTATTCGTTTGGGCCGCTGGTAGGGTTTTCTCGACCGGGGCGACGTGCTGGTTGCTTGGGACGACGATGCGCAGGACTGGCGGTTTCGGGGAAGATGGGGTTGGTGCAATAGCGAATGGGATCCCCGGCACGGCGTATGGATTCAGTATATGCTTACGGGCGATCCCCGGTATTTTGCACTTGGAGAAGCCTCGAGCCGTCACTCGATGGACGTGGACACCTGTCACGAGCACCCGTTTCGCCCCTACATGGCCGGCGGTTGTTTCCGGCACGGCGTCGACCATTTTGGCGACGAGCCATGCGCCTCGCACACCTTTATCGACAACTGGGTGGACTACTACTATCTCACGGGTGACGGACGCACGCGCGATGTGATCAAAGAGGCGGGCGATTTTTTTCTGCGTTACCACTGGTCCGAAAATCCGGCGTATAGTTTGAGTCTTCGCAGCATCGGCAATACGCTTCGAGGGTTGCTCTATCTCTTCGAGATTACGGGCGAGACGCGCTAGAAGACACGGGCGGAAGAAGTCTACACGGTCATCGCGCGAGGACAAAACGACGATGGAAGCTGACATAAGCGTTTTCACATCGCTACGTCGGACCGACTGCCGGATCAGACGCCGTACGGCATGGCAACCGAAGGCGCGACCTTGGCGGTCGAAACCGGCGCGGCCCCACCCTTTACCGATGACGAATTTCGCGCGCTCGGTGGCCCTTTTGCCCGTCTGACTCGTGTACTGCCCTACGAAGAACAGAAAGGGTATCAGACCCACTATCTCATGATCGGGCTGGAGATGCTACACCGCATGACAGGGCGTGAAGACGTATGGGGCGTGTATCGCCGCGCAGTGGATTGGTTTTGCGGCTACCCGGATACATTCGACTCGGACCGTCCGCTCCGCGAACACTATGGCGGCATTCTATGTCGCCACGTCGCCTATGCGTACCATCAGACCGGCGACGTTCGCTATCTCGATACAGGCCGACGGATCCTGCGCCGTCTCATGGAGATGCAGGACTGGAGCGATCGCCCCGCGCGCCGAGGCGCGATAGGCTCCAGTCCTATGTATGTCAGTCTGCTGTTTTTTGGCGTTCCCTTTCTGCTGAGCGCGCTTCGGGAAGCGGGGATGGACGAATGAGTATAGACCTGACCGACGGTCTTGCGCTTATCCTCGTGGTGGACGATGCCGAGGAGAACCGCGAGTTGCTTAGCGTCGTACTTGAAGAGGAACGATATCGCGTCTGTACGGCCCGCACCGGCAGAGACGCCCTTGAGCAGGCTTTCGAGATGTCTCCCGACCTTATCCTGCTCGACGTCAATATGCCTGTCATGAATGGATTCGACGCCTGCGCCCGGCTCAAGAGCGAGGAAAGAACGCGTGACATCCCGGTGATGTTTCTTACGGCGCAGGGCGGACTGGACGACATCGTACACGGGTTCGAACTCGGTGCGGTCGATTATCTGACCAAACCGTTTAACATCGTCGAGCTTTTGGTGCGAGTCAAAACGCATATACAGTTGCGACGCGCGCGTCAGCGTCTGGCGGACCTCACGGAGAAACTGGCAAAATACCTATCCCCGCAGGTATACGCTTCCATTTTCAGAGGCGAGAAGGCAGTCCGTATCGAGTCGCATCAGAAAGTGCTGACGGTCTGTTTTGCGGACATCGTCAATTTTACCCCTAAGGCGGAGATGCTTCCACCAGACCGATTGACGGCATGGCTCAACCATTACCTCAACGAGATGGCGCAGATAGTGATGCGGTATGGCGGCACGCTCGACAAATACATCGGAGATGCGGTGATGGTATTTTTTGGCGACCCGACGTCGATGGGTGCGCGGCAGGACGCCATCCAGTGCGTCCGTATGGCGCTCGACATGCTCAAACATGCCGAAACGTTAGGGATCGACATCAGGGTCGGAATCAGCACAGTGGAGTGTACGGTGGGCAATTTCGGAAGCAACCACCGGATGGATTATACGATCATCGGCAGGGAGGTAAACGTTGCCTCGCGGCTGGAAGGGGTAGCCGGAACCGGTAGGATTCTCATCTCCGAATCGACGTATCAGATGGTAAAAGATGAAATTCTTTGCGAGCCGCGCGGCAACGTCCAAGTAAAGGGATTGGAATGCTCGCTGATGACCTATTGGGTTAGGGTGTAAGCGTCAGTTCGACGACCGTATCCGCCTTGTCCGGAGGGGTGCGGGGAAGCGAAAGCGTGACCGCGCCCTCTCTGCTGACTGTTGCGATCCGGGTAGCATCACAGAGCAGTCTGGCGGAACAGTCGCCGGGAACCGGAACCGTGAGGGAGGCGCTCGGCCAGTCGAGGATATGAAGAAAAAGCCTCCCGTCGTCCGGACGATGCGTGACATACCCCCACGGCTGCGGGGGAACTGGACCGGGACGGTTTTCGTATACAGCCTCACCGTTTATTCGCAGCCAATCGCCGACAGCCCTTAGCCGTTCCACATGCTCCGGTTGGACATCTCCGTCCGGTGTCGGGCCGACATTGAGCAACAGATTGCTGTCGCGTCCGATACATTGTACAAGAAAACGGATCAACTCCCTCGGCGACTTATGGTTGTGGTCGCCGGCATGATACCCCCAGTTTCCGTTGACGGTCAGACACGATTCGAGCGGTAGCGCCCCCACTGACTCGGCGTTGAACCCCGCCGTATTTTCCCCCGGCAAATCCTGTTCGAACATCTGGAAGTCTTCGCCCTTTAGCGGACCGACGTGGTGGTTGTTCCCGATCAGCGCGTTGGGCTGAAGCGTGTGGATCATGTCGTAGGTTTCCGCCAGTTGCCATGATCCCCCTTCGCCAAAATGCGGCGCAGGAAGCGGGTGGGCTGGCCAGTAGCCGTCGAGCCATATCATCCCGATCTCACCGTATTTTGTGCAGAGTTCGCGTATTTGTCCTTGATAGTAGGCGACATACGCGGGCCAGTCGTTTCGGTACGCAGGGTGGGTCCAGTCGAGAAGCGAGTAGTAAAAACCGAGGATCAGGCTGCGTTTGCAAAGCGCTTGAGCCAACTCCGCAACCGGATCACGTCCAAAGGGGGTACGAGTGACTTTCCAGTCGGTCAGCGCCGTGTCAAACAGACAGAACCCGTCGTGGTGTTTGGCGTCGAACACCATGTATTTTTGGCCGGCGGCCTCCATGAGATCGGCGTACGCTTCGGCGTCGAAACGGCTGGGCGCGAACTGCGGCGGCAGTTTGGCGTATTCTGCCGTCGGTATCTGCTCTTGGTGCATCACCCATTCCCCGCGCCCCGGGATCGAGTAGACGCCCCAGTTGACGAACAACCCGAACCGAAGGTCTCGAAACCGTTTCACCGCAAGGAGATGCGCTTTAAGAAGAGCAGATGAAGTATCTTCGACAGGGCGCATAAAAGTCATCTCAGACCTCAGGTCTGCGATTCCATTTCGGGATTCTTTAATTACCCTTCGGTTGCCCCATGGCTCGCCTCGCTTCTTCCGCCAAGGCTTTGGCTTCGGGAGTCGAAAACGGGAAGTAATCCAGCACATCGTATTCCCACACGTTGGTGGGAAATATGACGACGAGTTCCGCGACCTCTTTATCGAGGTTCTGGAACGAGTGAGGCACACCAGGGGGAATGTTGATGATGTAGGGGCCCTCTTTTACAAATATCTTGTCGGCCAAGGCGTAGAGAACCTTCTGCCCTTTCAAGAGCACATGGGATTCCTCTCCCTTGTGGGTGTGCATCGGCGGAGCGCCGCCTGGCGCTGTGTAAGTGATCCCGATGGTCACGTTGTCATAGCCGTGTCGCTGTCCATCCATTACATGGACGTACTCGCCTGGTCCTGGATTGATCACGTCCAAATCACTCTTTGAAAGTGCGAAATCCTTGACATCGGTCATCTCGGGCGGCTGGAACGGCCCCGGCACTCTTCGAGTCTCCAGGACCTTGTAAGCATGGTGCTGAGCATTGAGTTGCCTCCTTGCTTCATCGACATCAAGGATCAACTCGCCATGCTCAATTCTCTGCCCCGGCTGGGCGTCTGAGGACGAATGGGTCACAACCGGCTCTGGCGGTAGAGCCGCCGTCTTGACCTGTGCAGGGGGTTGGGCAGCATCAGGAGAACATCCCCACAGCAACCCTGAGAAACCGAGCACGCCTATGATTCCTCGCTGTATTTGCATTACATGCTTCCCTGTCTTTTTGGTTATTCCGCCCTATCCGCGTCCGATATACGGCATTTTCGTCGCCATGATGGTCATAAACTGCACATTGGCATCCAGCGGCAGATTGGCGATAAACACCACCGACTTGGCCACCTGTTCCACATCCATGCGCGGCTCGACCATAAGCGAGCCGTTGGGCTGAAGGATACCGTTTTCCATCCGTTGCGTCATGTCCGTCGCCGCGTTGCCGATGTCGATCTGACTACATGCAATGTCGTATTTGCGCCCGTCGAGCGAGGTGGACCGGGTAAGACCGGTAATCGCGTGTTTGGTGGCGGTATATGGCGCGGAGTTGGGACGGGGCACATGCGCCGAGATCGACCCATTGTTGATGATCCGCCCGCCACGCGGCGTCTGGTCTTTCATAATGCGAAAGGCTTCCTTCGTACACAGAAAAGACCCGGTCATGTTGACGCTTACGACCGCCATCCACTGTTCGTAGGTGATATCCTCCAGCAGTACGCCCGGCGCGCCCATCCCCGCGTTGTTAAACAGAACATCCAGTCGCCCAAAGGTTTCCAAGGTTTTGTCAAACAGGCTCTTTACCGAATCCGGGTGGCCTACATCGGTCGGAACGACCAAGGCGCGCGCGGCATCCGGCCCGGCAGCGGCGGTAGCCTCCAGCGCTTCTTTGCTCCGCCCCGCCAGCGCTACGCAGTACCCGTCCCGCAACAACGCCAGCGCCGAATGTTTGCCTATGCCCGAACCGGCGCCTGTAACGATGGCTACTCTTTGCTGTGTACGCATGAAGCCTCCAAGGGAGAAGTGCGAAGTTTGAAGCGTGAGGTTTGAAGTTTGAAGGATGAAATCTCGTCCTTAAATTTGTCTATCATGAACAGATGCGCCGGTGTTGTCAATTCGCTTTTCCCAAACCCGCGCTTCCGGTCTGTTAAAATGCTTGTATCTCGGTATGAGGCGGGCGAACCCCTTGAGGCCATTACCGAAGATTATGGTCTCTATTCCGCAAACACCGGCATACCTGCCCCCGTCTCAGAGGCTGTCCAGAAAGTGTATTCTGGCGTCGAACGGCTGAGAAAACCGCGCTCTTCGTTGCGCTGCATCGCCATATCCTCAAGATATGGCTGTTTCGCGCGGCTTAATAGCGGCTTTCTCGCTCGTTCTTTAGCCGACGAACCACTTTTCGGATAGCCTCTCAGGGAAATTCTACTGGTACTTTGCGTCACCGAGGTATACCTTTTCCGGCATTTCGCCGTCCAATCATCCTGGCTTTTTTCATCCTTGTATTTTGTAAGAGAAAGGGTTGAACCAAGCCAGCTTCATCCTTCATAATTCCTAATTCGAAAGAGCCCCCAACATGGCCCAGATCACGCATTACAAAGGGTACGCTCAGATGCCTGAGCCTACGATTCCCAAACCCGATCATCCCGTAGAACCGAACATCGTTACCGTCCAACAGGGCATCCCGATCAAATACCCCGGATGCGAAGGCATCGGCGTGCGGGTGTTACACCCTACCAATCCCAATGCGCCGTCCAAAAACTTTTCCGTGACCAAATTTTACGTGCCCCCGCATGTGACGCTCCCCTCCGGTGGTCACGAAAACGAGGAAGTGTACATGATCCTCAAAGGAAAGGGCACGATGATGCTGGCCGGCAAACCCGTCGAGGTGTCGGAAGGCATATTTATCCATCTGCCGGCGTGGTGTGAACACGGATTGGAAAATACCGGCAACGATACCATGGAAATCATGATCTGTACCTCCCCGCCAAACCCGTAGGGCGCATGACAGACGCCCGGAATTTTGAAGTTTGAAAGGAGCAAGATGGCGACCATCCGGATTACGGGCGATCTTTTGTATCCCGAAGGCATTTCTCCGCTTATCTATGGCGACTTTATGCAACCGCTCAACGACCTCCTGCCGGGCATGTGGGCCGAAAAGGTTTAGGACCGCAGTTTCGAGGGGCCGCTTCAGCCCGGCGTGGTCTGGCCGCCGGGAACCGACTGGACCTATCCCCGCTGGCAGACGTTTGTCGCCGGACAACCCGCGTTTGAGACATGGCCGGGGGGGCCGGAGGATACGCAGATGACCGATGCCGTCGTCCATTTCTGTCTGGATGCGCATCGTCCGTATGTGGGCAGTCGGTCCGCGCAAATCCGTGTCAAACACGGCGACGACCGCCCGTTTATCGCCGGACTGATGCAGACGCCTATCGCAGTGAAGACGGGACAACGGCTTGATTTCGAAGTCTATCTGCGGGGCGACACGCAGGATCGGCCCGTCACCGTCCTGCTGGGACGCCCGTACGGCGTGTTTTTTCGCGCCTACGCCCGGCTGGAACTTTCCTGGGTCTCGGACGCATGGAGTCGTCATGCGGGATCGCTGGTCTGTGACACCGACGACGCTGATGCCGTCCTCGCTATCGGCTTGTCCGGCAACGGGATTCTATGGATAGACAAAGTATCGCTCATGCCCGAAGACAACCGGGCCGGCTGGCGGTCCGACGTGGTTGAGGCGATCCGGGCGATGAGACCCGGTATCATCCGATGGCGCGGATCGACGCTGATCAACTATCAGTGGCACGCATGTATCGGCCCACGTCATCGCCGCGTTCCGTTTGTCAACCACCCGTGGGGAAACCGTGAGGAAAACGACGTAGGATTGCACGAGTTTCTTGAGTTCTGCGAACAGGTGGAAGCTGAGCCGCTGGTCTGTCTCAATGCCAACTCTACTACGCTCGAACGCATTCTCGAAGAAATCGAATACTGTAATGGCGCGGCGGACACGCCATACGGACGTATCCGCGTGGAGATGGGACACCCGGAGCCGTTTCGCGTCCGGTACTGTCAGATCGGGAACGAACAACGCGGAGAAGTCTATGAACGTACCTTGATCGCCTATGCCCGCGCCATCCGGGAAAAACATCCGGAGCTTACCCTGCTGGCCTCGTATCCGTCGGACCGTATCATCCGCGAACTGTCACGCGAGGTGGACTATATCTGTCCGCACTACTACAAATCCTGCACCCCCGAAGGCGAGACGGAGATCCAAACGCTGATCCGCACGATCCGCGAAAAGGCCGCCAATCCGGATCTCAAGCTGGGTATCACCGAATGGAACCACACCGCCGGGCATTGGGGTTGGGCACGCGCGTGGCTGTTGACGATGTACAACGCGCTCAACGCGGCGCGGATGTGGAATCTGTACCAGCGTCACGGCGATAGGATCCGTATCGCCAACCGGTCGAACATGACCAACAGTTGCCACTCGGGTGTCATACAAACGAGCCGGTCGGATATGTACTTTACGCCTACGTACCATGTTCAGCGGGCGTATGCCAACCGGAGCGGTGACCGGGCGCTTAGGGTGGAGACCGACGTGGATACGCTCGACGTGGCCGCTACGCGGGGCGACGGCTTTCTCACGCTGAGCGTGGTCAACTATACCGGCGCTCCCCGTGCCGCCACCGTCGAACTCGCGGCCGCGCCGCCCTCCGAACAAGCGGCAAAGGTGAGGACGCTCTCCGCCGCCTCGCTCGACGCGGTCAATAGCTTTCAAGAGAAACACCGCATCGCGCCGACGGAAACCGAGATACCGCTGTCCGGAAACAAGATCGAGCACATCTTTCCGGGGTATTCGGTGACGATCTTGAGCATAGCACCAAAAGGATAAACCACACCGCCACAGAAAGGCCAACGTATGTTCAACGTCGCCGTCATTGGGTTGGGGATGGGGCAAGGGCATCTCAAAGGCTACAGCGAAATTCCGGATGTCGCGATCCGGGCCATCGCCGATATCGACGAAAGTCGGCTCCAAACTTGCGCGGAGCAGTACCGGATTCCGGATGTATATACGGATTATCATCAGATGCTGGCGCTTGACGACATCGACCTGATAAGTGTCTGTCTGCCCAACTATCTCCACGCGCCCGTCGCCATCGCCGCGCTCGAAGCCGGAAAACACACGCTTGTGGAAAAACCGATGGCGCTGAACGTCTCAGAGGCCGAAGCGATGGTCAAAATGGCAAAAAAGCGGAAGAAAACGCTTGCCGTGTCGATGAACTACCGCTGGGCGCTCGGACCGGATTCGCTCTATCTCAAACATCTTATTGCGACAGGAAAACTCGGCAGGGTTTACTATGTGCGTTCAGTGTCGCTCAGAAGACGCACCTTTATGCGGGGACACAAAACGTGGTTTAGCGACAAACAGCGTTCCGGCGGCGGCGGACTGATCGACATGGGACCGCACATGATCGACCTGGCCATGTGGATGGCGGGCGATTTTTCACCCGTTTCGGTCAGCGGCCAGACAGGCACGCAGATCATGACCGATACCGATATCGACGATTTTGCGGTGGGGTCGATCCGCATGAAAAACGGTGTCATGATCTCGCTCGAATCCACCTGGGCGTCGCATACGCGGCCCGGCGGAACCGTCACCGTGATGGGCACGGAGGGCGGGGCCATTCTCGATCTGAACGCCGCCAAAGGACAGCGGCTTACACTGTTCGGCGACCAGGAGGGCACATTGTTCGAGCAGACGCTTACCTCGATCCACCTCCCGACGCCACAGCCTGCCAGCGTGCAGGAGCATGTCGTGGAGAGCATCCGGGCCGGACGCACGGCGGAAAACTCCGCCGAACGCGGGCTTGCGGTCATGCGCGTGATCGACGCCATCTACCGATCCGGCGAGACGGGCCGCGAGGTAAAAATCACGGCGGAGTGACGGGCTACCCACAGCAACACGTTTACCCGTTCAAATCGGATACCAAGACGCTGTCGGGTTCTTTTTGCGCCGCCAACGGGACAAAGGTAAGCGTCAGCCGGCAACCGAGCGCGCGGGCCACACGTCGGAGTATGTTGAGCGTGTGACCTTTATAATCGGCTCGCTCCAGTCGGCTGATAGCCGATGCGGTCGTACCGAGATGTGCGGCCAACTCTTTTTGCGTCATCCCCGCGCTTTTTCTCAAAGT
>Ga0194132_10007449_pt1 | contig 16310 bp, 17 predicted proteins | sample TA2KigOf80mmetaG_FD_148612 | JGI IMG/M metagenome (GOLD analysis project Ga0194132, IMG submission 148612) | Freshwater microbial communities from Lake Tanganyika, Tanzania - TA2015054 Kigoma Offshore 80m | ecosystem: Environmental > Aquatic > Freshwater > Lake | place: Tanzania: Lake...
TAAGATAAAAAGTTACCTGTATAACCATAGGTCAGTACCGCAGCCATCGCTCCGCTTGGCTGCTGTTTCCCTGACCGAAAGCTGATGCGCGCGCACCGCTGCGCGCTTCAATAGACACTTCTTGACCGCGAACGATTCGGAACTCACCGTTCGCGAACGCTTCCCGCCTGCGAAAACACTCCGACCAGCGTCTCCGGCGCCACCGCCTCAGCACGATGCATACGATCTCAAATCCACTTTTTGGGTTATTGCCGACCACGCCGGGCCGGCACGCGCTCGTGTACAGATCACGACACGTCCCAGCGCACGCGAGTACGATCGGTCGCCCCGGTTCTGTGAAAGGAAGACGGGCTGAACTCACCCCTCGACCCTCGACCGCCGACGTGAGATGATGGCCGTCATCGAGCGCGTACAAGCGAGGTTTCGTTATGACCGCCCCGCCGGTTCCGGCCGGCTTTCTGGCCGACCTCGAACTCGTCTGCCCGACGCGCACAACGGCCGTCGCCGACACGTTCCTCGCCGACCTGGAGGCCGTCTACCCCGACGCACGGGCATCGGCCCGGCAGCAACAGGAGGTTGCCGTCGCAGACCTCGTCTCGCTGGGAGAGGCTCTCACGGTCTGGCGTGAGCACAACCGCCGTCTCCTCGCGGACTACCTCGCCCGACTCCCCGCCGACGACCCGCTCCTCAACCCGGTGAGCCTGTTCGGGACGCTCGACTACGGGCGGCTGGAGACCGCCCACACGCGGGCGCTGGCGTGGCTGCTCGGCGACCGGGAGCACGGGTTCGGGTTCAGGTTGCTCGAAGCGCTCCTCACCCACACCCTCGGCGGGGCCGTCGCGGTCCGCGTGGGCCGGGTGGAGAGCGAGGTCGTGGCCCGTTCCCACCACGGCACCGCCGGCCGGCTCGACGTCCTCGCGGAAGGGCGGCTGATTGGGGACGCGGGCGAGCGCTCGTGGGTGCTGGTGATCGAGGGCAAGATCGACGCCGGCGAGGGGGAGGACCAACTCGCCCGGTACGACGAGTGGGTCGACCGCAGACCGCCGGCCGACCACACCGTCCGGGTCTTCCTGACGCCGGACGGGCGTGAGCCCGACACGAGTACGGAGCCGTGGCAGGCGCTCTCCTTCCTGACGCTGGCGGCGGTCCTGCGCCGTGCCGCCGCGGCGCTGAGGGACCGGCCGGGCTACCACTTCCTCTGTTACTACCTGACCGGCGTGCTCCGCGACGTGTGCGAGGTGCCGGTCCCAGTGTCGGCGGACGGCCCGAACCCCTACGCGGCGGTCGAGTACCTGCGTTCGGTGTTCCCCCAAGCGGAAACGGAGGGCGGCGATGGCGAGCATCGGTAAGTGCCTTTTGTTCTACCTGAAGCACTGGACCGAGATGGGGCGGCTGTACGACGAAGACGAGCCGGACGTAAGCGGATTGCCGACCCCCGACCTGACGCTGGAGAAGGTCTGGGCGGTCGGCGACGCGGCGTGCCGGGAGGTGGCCGAGTTCCTGGAGGCGTTTGCGCCGGGCATCGAGGCCCACTTCCGCTCGATCAGCACCGTCGAGCGAGTGCGCAACAACCTAGAGAACATGTGGGAACTTCGGTTCCGGGTGACACCGAAGCGGGTGCCGAGCCGGCGGTTCGAGGTCGGGGTCTCGCTCGACCGATCGGTACTCCTCCCGTGGATCTGGTGTCGGGGCGGTCGCCGGGCCGAGGACGAGGTGGTCGAGCTTCAGGAACTGCAAACTCGGGTGGAGGAGTTCGAGCGCCGGCTCGCGTACAACGAGGCCAAACGGTGAGCATCAAGCCACGAACGGCAACCACACGGGCACTACTTCCAACCTAGAGCGCATCGTGAATCTGAAGAAACGGCTCGAAGTGCTCGCCGAACGTGCCTCGCAACTCTCGGGACCGGATCCCATGCCGGGCGCGTCCGTCGAGGACGTGGCGCGAGCCATCGTGCAGCGCCACATCAACCCGGACGATCTCGACGAACGTGACCCGCGCCGGGTCGCAGTATTCACGATGTTGTTGGCGTACTTGAACGTCGTGGGCAAGAACGAAGAGCCGGCGTTACCGGAGAGCGTGTTTCTCTGAGCTGCACGGAACGACCCTTAACAGTCCCGCGGCTTGCCCACCGCTGGGGGCGGTCAGCGTCAAAACGGGCGGGTGGGCATGGTTGTACTGCTCCCGAAACAGTCGCAAGCGTTCCTCCTGACCCACCGCGCTGACAGTCTCACTTCGCGACGTTGCTTCACCCGATAGTAGCAGCACTTTGTCGCACGCAATGGCCGCGATCACGGCCAAGTCCTTCGCGCTCGCGGTGGCCAACTTCCCCGGCAACAGTGCCAACGCCTTCTCCGCGATCTGCCGGAACCCCAAGGAAAGCTCGTCCCGTTTACGCTGGCGCAGCGCCGCCAGTTCCTCCGGGTTCTTCCCGTCGCTCGCCTGCCCCTGTGCCCACCGGCACAGGGGCAGGCGCGGAATGCCCAACGTGCGCGCGGTACGGTTCTGATTGCCCGCGTTTGCGTGGAGGAGTGCGAGCGCCTTCGCCTTCTCCTCGTCGGTGTAATCGCGCCGTGCTCGTGTGGTTGCCATGCATCAATCCTACCACGGCCACGGCGCACCTGTGGCGCACGGACTTCGGTGCGGTGGCGAACTGGTGGCGAACCCCCCGTCGAGTCCGTGGTGCCCCCTTGTTGTCCCTGAGAGAAATCGCGACCCCGCGAATCGAGGGGCATTGGCCTGCGATGGGGGTGGGGTCAAGTCGTGCGGGTGGGGGTTACCACCGGACGCCTTTTTTGGTGGAGAGTGTGTTGCGGGCTTCGCGCGGGGGCGAGGGAACCTTCGTTCTGAAAACGCGCGTCGTCGCGACCGCGGGGGCTCCGCTTCAGCGGTCCGCGACACCCTCGCGGTCTGAACAGTTCCGAGAACAACAACACGCTCACCCCTTCGTTCGCCGCGGCGGTGGCGACACGGCGCATCGCCGCAACCTGCGCGACGGCGCACAAACTGGCGCGTGTGGTGTGCGCGCTGATGCGTAACGGGGTGGGTACGTGAAGCAGAGTCAGGAGGCGTTCGCGGAGCACACGCGGGCGAAGGTGGAGAAGTCGTTCCACCGTCGGGCGAAGGAGTTGGGGTACGCGGTGACAAAACTCGACCCGCCACCGCCCGCGCCCAAGCCGGGGTCGGAAGTGGCCGTCACATGAGACCGGGACAACGCCGAACCGAAAGGGGTTGCGGATGAATTGACGCCACGACCGACCACCCACAGGACCGCCCGCGCGTGCGGCCCGCGTCGAAGGTACGCGCCCACGCGGGCTCCGCCCGACCTACGATCCGTCAACCCCAGAGGAAGTTCCTGGGGCGGCCTGCGCCAGCGACACGGCTGCATTTGCGTATTGCTGGAGTTCGCTGAACAACTCAGGGCTCGACTCGTTCAACCGCGCGGCGTTGGCAATGGCATCTTCTTTCATACCGAGAGCAAGCAGACCCAATGACAAGTAGAAGGTCTGTTCTGGGTCATCCAGAAGCAGCTGGCCGCCGGAATCGATGTATTTCACACCGCCGGCTGAAGCACGTTTCGTCTTGAGAAACGCGGCCCCGAGATGAAGCCACGCATCAAAGTAATCGCCTTGGATCTCGATGGCATTTCGATACGCTCGGATTTCCTCGTCTGTCCTGTTCAAACCGCGATAGGCCTTGCCCAACTCGAAATGCGCGACCGCGTTTTGCCCGTCTAGTAGTATGAGGCGACTGAAATAATCAACTGCTTCCTGAAACCGGCGAAGACGATTACAGGCCATACCGAGATTGAAATACGCCCTGCCTGAATCGGGTGCGAGTCGCAAGCCGACTTCCGTGATCTGAATGAGTTGTTCTGGCTGACCGAGTACGCCATGCGCTGTCCCACGCATGAAGTATCCTTCGGCCATTTGGGGAGCAAGTCTCGTCACTTCCTCGAACTCGGCCAGAGCTTCCTGCGGTGCTCCGGTTTCAAGGAGAGTGCAACCGAGGTTGAAGTGCGCTGCCACGTATTTGGGATTGTGCTGAATCGCAGAACGGAAAGCGGCGATAGCTTCTTCCGGCGCTCCAAGCGTGGTCTGGGCAACGCCCAAATTATACCACGACATTGAATCGCTTGGTTGGCGCAGCGTCTGCTCACGCAGACGCTCGACGAGTATTCGGGTTTGAGCTTCGTTCCGCATGAGCGCCTCTTGTGGCCGAACGGCGGAGCTCAGTTGCGCGCGAACCACGTGGTGATTCGCCACCGGAGCTACCATACCCACACTTGGGGGGCGCCTGCTTCTACCGAGCGAACGCCTCCGGTCGGCACACTTCGCCCAACCCGCACTGCCCAATCGTCGTTGTGAGAGTGTCCGCAGCCGGCGGGTGGGCCGCAAGCGCATTCCGGATGTTTTTGCAACCTCGTGCGCGGCCCCTTGTCCCACCGCGCGCCGCGACCGGCCCGCGTGCCAGCGCCGTGGTCACGTCACGCTTCCCCGCCTTACCCCGGCCGGCGCACGGCCGCGTCGAACTGCGCCTGTCGCTCGGCGTTGGTGCGGGTCGCGTGACACGTGACACAGGGTGCCGCACAGGAGCGGCACTTGCGGTCGTGGTACTGTTGGCCTCGGTCGCTCGTCCGATTTCAGGCCGGGGAACGCCAAACTGTACCACGACCGTGTTGCGAATGAGGAAGACGATTGGGTATTCTCACACCCAGCACAGATTCGCTCGGAGACTATCATGCTTCGGCTGCTCCTTCCTCTCGTGGGCGGTCTTCTCGTTGCTTCGCACGCGGGTGCGGACGACGCGAAGAAGAAAGTCGTGCTCATTGGCATCGACGGATGCCGCTACGACGCCATTGAGTATTCCCAGGCGAAGTACCTGAAAGAACTGGCGAGAGACGGGGCGGTCTCCGCGCAATGTGACGTTCTGGGCGAGCGGAGGACCGGCGCGGATACTTCCACGGGGCCGGGGTGGAGTTCCGTCCTCACGGGCGTGTGGGCCGACAGGCACCGCGTCTTCGACAACACATTCAAGAAACACAACATCGGCGACTACCCGACGTTCCTCGCTCGGTACACGGACGCTCGACCGAACGCGAAGGTTGCCGCGTTCGTCACCTAGGCGCAGTTCCGCGACCACGTCTTCGGTCGGACTGCGGGCTGCGAATACCTCGTAGATGGCGACAAATTCGGCTACGAGTTGGCCGACCGCGTGGTTGGCGACGCGGCGGCGCGGTCGCTGGCGAACACGGACCTGGATGCCGCGTTCGTCTACTTCGGCAACACCGACTCCGCCGGGCACGGTTACGGGTTCCACCCCAAATCGCCCAAATACACCAACGCCATCGAAGCCGTGGACCAGTACGTCGGTCGCGTGCTGAAGGCGGTGCGGTCGCGCAAGAACTACGCGCGGGAAGACTGGCTGGTGATCGTCTGCACCGACCACGGTGGGAAGGGTCGCGGTCACTCGCTGGGCGAGAAGGAGCCGGAAATCCGCACCGGGTTCTTGATCCTGCACGGCCCCTCGGTGGCGAAAGGTGCCATCACGGGGAAGACGTTCAATGTCGATGTCGCCGCCACCGCGCTTGAGCACTTGGGGGTGCCGGTGAAGGCCGAGTGGAAACTGGACGGGAAGGTGGTCGGACTCAAGAGGTAACTCTCGCTCGCGGCGGTGCCTTCATTCCGTGTTCGTTGTGTTGTTCGCATCTGGTCATACCCGAGGTGGCGCCCAGATGGAGAAGCGGTGCCCACTCTTCAACCGTGGGTCCGCGCGTGCGGATTCAGTTGGCCCTACCGCACCATCTGCGGTAATACCGCGTTTCGCTCGTGGCGAGTGCTTCGGAAGTGCTCACCTGCATGGGGGCGGGAATTGGCTATTGTCTCTGAATCGTAGGCGAATCGAGACACGGACCGCGAGTGTGTTTCCGACTGAAAATCGCTAGAACGGCTTGCCGCAACTGGTGCAACTGACCGGAACGAACATGAGTGCCCCGGGAACGCGCGTCGGTATGCAGAGGTTATAGCCGCGGTCCGGGCGTTCTGCCCGTCTTGCCGGCGCGAAGTGGTTGGGGGACGAGCGCGAAGCGGCCCCCGGTTGTACGGGGGCCGCTCGCGGGTCACAGTATTCGCCGGCCGTTTACTTGGCGTCCGGCTGAATGTGCGTGTGGGTCTCGGTGGCCGTGATCGGCCCCTCGCGCCGGTTCAGCTTCTCGCCCCCGCGGTACGACGTGTTGGTCTGGCGGTCCCGGGCGCGGTCCACCTCCTCCACGACGACCGTGTGGTCCTGACCCAGCGCCTTGCTGACCTCTTTCGCCTCGGCGTGCCGCTCCTCCGGGGTGAGCCCCTTCGAGGAGATGTCGATCGCGCCGCGCTGGTGCGCCTTCGAGTTCTCCCGGTGCCGGCTGGTGACGGTCATGGTCCGGCCGCGCGCCTCCAGCACCTCTTTCGTCACCTTCTCGATGTGGGCGCGGGCCGCGTGTTCGGCGGTCGCGGCCGGGTTCACGGCCCCGCCGGTGAGGGGCGTGTTCGGGGCCGGCTGCGGCCCCGGTTGCGGCCCCGGTTGAGGCCCCGGTTGCGGCTTCGGCGAACCACCCGGCGACGGTTGCGGAACGTCGGGGTTGGGCTTGCCGCCCGGCAGCGTGTACACGTCCCCGGTGCCCAGTTTCGTGCTCTTGGTCAGAGCCTTGAACAGCGCACCAGCCGGGGAGAGCGAGACCCAGCCGCCGATCTGCTTCGCCTTTTCGAGGGCCTGATTCATCTTCGACTTCGCGGCCTTCTCCTTGGCGGCTTTCTCGGCCGCGGCCTTCTCCGCAGCAGCTTTCTCCGCAGCAGCTTTCTCCGCGGCGGCCTTTTGTTGAGCGGCCTTTTCTTTGGCCGCCTTCTCACTTGCGGCCTTGTCCTTCGCGGCCTTTTCCGCGGCGGCCTTCTCTGCCGCAGCTTTGTCCGCTTTGTCCTTCGCGGCCTTTTCCGCTGCGGCTTTGTCGGCACGGTCCTTCGCCGCTTTGTCGGCCGCGGCCTTGTCCGCGCGGTCCTTCGCGGCCTTATCAGCAGCGGCCTTATCCGCCGCGGCCTTGTCCGCACGATCTTTGGCGGCGCGGTCCGCCGCGGCCTTATCCGCCCGGTCTTTCGCGGCGCGATCTGCCGCGGCCCGGTCGGATGCAGCGCGGTCCGCGGCGGCTTTGTCGGCGCGGTCTTTCGCGCCCTTGTCGGCAGCGCCCTTGTCGTTGCCGCCGCTCTTGCCGGGGCCGCCCTTGTCGGCTCCGCCGCCCTTGCTACCACCGCCGCCCTTGTCGGCCCCGCCGCCCTTGCTACCACCACCGCCGCCGCCGCCGCGGTCGCTGCCGCCGCGCCCGCCGCCACCGCCGCCCTTGTCCGGCCCGGCGAAGGCTGCTTCGCACGGGATGGCGGCGAGCATCCCCGCCGCTAGCAGGTTCAGAAGGTACTTGCGCACGATGTCCGCTCCTTTCTGGTGCCGGGGCGAACGACCGGTTCCGCACGGTCGGTTCGGCCCGTTGCCCTGGGTGTCCGGCCTTCCGTCTGAACTTTAACGGGCCGAACTCGGACCTCAATGTGGCCCGCGGTCGGATGTGCGAAGAAGTTTCGGGCACCGAGTTGATCCGACTCGGCTCGTTCTCTGACCGCGGCGGCGGTCGCTCCGTAACGTGTTCTCAACGCTGGCGTTGGGGGATCCGAGAATGAAGCTCGCGCTCGCCTTCAAGTCGGTTTCGCCGTCGGGAACCGTGGTGCTGGATTCGACCCGGTTTACGAACACCGCCGGCGCGGAGACCACGTTTCGCGTGCGCCGCGGCTCGAAGGGCCTCGCGGCCCTTGCGGAACTCTGTGTTCTCACCCGCATCGCGGCCGTGACCGGCACCAGCGGGGCCGTGGCCCAACTCTGCGGGCCGAAGAAGTCGAGCGCGTGCGACCTTCACACCGCGGTCTACAACGGCGACAAGATCACCTGGCCGAAGGACATTTTCGGCACGCACGACATCTTTAAGAGTGTCGTCGAGGCGCGCACCAAAGACGAGAAGACGAGCTTCGAGGTGGGCTTCCGGCAGGACCCCGGCGGGTTGAGTGCGTCCGCACTTGAGCTTCTGCTCGACGGCACCCCCGTCGGCGGCGACCCCGCCGCGCTGACCCGGTTGGCAACGGCCCTCGGGGTTCACGTCGACGCGCCCGGGCCGGCCGCCGGCGCGCTGCGGCTGCGCATCCTGCGGAGCGCGAACCTCGCCTACGCCAACGACATCGTTCGCGGCCTGCTGTCGCGGTTGAAGGAGCGGGGCTACACGACGGTCCCGGAGCAACCGGTCGACGTCCACGGCCCGGACGTGCCGCCGCTGACCGACGCCGGCCTGGAATACGGTTGGAAGGTCGCGATCACGGAGTTGCTCGGCCGCGGCAGCACGACCCCCATCGACTACGTTGTGGCCGTCGGGACTCAGGCCGCGCAAGCGCTGCGGGCCCATTACGGGGCCGCACTCGGAACGCGCGAGTGCCCGTCGGTCCTGTTCCTCGGGGTGACGTACCCGGTCGCGGAGGGCCTGGTCGACAGCCTGTTCAGTCGCCGGGAGCCGCGGCGCATCGGCGGGGTGGCGTACGGCGCGGACGGGTTGCGCGCGATCGCCGCGATGATCCACAACTGGCTGCTCCCCGGCTGCCGCATCCGGTTCGTGTACTTCGCCCACCACACACAAGACGCGGAAGCGGCCGAACAACTCAAGCAGACGCGCCTGTTCAAGGGCGGCGCGCTGGAGGTGCGCTCCGTCACCCCGGACACGTTCGCCGAGGCGCTCGACGACCCGGACGCGGTGTACCTGTCGTGGTTCACGTTCGAGGCCATTTTCGAGTCGAAGCGGCAGGAGCACGAGGGGTGTCGCGCGCTGTTGCGGCAGCGCCGGGTGGTTGCCACGACGCGGGTGAACTGCGAACACGGGTTGGCGTTCGCGGCGGTGGCGGCCGACGACCGGGCCATCGGGCGGCACGGGGCCGAGCTGGTTCACAAGTTGTTCGCGAACGAGATCGCCGACTTGGGCCGGCACGACATCGTGATCCCGGAGATCGGGTACTGGGTCAACGAGCGCGTGGCCGCTCAACTGGGGGTCCAACTGCCCGACGCGGTGCTCGCGGAAGCGCGGGAACGCAAGCGCGTGTTCGAGGCGCGCGCGTGACTGCGGCCCGCGGTGTCTGACGGACGGGCCGTGCGGGGTTCTTCCTCGCTCACGACCCCGAACCCGAGGCGCACATGACCCCTCCCGACCGGCGCGCGTTCCTGGCCGGCACCACCGCGCTCGCGCTCGGCGGCCGGGCCGCCGCCGACGAGCGCACCCTGTCCGTGCTGTTCTTCGGCGGCGCGCTGCCCGAAGTGCAAAAGGAGCTGGAAAAGCGCTACCGCCTGAAGGCCCTCAAGGGCGGCGCCAAGCCCGACAAGGACGGCGCGAAGAAGGACGCCGACAACGTGACCGGCCTCGAACACCTCGCCGCCGCCGACCTGTGGGTCGGCTCCGCCAACAAGCGCACGTTCCCCAGCGACGAGCAACTCGGCCACTTCAAGAAGTACCTCGCCGCGGGCAAGCCGTTCGTCGGCTACCGGGCCGCCAGCCATGTGTTCCAGAACTGGCTCGAGGTCGATCAGCAGGTGTTCGGCGCGACCTACGGCGGGCACCACTTGCTGAACAAGGAGAAGAACCCCGGCCTGAACATCGAGCCGACGAAGGGCGCTCTCGATCACCCCATCTTGAAGGGCCTGGAAGTGCCGAAGCCGACGAGCGGGTCGTACAGCTATACGAAACTCGCTGATGACGTGACCGTTTTGCTGAAGAGCGGGCTGCCCGGCGACATGATGCCGCACACCTGGGTGCGCGAGCACGCCAAGACCAAGAACCGCGTGTTCTACACCCGCTACGACGCGAAGGAACTGGCGACCAACGAGACGTGCCGCGAAATCTTCCTGCGCGGGGTCGCGTGGGCGCTCGGCGCGCTGGCGAACGAAACCCGGCGCAACGGGTGACTCGCGCGTCTGCCCGTGCGCGGGTGCGGGGGTTCCGGGGGTACACACTCGCGGAGCGTTCCCATGACCCGGTTCTCGTTGGCCGCGCTCGTCCTGCTCGCCGGCTCCGCGGCCGTCCCCGCCGAAGCGCCGAAGCCACTCACCTTCGAGGCCGACGTATTGCCGGTTCTGAACGCGCACTGCCTACAGTGTCACGGCGGGGTTCACCAGAAAAACGGTCTCGACCTGCGCACGATCGAAGCGGCGATCAAAGGCGTCAAGTCCGGCGCAGAGATCGTTCCCGGCAAGCCGGACGAAAGCCTGCTCTGGAAGAAGATCGGGTCGGACGAGATGCCGAAGACCGACAACAAAGTCTCCGGCGCGAACAAGAAAGTGATCCGTGCGTGGATCGAAGCCGGCGCGAAGGGTTCCGAGAGGAAGACCGGCACCGCCGCGCCGCGCCCGGCTCAAACGCCCGCCGCGGTCGCCAAGTTCATCGACCGCGAAATCGGCACGAAACTAGCTGCCGCCAAGGTGCCCGCGTCGCCCCGCGCCGATGACGCGGAGTTCCTCCGCCGCGTCTACCTGGACGTCGTCGGCACGCCGCCGACCGGTGAGCGGGCCGCCGCGTTCCTGGCTGATGCCACACCGGATAAGCGCGCCAAACTGATCGACGCGCTGCTCGCCTCGTCCGACTTCGGCAAGCACTTCGGCGAGCGGTGGGTCAACCTGTTCTACCTCACCACCGTGAACCAGAGACCGCCCGACCCGCAACCGTCCAAGGACTGGTTCGCGAAGGGTCTGAACGAGGGCCGGAGCTGGAACCAGATCGTCCGCGACGTCCTAGCAGCAACCGGCCCCCTCGCCGACGCCCCGCAGGGTAGGTTCTTCTACTATTCCGGCGACATGAACGGCGGGTTCTCCCCGAAGATCATCGCCGGGAATGTGTCCCAAGTGGTGCGGGGCGTGTTACGATGCGGTGCGGCGGTACGTGAACCGGATCGTGGGAAGCACGGGCAAGCCGGGACGACGAACTGGGGAGGTAAAGCCGCCGCTGCCCGCGGCACCCTCAGCCCGGAAGCTGTCATTCGAGTTGGTCTGCCCTCCGAAGCCCAAGTCCGGAGACGGCACTCTGGAGCAACAAGCGGAACCGAAGCTGTGGGATCGTCTGCGCTGTGAGCTTCCGTGTCTGGCGAAGACGTGGGATGTGGCCTCGGAGTTGGTACGAGTGAACCGCAAGGAACTCGCCCAGCCCCTGTCGGACTGGTTGAGTACAGCGGAACAGTCGGGGGTGAGCGAGTTGAAGAACTTCGCCAAGGGTCTGCGCGAGGACGAATCGGCGGTCGCGGCGGCGTTGTGTGAGTCGTGGAGTAACGGACCGGTGGAAGGGCAGGTGAACCGACTGAAGTTCATCAAGCGCTCGATGTACGGACGCGCCGGGTGGCACCTGTTGCGGGCGCGGGTGAAGCGCAAAGGCTGAACCACCGCGAAGCCAAACGAGGCTTCGCGGGAAAGACACGTCATCAACTTCGCGGGAGAACCTGAATTGCATGCCGATTACCACGTCGGCAAGTCGAGCGGCAAGTGATCCGCGGCTGCGGACTCGATCTCGGCCGTGGTTGGTTCTTGGAAGAGGTGTTCAGAACGATCAGGCCGAGCGGAAGACTTGGTTGCGGTGGAACTCGACGTATTCAGAGACCGGCGAGAACCTCTCGGGGAAGCCGATCAACTCACCTTCAATCGCCACGAACATCCGCTTGATCACCTCGTCCGGCAGGCAGTAGTCGTCAATCATCCACGACACGCTGGTAGACGAGGGTGTACACGAGAGATATGTACAGGAGTGCAATTGGGATGACGACGATGCCGTACAGAACCCTGAGTGGCCCAGGAAGCAGAAGGGCGATGAGAATGCCAACTGTCAGTCCGCCCATGAGGACCGCCCACAGCAATTGCCGCATCCCTCTGCCTTCAAGTCCCCTCAGGCACCGCACCGTGTAGAGGTGGGTATTCGTCAAGAACACATGAACAGGATCAGTATCCCCCAAAGCACTCATTGCGCCACATAACCAGACCAAGGGCGGTACGACTCCGCGCGGCTCAAACCCCCGATCCGGGTCATCCGCCAGCGACCGCCCTAACGGGCTAGCTGCGAAGTAACCAACCACATCGAACCGGGCCTCAAAGAGTTGCACCAAATTCCCCAACCCAATGTCGTGCAAGAGGGTTTGAACTCGGGCCTCTTCCCGCTCAGCCCGGTCAACCGCTGCGGCGAAGCTGGGTAACGGCCCGGCGAATCACGTTGGGAAAACGTGTGGAATGGCCCTTGCGGAAACGGGTACCGCCTGCTGATCGCGGTGGATCAGTAGGCTCGGCGCATGTTGCATGGTGAGTGTTCAGCCCGCGACGGCGGGCGTGATGGACGTGTTCCGCGTTCGATTCAACAGCCAGCGGTCCGGTAGCCAGTCGAGCAGTTGCTCGGTCGTCGGCTTCTCGCCCAACGCGAACAGCCCCGGCAGCGCCTCCCGCAGGTACGCGAACGGGTCGATCCCCAGGTGCTTGCACGTTCCGACGACGGAGAAGAGGATCGCCGCCGTCTGCCCACCCACTTCACTCCCGATGACCCCCCACGCGTTGCGGCCGAGGGCGATGGCCCGAAGCGTTCGCTCGGAGAGGTTGTTGTCGATCGCCAGAAAGCCCTGTTCCAGGTAGCGCTTCAACGCGGCCCCGTTGTTCGACGCGTACCCGATTGCGGTCCCCAGCGGCGACTTCGGCAGCGCACCCGGCTTCTGCTCGGCCAGCCACTTCGACAGTTCGTCCCACACCGGCTCGGCGTCCCGCTGTCGCAACCCGCGTCGCTGCTCTTCACGCTGCCGACGAAGTTCCCGTTGCGCCGGGTCGTCCGAGGGCGGCAACAGTGGCGGCAACGCCCGCTCGATGGCGTACAACCGGCCGAACAACTCCAGAGCCTTGGCGGCCCGCTCGTCACCGGCGTCGTGTGCGGCCACGAACTTGCGGCGAGCGTGAGCGACGCAGCACGCGTGCTTGATCTTATCCTCGCCGTACAACCCTTCGTACTGGGCCAGCGCATCCGCCTGGAAGTAACCCTTGTAATCCTTGAGGAATCGCGTCGGCCCTTCCGCCGTATACCCCGCTGTGAAGTCGAACAGGACGTACGGGTAGTCGGCATCACCGATGTACGTCCACAGGTGCGCCTTGGTCGTGCGAGTACTCCCCGGCACCCGCAACTTCACGCCGGTGTCGTCGCCGTGGATCACGCGCGACAGCAACAACCGCGTGTGCATCAACTCGTACAGCGGCGTCAGCAGCTCGGACGCCCGGAACAGCCAATCGCCCAGCGTCGCGGGCGCGATCGTCACGCCCGACCTCGCCAGTTGACCGGCGAGTCGATGCACGGGCGTGTGGTCGGCGAACTTCGCGGTGACGACGTGGGCCAACAGCCCCGGACCGCACAAGCCCCGGGGGATCGGGCCGACGTTCAGCGGTCCGGCGGTGCGCAGGCGTTGCTCCGGCGGCACGGTCGCGGGATCGCAGTGCCGGCACGCGTAGCTCTTCTTGATGGTGCGGGTCACGAAGAAGGTGACCGGTTCCAGATCGAGTTGTTCGGCCGTTTGCTCCCCGATGCACGCCCGCGACCGTCCGCAACACGGGCACAATCGCTCGACCTCGGTCAGGTCGTGGACCACCTCGCGTCGTTCGAGGTGCTCGGGCAGCGGCGAGCGGCCGTGGTCATCGCGCCGGGGTGGTAGCTTCTCGGCGGCGGGCACGGGCGGTGGTGTGCGGCGTTCGCTCCGGCGACCGAACCGGTGCTTCAACGCCGCATCCAGTTTGGTCTTGAGTTCGGCGTTCTCGGTGCGCAACTTCTGGAGTTCGGCAAGCAGTTCACGAACCATCGCCTGGAGCGTGGGGACATCGTCCGGCAGCGGCGCATCGGGAGCAAGCGTGGTGGCGTCCATGCCCGTTTAACACCGCTCACGCCGACGGGTAGCGCGACGTTGTCGGAGCCGGAGGAGAATACCGCTTGAACCGGCGGACGCGGGACACGTCGATGCCGTCGAGGATCATGGCGAACTGGGCCGCGGTCAGTTCGATCCCGGCGGCGGTCGCCTCGGGGAAATGATACCGCCCGGCTTCCAGTCGCGAGCACCACAGGCAATACCCATGACCGCCCCAGTACAGCACCTTGACGCGGTTCGCGGAGCGATTGGTGAAAATGAACAAGTGCCCCGAAGTCGGGTCGCCGGAAAGCTGGTTGCGGACCAGGTTCGCGAGCCCGTCGAATCCCAGACGCAAATCAACTGCCGCCGCGAACCAGAGCTTGGTGGTGGGCGGGACGGTCAGCACGGGCGCTCCTCCCAACCGCGCAAGATCGCGACGAGCAGTTCCGGGCGGACATCGGCGGGGAACCGGACGACGGTCCCGGACGGCAGCGCCAGTTCGATCGGCGTTGCGGGGGCGGGAACCGGTGCGACGCGGACGGGCACGACCGTCGGTGGGTTCGGGGCGGTCGCGGGCGGTTGTGCGAGGCGTCGCCGCCACAGGTAGAAGTTGGAGCTGGATACGCTTTCGGCGGCGCAGAACGCGGCCACGGTCTGGTTGCCGGCGACGAAGCGCTGGAGGCGCTCGATCCACCGGCGGGTGACGGCCGCGTCGGAACGGGCAGACGAATCGGACACGATAGCATCCTCCGAGAATGGAAACGGATGCCCTCCACCATAAATCACAGGTCAATGACGTGATCCGCCGGGTGCGTACGAAGCTGGTGAAATGCCGCGCGAGGTCATTCGAGCCGACCCGGTATCGTTTCCCGACGCCGGCAACGTCAACCTTGGTCACGACCACTGCCACGGGAATGTGGAACCGGCTGTTTGGATTGACGAGCTTCTGTTCGAGGACATTCACCAATCGGGCGGCGATGTACTGCGCCTGCTCGACCGCTGCGTTCGCCCGGCTTAGTACCAGTGAGTCAAGCTCCCCGAGAGCGCCGCGGTAAACCGCTTCTTCGGCGAACGGATCGACCACGAAGATGATCGCGTCGGCTCCCTCAATGGGGTGATCACGAAGAGCGCTTTCATCTGCGAAGTGTTCGCCAGCGGCGTCGAAAAGGTGTAACAGACACGATCCCTCCCCATCTTCGGCTTCCAACCCGACGGTGAGGGCAGGTAGTCGGTCCCACGTCTTGGTCATTGGTCTGCCGCTTTTCAGCTGGTTGACCATCCGGTCATACTGCTTCTCCTCGGCAGCGTCCGCGAAGGTCACCTTTAACCCGTTTTCAGGGGCGAACCGCTCCTTCAGTTGCCAAATCGCTGTGACCAACAGGTTCGATTTCCCGCTGCTCGCGGCCCCAACTAGGGCGATTCGGTACTCGGGCCGAGTACCGACCGCAGCGTGTGGAATATCTGCCCCACAACGCTGACACGCCTTTTGGAGTCGGTTGCGCCCAGACGCTACGGTCGGGAGAGACGCGATGCAGGGCGGGTTCCGGAGATGGTTCTGTTCGTTGTGCCACTTGGCGGTGCGGATTGAATCCGTCACCCGCCTCGATGAACAGCGTCACGCCGCCGTGATCGAGGAGCAACTCGAGGTCCGAGTGGAAGTCGGCGACTACCCGGACCAGCCGCTCTGGGGTTGCCTTCTCCTGTGGCTCCCTTCCAACCGCTTCCAATAGGCGGGACACATCGGCGTGGAGCCGGACTACCCCGGTGATGAGTGGGAGCAACATTTTTTCTGCGACCCCGCGGCGTAGCCCATCAAGTTCCTCTTGGAGTTTGCTGACAAGTCCGGCGTGGAACTGGTCGCGGTCGAGCCGCTGTCGGATCTCCTCGACCGCACTCGCAAGTTGGCAGAGGGGGTCTTTGGTGGCAGGTTCAACGCCCGTTACGCTCGTTTCCTGGTCAGGCATTCGGCCTCCAGCGGGGATATCAAGGATCGGAATGACGGGCACTACAGACGCGGCCAAGCGTTCTGCTTCCCGACCTCCCGGTGAGCCACTAACCGGACATTACCACACACTTCGTGATAGTCGCATTGACGGTTCGAGGGCTGGTCGGAGCGAGCAAGTTGATTTCACGAGCGGTCGGCGGGATTGGAATCTCTGCCAGAGGCCATGCTCGAGCGATCAAACCCAGTCAGTCGGTCCGACACACCGGTCTGTGACTCCGCGGGCGATGTGGGGCGGTTCGCTTGCACGCGCAACATCGTAAACAGTAGACTCGTTGCGCAATAGGTGTTGGTTCAGTCGCACTTCGGCCAGACGATCCTGTGTGGTCGTTACCCGTACATCCGGTTGTGGAGTCCGGCG
>Ga0194132_10007450_pt1 | contig 16309 bp, 15 predicted proteins | sample TA2KigOf80mmetaG_FD_148612 | JGI IMG/M metagenome (GOLD analysis project Ga0194132, IMG submission 148612) | Freshwater microbial communities from Lake Tanganyika, Tanzania - TA2015054 Kigoma Offshore 80m | ecosystem: Environmental > Aquatic > Freshwater > Lake | place: Tanzania: Lake...
GAGGGCTTGCGCGTCATCAACAACCACGTGCTGTATGACCGGATCGAGCGGAAATAAGCCGCGATCCGTGGCATACTGACGCCATGTCCTCCCTGATCGATGCCCCCGACGTCGGTTCCAATCGCCCGCCCCTGAGCGTCAGCGAACTGTCGCACGCCTTGAAGCGCACGGTGGAAGACGCGTTCGGTTTCGTGCGGGTGCGCGGCGAGATCTCGCAGCCCAAAGTCGCGGCCTCGGGGCATTGCTATCTTCGCCTCAAAGACGAGAACGCCGTGCTCGACGGCATCATCTGGCGCGGCACCATGGGCAAGCTCGGTCTCAAGATCGAGGAAGGCATGGAGGTGATCGCCTCGGGCAAGGTCACCACCTATCCCGGCCGGTCGAGCTATCAAATCATCATTGAGTCGGTTGAACTGGCGGGCGTCGGTGCGCTGCTCAAGCTGCTGGAAGAACGCCGCAAGAAACTCGCGGCCGAAGGTCTGTTCGACGCGGCCCGCAAGAAACCGCTGCCCGATCTGCCCACGGTGATCGGTGTTGTGACGTCGCCAACCGGCGCCGTGATCCGCGACATCTTGCACCGCATTGCGGACCGTTTTCCGCGCCACGTCTTGCTGTGGCCGGTGAAGGTGCAGGGCGACGGCGCTGCGGACGAAGTGGCTGCCGCCATCGAAGGCTTCAATTCGCTCAAACCCGGCGGCGCCATTCCGCGTCCCGATGTGCTGATCGTCGCGCGTGGCGGCGGCAGTTTGGAGGATCTCTGGGCCTTCAACGAGGAAATCGTTGTGCGCGCCGCGGCGGCTTCGGCAATTCCGCTGATCTCCGCGGTTGGGCACGAAACCGACACGACGCTGATCGATCACGCCGCCGATCGCCGTGCGCCGACGCCCACCGCCGCCGCCGAGATGGCGGTGCCGGTGCGGCTCGATCTGATTGCCAACATCGGTCAGCGCGCAACGCGGCTGACCCAGGCCATCGCGCGGATGCTCGAAGAGCATCGCATTCATCTGCAGGGTCTGGTGCGTGGCATCCCGCGGCTCGATGTGATCGTCGCCGAGAAGGAGCAGGCGCTGGATGCGCTGTCCGAGCGGCTCGCGCTTGGCCCGCGGCAGCTGATCGCCGCTAAGGCGCAGGATTTGAAATTGCTCACGGCGCGGCTCAACCTCGATCGCTTCAAGCTGGACATCGCGCGGTCGGCAACCGATCTCGCCAGCTTTGCCTGGCGCATGGCGCAGGCCGCCACGCGTGCGCTTCGCGACGTCGGAACGCGCGTTGAAGGCGTCACCGCGCGGCTTGAGTCGGTCTCGCCGCAGCGTGTGCTCGAACGCGGTTACGCCATGGTGATGAAGGGCGAGCGCGTGCTCTCCACCGCGGCCGGCGCCGATGCCGGTGCGGCGCTCAAGGTGCAATTCGCTGACGGCGGCGTCGATGTTCGGGTCGAGGGCGCGGCGGCGCCCAAGCCGACTACGAAGAAGCGCGAACCGGGCGCGGGTTCGCAAGGCAGCCTGTTTTGATCGCGTCGATCGTCGCACTCCTGACGTCGGCTGCCGTCGCTGTGGACCTCTCGGGTCGCATCGAACAGGGCGGTCTCGCCATCGGCGTCGCGGCGCCCGGAAGTGCGGTGACACTCGACGGCAAGCCGGTTGTCGTTGGCGTCGACGGTGAGTTTGTCATCGGTTTCGATCGCGATGCGCCGACAGCGATGACGCTCGCCATCGCGCCCCCGGGAGGCGCTGCCGAAACTCAGATCCTCGACGTGACGCGTCGCACCTGGGCCATCGAAAGAGTTCAAGGCTTGCCACAGAGACTCGTCACGCCCGATCCGGAAACCGCGGCCAAGATCGCTGCCGACAACAAGCTGATGCAGGCGGCGCGCAAACGCACCGAAGCCGAGCCCTTCTACAAAGTCGGTTTCATCCGCCCGGCCGAGGGCCGGGTCTCCGGGGTGTTCGGCAGCCAGCGCATTCTCAACGGCGAACCGCGCGCGCCACACGTCGGGCTCGACATCGCGGGGCCGGTCGGCACGCCGGTGCGGGCCGCGGCTGATGGAATTGTCTCGCTCGCCAAGGCCGACATGATCCTGACCGGCCAGAGCGTGGTGATCGAGCACGGCGCCGGGCTCGATACGGTTTACATCCACATGAGTGCGATCAAAGTGAAGGACGGCGAACGGGTGTCGCAGGGCCAGGTGATCGGCGCCATCGGCCAGAGCGGCCGCGCCAACGGCCCGCACCTGCATTTCGGCGTGACGTGGTTCGAAACCCGGCTTGATCCTGAAACCGTGCTGGCCGTGCTGCCGGCCGGCCTCGCCTCACCCCAGAGCGCTCCGCAGTAGCGCGCCCACCGCGCCCTCGTCTTCAAGCACCAACGTCGTGGTGATTACGTCGACCTGCGGCCGCTGGTCGGTGGGCAGGCGCACGGCATCTTTCGCGGTGGTGACGGGCACAGCATCCAAGGCAAAGGCTTCGTCCAGGATCGGCTGAATGTCGGCGAGGTCGAAGCGGTGATGATCCTCGAACGGATGCCGCGCCACCACCCGCGCGCCGATCTCCTCCAGCATGCGAAAGAACTTGGCGGGCCGGCCGATGCCGGCGAAGGCGACCACTTTGCGGCCCGAGAGCGCGAGCGCTTCAGGGCTTGGTTCAAGGCGGGCGCGGAAGAGTTTCAAGTGCGCCGGCGTGCGGCTGGCGAGATTGGTCGCATCGTCGCCGACGAAAATAAGCGCCTGCGCGCGGCGCGCGGCATCGTCGGGCTTCTCGCGCAAGGGGCCGGCGGGGAAGACATGCTCGTTGCCAAACGGATCGGCGCCGTCGGCGATCAGGATGGCGAGGTCCTTGTGCAAGCCGGGGTGCTGATGTCCGTCGTCAAGCACCGCGACGTCGGCGCCCTCCCGCGCCGCCAGTGTGCAGCCGGCGATGCGCCGCGCGGCGACGTAGGTCGGGCCAAGCGCCGCATGCAGCAGCGCCTCATCGCCGACATCGGCCGATGTGTGACGCGCCGGATCGACCCGCGTCGCGACACTGAAACTGCCGCCGTACCCGCGGAGGACGACGGCTGGCTTTCGCCCCGCATCGCGCAGCAGACCAACGATCGCCATCGCCGCCGGTGTCTTGCCGGCGCCTCCGACAGTGAAGCCGCCGATGGAAATGACCGGGATCGGCGCGCGTGGTTGGTTCGCGCGCGCCGCGCGCGCGGTGGTGATGGCGCCGACCATGCGGCCGATCGGATCAAGCGCGCGGGCGAGGATGCTGTCGTCTTCGTACCAGAAATCAGGCGGCTGCATCGGCCACCATGCACACGCGGTCGAGTTCGGCTTTGAGGCGCGCGCGCGTGCCCGCCACCTCGGCATCGCTTGCGTCCTTGGCAATGCGGATTGGCGCGCCCCACACCATGGTGCCGTGACCGAACGGCAAACCGATGATCAGTTTGTCCCAGGTCTTGAGCCGCACATTCCGGGTCACGCCCACGGCCGCGGGAACGATGGCGGCGCCGGTCAGCCGCGCCAGCGCCAGCACGCCGTCACCCACCTCGTGGCGCGGACCTTTCGGTCCGTCGGGAGTCAAGCCGACGCTCTCGCCGGCGCTCATTTTCTTGATCAGGCCGCGCAGCGCCATGCCGCCGCCCCGCGTGGTCGAGCCCGCCACCGTCGAGATGCCAAAGGCCGACACGGCGCCGGCGATCAACTGACCATCCGGGTGCGACGAGATCAGCATGTGAAACGGCGCAGTCGATGGCCAGCAATAGGGCATCAGCGCCAACCGCTCGTGCCAGAACGCGACGATGATAGGCTCACGCCCCGCCCAGGCCGCCTCGGCGGCGCTGCCATTAATCGTCGTCCAGGTGGTCGTTGCCTTGACCAGGCGGATGTGGGCGGTGGTGAGCGCGGTGATGCCGCGCCGCACGCCGGGGCGGCGGCTCCAGTGCTTGAGATGGTTGGCGATGGTGCGGGCCACGACGTCTCCTGAAGGCGCACTCTATTCGATTGTTCCGAGCCGGCAACCGCCGCGCGGATGGTGGAGCGAATCGCCAGAAATAAATAAGCCTCTCACCGGCGGTTTGATGTTTGATGGCTGCGCATGTCCGACACGCTGCTCTATGGAACAGTCCTGATCGCCGCCGTGGCGCACGCCGCCTGGAACGCGATCCTCAAGGACGCCGGGGATCGGTTCCTGTCGATGGCGGCGATCCGGTTCGCGATTCTGGTGGTGTCGCTCGCGATCATGCCGTTTGTGGCATTGCCCGGCCCCGAGACTTTCGCGTGGATGGCGGGCGCGGTCATATTTCACGCCGCCTATTGGTACCTGTTGATCGAGTCCTATCGTGTCGGCGATATGAGCCTGGTGTACCCTTTGGCGCGCGGCGGCGCGCCGCTGTTGCTCGCCGCGATCAGCTTTGTCTTTGCCGGCGAGCGGCTCACCACTGCACAGCTTGGGGGAACACTTCTGGTCGGCCTCGGAATTGCGACTCTGGTTTTCGGAGCCGGTGGGTCGCGGCAAGCCAAAATGTTTGCAGGCGCGACGGCGGTCGCCATCGGTTGTTTTACGTTCTTCGATGGCATGGGTGCGCGATCAGCCATCTCCATTTTGAGCTTTCTCGTCTGGGTCGATGTGATCGGGAGCGTCGGCTACCTCGCTCTTGTCCCGTTCCGACGCTCGCGGCAGGAGATCGGCGCCTTCGTCCGCGTCGGCGCTCTCAAAGGGTGTTTCGCCGGACTGATCGCCTTCGCCGGATACCTTGCCTACCTCAACGCGGTGATGGTTCTACCGATGGCCCCGGTCGCGGCCGTGCGCGAAAGCAGTACGATGTTCGGCGCACTGGCCGGCGTAATCCTGTTCCGTGAGGCATTCGGCCTGCGACGGGTCGCGGCGGCAGCATTGGTAACGGCGGGCGTGGTCGTCATCGGGCTGATGGGTGGTCGAGGTTGATTGGAGTGGGGGTGAGGGGCGATAGTGACTGATCAACATGCCGCCCCCTGATCGCCGCCGCATTCTCGTCGTTTCCAACCCTGCCGCCGGGCCGTGGCGCCGGCGCCGGCTCGCGGCCGTGCTGGAGGCGTTGCATCCGCTCGCGACCGTGACGCTGGCCGAGACCCGCGCCGCCGGCCACGCCACCGAGATCGCCCGCGAAGCCGATCCCGCAAAGTTCGACGTGATCGCCGCCGCCGGCGGCGACGGCACGGTGAACGAGATCATCAACGGCCTTGTCGGCAAGAGCATTGCCGTCGGCGTGATTCCGCTCGGCACCGCCAACGTGCTGTCGATCGAGATCGGGCTCGGCACCAATCCCGCGCGCGTGGCACGGGCATTGGCCGACGGACCCATCCGCCCCGTTCGTGTCGGCCGCGTCAACGGCCGGCGCTTCATCATGATGGCCGGCCCCGGTTACGACGCCGACGTGGTGGCGTCAGTCTCGTCGAACCTCAAGCGTCGCCTCGGCCCACTCGCCTATGTGGTCAAAGCCTTTGGCCGCGCCTTCGACCGCACGGCGCCGGCTCTCGACATCGAGATCGACGGCACCAAGTACCGCGCCGCGTCGGTCGTCGTCTCGAACGGCCGCTTCTACGGCGGACCGTTCGTGGCAGCGCCAAAAGCGGGGCTCGACCGCGAGGAATTCCAGATCGTACTCATGAAAACGCCGGGGCCGATGGCGGTCGCAAAATACGGCCTCGCGCTGGTGGCGGGCCAGTTACCTGGCCTCCGCGATGTCGAGGTGATCGCCGGCAAACGCGTCGTTATCAAAGGCCGCGATGGCCAGGCGGTGCAGGCCGACGGCGACATCGTCGCGCACTTGCCGGCGGAGATCACGGTTGATCCGGAACCAGTGAGCCTCGTGTGGCCGGGGTGAAATTGTCGGAGATCAATTGGTGCCTGACCCCGATTCTTCCAAGCGTTTCGGCAGTTCGCCGCCGCCTGATGGCACCGTTGAATAGGCGCTCGACTGACGCCGACGCCAAGAGCCCGAATCTGATCGCAGTTCTGACATCAGGTTCGTTGACTCGCCGGTGCGTGGTATGTACACACAATCCATAAGTTTGGTTGAGCGATGACCCCTACAGAAGTGCTGAAGATCGCGCGAAGAGCCGGGTTCGAAGTGGTTCGGCAGCGCGGCAGCCACATCGTGCTTCAACACCCCGATGGACGCATGGCTGTCGTCGCTATGCATAAGGGTCGCGACATCCCGATCGGCACGTTAAAGCAGATCGAGAAAAGTCTCGGACTGAAGTTGAGTTAGGCGCGGAGGCGTGACGTGGAGCGGCATTTTTATCCGGCTTTGGTTCATAAGGGGAAAGATGGCACCTACGGCATTTCATTCATCGACCTGCCTGTCACCTCTCTGGGCGATAGCTGGCAAGATTGCCTGGTCAACGGCATCGAAGCCGCGGCGCTATACGTCGATATGGTGGCCGAGAATGGTGGCGACATACCGGCGCCGACGCCGTGGGACGGCATCGACGCGAAGATCGGCGCCAAAGACCGGGTTGGGCTGCTGAGTGCCGTGCCGATGCCGATCGATTTGCCGAGCCGCTCAAAGCGGATTAGCGTCAGCATCGATCAAGGTCTATTGTTGCGAATCGATCGCTTGGTTGGCGAAGGCGGGCGTAGTCAATTCCTGGCCAATGCCGCACGTCAGCAAATCGCGTCACAGACCTCAGCGCCACGAATCACCCGGCGCAGAGCGCGCAGTTAGAGAGGTCCGGCGCACTCGCCTACTTCCTTGCCCTACTTCCCCGCCCTACTTCCCCGCAAGCGTCATCCCATCGATCCTCACCGTCGGCGCATCGACGCCGTAGCGGAATTCGAGATCGTTCGCGGGGGTCAGGCGGCGGAACATCGTTTTCATATTTCCGGCGATGGTAACTTCGTTGACCGGATAAGTGAGTTCGCCCTTCTCGATCCAGAAGCCGACGGCGCCGCGGCTGTAGTCGCCGGTGATGGTGTTGACGCCCTGGCCGACGAGGTCAGTGATGTAAAGCCCCTTGGCGATGTCGCTCATCAGCGCCTTCGGCGTCACCATGCCGGCCGCCATGTAGATATTGGTGGCGGCTGGCGAGGGTGGGCCACCGGCGCCACGGGCGGCGTGGCCGGTTGGTTCCAGCTTCAGTTGCCGCGCCGTGCGGAGATCGAGAATCCAGCTGGTGAGCATGCCGTTGTCGTAGAGATTGCGCCTGCGGTTGGGCAGGCCCTCGGCGTCGCACGGCTTCGAGCGCGAGCCGCGGTTGCGATGCGGGTCCTCGATGATGTCGACGTGCGGGCCAAACACTTCGGTGTTCATGGCGTCCTTGAGAAACGTCGTGCCGCGCGCGACCGACGACCCGTTGATGGCGCCGACCGCGGTGCTGACGATACCGCGCGCAACGCGCGGATCGAAGATCACCGGCACCTGAGCGCTTTTCACTTTGCGCGCGCCGAGTTTTTTCACCGCGCGCTCGGCGGCCCCGCGACCGATCTCTTCGGCGGGCCGAAGGTCCGACACGTAAACCGCCGAGGTGTAATCGTAATCGGTCTCCATGCCTTTCTTGGCGTCGCCGGCGATCACCGAACAACTGAGGCTCGACCCCGAGCTTTGATAGCTGCGCTGAAAGCCGATCGAATTGGCCATGGCGACTTGCGACGTGCCCCATGACGCCGAGGCGCCTTCGGAGTTGGTCACGCCCTTGACGGCGCGGGCCACTTCCTCGGCGGCGCGGGCGCGCTCGATCAGTTGTTCGGCGGTGAGTTCCGTCGGGTCGCAGATGTCGAGGGTCGGGAGCCAGGTCGCGAGCTGCGATTTATCGGCGAGGCCGATGAAGGGGTCTTCCGGCACAGTGCGGGCCATGGAAATGGCGCGCTCGACCAATTCTTTGAGAGCTACGGCCGAGCGGTCCGACGACGACACGATGGCCTGGCGCTTGCCGATCAGAACGCGGAGGCCAATATCGCCGCCCTCCGAGCGTTCCAGGTGTTCGAGTTTGCCCATGCGCCATGTGACCGAGATCGAGGTGCCGTCGGCGACAATGGCGTCGGCGGCGTCGGCGCCGGCGCGTTTGGCCTTGGCGATCAGGTCGGTCAGGGTGTCGAGCAGTTGCGGATTGGACATGGATGCGGCGCCCGGTTCAATGAAATTGAATTGAAGTACACTGAAGTGAAGTTCACTCAAGGGTCATACAGTCTTGGCCCGCGGCGATGCAAGGATCGGGTGCAAGGACGGAGAGATGGGTCATCTTCGCGACGTCTTGAAGCGAAGCCCTCTATGTCGATTGCTGGGCGTCGAATTGCCGATCGTTCAGGCCGGCATGGGCGGCGTCGCCCTCGGCAAACTGGCGGCGGCGGTGTCGAACGCGGGCGGCCTCGGCACGATCGGCGCGGGCATCATGCCGGCCGATGAGCTGGCGCGCGAAATCGCCGTGGCTCAGGCCGCGACCGCGAAGCCCGTCGGCGTCAACCTGCTGTTTCCCAAGGCCGCGGGCGACGATCCGACCTCGATCAAATTTCGGGCGCTATTCGAAGATCAGCTCGCCGTGGTGATGGCGTCCGGCCTCAAGATTCTTGTGTCGGGCCTGGGCGATCCCTCCGAGGTGATTCCCGAGGCGCACAGGCGAGGCATGGTGGTGTTGTCGGTGGTCGGCAATGTGCGCCAGGCATCGACGCTCTCGGCGGCGGGCGTCGATGCCATCATCGCCCAGGGCCTTGATGGCGGTGGACATGTAGGACGCGTCGGCACCGCGGTGCTGGTGCCCGCCGTGACGCGCGCGGTGTCCGTGCCCGTGCTGGCGGCGGGCGGCATCGCCGACGGTCGCGGCATTGTCGCGGCGCTCGCTTGGGGTGCGTCCGGCATTTGGATCGGCACGCGGTTTCTGGCCTCAACCGAAGCGGCCGTGGCCGACAGCTACAAAGCGGCGATTGTCGCGGCTGACGATGAGGGCACGGTGGTGACGCGCGCCAACACCGGCAAGACCTCGCGGCTGATCAAGAACGCATTCACCGATCGCTGGGCGCTGGCCGAGGCGGCGATCAAATCTTATCCGCAGCAGATGGAAGAGGTGGGTTTCGACGCCACCGACCGCGGCATCAAGGGAATCGATCCCGCCACGTCGGCGATGCCGGCCGGGCAGAGTGTTGCGCTGATCGGTGACGTGAAACCCGCGGCGCAGATCGTCGAGGATTTGATTGAAGAGGCGGAGCGGGCGTTTGCGGCGACGTTTCGCTGAGCCGAACCCTCACCCTCCCGCCTTCGCTTTGCTCAGGCGGTACCCTCCCGCGCCCCTATCGGGGAGCGGGTTGGGGTGAGGGGTGGGGTTCACTTCCAAATCTTCTTCCCCGATCCGGGTAATCCGTAGCTGGCCCACTTTTCCGTTACCAATTTCACCACCTCGTCCGACATCGTGATCTCGCGGCCCCAGGGGCGGTTGGTTTCGGGCGGGATTTTCGTCGTGGCGTCGAGGCCGATCTTGCCGCCGAGGCCGGCGACGGGACTGGCGAAGTCCAGGTAATCGATCGGTGTGTTCTCGATGACCGTGATGTCGCGCGCCGGATCCATCCGGGTCGAGATTGCCCACATCACGTCTTTCCAATCGCGCGCGTCGATATCGGCGTCCACCACGATGACAAACTTGGTGTAAACAAACTGCCGCAAGAAGCTCCACACGCCCATCATCACCCGCTTGGCGTGACCGGCGTAGGACTTCTTCATACTGACGACGGCGATGCGATAGCTGCATCCTTCCGGCGGCAGCCAGAAATCGACGATCTCCGGGAACTGTTGCTGAAGCAACGGAATGAAGACCTCGTTCAAGGCCTCGCCCAGGATGCTGGGCTCATCGGGCGGTCGGCCGGTATATGTCGAGAGATAGATCGGGTTGCGGCGCATGGTGATGGCCGAGACCTTGAACACCGGAAACTGCTCGACCGAATTGTAGTAGCCGGTGTGATCGCCGTAGGGCCCTTCGTCGCCGAACTGATCGAGCATGACGTGGCCTTCGATGACGATCTCTGCCTCGGCCGGCACCTTGAGCGGCACCGTTTTGCAATCGGCGAGTTCTACTTTGGCGCCGCGAAGCAATCCCGCGAACTGATATTCCGACAACGTATCGGGCACCGGCGTCACCGCCGCGAGAACGGTGCCCGGGTCGGCGCCGATGACTGCCGCTGCCGGCAGCGGCTCGCGCCTGGTGTATTTCCAGCGATCGAAGTGCCCCGCGCCGCCGCGGTGCTTGAGCCATCGCATGAGCGTCGTGTCGCGCCCCGTCACCTGCATGCGATAGATGCCGAGGTTGACCACGTCGCGTTTGTCGCCGCCGGGCCCTTCGGTCACAACCAATGGCCAGGTGATCAGCGGCGCCGGCTCGCCGGGCCAGCAGGTCTGGATCGGCAGCTTGCCGAGATCGATATCAGCGCCGGTAAGGACGATCTCCTGGCATGGCGGGTTCGAAACGGTCTTTGGCTTCATCGCCATGACGGTCTTCAACAGCGGCAGCATCTCGATCGCTTCACGCCAGCCGCCGGGCGGCTCGGGCTGTTTGAGAAACGCCAGCGTTTCGCCGACCTCCCGCAGCTTGTCGGGGGTGCGGTCCATGCCAAGGGCGACGCGCTCGACGGTCCCGAACAGATTGACCAGCACCGGGATCGGGCTCTTGGACCCATCGGCGCGAACCGGGTTTTCGAACAGGATGGCCGGGCCGCCCTCGGCCAGCACCCGAGTCTGAATTTCGGTCATCTCGAGATCGGTCGACACCGGCGCAGAAACCCGGACGAGTTTCCGCTCGCTGTCCAGCCGAGCCATGAAGTCGCGCAGCGAACGATAGGGCATGGGGCCGGCTCGGGCTCAAAAAATGCTGAGATTTCTGCCACTTAAGTGCTTGCGCCAAGGCCCGTCAAGCTCGCCACAGGAATGCCGACAACTGTCGTGCTCAGGCCTGCTTAGTGCCTTGCGGCGGATGATTTCGGGTCCTAATATAGTGCCCGAATCCAGGAAGAAGTTTTACTATAACTTGTTGTAAAAATTACAAAAATCGCGTCAGAAACTGACGAGCGATGGGCTTCGAGGCGAGTTGAGGTGGGCAGCTAGGGCATCCCGCGCCGGGGGACGAGGGGTGCTCAGCCAAAGATCAGTAGTGAGGGTGTAATGGCAGACGGTGGCGCCAAAGTCGACGCATCTCCCGATGGTTCGGGCAGCGGTCTTGAACGGCTGATCGATATTGGTCTCGCGCTTTCGGCCGAGCGGAATCACGCCCGGTTGACGGAGCGAATCCTGCTCGAAGCGGTCGATATCACCAAAGCCGATGGCGGCACGCTCTATCTGTGTCAGGGCGAGGGGGTCGATCAGACCCTCAAGTTCGTGATTCTTCGAAACGGCACCCTCAAGACCGCCATGGGCGGCACCACCGGCATCGAGATCAAGTTTCCGCCGCTTCGACTCTACAATGCCGAGACCAAGCAACCCAACCACAACAACGTCGCGACTCACGTCGCGCTGACCGGCAAGGCGATCAACATCGAGGACGCCTACACCGCCGAGGGTTTCGACTTTTCGGGCACCAAGAAATTCGACCAGGGTACCGGCTATCGCTCGAAGTCGTTCATGACGATCCCGCTTAAGAACTACACCGACCAGGTGATCGGCGTTCTGCAGCTGATCAATGCGACCGACCCCGACGGCACGGTGATTCCGTTTTCGAAGAACATGCAACGCATGGTCGAGGCGCTGGCCAGCCAGGCCGCCGTCGCCATCGACAACCAGCAGCTGATCGAAGCGCAAAAAGCCCTGATGGACAGTCTGATCGCGGTGATGGCCGGCGCGATCGACGCCAAGTCGCCCTACACCGGCGGTCACTGTCAGCGCGTGCCCGAGTTGACCAAGATGTTGGCCAGGAAGGCGCACGATGCGACCGAGGGTCCGTTCAAGGACTTCAAGCTTGACGAAGGCGACTGGTACGAATTGCACGTTGCGGCGTGGTTGCACGACATCGGCAAGGTGACGACCCCCGAGTACGTCGTCGATAAGGCAACCAAATTGCAGACGATCTACGACCGTATCCACGAAGTGCGCATGCGTTTTGAAGTTCTGCGCCGCGACGCCGAAATCAAGATGCTGAAGGCGATCGCCAAGGGAAAAAGCGCGCGGGTCGAGCGCAAGAAGTTCAAGGATCGCTGTGCCGAGCTTGACGAGCAGTGGAAGTTCATCGCCGACACGAATCTCGGCGGCGAGTTCATGCCCAAAGAAAAGCAGGACAAGGTAAAGGAGATCGGCGCCCAGGAGTGGTACCGCTATTTCGACCGCAAGCTCGGCCTGTCATGGACCGAAGGCAAGCTGCTCGACAAGGCGCCGCCGCCGGCCGAAGGCGTCGAAAAGCTTCTGGCCGACCTGCCCGAGCATGGCGCGGCCGAGTATCATCTGGGCGAACTGCTGAACCTGAGCATCGGCCGCGGCACGCTCAACGACGACGAACGCAAGAAGATCAACGATCACATCGTGCTCACCATTCAGATGTTGAAGGACCTGCCGTTCCCGAAGCATCTGCGGCGCGTGCCCGAATACGCCGGCGGCCATCACGAAAAGATGGACGGCACCGGTTATCCCAACAAGCTCCGCGGCGATCAGATGTCGCTGCCGGCCAAGATCATGGCGATCGCCGATATCTTCGAGGCGCTCACCGCCGCCGACCGGCCCTACAAGAAAGCGAAGACGCTGTCCGAGAGCGTCAAAATTTTGTCCTTCATGAAGAAGGACAAGCACGTCGACGCCGACTTGTTCGAGTTGTTCCTGACGTCCGGCGCCTACAAGGATTACGCCGACGAATTCCTGCGGCCAGAGCAGATCGATACTGTCGATATCTCGAAGTACTTGACGCCCCCGGCGCCACCGCCGACGCCCGCCAATACGCCAACACCGCCGCCACAGCAGCAAGCGGCGGAGTAACGTTTACGCCGTGTTGCGCGCCCGCCAGTCGCGGGCCAGCAACCCCATGTAAACGCGCCCGACCCGGGTGCCATCGGGCATCAAGCGCGCTTCGGGCGCCAATCCTTCGCGGACAAAACCGAGTTTGGCGTAGGTCGCGATTGCCCGGGAATTGTTCTCGAGGGCGACCAGCTCGACGCGGTGCGACTTGAGTTCGTCGAAACAGATCCGAAGCGTCTGTTCGACCATTGTCCGCCCAATGCCGCGACCGTGCGCCGTCGGCGCCACCATGATCCGCTGCAAGTGCGCGAGGCCGTGGATGCGGTCGACGTCGCCGATTTCGATGTGGCCGACCGGCTGGTTATTCTCATCGCGTGCGACGTACATCCGAAGCGCATCGGGATTGGCGTCGGCGCGCGTCCGCTCGCGTTCGATTTGCGCCTCCGTCAGCGGCCACGCGTAACGCGGGCCTGCCCACAACATCAGCGCGGTCGCATCCGGTATCCAGCCGACAAGGCGCGGAATATCGCCGGGCGCGAAGGGAATGAGACGGATCACGCAGTCACATCCGGCTGATGAGGATTGCAAGCAAGACGAGGCCGCCCAGGTCGCGATTCGATCTGAAGTGCTTCAGGCACCGCGCCGGATCGTCGATGTCGAGTTTGGTGACCTGCCAGGCAAGGTGCGCGGCCGCGAGGCCCATCGCGGCAAAGAAACCGAAGTTCCAATGCTCCATCGGCACGGCGACGACGACGAGGAGCGCCGCGAGCGCGTAGCAGAATCCAATGAACGGCTTGCTGCGTTGGCCCAACGCAAGCGCCGAAGACTTCACGCCGATCAAGGCGTCGTCTTCTTTGTCCTGGTGGGCATAGATCGTGTCGTACCCAAGCGTCCACAAAATGCCGGCGAGATAGAGGATCAGAGCGGGCGTCGCGATCACGCCGCTCACGGCGGAAAATCCCATCAAAGCGCCCCAGTTGAAGGTGAGGCCAAGCCAGGCCTGCGGCCAGTAGGTGATCCGCTTCATGAACGGATAGGTGGCGACCAGCGCCAGCGAGCCGATGCCGAGCCAGACGGTGAGCCCGTTGAACTGCAGCAGAATGATGAAGGACGCCAGAGCTTGCGCCGCCAGAAAGACCCACGCCTGGAACGGCGTGACTTGGCCGCTCGGGAGCGGGCGATTGGCGGTGCGCGCCACCGCGGCATCGTAATTGCGATCGACGATGTCGTTGTAGGTGCAGCCGGCGCCACGCATCAGTACCGCACCGAGGCCGAACAGCGCATACATCCACCATGACCCGAACCCGGCGCCCGCGAGCGTCAAGGACCACCAGCACGGCCACAGCAGCAGCCAGGTGCCGATCGGCCGATCGAGCCGCATCAGGCGCGCATAGGGCCGGGCCTGGGCGGGCAGACGGCGGTCGATCCAGCTGTCAGCAGGAATGTCGCTGGCGGTTGATGCGGTCATCGCGGGGGGTTTTCACGAAGAAGATGTTTTCACGAGGGAGATGTTTTCACATAAGGGCGAGTAAACTAGTGTTGGGCCTCTGTGGCCGCAACGTGCGAATTGAACCATCCGATGACCGTGTCGCCGCCGCGCTACCGCCTGTTCGTCGAAGACGATCTGTCTGCCGGCGCGTCGATTTCGCTCGGGGGCCCGCGCGCGCACTACCTGCTTCACGTGTTGCGATTGCGCGTCGGCGAGTCGATCGCGTTGTTCAATGGGCGCGATGGCGAGTGGCGGGCGGACATCGTCGACGCCCGCAAGGCCAATTGCCGTGTGACGATTGCGGGCCAGTCGCGGTCCCAGGCGATGGGACCCGATCTGTGGCTGATGTTTGCGCCACTCAAGAAAGCCAAGACCGATCTCATTGTCGAGAAGGCGACCGAACTTGGCGTATCGGAGCTGCGTCCGGTGATGACCGAGCGTACCAATACCGAGCGCGTCAACGTTGCGCGCTTGTCGTCAATTGCAATCGAGGCGGCCGAGCAGTGTGGCCGTTTGACGGTGCCGACGGTCTCGAAAGCCGAGAGTCTGACCGACGCCATTGGCGTTTGGTCCTCGGCACGACGATTGTTCATGCTCGACGAATCGGGAGCCGGCCAACCCATCTCGACCGCCATGACATCGCACATTCATGTTCCTGCCGCGCTCTTGATCGGGCCCGAAGGCGGGTTCGCGCCATCCGAGGCCGAGGCGTTGCGCGCGCGTCCGTTTGTCACGGCCGTCAGCCTGGGCAGGCGCATTCTGCGGGCAGAGACCGCGGCAATTGCCGCGCTCGCCTGCTGGCAGGCGTTGGCTGGCGACTGGCGCTGAATTTTGCACTAGCGAAGTGCCGCCCGACCCCCTAACTAAGGTCTCGTTCCGGAAAGCCATCGGGCTCGCCGGGCCAGTTCCAAGTTGTTGAAATGACATCATTTCGCTCCGACAAGTCCGAGCCCATCACCGCCAAGGCGCAGCTGATCGGCGTTCTCGCCGGCGGGTCCAAGCCCAAGGAACAATGGCGCATGGGAACCGAGCACGAGAAATTTCCTTATCGGCGGTCGGATTTCACGGCCGTGCGCTACGACGGCCCCGATGGCATTCGAGCGTTTCTCACCGGCTTGATGCGCTTCGGCTGGGAGGGCGTTTACGAAGGCGAAAACCTCATCGCCCTGAGCCAAAAGGGCAAAGGCAGCATTTCGTTGGAGCCCGGCGGGCAGGTGGAACTATCGGGCGCGCCGCTCGACAACGTCCACCAGACCTGCGGCGAGCTCAGCGAACATCTGGCCCAGGTGAAGACCGTCGGCAACGAACTCGGCATCGGCATGCTGGGCCTCGGTTTCACGCCCAACTGGCGGCGCGAGGACATCCAGTGGATGCCGAAAGGCCGCTACAAGATCATGCGCGAGTACATGCCCAAGGTCGGAACCATGGGCATCGACATGATGACGCGCACCTGCACGGTGCAGGTCAATCTCGATTACAGCTCCGAAGCCGACATGGTGAAGAAGTTGCGGGTGTCGCTGGCGTTGCAACCGATTGCGACGGCGCTATGGGCGAACTCGCCCTTCACCGAAGGCAAGCCGAACGGCAAGCTCAGCCTGCGCGGCACGATCTGGCAGAACACCGACCCGGCGCGTTGCGGAATGATTCCGTTTGCGTTCGACGACGGCATGGGGTTCGAGCGCTACGTCGATTACCTGCTCGATGTGCCGATGTACTTTGTGTACCGAAACGGATTTATCGACGCCTCGGGCCAGTCGTTCCGCGACTTCATGGCGGGCAAGCTTCCCGCCTATCCAGGCCAGATCCCGACCATCGCCGACTTCGAAGACCATATGTCCACGGCGTTTCCCGAAGTGCGGGTCAAGAGCTACATAGAGTTGCGCGGTGCAGATTCCGGGCCATGGGCACGGCTGTGCGCGCTGCCGGCGTTCTGGATCGGCATTCTTTACG
>Ga0194132_10007452_pt1 | contig 16307 bp, 11 predicted proteins | sample TA2KigOf80mmetaG_FD_148612 | JGI IMG/M metagenome (GOLD analysis project Ga0194132, IMG submission 148612) | Freshwater microbial communities from Lake Tanganyika, Tanzania - TA2015054 Kigoma Offshore 80m | ecosystem: Environmental > Aquatic > Freshwater > Lake | place: Tanzania: Lake...
ATGGGCGCCGCCCGCCCCGTCTCCATCCGCTGCCCGATCCGCTCCAGGGTGCGGCCTTCGTAAACGTCTCGGACCGAGAGCGTCGATCGAGCATCCCAGTGACGAACCCTCGAGACCAAAAGGGCCGCGGTCATGGAATCTCCACCCCAATCGAGGAAGAAATCATCCGATGCGGAAACGCCGTCCTTCGCGGGAAGAACTTCCGCCAGGGCACGCGCGAGCAGACATTCCTGAGGAGTGCGAGGCTCCCTCCGATCGCGTCGGGCCGAATCGACGGTTCCCGTCAACACGGGCAGGGACTTGCGCAGCATCTTGCCGCCGATCGAACGGGGCAAGACATGGGCCAGCCCGAAACGCCTTGGAATCATGTAAGCGGGCAGCACGCGGCCCAGCGCAGCTTTGAGCCCCTCGAAATCGGGAGGATTTGCCGCGTCCGACGGAATCACATGCGCCTCCAGGTAATCTCCCGACCGGTCCTGGCGAACGGTGCAGGCGGCCTCCATCACGCCAGGGCACTCCGCCAGTTTCGCTTCGATGGCCTCCAATTCAATTCGGTAGCCCCGGATCTTCACCTGGTCGTCCAAACGACCTAAACAGGTGAAACGGCCTTCCGAATCAACTCTCGCCAAATCCCCGGTGCGATAGATGCGACCCAGACCCGCGAGGGTGGGAAACTTCTCCGCCGTGAGCTCGGGCAAGCCTCGATATCCGCGCGCCAATCCGATCCCTGCCAAACACAGTTCGCCCGGCTGCCCCGGAGCAACTTCTCGAAACGTGTCGTCCAACAACACCGCGCGCAAACCCGGAATGGGTCGTCCAATCAGGACCGGCGCACCCGGAGTCACCTCCGCCCGGAGCGAAGTCACCGAACATTCGGTCGGACCGTAGCCGTTGACCATGCGGCGGCCGCGCGACCAGCGGGCAGCAACATCCGGGGGAAGCATCTCGCCGCCGACATAAAGCAAGCGCAGATCAGGCAAAGCCCGATCAGGCTCCGCGCAAGCCATGGCGCGAAGCATGGTCGGCGGCGGACACAGCACCGTCACCCGTTCACGATGGAGCCACTCGACGAGGTCAGGCCCCAGCCGGACCGTCTCGTCGTCAAGGACGACGAGCGTGGCTCCAGAAGCCCATGCCAGCCAGATCTCCTCAACGGAAGAATCGTACGCCGAGGACGAGCTTTGGCCGACACGATCCTGCGGGCCAAGTTGAAAGGCCTCCAAATCCGAAGCCACGAGGTTGGCAATTCCGCCATGCTCGATCATCACCCCTTTGGGTTTGCCGGTCGTTCCGGAAGTGTAAATGAGATAGGCGAGGTCGCTGGGACGGGGAAGGCCGGCCCGCGACCGTCCCGAACCGAGCATGGAGATTCGGGATGGCGGAGCCACCGAAAGCGAGGCATTCAAGTCCTGCCAGCCCGTGATCTCTTCCGGAATCGGGGCTCCGTTCGCTGCGCTCGCCCCTGATCTCGACGGAGAAGATCCGTGGCGATCCGGAGGGTGCGATGGGTGCAGGGCGCCTCCCGTCCAGAGGAGCCGAGTGTGGGCCGGAACGGCCTCAAGAGGTTGGGAGCATGAAGCCGGATGGGTGATCAGTGCGGCCGCCCCGGCATCCACCAAAATGTCTCGGACTTGCAGACTCGGGAAAGCCGGATCGATGCAAGTATAGGCCGCTCCGAGGGAAAGGACCGCGAGTTGAACAGCGTAAAGATCGGGATCGGTCCTCGCCAACAACAGGGCGAATACAGTTTCGCCGTTCGCCAAGGGACTGAGGCGCTTGGCCCAACCCTCAGCGGCCTGGCCCAGTTCGCGATAACTCAGGACCACGCGCCCGGCACGTCCCTCCCCCGGCGGAATGTCCACCGCGGGCAGGTCCGGAAATCGGGCCGCCGTCCGGTAAAAAAAATCCGGCAAGACCTGCGGTGGCGTCGCGTGGTTCACGCGGTCGGCTCAAGAGGTAGGTCCACGAAAAAGTGCATGGGTCAGGTGGGGAGAAAGCCATGGGCCCAGCCGGTCACGCTCCTTCTTTTCGAGATGACGATAACCGCGAATCCAACCCAGGCAGGACGGAGCACCACAGGAGCATGAGAAGGGTTCGGACAACTCGAATTCGGTCGTGTTGTAATTGAAAGTAATCGGGTCGCCGCGTTCGATGGGCTCGCAGCAAACCAGCCTTGGATGGCTGAACCAGGCATTGGGCTCGCAACTATGATTCAGAAATCGCCAGCCCGCCGGATCCGCGGGAGCGGGTTCCCGCTCCAGCGACAAAGGTTCGAGATGTTCCGAAGGGCCGATCTGAATTGAGAATCGCGTGGCGCGGGGGCGGATCAAGCCTTGAACCTCGAGAATCATTTCGCCGGGTTGGAAGGCCTTCATGGCCACCACCCCGTAACCGCGAGCCCGACGTTGAACGGAGTAGAAGCTCGAGGCGGTGACCGGCCCGCTGTGAATGAGCATGGCGTCGAGGTTTGCCCACCCTGGAAGAGAGAATCAATCTTGAAAGGATCGAGCCCATCCCGCTCGCAAGAAAGATCGAGGGCACGCTTCGAGAGGTCAGACCGAAGGAAAAGGGATCTCACGGAGCCACGAAGCTGCGGAAATGCGGCGGCACGCTCGAACCGGCAACCCTCTGAGCGAAACGGGTTCCGGAGAGCATCCTTAAAAAGGGCAGGTGCCGGGAACGAATCCGGCGTCCCTGGCTTTTGCCGAGACCGGGGAGTCAACGCATCTCGTGATACGCGCTCAACCCGTACCGTGTCGCGACTTGTTGCTCTGCGCCCGCGTCATCTTCGGCATTCGGCTCGAACCGAGCCCAGGATACGGACCACGCTTGCTCCGCCCGGCGCCGCATGGACTCTTCCCAATCCTGCCGGGCCAAGCCCTCGGGCGGACGAATCGAGCCTTGAATGAGCAAGCCGGATTTGTTCCGCCGCTGCGCCGCGCCGGCCAGCTTTGTCCCCAAGCGCAGCACATCGAATTTTTCGTGTCCGGCGAAGCATTGGCCGGGGGCTTCCTTCCGGCAGCAATCCGCCAAGGTCACGGGCCATCCAACCGACGAAAAAGCGCCGGCAATCCAGCCATGGATTCGTTGATAGCTTTCGACGGCCGTCAGGGCGTGCCATGGGTGGCCGGGCGGGATGGCCAGCGCGTAGGTCCAGTCGCCGTCGTGCCTCACCAGCCCTCCGCCGGTGGGGCGGCGCAACAAGGGACGAAGCTCGGTGATTCGGGCGATCTCCGCGTAGCGCTGGAAATAGCCGAATGTCGCCGCGGGTTGTCGCCATCGATACGAGCGAAACACCGGGATGCCGCGCGCCGCCGCCGAGGATAACAACCAGGCATCCCACGCCATGTTGCGCGGGGGATCTTCCGGCGGAGAATTCCAAAAGGCCCAAACTTCAGGCATGGGCGGATTTCCGGCCCAAAGGGCAATGCACGAGGATTTCGCACTGCTCGCATTGGGGATGGCGGGCGGGACACCGCCGGCGTCCGTGCCAAATGAGCCAATGGCTCAGGAGGGTCCAGTGTTCGCGCGGTGCCAGCGTCATGAGGTCCTTCTCGATTTTCAGCGGATCTTTCTCCCGGCTGAGCTCGAGCCTGTCGGACAACCGGGCGACGTGAGTGTCCACCACCACGCCTTCATTCAGGCCGAAGGCGTTGCCCAATACCACATTCGCGGTCTTGCGGCCCACGCCCGCCAAGGCGATCAACGATTCGATCTTGTTTGGCACTTCGCCCCCGTGCAACTCGACGAGGGTGGCGCAGGCGGAACGAATGTTTTTGGCTTTGCTGCGGTAGAGCCCAATCCGCTTGATGTCCCCTTCCAAAACTTCTTGGGGAGCGCGGGCGTAGTCGGCGGCGCTTCGGTATTTTTGAAACAGCGCGGGTGTGACCTGATTCACCAGTTTGTCCGTGCATTGAGCGGAGAGAATCGTCGCGACCAGCAATTCGAGTGGATTCGAATACAGCAGTTCGCAGTGGGCATCGGGATAAGCGCGACGAAGGCCCTCGAAGATCAGTGCCGCGCGGGTTTTCCGCGCGGCTGGGGATTCGCGCGCCATGGCGGGCCGTTAGGACCAGGATTCCGCCGTCGAGTGAGGCCCGGTTTCACCGGCATAGGGCACGCCCTCGGCGTCTTCGGGATACTCGAACACCTTCCCTTCGAAATTCTGCAACCGCACGCGCTCCGTGCTTTGCTCGAGAACGTAGTCGGGATTGACGGGAACTTTTCCACCTCCGCCTGGCGCGTCGATCACGTATTGCGGCACGGCATACCCCGTCGTGTGCCCTCGGAGCTGCCTCATGATGTCGATTCCTTGGCGGACACTGGACCGCAGATGCGACGAGCCCGCGATGAGGTCGCATTGATAGACGTAATACGGCCGCACCCGGCACATGAGCAGTTTCTGCACATGCGCTTTCATCACCACCGGATCGTCATTCACATGGCGGAGCAGCACGGATTGATTGCCGAGAGGGATGCCGACATCCGCCAGCCTGGCGAGGGCCTCGCGCACTTCGGTGGTGAGTTCCCGCGGATGGTTGGAGTGAAGGCTGATGAACAAAGGGTGGAACTGCCTGAGCAGTTCGCACAATTCAGCCGTAATGCGTTGAGGCAGGAAGATGGGAATGCGCGTCCCGATGCGCAGAAATTCGACATGCGGGATGGCGCGCAATTTGCCGAGCAAATACTCGAGCTTTTCCTCGGTGAAGAGGAGCGGGTCGCCTCCGCTCAACAGCACGTCACGGATCGTGGGGGTTCGCGCGATATAATCGATTTGCCGGTCGAACTCCGGATGAAAATCATAGCCGCTGGCGTTGCTGACCAGCCGGGATCGCGTGCAGTAACGGCAATAGGCGGCGCAGCGGTCCGTCACCAGAAACAGAACGCGATCCGGATACCGATGCACCAGTCCAGGCACGGGCGAGTGCGCGTCTTCCCCGCAGGGATCGGTCATTTCCCAGGGCGCAGTTTGGGTTTCCTCAAGGCGGGGAATGACCTGCCGCCGGATGGGACACAGTTCGTCAGCCTGATGGATGAGATTGAAAAAGTAGGGGGTGATCGCCATGGCCAGCTTGGAATTGGCGAGCACCGTTCCCGCCCTCTCCTCCGGAGTGAGCGCGGGCATGAGCTTTTCCAATTGCTCCAGCGTGGTGATGCGATGTCGCAATTGCCATTTCCAGTCCTGCCAGTCCTTGTCGGCAATCTGCGGCCAAAAGCCGCGCCCGGCGCTGTGGAACTGTTTGAGGGAGGCCAAATGTTCGGCGGAGGAGCCGCCTCGGGGCTCCGCCGATGCTGCATCGGTTGGCATTGCTGCGGCCAACTATAGGTGTGAGCCGTCCTCTGTCAAGGGAGCCACCCGGCCCCCAAGACCGCGGGTAAGGGATGCTCATTCCAGGGAAAGCCCCCGGATGGAGTGGATTTCACGGAAAAGACCCGAGAGCTCTGGCTCCACAGAACCCACTGAGTTTTCACGCGATTGGGTTGTTCATGATGAGGCGGCGTGAACGACGCGCTCCAGGCGCTCTTGCGGATGTTCCGCGCTGCCAGCAAACGAAGAAAATGCCTTGGATTTCATCTCGTTCAGTGGAACACTCGCGTTTCACTACCCCGAACCGATCGTCCCGCACGGATTATCATGAAAACGCCTCCTCCATCCCGCGCGTCCCGCGCGTTCACCTTGATCGAACTCTTGGTGGTGATTGCCATCATCGCCATTCTCGCCGGCATGCTCCTGCCCGCGCTTTCCAACGCCAAGTCCAAGGCGAACAAAACCCTTTGTACCAGCAATGAAAAGCAATGGGGCGTCGCACTGGCCATGTACGCAGCCGACTTCAACAACAGCTTCCCCGACAATCGGGACGGATTTGACCTGAGCTGGATGGGGCTCAACATGATCGCGTTCTGGGAGAATTACCTCATCAGGTCGGAACGCCCAAAGGACGGCAAGGACAAGAAGGCGAAGAATCACGTCATTTTCTGCCCCACCGACCAGTGGCACCGGCAAGCGGATACCTGGCGCGCAGGTCAAACCGGGGCCGAAAGAAGTCCGATCCTCACCGGCTATTTTTATCTCCCTGGCCGGGCTCCCGGCGGCTGGCCGTACCAATCCGAAGGGCTTCAGGAATGGCACTACCGGAAGAAAATGGGAGGAATCTACAGCGGCGCTCCCGTGCTGATCGATCGTATGCAAGGCGTCGGATCGCGCACCACGAACATGTATGATACCAGGCTGGTTTGGTTTGTGGATGACGGCGGCAAGCGATGGAAATCCGGGAACCATTGGGAAGGTCCTCGCGGCGCGCCCACCGGCGGCAATTTCTTGTTCGAGGACGGCCACGTCGAGTGGCGGAACGGCAAGACTGTAGGCTTGGGCTCATGGGCAGGAAACTGGCAGTGCTTCTACAAGATCAACGTGCCGGAACAATAAACCGCGCCAAGCCTATTCCCGTTTCCATGTTCTCCTTCCTCCTCGTCCCAGGACTCGTGGCGATGACGGCGCTGGCGGACTGGCCGCAGTGGCGCGGGGTCGGCCGGGATGGCCACGCCACATCCGTCGGATGGGAACCCTCGACTTTGCCCAAGGAAGCCAAAGCCGTATGGAAGGTGCGGGTCGGTCCGGGGCACTCATCGCCGATCGTGTTCGGAAACCGCGTGGTTTATCTCGACGAATCCGAAGGCCAGGAATTCGTGCATTGCCTCGATCGAAACTCCGGCCGTTCTCTCTGGAAATCGGCGCTCTCCTCAAGCTACCAGGACGAATGGGGCGCCGGCCCGCGCTCCACGCCCTTCGTGGATGCCGACCGCGTTTATGCCCAATCCTGCAATGGCGAATTTCGCTGTTTGAGTTTGGAACAGGGAAGAACGATTTGGCGGGTGAATTTTGAGGATTTCGGCGTCAAATTCCTCGGCAGCAAAGCGCAGGAGGGCACGGCCAGCCGGCGCGGCAACACCGGCTCGGGCTTGATCGACGGCCCCCGCGTCATTGTGCCGGTGGGCAGCACGAGCCAGGGAACCCTCTTCTGCTTCGACAAGTTGACGGGCAAAGTTCTGTGGAAAGCCCTGCGGGATGAAGCCGCCTATTCCTCCCCCGTTCTCGCTTCCCCCGGCGGCATTCGCCAGGTCATCCATCTCACCGCCGAGGGCTTGGCGGGAGTGCACGCCGAAACGGGCGAGGCGCTCTGGCAGGTTCCCTTGAAGACGGCCGCCAAGCGGCACGCCGCCACCCCCGTTGTTTATGGGAACAAGATTCTCGTGAACTCCTACTCGATCGGAGTCGTGTGCATCGAACTCGCACCCCGCTCCGGCAAAATGGACGCGACCATCGCCTGGCAATTGAAGGACCAGAAAATCAACATCGCCTCCCCCGTCCTGGTCGGGCAGCACCTCTACTCCCAAGGGGCCAACAAAGACTTCGTTTGCGTGGACGTGGCGGCGGGCGCCTTGAAATGGGCTCAAGCCGGATTCGGCCTTGGGGGCAAGAAGGATTACTCTTCCACCATCGCTCTTGGACGCCGTTTGTTGGTCCTGACCGAGGATGGCCAGTTGTTGTTATTGGACGCCAATCCCGATCAATTCCGGGAGTTGGCGAGACTGCAAGTGTGCGGGAACACCTGGAGCCATCCCGCCTACGCTGGGGGACGGTTGTATGTTCGCGACGGGCGCGAACTCGCCTGCTTCGACTTGAGGGGCACCCCTTGAGCAGGTTCGTTTCCTGGATCCCGAGGGGGTCGCGTTGGGCGGCACTCGCCAGCCTGGGCTGGTTTTGGCTGACACCGATGAGTGCCGAAGACCTTCCCGCGATTCAGAAAGCCATTCGCAAGCGATTTCCCGAAGTCCGCCAATTATCCACGCGCGACCTGGCGGCGTGGCTGGGGGACGATGCTCGTCGGCCTCCCTTGATCGTGGATGTGCGGGCCATGGTGGAATTCAAGGTGAGCCATCTTCAACACGCGAAGCACTGGGAAAGCGCCGAAGCGATTCGCGACGCCGCCCCCTCACGCGAGACGCCCATCGTGGTGTATTGTTCGGTAGGTTACCGATCGTCGGCCGTTGCGGAAAAGCTGATGCGATGGGGATTCAGCCAGGTCTGGAATCTCGACGGTTCCCTCTTCGCCTGGGCCAATGAAGGCCGTCCCGTTTATCGAGGTCGTGAACGCGTCACGGTGGTGCATCCCTATGACAGCCACTGGGGAAAAATGCTGAACTCCGAGAGGCATCCCACCGCGAAACCCGAATCAAGCCGCTGAAGCCAACCCGGCGGTTTGTTCAGCCTCCCGACTAACTTGATGCTCAAGTTACTCACCATTCCGCCCTCGGCGCCCATGGAGATCCCTCACGGCCGCGCTCCCGCTCGACTCCCCGAGTCACCGCGAGCCACGAGGCTCAGTTGGTGGAGGCGACGCGGAGCAATACCGGGCGTGAGGTTTGCCGTCCTGCCTGATTCTCGACCGCAAAGCACAGCCGCTCCTGTGGAGCAACCCAACGAGCGGCATGGAGAAAGATTTCCCGCTCGTGCTCACCCCTGGGCATCAGCACCCCGTTCAAGCCAATGTTGTCCACGATCACACCGTGTGGGAGGTTCCCCACATTGAAGGTGATCAAGTCGTCGTGGCCACTGCGGGAAACTCTCAGCATCGCGGGAATGATTTGTCCGGGGCGAATCACGAGCACCTCCGGTTCCAAGGATTCTTGAGCGGAAGCCGCGCTTTTTTCGACCGCCTCCAGACGCACAAAAAGTTTCGGAGCCTCTTTCACTTCCACGCGAATCAGAGACGGCACGTTCTTCTCGATTCTGACGCCGCCGAAAGACGCGCTGGCCCGGGCCGTGAGTGAAAAACCGGAACTCTCGATTTTGGCCTTCTCGGTCACAAAGACCACCCCGGATGCCGTCATGTGTCCGGCCTGGATCAGGAGCGGACTGGAAATCCGAACCCCCTCCGGTTGCCCCTCCAAATCGATCTGAATTTCCCCCTCGAATCCATCCCGGCGCTCCGCGGTATAAGTAAACGATTGGCCGCTTCCGCGGGCCACTTGGAGTTTCGTCTCGTTGAGGGTGAGCGCAAAATCCGGCTTGGGCTCCCGCACCTCCAGTCGATAGGCGAAGCGATCTCCAAATCCCCCGCGGCTTTCCGTCACCCGCACCAGAAAGGAGCCGGACCGGGGAGCCCGAAAAAAGAGCTTCGCATCGGCGCCGAACTTGCGATCCGCGTCGTCGTCATTGGCGTAGGTCAACGTGAAGGAAGGAAGGCCGTTGGCGGCGGGGGGGGTGCCCGGCGGGTGCGGTTCGACGATGTAACCCACCTCCTCGATCGGATGGGCCATGGCGGAGGTGTCGAAGTAGCCCTTGCGCTTGCCATTCCGACTGTAAAAAGCCATTTCGGAATCGGGACCTTGCGGCATGCGGAACAGTTTCACGACCTCTCCTCGCAAATACAGGAACTGGTTCAGTTCCATTTCCTCGTAATGGTCGAGGCGCGCTCCACCGGAGTTGGAATCAATCGGGCGGAAATTGATGGCCGTGTTGCGCATGGCCTGCAATCGCACTCGTTGCACGGGTCGTCCGTCGGGCCAGAGAATTTCAACCCGGGTATCGGCTTGAGTGCCCCACCTTGTGGCGGTCGTCTCGATGACAAAATCCTGCCCCTCGGACGCCGCGAACGAAAAATAATCCGCATCTGTGGCACTACCCATGCGACCACTCACCGCTTCTCCCGGCGCCAAGATTTGCGCGGTGGTGGGAGTGTCGTTCGATTCGCGTTCGATGATCTCGGTAAAAGCCGTGCGAGGCACCTTGACCGGCTGTCGGAGGCGGAATGATTTCGAATCCAGATTGAGTTCCGTCTCGTTCGCTTCGGTCGATTCCAAACGCACCGGGCGCGCCTTGCGCACCAAATATCCCTCCAAGCGCACCTCCTGCCCGCCTTGGCGATGCGCGGCTAATGGAAATACACCGGTGACCATCCCGCGAGTGGAAAGCGTAACCCGATAATCGTGCTCGGTTGATCCTGCCGCCATCCGGTCGCGGAGGCGAAGCCGGTAGCGGCCGGAGGTTGCAGGCTCGAACTCAAGAATCGGTTCCGCGCTGTCACCTCCGCGGCTTTCAGCAACCACGCGTCCCTTCGGATCAATCACCGCGATGGATGGCGACCCTTTCCCGCCAAGGGAAGAGCTTCTCAAATCCACCACCAGGCCTTGCCCGGCCCGCGCCTCGAATTCGATTTCGTCCAAATCTCCCGCCGGATCCAACTTGCCCCAAAAACTTGAATCCACCTTCATCGACAGCGCGTTGGTTCCTTCGAAACGCTGAGGGACGTCATCGATGTAAATCGGCTTCCGCCCTGAATCACCGCCCTCCCAAACCGCCCAAATCTCCACCGGTCCGAGGGGCGCGTCCGCCTCCGCAGTCCAAACGACAGTCAACTCGGTTTCCGATCGGGTTGCCCCCTCCTCCAGGCGCACCTTGACCTTGGGTGACGCCGACTTCAGTTCTCTGACTTGGCCAAGGTTCTTGCCCACAAGGATTCCGGACCCACTCGTTCCCGCGTGAAGTCCGCGCGACTCGATCCGAGTCAGTTCAGGCTGGGCGGGCGGGGACGCGCTCTTGCCCGTGGTCGCTTCGTAATAGCCGATCGAACCGTCCAAACGACCCACAGCCAGGATGTTGTTCTTCAAGAAGGCCAGTGCGGATGGCCAATCCGGCTGCCGTTCCAATGCGGTGGTTTCTTTCAGGCTCGAGGTCTCCCAAATCTTCACCGTCCCATCGTCCGCGCCGCTGGCCAGCCGGTTTCCGTCCTCCGACAATGCCAGTTTGAGCACCGCGCCTTCATGCGCATAGCGAGCCTCCAGCAAGGGATTCGTCGTCTCCGCGGCGGAAGGGCTGATCTGATAAACCCGGATTCGGTTGTCCGCTCCAGCCGTCCACAGCCGCTGTCCATCCCTGGAAAACACCGCGGCATAAACCTCCCGCGACGATTGCGAAAGAGTATCCCGCCTCAGTCCCGCTTCCGCATCCCAAAGCTTGACGGTCCGATCGAGGCTCGCGCTGGCCAAGAGGCGGCCATCCGCGCGGAAAGCCAGATCGAAAATCGCGCCGTTATGCACGGCGAGCGTATGCTTCGCCACTCGCCGGTCTGGATCCCAGAGGACGATGCTCTGGTCGTAGCTTCCGGACGCCAAAATGGAACCGGCAGCATTCAAGGCCAGCGCGTAGATCGCATCGCGATGACCTTCGTAAAGATGTTGCAACTGTCCGTCCGCAGTCTTCCACACACGGATTTCCCCGAATTGCCCCGGGCGTCCAGACGCGGCGTAAAGCAGCGATCCATCGGCATTGAACACCAGCGACGTCACGTCGCCCCGGTGGCCTTCCAGCGTTCTTTGGATCGACCGATCTTTCCCGTCCCAAAGCTCGACTTTCCCATGCCGCCCCACCGCGAGCCGTTGAGGGCCGGAGGCGTAAGCCATGCTGAAAACAGAGGGCTTGGGCTGGCTTCGCACGGGCACCTTGGGAACGCTCAATTCCGCAACAACCGCTTTGGCGGGCGGCTTGGCACCCCCATCAATCCAGGATTTGAAGAGCGCGATTTGGGCGGAGCTTAGCTTCTCCTTGCGCCCGGGAGGCATGACGATCTTCTTCCCCTTCTTCTCGGCGCGGCCTTCCAATGTCTGGACCAAAAGGCTCTCCGCGCTTTGGCCCGGTCGGACGGCCGGACCGCTCTCGCCTCCCTTCAACAAGGCATCACGCGAATCCACGACCAGGGATCCATCAGCATCCTTGCCGGTATGACATTCGGCGCAGTGCTGCGTGAGGATCGGCATGAGTTCGGCGAAATCCACCGCATCCGCGGAGCGCACCCCACCGGCGGCCGCGAGAAAACACCACAACCCCAAAATTCCGAAGGCCGATTTCAATGGTTGAATAAGAATTCTTTGCTGTTCAGCAGAGCCCACAACAGATCCTCCACCGCCGTCGTCCGACCGTCTTCGCCCGCCTCCTCGATCAGCTTCAGGAGGCGGTCCCGTTCTTCCATGGCCGGCGGGCGGCTCAGCGCGCTGAGATACGCCTCCTCCACGATGTCACCAGGAGCTTTCTTTTCGCGAATCCACTGGCGGACGCGGCCCTTTTCCGAGGCAATCTTCGCGTTCAAGGTCCCCCCATTGGCCAAGTGCAACACCTGGGCCACATTGGACTCCGAAGTGCGCTCGCACTCGCAGGTCCGCTCCCGCTCGGGCCGGCCGAACGTTTTCAGGAAATACGAATCCACATTCGCGTCGGGCAGTTGCAGGGCTCTCCAACCCGCGGGATACCCGGAAAACTCCGTGGGTTGCCCCGTCACTTGAGAAACGGCATCCAGGAGCACCTCCGCCATCATGCGCTTGGGGTAGTAGCGCGAGTGGTATTTCGAATCCCCGGCGTTGGCGGCCATGGCCTGGCTGGATCGTTGATAGGTCTCGGATTGCAGAATGGAACGGATCAACGCTCTCAAATCGAATTTCGACTTTGCGAGGTGCCCGGCCAAGGCATCCATCAGCCCCGGATTGGAAGGCGGATTGGTGGCACGCAAGTCGTCCACGTTCATCACCAAACCCACGCCAAAGAAATTGGCCCACACGCGATTCACGATGGCCTTGGCAAAATAAGGATTCCCAGGGGCGACCAACCAATCGGCCAGGTGTGAGCGCCGATCCTGCGCGCGGGCGTCCGCCATCGGCTCGCCGTCCAGCGGCGCGGGCGTCAAAGCCTTGCCGGTGAGCGGCTGGATCACCTCCCCTTCGGCGGCCTCGAAGACGACAGCCTCGCCGTCCGCTGTCCCCACCTTGGCTCTGACGCGGGCAAACAAATTCGCAAACTGAAAATACTGGTCGTTCGTCCATTTCTCCATCGGATGATTGTGACAGCGGGCGCAATTGATGGACATGCCGAGAAAGGCCAGAGACGTGTTCTCCGCCATCAACCGCGGATCCTCGTGCATCACGAAGAAGTTGGCCGCCCCGTGGTCGAGGGTGCTGCCCCGCGAAGTCACCAATTCCCGGACAAGCTTGTCCCAAGGCGTGTTCCGCTCCACGTGATGCCGCAGCCACCGATAAAACGACCACATCGCGGCGCCCTTGAGCTTCCGGCTCTGCACCAGCAAGAGGTCGGACCACTTGTAGGTCCAGTAATCCACGAATTCGGGCCGGTCGAAAATCCGCTCGATCAAGCGATCACGTTTGTCGGCACGGCGATCCTTCAGGAATTCCCGGGCTTCGTCGGCGGAGGGTAGCACCCCTAAGGTATCGAGATAGACCCGCCGGATGAACTCGCTGTCCGAACACCGGGGCGACGGCGGCAAGTTCAAACTCTCCAACTGCGCCAGAACCTGTTCATCCACAAAATTGCGCCGTGAGGCCTTGGCCAGCGAACCCTTGGGTACGGCGTTGGTGTAAGGCGCCGCCACCGACGCCAGGGCAATCCGGCTCAGATACCAGGCGGTAATGGCGGATTCGCCAGACCCCACGATGCTGACCCGCCCGTGTTCATCGACCTGGGCGACCGCACCGTTCGCCGCGGTGAATTTCGCCCAATGAGTCACGTCTTCCACACGCCCATCGTTGAAATGAGCCATGACGAGAAACTGCTGCTGATCTCCCACCCGCAAGCGGACGCGGTCCGGCATCACCTCGATACGTTCGATGCGGGGATCTTTCGCGGAAGGGCCCGGGGCTCCTTGGGCGATCCAACCCGACAACACCCGGTACTCGATGGAATCCGGCGCGAATCTTACCCCGCCCTTGTGCGGAACGGCGCCCGTGGCCTTGAGTAACAACAAACTTCTCCCGGGATCGGACGGCACGACGCGGCGTCCGCTGGCGTGCCTCGTGATGGACCGAAAATCTCCCTCGTCATCGTAGCCCCGCAAGGAAAGCCGGAAGTTGTTCTGCCCCGCGGCGGCGCCATGGCAGGCGCCGGAACTGCAACCCGCCCGCGCCAGCACCGGCTGCACATGATTGCGGAAGCTCCAGCCCGATTCCTGATCGAAGCCCGTCACGGAAATCTCCACACTCGCCGTGTCGCGCCCGTCCTCAACCCGCAAGGTCGCCCGTCCGTTCGACACCGGATGGAGAAAGTCATTCTCAAGACGAACCGCCCCGCCCTCCACCCGGACCACCGCGTTGGTCACAAGCCCCGCAGCGCGCCCTTCGACCATTCGTTCCACCACGAACTGTTGGCGGGCCCCCGGACCGCTCAGATCAACCCGGGGGGGATAAACCGCGATCGATTCGCGGGCGGCCCAGGCGCTCGAGCCTAACGCCAGCATCAAGGCACCCAGCCAAGCAATTCGCGGCAACAGCATGGAAAGAGCAGGCTAGGCGAACAACTCTCGAATCGGCTGCGTGCCAAAATCGACGAGCGGGAAAGGCCTCGCTTGCGGGCCCGGCAGATGCGCGTCGAGTTCCAGCCCCAGACTGTGAGCCACCGTGGCAATGATTTCACTGGGCTTGACCGGACGCTCCACAGGATAAGCGCCGATATCGTCGCTGCGACCCACGACGCGGCCTCCCTTCACGCCACCGCCCGCGAAATACACGGTCCAGCACTGCGGCCAGTGATCGCGGCCGCCCGCCGGATTGATTTTGGGCGTGCGTCCGAATTCCGCCAAGTTGCAAACCAGCGTCCGGTCCAGCAATCCGCGCTGGCTCAGATCCTCGATCAACGCGCTGTAACCCTGATCATACATGGGGGCGACGATGTCGCGCATGCCCGCGATCGAGGTGAAAGGTTTCGAGCCGTGGATGTCCCAAGTAATCTCGTCGAACACCGTGATGAAAGTGTTGATCGTGACGAAGCGCACTCCCGCCTCGACGAGCCGGCGAGCCAGCAAACAGCTTTGTCCAAATCGCGTCAGGCCATAACGCTCCCGCACCTTCTCCGGCTCCTTCGTCAGATCGAAAGCGTCCCTCGCCTTCGCGCTGGTCATGAGGCGGTAAGCCGACTCGAAGTTCGCGTCCATCAACTGCGCCTGCGGGCTGGCTTCGAATTTCCTCACCGTGTCGTCCACCACGGCGCGCAACTTTCGGCGGCGTTCCAGGCGCGCCTCGCCAATTTCGGCCGGGGGCGCCAAATCCGGCACTTTGAATTCCTTCTTGGATGGATCGGAATTCAGGATGAACGGATCGTGGGCTTTGCCCAGGAACCCGGCATCCTGGCCATGCGGCAAACCTCCCCCCGTGCTGCCCATCGTTTCGGGCAGGATGATGTGCGCGGGCAGTTCCGAGCGCCGCCCGCGCAGGAATTCCAGCGCGGAACCAATGTGCGGCGTGTTGATGCCGCCGCTGAACAAACGGCCCGTCTGCATCATTTGATGGCCGGTGTCATGCACCGCCGCCGCCGTGTGATAACAGCTGCGCACGAGCGAGAACTTGTCCGCCACTTGGGCATGCCGTGGAAAAATCTCCGAAATCTCGAACGCGTCGGACTTCGTGCGAATCGGCTTGAACGGACCCCGAATCTCGCGGGGCGCGTCCGGCTTCAGATCGAAGGTGTCGAGCTGGCTGGGCGCGCCCAGATTGAAAATCATGATCGCGGAGCGATCGTCATGCGCCGGACTGGTGCCCGCGGCCCGGGCTTGCAATGCATTGAGGAGCGGCAGCGAAAGACCGAAGGCGCCCAGGGTGCCGATTTGCAGGAAATCACGGCGGCGCACCCCGTCGCACGTGGTGATGGAACCTTGGCCCGAAACCTTTAGCATAGGCGGACTGGAAACATGGTGAATTCTGAGACAAGTCTTATCCGGGAAACGATGCCAAGACAATCCGATTCTTGCTCGAAAACGCGATTCCGGCCAGGCTTCTCCCATGCAATATCCCGGAGCGGACCCCTCAAACTCAACCCAATCCCGCAGGCGCTTCCTCCACCAAGCCTTCGCCGCAGGCGCCGCCCTTGCCCTCAACGCGCAAGCCGCCCAACCGGCTCCCAAGGAGTCCTGGATCCAGCTCTTCAACGGCCGCGACCTCGATGGATGGACGCCCAAGATTCGCGGCCACGCGGCCGGCGTCAACTTCGGGAACACCTTTCGCGTGGTGGACGGTTATCTCACGGTCGGTTACGACGCCTACGACACTTACCGCGAACGCTTCGGCCATCTCTTCTACAAACAGGGCTTTTCGCATTACCGAATTCGAGCGGAGTACCGCTTCATCGGCACGCAAGTGCCCGGCGGCCCGGGCTGGGCGGTTCGCAACAGCGGCCTCATGCTCCACGGGCAGACGCCGGAATCGATGACGCTGGACCAGGACTTCCCGGCCTCCATCGAAGCTCAACTGCTGGG
>Ga0194132_10007455_pt1 | contig 16298 bp, 15 predicted proteins | sample TA2KigOf80mmetaG_FD_148612 | JGI IMG/M metagenome (GOLD analysis project Ga0194132, IMG submission 148612) | Freshwater microbial communities from Lake Tanganyika, Tanzania - TA2015054 Kigoma Offshore 80m | ecosystem: Environmental > Aquatic > Freshwater > Lake | place: Tanzania: Lake...
TCGAATAAAATCTGCCGCTCGGGCTCGTAGCTGAAATTTACGCGCTCGAAACGCACCGCCGCCGGGCCGTCGGGCAAGGGTTGCGCGCCGGGTTTATCCTGGATCTCGCGGTTTTCCTCCAGCAGGCGAAACATGCGGTCCATGTCGATCAGCGATTGCTTGATTTCGCGATACGCCATGCCCAGAAAATTAAGCGGTATGTAAAGCTGTATCAGCAGCGCGTTGACCAGCACCAAATCGCCCAGCGTCAGCGTCTTCGCCGCCACGCCTTGCGCGGCGAAAATCATCAATAGCGTTGCCGCCACGGCGATGATCGCGCTTTGGCCGATGTTCAAGATGCCCAGCGAGGATTCGGTTTTCACCGCCGCGGCTTCGTAGGTGGTGAGGTTGGCTTCGTAGCGCCGGGCCTCGAACTCCTCGTTGTTGAAATACTTCACCGTCTCGTAATTCAACAGGCTGTCGATGGCGCGCGTGTTGGCCTTGGAGTCCAGTTCGTTGGCGCGGCGGCGGATGGCGGTGCGCCACTCGGTGACTGAAATGGTGAACCCAATGTAGGCAAAGACCGCGGCGAACGTCACCGCCACAAACCGCCAATCGAATTTGGCGAACAGCACCGCCGCCACCAGCACGAACTCCAGAATCACCGGCAAAATCGAAAACAGCATGTAGTTGAGCAGCGTGGAAATGCCACGAGTGCCGCGTTCGATGTCGCGCGACATGCCGCCGGTTTGGCGATTCAAGTGAAATCGCAGCGACAGGCTGTGCAGGTGCCGGAACACGTTTAACGCGCAGCGGCGCACCGCGCGCTGCGCCACGCGCACAAACACCATGTCACGTAGTTCGCCGAACAACGTGTTGGCGAATCTCAACAACCCGTAGGCGATCAACAACACAAACGGCACCGCCAGCACTTGCTGCGTGGGCGTCAAATCGTCGACGATTTCTTTCATCAACAGCGGCACGCCGAGGTTGGCGAACTTGGCCGCCACCAAAAACGCGATCGCCACCGCCACGCGCGCTTTGTATTCCCACAAAAAGGGCAGCAGCGTGGGCACCACGCGCCATTCGCTGCGCGCTTTGGCGGGCGGCGCGGCGGCGGCCTTGGGCGCGCCGCGGGCTTCGATGTGCGCGCTCATACGTTTCGCGGTTTAAAATGTCTCATAAAAATATTCAATAAAATCAGATAGTTACAAAACATTCAATTCACAGGTCAAAGCGCGATGATCAGAGCTCAAATGCCAGCCGCGCGCGCGCGTGACGTGGGCGTTGCGCACTTTAAGTCCTCTGACGTAGATACGGTCCAGCCGCAACAACGGCAACAGCGCCGGGAAACTGCGCGCCGGGCGCCCGTGATCGGTCTCGAACACTTCGTGCATGTTAAGCGGATGGGCGAACTCGTGCGTCGCCTTGTGCCGCCAGTGCCAGTCGTTGAAGTCACCGGCGACGATCAACGGCGCATCGTGCGGCACCATGCGCTCGATGCGTTGGCGTAAATGTTCGAGTTGACGGCTGCGCCCGCGCGCGTGCAGCGCGAGATGCACGCACACGCAATGCAGCGTTTGATCCCAACCCGGGATTTCGATTTCGCAATGCAGCAATCCGCGCTTTTCGAAACGGTGGGTGGAGACGTCCTGATTTTCCCAACTGACGATCGGGTAGCGCGACAAAACCGCGTTGCCGTGTTCACGGCCGTCGTAGAGCGCGTTGCGGCCGTAGGCGTGATCGAGGCCTGAGAGGTCGCTCAAAAATTCATGCTGCGGTTCGCGCGGCCAATGCTGGCCGTGACGCCGCACGTGGGTGTCGTGGCGCGCCGCTACTTCCTGCAAAAACACAATGTCGGCGTCGAGCGCCTGCAGTTGCTCGCGCAGCGAATGAATAACCACGCGGCGGTTGAACATCGACAAGCCCTTGTGGATGTTGCAGGTGGCAACGCGCAGGGGTTTGGCAAGGGCATTAAGATCCAGCATAAAAAAAGGCGTGCCGCGCGGGGCACGCCTGCTCATCTAAAAACGTGTTGGGTCAGGATACCGCCAGCATGCGGTCGAGGGCGACGCGCGCGAGGTCGGCTTCGCGCTTGGGCACTTTAATCCGGTTGACCACTTTGCCGGCGACCAGGTTCTCCAGCGTCCACGCCAAATGCTGCGGGTCGATGCGCGCCATGGTGGAGCACATGCACACCGTGGGCGCCATGAACTGCACCACTTTGCCATGCGGCCTTTGTTCCTCGGCGATGCGGTTCACCAGGTTTAACTCGGTGCCCACCAGCCAGCGCGAGCCGGGCGGGCTGGCGGTGATGGTTTTCAGGATGTAATCGGTGGAGCCGACGTAATCCGAGAGTTTGCACACTTCGAAATTACACTCCGGATGGCTAATCACCATGCCGGTGGGGTTTTGCTGGCGCCAGCGCAAGATGTGCGAGGCCTGGAACATCTGGTGCACCGAGCAATGGCCCTTCCACAGCAGAATTTTCGCCATTTTGATTTGCTGCGCGCTCAAACCGCCCATCGGCAAATCGGGGTCCCACACCAGCATTTCAGACAACGGAATGTCCAGCAGATAGCCAGTCCAGCGGCCGAGGTGCTGATCGGGAAAGAACAGCACTTTTTCACGCCGCCCGAACGCCCATTGCAGAATTTGCCGCGCGTTGGTGGAAGTACACACGATGCCGCCGTGCTCGCCGCAAAACGCCTTGAGATCGGCTGCGGAGTTGATGTAGGTGATCGGCGTGATGGTTTCATCCGGGTTTAACACTTCGCCGATTTCGCGCCACGCGCGTTCGACCTTGGCGAGGTTGGCCATGTCGGCCATCGAACAGCCTGCGCTCATGTCGGGCAGGATCACCGTTTGCGCGGGCTTGCTCAAAATGTCCGCCACTTCGGCCATGAAGTGCACGCCGCAAAACACCAGGTAGTCGGCTTCGGTGCGCGACGCGAGTTTGGACAGCCCCAAGGAATCGCCCACCAAGTCGGCGTGGCGATACACGTCGGCGCGCTGATAGTGGTGGCCGAGGATCTGCAAACGCTTGCCCAGTGCCTGCTTGGCGGCAATGATGCGCGGCTGGCAGTCCTCGTCGGCCAGCGGCTTAAAGCGCTCGAACTTGATCGGGCTTACTGTGGCGTTTTCCATGATGTCCTTTCGCGTGCGCCCTACCCTGTTGCTATCCTGGTGTATTGCCGTTATTGCTGTTTTAACCACAACCCGAAAACGGATGGGACTGAAGAAGATATCACACTCAATACACTACGACCGCCTTCGCACAGCGGAATTCCGCTACGTTGCCATCCATGCAGCGCCATCAATGTGCAAACGCACAATCAGTTGACACCACTTTGCCTGCAGTTGGGGATTTAACACTAATTTTTCAACTGACTCGCCTCGGGAGTTCGCGAATCGCCTCGGCATTGCTCCAGGAGAAGGTCTTTTCCGCGGCCGCCTGCCAAGGTAACCACACCAATTGTACGTGCTCTCGCGGCGCCAGCCGGATCGGCAACGGTGCGGGCACTTCGAGGCTAAACACGTGTTCCAGATTGTGCGTGACGCCCGGCGCGAAACGGCTGCGCCAGTGCTGGAAAATTTCGAAGGTGTATTGCTTGTGCCAGTTTTTAAGCCGGTACTGATTCGCATCCAGCCCGGTTTCCTCGGCAAGCTCGCGCGCCGCGGTGAGTTCCAGCGGCTCGTCCACGGTGTGTTTGCTGCCGGTGACCGATTGCCAATAGCCGGGGTGGTCGGCGCGCTCCATCAGCAGCACTTGCAGGTCGGGGGTGTGCACGATGACCAGCACCGACTCGGGGATTTTATAGGCCACTTCTGACTGCGTGAGGCGTGAGGTGTTAGGAGTAAGGCGTGAAAACCGATGCGGTTCTCCGCTCACTTTGCGCTAATACGCCGGCAAATCCTTCGCGCACGCGACCAGCACCACAAACGGCGTTGCCTTGCCTTTCCAAAACGCCGCGGCCTCGGCCAGCACATCGAGCGCGGTTTGGTAATCGCCGGGCGCGGCCTTGGCGAATTTGCCGCCGTCGGTCATATGCAGTACGTAGCCTTGGGCTTTTAGCCACGCAAAGTCGCGCAGGCAATCGGCGAGCGCATCCCAGTTTTCACCGAAGTGCGCGGGTAGTTTCATTTGTTTTTTGGCGAGGGCAAGAAACTGGTCTTTGTTGGTGACGGCCGCGAGCGGCATGTCGAGCCAGATCAAGCCCGCCGCCTGCGCGGCCCTGTGCAAGGCTTGCACGCTCGCCGGCGCACGATAAAGGCCGGAGCGCTTGGCGTCGAGAGTGGGGGCGGCGCTCATGGCACGATCCGTTTGAAGGTTTTGTAGTGATCGTCACTGTAATACTTTTCACCGCCCTTGCCGGTGACGATGCGCCGCGCGCCGCGGTGGCTGACGCCCGGCGTTCTGACGGTGAACTCATGGTAGTAACCACGATCCTTGATCGGCAAGCGTTTTTCGAAATTGCCGAACACGATGCCGTCGCGGTCATGCGGATAGGGCCCGCCTTTTTCGATGAGTTTTAACGTGGTGTGCGCTTCCGGCGGCAAATCCTTCACCGCGATGTTGGCGAGCGTCGGCTGTACGCGTTGTTGCGTTTGCGCAGGCTGCGCTTGTGATGGTGATTCGCGCAATTGCGCATACGCCGGCAGCGCCATCAGCGCCGCCGCCATGAAAATACATAAGTATTTGATTTTATTTAATATTTTTATCATCGGTGTGGGCCTTAAAGCCAACCTGAAATGTCGTCTACCGAACTAACGCGCGGCGATGCGCGCGCGATGACGACGTGACAACACGCCACTACGCTGCCGGCGCTTCCACCCTGCGCAACCGGATGTGCAGTTCGCGCAATTGTTTTTCATCCACCGTGTTGGGTGCCTGCGTGAGCAAGCATTGCGCGCGCTGGGTTTTCGGAAACGCGATCACGTCGCGGATCGACTCCGCGCCCGCCATCAGGGTGACGATGCGATCCAACCCGAACGCAATGCCGCCATGCGGCGGCGCGCCGTATTGCAAGGCTTTGAGCAAAAAGCCGAACTTGGCTTCGGCTTCTTCCGTGCCGATGCCCAGTGCGCCGAACACTTTGGACTGCACGTCCTGGCGGTGTATCCGCACCGAACCGCCGCCGATCTCCCAGCCGTTTAGCGCCATGTCGTGCGCAATGGCGCGCGCCTTGGCCGGGTCGCTGGTGAGCAGATCTTCGTGCCCCGCCATCGGGGAGGTAAACGGGTGATGCATGGCGTTCCAGCGCTGGTCTTGCTCATCCCACTCGAACATCGGGAAGTCGAGCACCCACAGCGGTCGCCACGCTTTTTCGGCAAAGCCTTTTTCGTGGCCGATCTTGGCGCGCAACGCGCCCAGCGCTTCGTTCACCACCTTGGCTTTGTCGGCGCCGAAGAAAATCAAATCGCCGTTTTGCGCGCCGGTGCGTTCGATCGCCGCTTTCAACGCCGCGGCGGAAAGGTTTTTCACGATCGGCGATTGCAAACCGCTTTCGTTTAACTGCGTGACGTCGTTAACCTTGATGTAGGCCAAGCCCTTGGCGCCGTAAATCTTGACGAACTCGGTGTAGGCGTCGATCTCGCCGCGCGTGAGCGCCCCGCCACCCGGCACACGCAGCGCCGCCACGCGCCCGCCCGGCGCGTTGGCGGGGCCGGAGAACACTTTGAAGGCGACTTCCTTCATCGCGTCGGTCATCTCGGTCAATTCGAGCGAGACACGCAGATCGGGTTTGTCCGAGCCGTAACGCGACATTGCCTCATCGAATTTCATGCGCGGGAAAGGCTGCGGCAGATCGATGTCGAGCACCTCTTTGAACACGGCGCAAATCATCTTTTCCATCATGTCCGTGATTTCCTGCTGATTCAGGAACGAGGTCTCGATATCGATTTGCGTGAATTCCGGCTGGCGGTCGGCGCGCAAGTCTTCGTCGCGAAAACACTTCACGATCTGATAGTAACGGTCAAAGCCCGACACCATCAGCAATTGCTTGAACAACTGCGGCGACTGCGGCAGCGCGAAAAACGATCCATCGTGCACGCGCGAAGGCACCAGGTAATCGCGCGCGCCTTCGGGTGTGGAGCGCGTCAACATCGGCGTTTCGATGTCGATAAAACCGAGCTTGTCCAAATAATTTCTCACCGCCATCGCCGTGCGATAACGCAGGCGCAGATTCTTTTGCATCTGCGGCCGGCGCAAATCGAGAAAACGGTATTCCAGGCGCACGTTTTCGGAGAGATTTTCATCGTCCATCAAAAACGGCGGCGTGAGCGACGGATTCAACACCTCGATGGTTTGCGCCAGCACTTCGATTTCGCCGCTGACGAGGTTGGTGTTCACCGTGCCATCGGGCCGCGGGCGCACCTTGCCGGTGACTTGCACCACGAATTCGTTGCGCAGGGATTCCGCGACATTGAAGGTTTCCGGCGTATCCGGATCGCACACGATTTGCAGCAAGCCTTCGCGGTCGCGCAAGTCGATAAAAATCACGCCGCCGTGATCGCGCCGGCGATGCACCCAGCCCTGAACGGTGACGACCTGCCCCAGTTGTTTGCGGCTCACCAAGCCGCTGTACTCGCTACGCATATTGTTCTGCTTGAAGGGTTATTCGTTGGCCGCGCGCGGCTGCACTGCGGGCGGCATGGTCTCGGGCGCTTGCGGCAGCGGCGGCATGCGCGGCCCGGCGACTTTGCGGCCCTTGGCCGCGTCGGAAGTTACCACGCCCATGGAGATGATGTATTTGAGCGCTTCATCGATGGTCATGTCGAGCTCGATGGCTTCGCTCTTTTTCACAAAAAAATAAAAACCGTTGACCGGACTCGGCGTGGTCGGAATAAAAACCGCCACATGCTCATCGGGCAAGTGCGCGGCGATTTCCGGCGGAATATTGGTTTGCAACGCGAGCGACCACGCTTCCGGGTGCGGATAATGCACCAGCAACACCTTGCGAAACGCGTGGCCGGAGCCGGAAAATAGCGTATCGCTGACTTGCTTCACCGCCTTGTATATCGAGTTCACCACCGGGATGCGCAGCAGCACGCCTTCCCAAAAGCGCACGAGCTTCTGACCGACGATATTCGCGGTGACGACCCCAGTCACGAACACGACCGTCAACGTGAGGATCACACCCAGCCCCGGGATGTGCACGCCGAGCCAGTTTTCGGTGCGCAGCGCATCGGGCAACAGCAGCAGCGACTGATCCATGACCGACACCAGCAGGTTCAACACCCACACGGTGACCACCAACGGTACCCAGATCAACAAACCGGTGATCAGGTAGCGTTTGAAAAAGCTCTTTTTTTGCATAAACGCGGGCGAGAAACGGTTCAGGTGTAGACGAAAGTCCGGCGGCGTTCGTTCAACCCATCGGCGAACGATTTAACTCGCCCTACGCGCCTAACGCGAACCCGCCACAATAGTTACGTCCACTTGCGGCGCTTGAAGTCAACTCGCGCTCGACGGGGTTGACGGCGTCGATGCAGGGCTGGCGGACGCCGATTCGCCCTTGGGCTTGTCGCTTTTCGCGGCTTCGCCACCGGACGATTCCGACTTGCTTTCCTTGGCGCCGCTCTCGCTAGCCTTATCGCCGGATTTTTTGCCGCTGGCGTTGCCGCCCTTGAAATCCGTCACGTACCAGCCGCCACCCTTTAATTGAAAGCCCGCCGCGGTGACCATTTTGCTAAACGTCGGCTTGTTACATGCCGGGCAATCGGTCAGCGGCGCGTCACTCATGCGCTGAATGAACTCTTTTTGAAAGCCGCAACTGTCGCAGCGATACTCGTAAATCGGCATGGCCGGTCACTCGATCGATCAAAAAACGCAAGGGAGAACGGGAAAAAGTATTATACACCAAGCGCTTAGCGCCGATTATGCGACACTTGCATTGCGCCGGCGTGAATACCGATGTTATCAATGTTTCGTAGCATCGGCGACCGCGTCTATACCGTGAAAAATACCGTGGCTAATGCGTCAGGGCATGCCTGGCTTAACCGCCAACATCATTGAAAATTTTGGAAACGCTCTAATGCCGGGGAAAGCGCGGTGCGTATCACATCGCTGCTTGAGAAACGAATAAAAAATATTAATAAAATCAAATACTTATAAACAATTCCCAATTCGGTTCGCCTGCGCAAGATCAATTCGGCTTGATATTGGCAATCCGCGCCACCGCGGTCCATTTTTCGATATCGCTGCGCACGCGTGCTTCGAACTCGGCTGGGGTGTTAAAAATAATCTGTGAGCCGGTCGATTCGATGTTGTCGCGAACATCACGAAGTTTGAGCGTCGCACCAATGACTTCGCGCACGCGCCGCAAAATATCCGGCGGCGTGCCGCGCGGCGCGGCCAGCGCATACCAGCCTTCGGTATCGGCGCCCGCGATGCCTTGTTCCACGAACGTCGGCAGATCGGGCAGCACCGGCAGGCGTGTTGGGCCAGCAAGCGCCAAAGCACGTACACGCCCGGCGCGAATCAACGAGAGTTGATTTAACATCGAGTTCAGCAGGATCGGCACTTCGCCCGCCAACAACGCCATCGCCGCCGGCGTACCGCCCTTGTAAGGAATGTGAGTGAGCTTGATACCCGTCTTTTGCTGAAACAGTTCCGTGCCAAACAGCGGCACGCTGGCAGGGCCGAACGATCCATAAGTCAGTTCGCCTGGTCGTTTTTTTGCGAGCGCCACCAGATCGCTAACGCTTTTTGCCGGCAACGAGGGGTGCACGCATAATACGAAAGGCGAAGACATCATGATGGTGATGAACGCGAAATCGCGCAGCGGCTCAAACGGGAGCTTGTCAAACGCCGCCTTGTTCATCACCAGCATGCTGTTGGTGGTGCCGACCAGCGTATAGCCGTCGGGGGGCGATTTGGCGCCAAGCTCGGTGCCGATGATGCCGTTGGCGCCGGCGCGATTGTCCACCACAAAGCTCTGCCCGAAGGTTTCGTGCAGGCGCTGACTCACGCTGCGCAACAGCGCGTCGTACTGGCCGCCGGGCGCGCTTGGATAAATAATCCGCACGGGCTTGACCGGCCAGTTCTGCGCGAAAGTTGGGGGCGTTGCGCCGGCAAGCAACACCGCACCCAGCGTGAAGAAACCGCGCCATTCATTCGAAAGACCGTTGCGCATGGGCGTGCTCCTCGTTATTCCCGCCTCACTTCTCGGGATGGCGCCGCGCACTTACCGTGCGAGTGCCTTTTTGGGGGCCTTCTTCCATTTTAAACGGATCGCACGATTTTGCAACCGAGGCGCACGTCATGAGTGAAAAACCATCAAATGCCGCGGAACATGAAAAAAGCGAGCTGCCATGTCGGGCTCGACTTTCAGCTCGCCGGCTCGGTGTTAAAAGGCACGGTCAAAGACCGTTGGCAGGACGTCACCACCAGTCTGGATATCGACTCGGACGAACCGATGGCAAAAATCGTCGCGCCGGCGCGCAACGCCAAGGGCGGCTGTTTTGCCGGACAGTTGATTGTGAACCCGCTCAGGCTCGCCGGTTCGATTACCTTGCGCGGGCAGACCGCGCCGTTTGAGGCTGAAAACTCGTGACGCCACGCCCTACGCCACGCGTTCACCAACTCGTCTTTGAAGGCCGCGAGTTAATGCGTTTCGCTGTCTGCGTGGCAAACGCCGTCGGCACCACGCTGCTCCAGTCGAGCGTGTGCTGCCGCTCGCAAATCAGCCATCCATCGCCGGTGCGGCGCCAGCGGTCGAGGTAACGCAGGCTGCGCATGGCAGTGACCTCGGCCTTGGGCTCGCCGGTTTTCAGCACCAGAAAGGCGATGGCGTTGGTCTCGGTCTCGGCGCTGTCGCGATCCATGGCGCTGAAAGTGAGGTTGCCCATGAAATGCGTGGTGATTTTCCACTCGCCGCTTTGCTGATACTTGAACGCCCAGAAGTTGTCCATGCACGCGGCGAGGCCGTCGGTGGACGGTTTGCCGTCGTACCAGCACTTCACATCGTCGGTAAAACAACCGCGCACTTGTTCGACGCTGCCGCGATCGATGCCCTGGAAGTAGCGGCATTGCACGTCGTGAATGACGGCGCGGTCGATCAGGCTTTGGGCGTCAACCTTTGGGCTTGGCATATCAGTCCAAGTAAAACATCAAAACCTTTTTCGCCACAGATTTCACAGATAAACACAGATTAACCGCGGAAAAATCCGTGTAAATCTGAGAAATCCGTGGCTAAGGTTTTACCGTTCGCGGTTAAAACGGAATATCGTCATCCATTTCGTCAAACCCGCCGCCCTTTTTCGCCGGCGCGCGTTTTTCACCACTTGCACCGCCACCGCCGCCGCTGGAGCTCGCCATTGCCGGTTCGCGCGACATATTCTCCGCGCCGCCGCCACGGCTGCCGAGCAACTGCAGACGATCACCACGAATCTCGGTGGTGTAGCGATCCTGCCCTTCCTTGTCTTGCCACTTACGCGTGCGGATACTGCCTTCGACGTAAACCGGCGAGCCTTTTTTCAGATATTCGCCGGCGATTTCCGCCAGGCGCCCGAAAAAAGATACGCGATGCCATTCGGTGTGTTCTTGCTGCGCGCCGCTTTTGTCTTTGAATTTTTCGGTGGTCGCAATACTGAAATTGGCAACCGCGTCACCATTGGGCAGATAACGCGTTTCCGGATCTTTGCCAAGGTTACCGATGAGGATGACTTTGTTGACCGATGCCATATTGAACTCCTGAAAAATTTATCGCGCCGCCTGCGCCACCGGCTCAGCCGCGCCACGCGGCGGCGGCGCTTGCATTCCGATCGCGAGTATAAGCCAGATCGCAAGCAAGATCGCGCCCGGCAACACGATGCCAGCCACGCCCCAGCGGCTATACAAAAACCCGCCCGCCGCGGCGCCCGCAAACGTGCCCAAGAACTGCAAACTGCTGTAGACCCCGATCGCCGCGCCCTTTAACTGCGGCGGTGCGATGCGCGACACCAACGATGGCAGCATTGCTTCCAACACATTAAACGGCGTGAAAAACAGCAATAAAAACAATGCAATCATCCACACGCTGCCGGTCATCCACGGCATCGCCAGTTGCACCGCCAACAGCAGCGCCACCGCAGCCGTGAACCAGCCTTTCAAGCGCCCCGGCCGCTGCCCGCCCAGCACCGCCGGCAACATCAGCACGAACGATGCAAGCATCACCGGTAAATAAACTTTCCAATGCTGATTTAACGGCATACCCGCATCGCGCAAGGCGAACGGCACGGCGATAAACAGCGCCATCAGCACCGCGTGCAGCGCGAAGATGCCCCAGTTAAGCCGCGCCAGTTGCGCATCGGCCAACAGGGTTTGGAGATCGGCGAGCAAACGTGGCGATCTCGCCTGCGGCACTTCGGCAACCGCCGGCACCACGCGCCAGATGACCAGCATCGCGCCCAACGCCAGTGCGCCGGTCAACGCAAAAATGCCCGGCACGCCGATGCTATCGTTCAACCACGGCGCCGCCACCAGCGAGAGCGCGAACACCACGCCGATGGTCGAGCCGATCATCGCCATCGCTTTGGTGCGATGCTCTTCGCGCGTCAAATCGGCGGCCAACGCAATCACCGCCGCCGACACCGCACCCGCACCCTGCAAAATGCGCCCGATAATCACCACGTAAATATTCGGCGCATAGGCCGCGACAAAACTGCCGATGGCGAATAACAGCAAGCCGAAATAAATCACCGGCTTGCGGCCAAAGCGGTCGGACCACCAACCGAAGGGAATTTGCAGGATGGCTTGCGTGAGCCCGTAGATGCCGATCGCCACGCCCACCAGCGTCAAGTTTGTGCCGCCGGGCAGCGTCTCCGCGTAAATCGCGAACACCGGCAGGATCACAAACATACCGAAGAGCCGTAGCCCAAACACGCTGGCAAGCGCCAAGCTTGCGCGTATTTCCAGGGCGGACATACGGTTAGAGGATGGCATCAGCGAAACAACTTTGGACTTGAATCAAAAGCCGGGTATATTAGCAGGTTTAGGTTTACACACTGGTTGACCCTTTGGCCAAGGTTTCGAGTCGAAATAACGGCGGCGGCGCGAACGTCATCCGCTTGCCCCAAACCGGTGCAGGCGCCTCTTCGTCCGCCGGCGCGGATACGTACGCGAAAAGCGGCGAATACATCCGCGTGCGCGGCGCACGCACACATAATCTTAAAAACATCAGCCTCGATTTGCCGCGCAATCAACTGGTGGTGATCACCGGTTTGTCGGGCTCGGGCAAATCCTCGCTCGCGTTCGATACGCTCTATGCCGAAGGGCAACGCCGTTACGTCGAATCGCTCTCCGCGTACGCACGGCAGTTTTTGCAGATCATGGAAAAGCCCGATGTCGATTTGATCGACGGGCTGTCGCCGGCGATTTCCATCGAGCAAAAAGCCACCAGCCATAACCCGCGCTCCACCGTCGGCACCATCACCGAAATTCACGATTACCTGCGCTTGCTGTTTGCGCGCGTAGGCGATCCGCACTGTCCCGATCACGGCCAACGGCTGCAAGCGCAAAGTGTCGCGCAGATGGTCGATCATGTGATGACGCTGCCGCCCGACACGCGCCTGATGATCCTGGCGCCGCTGATCGCCGGGCGCAAGGGCGAGCAAACCGATTTGTTCGATGAGCTGCGCGCGCAAGGGTTTGTTCGCCTGCGCATCGACGGCACGGTGCACGAAATCGACAACCTGCCCAAGCTCAAAAAGAATTACAAACACAGCATCGATGTCATCGTCGACCGCCTGCGCGTGCGCGATGATGCCAAGCAGCGCCTGGCTGAATCTTTCGAAACCGCGCTGCGTCACGCCGACGGCCGCGCCGTAGCGGTGGAAATGGATAGCGGCAAGGAACATTTATTCTCAGCCAAATTCGCCTGCCCGATTTGCAGCTATTCGCTGCCGGAGTTGGAGCCGCGGCTGTTTTCCTTCAACAACCCGATGGGCGCGTGCCCGCGCTGTGACGGCATCGGCAGCGTGAGTTTTTTCGACCCCAAGCGGGTGGTGGCGTTTCCCGATTTGTCGCTCGCTTCCGGCGCGATCAAAGGCTGGGATCGGCGCAATCAGTTTTATTACGACATGCTGCAAAGCTTGGCGCAGCATTATCGTTTTGATTTGGAGGCGCCGTACCATCGCTTGAGCGATGAAGTAAAAAACATCGTGCTCTACGGCTCGGGCAGCGAAAAAATTCGCTTCAGCTACGTCGGCGAGCAAGGCCGGCGCTTTGCACGCGAGCACAGCTTCGAAGGGGTGCTGCCCAATCTGGAGCGGCGTTATCGCGAAACCGATTCGGTGCTGGTGCGCGAGGAACTCGGCAAATATTTGAACTCGCAAGCCTGCCCCGAATGCGCCGGCACGCGCCTGCGGCGCGAGGCGCGGCACGTTACGGTGGCCGAAAAAAATATCCATGAAATCAGTAACTTAGCGCTGGATCAAGCGGTGGCGTTTTTTGCCGCGATGGATGTCACCGGCGCGCGCCGCGCGATCGCCGACAAAATCGTGCGCGAGATCGCCAACCGGCTACAATTTTTGGTCAACGTCGGGTTGGATTATTTATCGCTCGACCGCGCGGCAGACACGCTCTCCGGCGGCGAAGCGCAGCGCATCCGCTTGGCTTCGCAAATTGGTTCGGGCTTGACCGGCGTGATGTATGTACTCGATGAGCCGTCGATCGGTTTGCATCAGCGCGATAACGCGCGCTTGATCGAGACTTTGAAACGCCTGCGCGATATCGGCAACTCGGTGATCGTGGTCGAACACGATCACGACGCGATTGTGAGTGCTGATTACGTCGTCGACATGGGCTTGGGCGCGGGCGTGCATGGCGGGCGCGTGGTGGCCGAAGGCACGGCACAGCAAGTCGCCGCGAATGCGGAGTCATTGACCGGCCAGTACTTGTCGGGGCGCCGCCGCATCGATGTGCCGGCGCTGCGTCATCCGATGAACGAGCAACGCCGGCTGTTGATCAAAGGCGCCACCGGCAATAACTTAAAAGCCGTCGATATCGGCATCCCCGTCGGTTTGTTCGTTTGCATCACCGGTGTATCGGGTTCGGGTAAATCGACACTGATCAACGACACGCTCTATGCGGCGGCCGCGCAACACCTTTATGGCAGCGCGCAAGGACCCGCGCCGCACGAGGCGATCGAGGGCCTGGAGTTTTTCGACAAAGTGGTGAACGTCGATCAAAGCCCGATCGGGCGCACGCCGCGCTCCAACCCGGCGACCTATACGGGCTTATTTACCCCGATCCGCGATTTATTCGCCGGCGTGCCCGCCGCGCGCGAACGCGGTTACGGCGCCGGGCGTTTTTCCTTCAACGTCAAGGGCGGGCGCTGCGAGGCGTGCCAGGGCGACGGCATGATAAAGGTGGAAATGCATTTCTTGCCCGACGTCTACGTGCCGTGCGATGTGTGTCACGGCAAGCGCTACAACCGCGAGACGCTGCAGATCCTCTACAAAGGCAAGAACATCACCGAAGTGCTCGACATGACGGTGGAGCACGCCACGGAGTTTTTCAGCGCGGTGCCGGCGATTTCGCGGAAATTGCAAACGCTGCTCGACGTGGGCCTAGGTTATATCAAGCTCGGACAAAGCGCGATCACGCTCTCCGGCGGCGAAGCGCAGCGCGTAAAGCTGGCGCTGGAACTGTCCAAGCGCGACACCGGGCGCACGCTCTACATCCTCGATGAACCGACCACGGGGCTACATTTTCACGACATCGATTTGCTGCTGCGCGTGTTGCACCGGCTGCGCGACCACGGCAACACGGTGGTGGTGATCGAACACAACCTCGATGTGATCAAAACCGCCGATTGGATCATCGACCTTGGCCCGGAGGGCGGCAACGGCGGCGGGCGCATCGTCGCCGAGGGCACGCCGGAAACGGTGGCCAACCACGCCGCCAGCCACACCGCGGGCTACTTGAAATTGGTGCTGCCACGGTGAACGCGCGCACGCTTATGCTGGGCGGCTTTCAAGCCGCGCTCGCCGCAGCGGATCCGCTGAAGATCGTCGGCGCGCATTTGCCTAAAACACTGGATGCACGCAAAGGCCGCACTTTGGTAGTCGGTGCCGGGAAAGCCGCCGCATCGATGGCGCTTGCCGTCGAGCAGCACTGGCCCGCCGATGCGCCGCTCGATGGGCTGGTGATCACGCGTTACCAGCACGGGTTGCTGACCAACCGCATCACCGTGATCGAAGCCGGCCACCCGGTGCCTGACAAGGCCGGACAAAAAGCCGCGGCGGAAATTTTAAAGCGCGTGAAGGCGTTGACGGCGAACGACTTGCTGCTGGTGCTGATCTCCGGCGGCGGTTCCAGCCTGCTGTCGTTGCCGGCGGACGGTATCGGCATGGACGATTTGCAAGCGCTGACGCGGCAACTGCTGAAATCCGGCGCGCCGATTCAAGACATGAATATCGTGCGCAAGCACTTGTCCGCCATCCAGGGCGGCAGACTCGCGGCGGCATGCCGTGCGCCGGTCGCTACGTTGATTATTTCGGATGTCACCGGCGATGACCCGACGCACATCGCCTCAGGCCCCTGCGCGCCCGACCCCAGCACCTACCGCGATGCGCTGGCGGTGATTGCACGCCACGGCGCCGATGGCGTTCAGGCGCCGCCTGCGATTCACCGGCATCTGACGCGCGGCGCGGCGGGTGAAATCGCCGAAACGCCCAAGCCCGGCGACAAGTTATTCAAGCGCGTGGAAAACCGCGTGATCGCCACCGCGCACGCGTCGCTTCAAGCCGCGGCGAGTTTTTTTCAGACACAAGGCGTCACACCCGTGATCCTCGGCGATTCGGTCACCGGTGAGGCACGCGAAGTCGCCAAGGTCTACGGTGCGCTGGTGCGCGAAATTCGCAACCACCACACGCCGTGGCGGCCGCCGGTGGCGCTGATTTCCGGCGGCGAATGCACGGTCACCGTCAAGGGCAACGGTCGCGGCGGGCGCTGCGCCGAGTTTTTGTTGTCGCTGGCGGTGGATTTAAACGGCGCGCCGAACATACACGCGCTCGCTTGCGACACCGATGGTATCGACGGCTCACAGGACAACGCCGGTGCCGTGCTCACGCCCGACGCACTGCAGCGCGCCGCCGCCAAACAAATCGATGCGGCGAAGCTGCTCGACAACAACGACGGCTACGGTTTTTTTGGCGCGCTGGATGACTTGGTGGTGACCGGCCCCACGCGCACCAACGTCAACGATTTTCGTGTTATTTTGATTTTATAAAATATCAGTAGTGTCCGGACGTTGAGTGCCCGAAACGTGCTAATTGGTTGATTGTAAATAAATAACAGATGATTTTTTCTGGTCTCGATTTGAACAGCGTTT
>Ga0194132_10007457_pt1 | contig 16295 bp, 11 predicted proteins | sample TA2KigOf80mmetaG_FD_148612 | JGI IMG/M metagenome (GOLD analysis project Ga0194132, IMG submission 148612) | Freshwater microbial communities from Lake Tanganyika, Tanzania - TA2015054 Kigoma Offshore 80m | ecosystem: Environmental > Aquatic > Freshwater > Lake | place: Tanzania: Lake...
TCTGGGAGAACTTGAACTGTAAACAAACCAGATGAACCTGCACTCGACTGGCAGACGAGCACGTTCGCATCGGCAACTTGATCTTCTGCGGCAACCCAAGTTGTGCCTCGATAATCACCTGGCTGGTCCAACATTGGAGTTTTTGGCGGCGCCCCAAGAGCTCCCGCAGCCAGAAACCAAGCTGCATACTGTCCGGTGGGTACCGACAGAAAAACCACAGGAGACACTTCGCCGACACCTTGATTGGGTCGTTCTGCCATCTCACGCCCAACAGACGTAAAGTAGCGAGCCCAATTTGGGGCATCTTGTGGGACGTCGGAGCGACTCCAGACCCCAACGTCTCCCATTTTCAGAACGCTAACGGTTACGCTCGCTTGCGATCAACTTTGAGCCAGCGGAGTGTGGTTAGCGAAATCGGTAGCGAGACAGACAGCTCGATCGTCGTCAGCACGTCTCGGAGATTACGGTCGAAAAGTTCGAGGCACTTCTGACACCACAAAATCGGTGGTAACCGTGAGATCTTTGTAGGTACCAGTGAGTCCGCCTCCGACTGTTGTGGGGCAGCCTCTCCCGTTGAGATAGTCCGCCAACGTTTGAGTTGCGGTTGCACGCAGCTCTGCAGCGTTCGCCGAAACGGTGGTTGAGTCAACTTTGGAGAGCCGAACGTATGACTTTGGAAAGCCACGATCAGTGAGATAGTCGGCTCGCTTCTGGCCCTCGGTAGTCGGGATCGCATCGAAGTGAAACGTCGGCACGATGGTCGCAATCAGTCGGCCTCCATCAGTTTCGGGCATAACTGCAAGGAGTTTGGTGGCATCCATGACAAAACTCTGCGAGATGAGGTGGTGATAGTCGCGACCACCGGGTGCGTACTTGGACTTGTCAAGCAGATCGAACCAATACCAAAGCTTGAATTCTGCGCAAAGAACAGGGGACTGCGTGAAGGGGTCGCTCAACGGAACAGCACTCAGGTCGACGATGCCCTTCGAGCGCTTGTCGGATGGCCAGAGCTTCGTCCACCGGTCAAATGCTTCGGGTGGGGTGTCCCACTCCGCGCGTACGAGCAATTCGGGGGGGGCCCTAACGAGTTCATTAAGTGCAATGTCTCGAAACAGGCCCTCGTTCTTGCCGATGATTGAAGCACGGGCAAGTTCTGCCCCAGTGGACTGAGCGCATCCGCTCTCGACAATGGCAAGAAACTCTGGCCCGGAGAGCATCGATAGAGAGTACAACCGGCATTAGGGCCTCCGTTGAGACCCCTTTGCCATCGGTTGTAGTCTGCGAGTTATGGGCCGCATGGCAAACCACTTGATCCAAGTCGAAGAAGACGCAGCACTTGTGGAGGAATTGATAGAGAGCCTGTGGGAAGACGTTCTCGCAAAGTGTGTGGTAACGGAGAGTCGATCAGGCGAACAGTCTCAGCTGCTCGTTGAACACATCCGTTCTCTGCGAGAGGCCGTTGATCGATTGGCGGGGGAAGTCAAGATTGGTATGGTAACGCCCTCTCGCTACCAAGCCGAGAAACTTGGTATTGATGCAAGTCTTTCGGCACAAATTGCGGAAGCAGTTCGCCTATCACTTGACGCAGAAACCTTGTTCAAAGACTATTGTTCTAGACGGGACGAAGAGGCGTCGGCCTATCTTGAAGAGGAATATCATTCCGACGGGGACGAAGGACTGATGGATTCTGTTGATGAGCCCGAGCCCTGGGTTCCGGATCGGGTCGAAGAGCTCGACTAACTAGCGACGCCCAGAAATCAGCGGCTGCGCTCGTCCAAGTCAATAACGGGCACGCTGAGGGAATTCGCAAGCTCCCGAATTTCGGGCTTACATGTGAAGAAGAGAGTCTGGCGACCCTTCAGCTCCTGCACCATCATCGTGAATGTGCTGGCAAGACGTGCCTCATCGAGATGCAGCAAAGGGTCGTCGCAGATCAGCGGTAGACGCAGAGCATTCTCTTTCTGGTCCTCCTGCTGAATCATCGCGATCCGAATAGCGAGGAACAGCACAGACAGTTCTCCGGATGACAACTCGGAGTCGCGGACTTCAACTCCGTCTTTGGTCACCCAGAAGGTTTCATCGTCTGCTCGACGTACCACCTTCCATTCGGGGGCGCCAGTCAACGCGATCTGGGCAACCCGTCGTTCAAGCTCTGGGGTGGAGTCCTCTTGGCGTGCCGTCGCGAGTTGTTCGAGCAAGGTCGCCTGGAGTTGTTTCAGGGCGGCTGATCGCTCGAGGGACTCAAGTTCCACTTTCAGCGAGGAGATCTGTTCGTTGAGTTGCGGAAGGCGAGCCGACTGCAACAGGAGCTTGCGACTTAAATCAGCATCAGTGAGTTTGCGTTTTCGATCTTCAATCTTTGAATCATTCTTTGACCGCTGATCTTCGATAGTGAGTTTTTGATTACTGCGTTCCGGCTCGGACATCGCGAGGTACTCCCCGACTAGTTTTTTGAGATCGAGAGGAACTCGATCGATCATTCTCTCGCGATTTCGTATTTCCTGACGTAGACCTTCCTGCATCTTGAAGTCACGATCTAATGATTCGAGCCTTCCAACTGCTGCTTGCGGCGAGCCTTCCGCCGCAAGATCGATGTCGAGCGACGCGGTCATCAAAGCTTTCCGCACTTGAGCGGAGATCCGGCTGTAATCCTCTGCTTCCTTGGTGGCGTTAGCTTCTGCTGCTACAAGCCGACCCTCGAGAGATGACTTCTCCGAGAGGTCAGAAGCGAGTCGGTTAAGGGCTGTCTGATAGGCGACTGCTTCAACAGACGTTAACTCGGGATTTTCGCGGAGCCCCCACGACGAAAGTATCTGCTTGATCTCCGCGGTGGCTTGGTCGTGGCGCGTGTTCGCCTCAATTATTCGAACCTCTCGACCGGCCAAGTCTTTGATCAGATCATCTCGAGTCCTTCTTGCTTGCAGGAGCTCGTCGGCAAGTGCACGCGCAGCACCGAGCGTGCCGCCGTCCGCAGTGCTCCCAACCTCTGACTTGTCGGCCTTTCGCAGAAGCCTCTTGGCGGTCAGCCCGCCGAGAATGAGGGCAACGACGAATCCGCCAATTCGAGCAAGAACCGTGTCGCTCGTGATTCCAAGCGCCACGGCGGCGCCGGCAGCAACGATGAGCGCGGCTTGCTCGAACGATGATGCCGACGACTGTCGCGAGATGTTGGCACTGATGGCCTCCGACTTCCAAAGTTCTGCAGGATCGATTGGATTGTTTGCTGAATCTTGAACACGAAGTCTGCTCCACCGATCTTCTAGTCCGTTTACGTCGGCGATCTGGATGGCGAGCTTCTCACGTGCTTCGACGATGTTGATCCTGTCGATTTCACGCTGCTGCGCAGAACGTTGTTCAATGGCTGTGTTCAGTCTGGCAAAAGTACCGTCGCGATCAGCATTGGCGAGAATTCGACTAAACAGTGCAGTCTCGTCACCTTGGATGCCGAGCTGAGTGACCTGGCTCTGAATCGATGCCACCTTGTCTGCAAGCTGCTGACGCAGGGAGGAGATGTTTTCGCGTTCACGGCTCTCCGCGAGTGCCTTCAAGCGCGCAGTCTCTTCTTCTAGGGACGAGGCGATCAGAGAGAAACGTTCAGAAAGAAGCAAACCTGCTGCCTCGAGGCGGTCGACTTCAGCCTGCGCTTCCTTGCCTTTGGTGTCAGCATCCTGGAGGGGTTCGGTGAGGTCAAGGGCCTGGAGTTGGCGTCGAAGGTTCTCGGCGATTCCTCCGAGCTCCGCAATCTGTTCACTAAGGCGAGCCGCCACCGACTCGTAGCGCTCGACTTCTGCCTGAGAAGTCTCAGTTTGAGCTCGCTCTTCAACTATCTTGTCGTACTCTGCTTTGGTCGCGTCACGACCCCTGCGAGTTTGTGAATCCGCCTCGACCAATGACCTGGCAAGTTGTCGGTAGGAATCGATGATGGCGGTGTAGTTGACGCCCCGTTTGTCGCCACTCGCGTAGTTCCGGAAACGCTTTTTCAGCGCCGCGATGCCTTCTTCCTTGAGTTCATTTTGGAGGCTTGCGACGATCTCAATCGAATCGACGCGGTAGATGTTGCGAATGATCTCGGACTCCACCTGCTTCTCTATGGCTGTCCATAAGTTTGACTTCGGATTGCTTGTCTGTCGTTTAGTCCTTGAGCTTCGATCGGGTACCCTGGCATCGGCATCGAACTCGATGCGTACGGACTCATCTCCTTCGGTAAGATTGATCTCGCCGCGAACCTGCGTACCTGGTGTTCCGTGTCGCGACATGAGTGCAGTGTCGTACCTTTCAAGCAGTAGCGCGATGAGTAGGTCGGCGTATGTTGACTTTCCAGTGCCGTTACTTCCGAAGATTATGACGAAGTCAGCCTCAGGGAGTTGCAGACGTGATAAGCGTTTGCCGAACTGCTGAGGCCAGATGTCGACGACTCTCATACGGCGATGTTTATGTGAGCTTCAGAAGTCTTGGAACGAGATCGGACAAGATGTTTGCCCGAATCTCCTCGGCATCACTTGGGAGCACTTTGATCTGCGAGTCAATACCGCGAAGATGTTCTTGGTACAGAGCAACGAGATCTGCAGTGTCGAGGGCTCGTAGCAGATCGCCGAGCAGGGTGTCTTCTGAGCGGAGGGAGTCGAAGTCAATCTTTGGTTGAACGTTATACACGACGCTGTCTATTCCGCCGCCGAGTAGTTGAGCCTTCAAAATTCCGTTCAGTTGGCCGATGAGAATGTCTTCCCTTTCGTTCATCTTCTCCAACTTTTGAAGTGCAACATTCGATTGCCCGGTCAAAGTGATTCTGGCGACGATCGGGCGTCCGCCTGAATCAGGAAATGTACAACTAGCCGCGATTTCTCTATCCGGATTGTCGAAAGCCAGATCTGAACAGTCGATGGAGAGGTGCTCAAATCGAATCACATCACACGGCACATGCTCGGGCGTTCCAACACCTCGCGCCAAAATCGGCACAACAAGTGCACCCTTAGAACCAGACTCCTTGAAGAATCGACCTTGGAGGTTTCCGGGGTATGCCCAGAATCGGTTGTCGCCCAACGGGTTGATCGATCTCTTGTGCACGTGCCCTAGCGCCCAATAGTGCATGGGCGAATTGCGAAGATCGGCTTCGACGCATGGTGCGTACGGGTCATGATCAGGGGAGTTCACATTCGTATGCAGCACACCAATGACAGCCCGCACATCCTCTGTCCCGTAGTCGTTGACGACCCTCGAAAGACGGGGCACGAGATTCTCCGTGACGTCTTCTCGCCAGTATGAGATGCCTGCTATCAACACCTTCGAGCCGTCACGAAGGGTGTGTTCAACGACCTCTTCTTGATTGGGGCCGAATACCTTAATGTATTTCTCGGGAAACTTAACCAAGGTGACAAGATCGTCTGACACCGGATCATGGTTTCCATGAGTGATGTATACCTTTATTCCTGCTTCGGCGAGACGTTCGATCTGCGTCCTAAATGAGAACTGAGAAGCGGCCTCGCGCTCCGCTCGGTCGTAGATATCGCCGGCAAGCAAGAGAAACTCGGCACCACGTTCAATAGTGAGATCAACAAGGTTGGTAAGGGCTTTGCCAGCTAGTTCACGAAGCTGCTGGCGGACATCCTCCTGTAGGCCTTTGCCGAGCTGTCGGAGCGGTGCTCCGATATGGAGGTCGGCTGCGTGAACAAAAATCGGAGCCGCCATACGGCTAGCTGAGGCTAGTTGTTGGGCAAGAGTCTGGCAACTGGTTGAAGGTGACACCAAAAGCTAATGGGGTCAACGATTTTGTCTAGCGAGGGGCAATGAGTAAGGTGCGAATGTGGTGCGGCGACGTTCGTGGGACTGGCCCTATCCGCTACCTGAGTGGCAGGATCAATCTGACCAGCCAGTCGAAGGGGATCCGCGTGTACCGGGACGTGACGACGCTCCGGAAGCTGATGTCATTGCTCGAAGTCAGCGGGGCGACACCTCAGACATAGAACGAGCAATCGAGCGACTTCGTCGACAGGCCAAGCGTGGAGCTCCGCCACGTCAACCACCCGACGAACCGCCTCCACCCCCATGGCCGCCAGATGGCGGCTCGGATGAGTGCGCTTGGTACTGGTCGTTCCGATATGGTGACTGCTTCGGCATTTACATCTGCGAAGAGTGTGTTGACCAAGTCGCAAATCGATTATGGCTCTACGGAATTCCTGAGGACACGGCTCTTGAGATAGCTTTTGCATTTCTTTACGGCCACGAGATCTTCCACTACCGAGTAGACCGCGCCGTTGAACTCCTGGAGCGCTCAGTGGGTCGAGCCAACGGCATGCCGTCAACCATGTGGCTGAATCGTTGGAAGAGCAACAAACATCACACACCGGGTGCCGGCCTCGACCTCCTCGAAGAAGCGTGCGCTAATCGGCATGGATTGACTGAAGCGGTTAACCGGGCCAGAAAAACGGTCCCTGGTGGTGCTACTTCGTCAGTAGCGATGACTACCCAAACCTTGTTGTGTGCGATGATGGACGAATCGGGGCCGGGGTACCGCGACTATGCGCGAGTAGGACCACCCAACACGCTCAGATCTCAAGACGAGCTTCTCTCTTGGTACCTGCTTCTGGCTTGTAGCGTCGCGAAAGTTCACGGTGCGCCAATTGGGGAGATTCGCCGCACTATGCCCGGTTCCGTAAGGAAGGGAAATTTGGGCATCGACCCAAGCGTGCCGCTCTATTGGGTTCAGTGCTAACCGAGCGGTCGCTCATCCGAAAGAGTGGGTTCGGCGAGAGAAGTTCGGCCTAACTCGTCTTTGACAAGTTGAGGGTGGCAATAAGTCGAGTAACCCTGGAGAGCGGAGCGCGCGCGGTCCTGACTGCGTCATCCAGGTACATGCGCGCATCGATCCAGCGTCGCACTGCCCAGCCCGTGAAGGGAATCGGAGAGATCATCGCGGCAAAAACTCTTGAGGGGAGAGCCGAGGTGAAGATCCGCTGCATGTAGAAATCGGGCAGTGGCCGTGTCCCCAGGATCGTGCCGACTGCACTTCTTGAAAATAAGCGAATCACTCTTGACTGCGGCACTTACGGGTCAGACAATGCGGGAGACTAAATATTTTAGCCAAACGAGCGATTATGATGCCCCGTTAGCATTGCGATTAGAGGGCGTGTCGACGTGAGAGTCATACAGGAACGCTTCGGCGCAAAGAAGGAGTGGTCCGTAGGTCCTGGAGCGAATCTGCGTGGGGCCAACTTTAGAAGTGTTGACCTTCGTGGTGTAGATATGACTGGGGCTGACCTCACTGATGCGATTTTCAACGAGGCAGATCTCTCTGGTGCTCGGCTCGATCGTGCGATTCTTCGCGATACCGTGCTCTTTCGGGCGATACTGATCGGTACGTCAGCGGTCGGAGCTGACTTTCGTGGTGCTGTACTTCGGGAGAGCGAGCTTCACGGAGCAGATCTTTCCGACGCGATTATCGATGATGGGGAGTGCGAGGCGGCATTTGGAAGTGCGTCAACGAAACTGCCCTCAGGTCGATCAGTGAATCTTGCAAATCGCCCTGATGAGCCGATTCTGGGAATGTCGAGTTGGGGCGGTGGGTATCGAGCTCTACGACACATGCTCGAGGACGATGCGCCTGGTCAGCCGCTCGTGGCTGACGGCACTCCCGCAACGACGCACATTTCAGAGGAGTTGCGGGCAGATCTGATGGCGTCACTGGCGAGAGTATTGGACGAGGCGATACAGCTATCTACTGGCGTCGTTAGTCGTGCAGATAGTGATGCTGATTCTCGACGTCGAATCTCCTGGTACGGGTCGGGCCGTTCAATGGGAAGCGGCACGCCGCATGCGTTTTCGATGCTTGCTGACTTTCTTGTGCGGCATCTTGATGTCAGTTTCGAGGCCGTTCATTTGGACGGCTCAATCGAGGCGGTTTTTCGACCAGCGAAAGACGTAGTTGACTCACTCACCCGACATGTGCTCGTGACTGAGCATGACGCTGCGTATGACCTTTCCACATTAGAAGACAACGATGCTGACGCAACCGAGGTCGACATCACGGTCACGTCGCTCGGCCAGTTTCTTGTCAAATTCGCGAGTTTAGTTGAAAGTGGTTTCGAATCAGCCACTAGTTATCGGTTCTTCATCAAGCCATCCAAGCGGAAGATTCATGTCGCAACTGTCGAATGTGACTCAGATGAGACTCTCCGAATCGAGGTGACTAGGTCGCAATTCGGTCAGGAGATTGCCGAGTCGCTCTGGTCGGACCATCGAGGCATCGGTGATGATCCGCAGGACATAAATGTGGCTGATTCCGGCTGGACGCTAGAGATCGAGCTCGAGGCTGATGACCCCGGTGATGTAGAGACCCACGCAATTGACGAGGAGACTCTGCGCGAAGTCCGCGACTTATACAAGCCAATTGCGATTTCTCAGTGCGGCTCGATTGTTGGCTTCGAAACATGGGAAGACGGTCTTGTTATGGCAAAGATCGTGCCGACTGGCGATACGGCAGCTGACGCTTCGGTTGTTGGTACATCCCTCACGGATCGAGATGCACTACAAGCGTTACTAGATGACGCGATTTCGGCCTACGTATTGACGCGAGACCTTACAGATGTCGACTCCTGGGGCGACGATGAGGAATACGAGGACGAAGTTGAAGATGATGAAGGATCCGATGACGACATTGAAACTGACTCAAAGAACGCGGAGATCCACTTCGAAGACCCACAAGAGGAGCTCGCCGAGGTAATCAGGGTTCTCAGTGAAACTCGACCCGCAGTCGCCAACATCTGGGAAACACCCGAATTCGATTACCTAGGCGGTGGTGTTCTTGATGTCGAAATCTTTGAGGTTCCCGATACACGCTGGAGGTACATGCTTGAGGCAGCGCGGCGAGGCGAGCTGTATCTGCGGTCCTGCGACAACTTGGTGAAGGCATTTGGAATCTTGGAGCTCAAGCGGCCGGATAGTCACACTTACAAGTTGCGAATGAAGCCCTGCGCAGCGCGTCGATTTCACTTGAACTACGAATGGATTCCGCCCAGCAGTTGGCAACCAAAAGTCGACGCAGATACCGAAGATGAGTAGAAACGCAACTCCCGTTTCATGCAACGAGCATGAGAATCAGACACTCTCAACCACACGATGTGTATGCCATTTTCTTCTCTGCCGGGTCAGATGATGAAGTCGCGATTGTTGGACTTGGGGATCGCGTAGCGCATGCCGCGCCGTTTTGGAAACTTCGAAGTCATTGATACATCTAACTCCACGGCCGTGGAATTTCTGGCCTGGTGTGCTGCGCGGGAAGAACTTTACGTGATCTATCGTGAATCCACAAAGTTGGTCGTCTATGTCAATGTGCGCGGCGATGCAGTGGAGGAAATCGAGAGTTCAGGCTCCCTTGGTGGCTCGCTCGCAAGGCTCCGTCAGTCAGGACTGCACTATGCGAGCCCCCAGGAGATTGTTGATGGTCGCAACTTTCTGCGTAGGGCATCGGGCCAACACTCCTGGCTTCGATTTCCAGAAGAGAATGTCGGCTCGGGGCAGCGAGATTCCGACAGTGAGTTTGATGAAGAGTTGTGGACCGATGACGAAGAGCCTTGGTTCGAGGACGATGAGGACGGAGAAGAACCCGAAGACCCGTATTTTGAGGCTTGGGACCTTGCCGAAATAGTTGAAGAACGAACGACTTATGGGGCATCAGTAGAGGATGTATTCAATCGAGATCCAGAGCGCCCGCAATCGTTGCCGTTCGCTGACTTTCGCGGTGCCATTCTCGATGGTTGCACGCTTGAGAGTGCAAATCTGGAGGGAACTCTGTTTGATCGAGCATCGCTAGTCCGATCGAATTTGTCGAGAGCATTTCTCTTCTCTGCGAGTTTGAGGGATGCCGTGTTGGATTTCGCGAATCTGGAGGCCGCATATTTGGTGGGAGCACAGTTGCAGGGGGCGCGATTGATTGGCGCCAATCTCCGCTATGCGAATCTGGTCAGCACCAATCTCGAGGCTGCCGACCTGTCCGACGTGGATCTTCGCGGTGCCACAATCTCAGAGGAGTCGTTGGCGCAAGCCACGACTACCAGAGCGCGGTTGCCGAATTCGATGTAATCGGTGATCAGCCTTATTGTGTTTGCGCGTCAGATTAGAGGTACTTGAGGGTGGCAATAAGGCGGTTGACCCTTGAGAGCCGACTGCGCGCGGTCCTGAATGCGTCATCCAGGTACACGAGGAGCCTTGGACCGAGGACGATGAGGACGGAGAGGAACCCGAAGACCCGTATCTTGAGGCTTGGGACTTTGCCGAAATAGTTGATGAAAGGTCAGTGCCAGGTTTGCCGAACTTCCTCTTGCCTCGGCAAGTGAGGTCGGCCATAACGACCCACTGATACCGTCCAAGGGGAGGAGGTGGCGGTCGTGGCACACGTCTATCGGGCAATCTGGCGAAATGACGACATCGATGTGCTGAGAGGCGCAATTGATTGCTTTGAGGCTTGGTTGAGGCTGCGGAACACCCCGATTCCGATTCGCTTTGAGGGGGTGAGCCGCAGTGACTCTCGAACTGTCGCTGCAACGAGAATCTCAACTCCGTCAAAGAGTGGAATCCAAATCATGTTGCGCGAAGCGCTCTCCGAAGGCCGAGGGTACTGGAGCACTTCGGTCACGGCCATGCAAGTGGGGGATGCCGGCTGTCTATGGGTCGACGTTGACGCACAAGTTGACAACATCTGGCAGCGATCGATTGCGGCGCCGCGAGTAGTCCGGGAGCTGCTACTCGCCGGAGGTCGACCATATGTCGGGGACGACGTTCTGGAAGTGCAGCCGCAGGAGATTGATGATCGAAAGTCGCTCGACCGATTGGCCGAGTCCATCTTGAGCCCTCGCAGAGAGTTGCCTCTGGTGGTGATTGGAGAGAGGGCACATCAGGACCTGAGTCGCAGTCAGTTGATGCAGATTGCAACGAGGACCAGTGACATGCTGTCCGGTGTTGCGCAAGTCTCAGTTGTTGACGGCGGGCTCATCTCGGAACTGAATGCATTGCTGCCCGAGAGTCTCGCCATCGAACCGTTCGCCGCGCGAGTCTTCATCGCAGGAGTTCACGCAGAGACAGAGAGTGAGAGATATTCAACCACATTCGACCTCAGTGCAATGACAAGTAACTACACGGACCTTGGCGCACTAATTGCAAAGAGAATTGCCGTCACGACATCATGGCCAACCATCGAGTCTCAGTTCATCGACTTTCGCGAATCGCTGAGCGCTCGTCGACGAGAGCACGCAAATGAATCGAGTGCCGGCAGCCACGACGAGGTTGTGGTCAAGTCGAAACCTGGCCCGCTGGAGCCGTCTCATTCCAAATCACTCGCTGCGCCGCCTGAACCCAGTGGGTCAATCGATTTGCGCGGCTCGGGTAAATCAATTGGCAAGGGTGTTCAGTCTGCAATTCGTGAACTTCGCGGTCAGGTCAAGTCGCTTCAAGACGAATTGATTGACGTGACCGAACTTGCGAATGAGTGGTACGAAGAGGCTCAGTGGTACAAGGAACGACTTGTTCAGATGCTCATGAATGAAGAGGGTTCTACAGATTTCAAAGGTCCAACCATGGCGTCAGTAATCGAGGACGTTAGGAGGTACTCACTCTACATAACGATCCCCACAGCAGCTCCACGTGAGATAGAAGCCCTCGACACGAACATGGCAGCGGTTGTATGGGCGAAAGACTTAGCAAAACTGTTCGCGTCGATGGAACGGTATGCAACCGCTCGCATCAGCGAAAAATTCGACGGCAGCTATCTGGAGTGGTGTTCAAACATGGCCGACTACTCTGCCGCAAAGATTGCCATGCAAGAGTCCGAGCCGACGAAGAAAAATCCGCGGCTCAGGGCCTCGAGAACTTTTGAGGTCTCCCGCGACCTTGACCCGTCTGGCTTGAAGGTGATGTTTGCGCATGCCAAGATTCAGGCACGAGGCGGAAGCCTCATTCCTCGGGTGTTCTTTCACGACGATGTTGTTGGAAAGACCAAGAAGATTCACATTGGCTTCATCGGGCCACACCATCTGGTTCCCACCTCGACGTTCTGAGCGGTGGTTCAGCACCTTCTGTCGTTACTGAATTGCCTTAACTCGGCTATTTGACCGCAATTTGTAGACAATTCTTGTCTCGCAGCACCTCGTTGAGAGCGTCTGCTTCATCCTTATTGAGGCTGGGAGACCAGAATCCCGAAAAGTTGATTGAATCGTCACCGTGGTGCTTACTCTGGGTGAGGTCGACGGCACCCTTGCTCAGCACGAAGTTAGACCGTGAACTGACGATCAATCTGCGGGTCTGAAAGCATCTGGGACGGGGTCTAATCCGATCGGCTGGAACAATCTTGACGCTGATCCTGAGAGCTGACGTTGAGATGTTGGTGAGTATCTCGTTTAGCAGATCGCTCATCTCTTGGGCATCGATTCCGTCATCATCGTCCAGTTCTGCAGTGACTATGACGAAGATGAGTAGGCTCGATTGATTGGCGCTGATGCCATTGAGCTTCGACATCAGCCATACAAGACCACTTCTTCTGTCTGGGATTCGTGGATCAGATGAACCTCGAACCCTGACGTCTCGACGAAAGTCCTGAAACACGTACTGATCTACGAGATGGACAACGCGAGAGTTCGGATCGCAGCTGTCCAGTACTGGGTATAGCGCGTCGGTCCAGAACTCCTCACGGTCGGCATAAGGTCTGCGGTGTTCCTGTAGGTCTTTACGTTTCGCCACAATCGGGCAATCGACATAGCCGGGAATGTCTGTTCTAATAGGAGGTTGCCCGGAGCTGCTTAGAGGGGATTCGATTATCACCTCCGTCTGTGGTTCGGCAGGCATTCGCTCCGTGTGGCTTCTGATGATTCGCCGAGGGATGCGGCTCGTGAGAATGTACTGTTCGAGTCGCTTCCAGACCTGTGTGGGTAACTTCGTGCGCATTTCCTCGATATCTGATTCAGTGAGGAGAAGTATGGCACGATTCCGAAGCGTTTCAACGAACATGTGACCAAGCGACTCATTCGAAGCAAGGTTTAGAACAGTCGACTTGTCTAGGGCTGTTCGGGTATACACGTCAGACGCCCAGCTCCTCGAGTCGTTCGTCGAAGAAGCCGTGCGGCCAGGGCGATAGGAAATTTCCACGCTCGTCTATCGCCAGATCATGAATCACGGAAGAGCCGTCAGGTGCCTGATCCACGTAGATCACCTGGACCTCCTCCGTAGGGATCAGTCCCTCTCGAATCTTGCGAAGGATTCTCAACATCAAGCTTTCGCTGTGAGTCTCGATGAGGAACTGCGTTTGCGCTCCACCCGTAACTTCTGCAACGAAGAGCTCCCCGAGCCTCGCCTGCATGGCGGGATGAAGGTGCAACTCCGGCTGCTCAACACAGACGAGTTGGTTTTGGGCAAGAACTGATTGTGTGAGGAGCGGAAGAACTTGGCTGTAACCAACACCCACATCGCTCGGTGAGAGTTCGATACCAGTCTTTCTGTTTACAAGCACGAGGTACAAGAGCTGACCTACCGTCTCAACAGAACCGAGAGAGACAACCTTGATGTAGTAGGGCATGTCCATGAGGCTGAGGTAGCTATTGACCCGAGCGACCAAGTGAGGTTGCTCATGCAAGAGTGAAAGCATGTGCTCTCCGGCTGGCCCCACCCCGGTGCCATCGGTGGGTGAATATCTGTCGAATCGCTTTGGTTCTTGCCGTAGTGGACCGATGTGCACCAGTCGGCTGAGCTGAAATCGAGTGGGGCTCCAATACCTTGAGCACAAATCTTCCCACGCATGGACTAACGGATTGTCTTCCCGAGTTGGTCGGGTTTCATCACTGACCGGTTGAGAAGTTCTTCCGATGCCCTCTGGTGTCGCCCACTGTTTTCGAAGACTTGACAGTACGAGTTGAGACTGGAGTTTCGTGGGAAACCGCTCACCAGCAAAGGCTGGGAGGTACCCGAGGTTGCCTCTCAAATTGCTCAGCATGTCGGATTCAGAGCTGAACAAGTTGTGCTCCTTGGTAACCAATGTCAGAAATGCGGGAATCGATTCCCTCTTAAGGAGCCAACGGGCGCGCGTTGGATGCCGTTCGAAGTCCAGTACTTTCCCGTCAATCTCGACGCGAATTCCAATTGATCGAAGTTCCCCGGTTCCCTGCGTCGACCATGCGACGCCGCACGTTCCTCGCCACTCACTCTGAGAGTCGGTTGCTGTTACTTCCACACCAATACTCATTTTTCGAGAGGTCTCATGTGCCGACACGGCTGCCTCGAACGAACCGAGATCAACGGAATCGCCAGAGAAGGTAAGCAGCGAAGGGTCGTCACCGGAGCCTCGGCCTGTCGGAAGACTCTGCTGGAGCAGTAGGAGAGCTTTGATTATCGACGACTTGCCCGCCGAGTTCTGACCGTAGAGCAGTGTGATTGGTCGCATCGGAATGTTCGTGGCGTTCGAGAACGACCGGAAGTTGGATAACTGAACACCACTTATCACTGCAGCCATCGGGGCTCCTTCTTCTCCGATTATCATAAGGCGGGTCGTGTCTTGCGGCTCAGGAGGCGCTTTGTGGACAAAATAACCAGTGCGATTCTTGATGCGCTTCGGTGTCTGGGCGTGCACAGAGGAACTGCCGTTCGGGGAACCATCTATGTGACGGTGCCCATTACTTCGGGAATTCGACAGTTCAATTTGATGGCAAAACTGGGTTGCAAGAGTTCTGCGGAACTTCGCGAGAAACATCGGGACAGATGGCTCAAAGAAGTCAAAAAGCCGAATCAGGAAGAAGCCGCAGCGTACACGCTGATGGTTCAGATTCTGAATCCACACTTCCTCGTCCTTAACCCAGCAGAGATCGAAGTCGCTGAATGGTCCCAAGATCAATACAACGACATGTGGGATGAAGTCCTCTTGCGTTTCTGCCACACGCTCGTTGTGACTCCGGACTGGGTCTTCAGTCGAGGTGGTCGCCTAGAGGTTCAGAGAATGCTGTCGCTTGGGCGGCCAGTCACTGATGTTTTCGGGAATGCATTGACAGAGGGATCCTTTGAGCGAATCGATCAACAGGCTCGATTGCAACTTGCCGAAATGGGGTTCACTGAAGACCAGATTTCTCAGTACCTGCCGAAAATCGAATTCCCTAGGGGTGTTCACCAACCTCCGTTGCTCGGCGATACTGCATTTGACAACGTCATGAATTGGGTCATCACGGAGCGTTTTTGGCAGAACAAAGTTTCGGACTTTCCGGACTTGAGTCGCACGCGAGAGCATGGAACACATAATGAAGACGGAGTGTGGAAGCCCAAGCTTGACAAATACTTTCAAAGAGCAAAGTCAAGCGGACTATCCACGGACGCGGGAGGAACCAACCTTCTTGTGTATTTGACTCTCTCCGTCGCAATGTTGGAGAACGTGACCTCGCTGTACGGTCCTCTTCCCGAGCCCGGCGTACAGAGCAATGTCTCTCCGACCATTAATCAGCTCCATTCGCCGGACATGACGCCAAATCAGCAACTCGCCATGACCATGTCGTGGCTGAAGCGGGAACACGACTATGTCCGAGAGTGGTTTACGCGTGAAGAAGATGACAAGAACACCAGACAGGGACTTGGGAACAACTCATGGTGGTATCGACAGCTCCGCAAATATTGGCACCGAGCTCATCACTTTGGTCTCGATTCGCCCAATGGTCGTCGGCAGCTTGGCAAGTTCGTGAGCACTGTGTTTGGTTTGGCTATGAGTCGAATCAGCATCTGGGGGGTGCCGCCGTACCCCGAGCGCAAGTCAGCTGATGATCTTCACAAGCGTGGCTTCTTTGGGGTTGACCAAAGCGACGACTAGTCGACGTCGTCGTGATAGCGGTCTTCGTTGTCGAAATAGAAGGTCTCGTAGTCGCCAAATCCTTCGCAGCAGTCAGCGATGAGGTTGTCAAAGTCGCTCAGATTGCACTTCCTTGAAGGTGGCTTTTGTTCCCAAACTTCAAAGTCCTCATCCCGCAATTGGCCAGATTCAGTTCGCTCTTCGCTCATATAAGGAAGCTTCCTCCGCTGCACGTAGCCGTCACGCATCTCAAGAGTGATCGGTCGGGGAGCAAAGAACAGCTTGAGCAGGCTGGGTATCGGGGTTGGCCGACCCTCCTTGTCCAATTTCATCGGTACAGCGGAGAACTCGCGGGCCAGTGCTCGAAGATCATCTTGGTGCAATGCGTCGATGAGCAGTTCCTCGAGTGAAGTGTCGCCGTAGCGGTCAGCCACCTCGTTGCCGAGCCTCAGTATCACAACGACCAAGCTGATAACTGCCCCAAACGGGTCTTCGC
>Ga0194132_10007461_pt1 | contig 16291 bp, 15 predicted proteins | sample TA2KigOf80mmetaG_FD_148612 | JGI IMG/M metagenome (GOLD analysis project Ga0194132, IMG submission 148612) | Freshwater microbial communities from Lake Tanganyika, Tanzania - TA2015054 Kigoma Offshore 80m | ecosystem: Environmental > Aquatic > Freshwater > Lake | place: Tanzania: Lake...
AAGGCCTACAGGTCTCCGACGATGAGTTTCAAGCGCTCAATATCAAACCCGGTAAGTTTCATGGCGATTGGAACTATACGCTTCTTCCTCGCTCTTAATCGGTAACTTAATTCTTGCCCATGCCTTATTATTGCGAGGGTTATCCTCCCCTTCATTCCACGCATTCGTCGGCTCGATTCCTAACGTCTCTGTGATGATCTTATGATGGCCTTTGCCTATTATTCTTAGGTAAGCATACTCTCTTCTTGTGAACGGTGGTGATGCCATGAGGATTCCTTAACAGATACCGTTCCTCAGTCGCGACCCAGTCATGTCTTTTCACGGTTATTTCAAACTGCTTCGAGCCTAACTACTGATGAACCACTTTTATCCCCTCTACTAATAGATGGTCCCATCTATTAGTAGATGCTTCCATATATATGTAGATGCCTCGGCTCCTATCTATTAGTAGATGTTTGCTCTTTTTTAGTCCCATCTATTAGTAGATGGCTGCCCCGCCTGTCAGCCGTGACATTAGCAACGATCCTCTCCGTAAGCCTTAATGCTACGACCTGTCTATAGGTCAGTTTCCAGACGACTTCCCTGAGATCCCACTGCCCGCCTGCTGCTTTCACCCGGTGCCGCACCTCGCGCTCCTGCGCCCCCACCCGAATCGCTACCAGAGTCTCTGCCGGCCACTTGGGCGATGGCGGCTCCCACGCACTCTTGTCAATAATCAATTCCACGGTCTTCCAGCGCTCTTTCGCTGCCTCGTCGTATCGGTACCGAACGCACACGAGTCGTTCTCCATACTGTTCTTGCAGCTCCTTAGCACCATCCTGATCCGGATGCAATGTTAATCGAGTGCGCATCATGCATTGGAAAATTAGGGAACGTTGCAGGGAAATTCGGGTGATACAAAGCCTAGGCGTCAAAGAGCGGTGTAGGGCACGTACCACGGCACGGCTCTATACCTTTGTCCAACCTGGGCATTCGTGTACGGGTGAAACCCATCGAATCGTTTCAACCCCAAGTTTTTGGCTTCCCCCACGGGGCAGGGTGGTAGTGACCACCAGATCGCTGGTGGCATTATCACTGCTGGTGGCGGCGTGCCGCTCTATAAAGATGGCAAGATTATCGGTGGCCTCGGGATCAGTGGCGACACTCCCTGTACGGACCATGAAATCGCCAAACGCGTCCGAGAGCTCGCCGACATGAATCCCACTGGCGGCAGTCGTGCAGGGGCTCCTACTTCCCGTCCACAGAGAAGGCCAAAAGTACATTACCAGCCATCCCACCCTGCTGGCCGTAGCCGGAATTGGTATAGAGTATTCCGCCAACGATAGTCGGCCCAGAATTATCAAATGACCCGCCGTTGGCTTTGACGCCGTTGATGGTCTTATATTCCTGCGCAGCATCATGATCCCAAATGACTTTTCCATCCTTGGTCGAGTACGCACGCAAATGACTATCAACCGAGCCAGAAAACACGACATCCGGAATGGCCGAGATTGCCGCTGACTGCGCCGGGCTACAATTCTTCCGATCACCGCACCCTGGTGGCAGCACTGACCAGACTTTCTCCCCAGTCTCTAGGCGATAAGCATGGATTCCGCCGCCAACACTGGCATCAAGCGTAGGCACCTTCCCAGCTTGGGGATCATCTTTGATCTGAATCCCCATATCTGAGATTGCCACATACATCATCTCATTATCAGCCGCCGGTCCCCACTGAATACCGCCAACCAGACCACCTTTCCCTGCCCGTTGCTCCCACAGCCGTTTCCCCTTTTGGTCAGGATCGATCGCGTAGACCATCCCCGATTTTTGTCCAGCGACAAGGACACGTTTCCCATTCGGGAGTTTCTGCAAAATCGATGAGGAGCCGAAATCAAGATCCGGCCCTCTGGCTTGCGGACAATTTGTTTCATCCTCGGTACCACAGGCCACATTCCATGCGTCGTTGGCAAGAAACTGCTCAGCCCAAAGAAATCTTCCAGTCTTCATATCAAAGGCAACAATCGCATCACTGGTGTTCGTCGCCGGGTCTGAATAATTATCTCCAGTTGTGACATAAATCCGCCCAGCTTCAGGGTCTAATGTCGGCGACGACCAGATTGATGCTCCTGCCGGTCCGTAGAGTTGCACTCCAATTTTGTTCTTGCGGGTTGGTTTCGCCTTTTCTTGGATGGTGTACGTCTTCCAGGTTTGCCTTCCAGTTGCCGCATCCAGTGCTACCAACGTGCCACGGAAGGTGCAGCACGAATACTTGGGATCAGAACCAGAAACCTCCTCAAGCGAGGTCACAGGAACATATAAACGACCGTCGTGAAACTTCGGCGACCCAGTGATGCGTGCAATAGGATGTGACTCGACTTTCGTTTTCCAAATTTCCTCTCCAGTCCGTGCACCTAACGCATGAGCAGTCGCCGATAGATCGCCGAAGTAGAGAGCATAGCGTGGTGGATTTGAGTTCGGCAGACGAGCAATGGTAACCGCCGAACGAATGCCGGTCGGATGTTTTACCGCCCAGTACACACAACCAGTCGCTGCATCAAGGGAATACACTTGTCCGCGCAGCGTACCAACGAACACGCGACCTCCAACCACGGTCGGTTGCGATGCAACCGTCCCAGCTGGATAACCAAAGGCCCATTTGACCTTGAGGTTCGGTACCTGGTCCACAGTCAAGCCAGCTTTTTCGGCAGTCTGGGCGCGGGTGTTCGCGAGACTCGCTCCCCAACCATTCCACTGTGGCGCGCGCTCATCGACGGTAAATTCTCCGGGAGCTTGCGGACACATGTTATTCAAGGTGGCTTGCATTTGTGCCGCCCCAAGCTGTTTGCCGGTGACAAACTCAGCGACCGCTTTGCGTTCAGCATCAGGCATCCCCCAGCCGACGAACAGCATGACGCCAGTTTCCAACGAATCAACAATGTCCTCGGGGTTCTTCTGCTTGAGTACAGGCAGTTGCGGAGCGCGCGGCACGTTAGCACTATGGCAAGAGGCACAACGCTGCTCGTATATTTTCGCTCCGTCTGGGGCAGTGACTGCGTGCGGAGATGCGGCAGGGGCGGCCCAGCTTTGCGAACAATATCCCAGCACCAAGCTGGCACAGAGGAATATAAAAGAGGGCAACATACCACTCGGACACTTATCCCTCGCCCCCTTCGGGCATGTTATTCTGAACGCAGTGAAGAACCTCTCTGAGAGACCCTTCGTTTCACTCAGGGTGACAAATTTCTTACACCCACCGTGTATTACCGTTTCACTGAACGCTCCATTGCCCAACATCGCTCTCCCTTTCCCTTCAAGTCCCCGTATGCTGCCCCGGTGTCAGCGTCGTCAACGCAAGCGCATGAATCTCACGCTGCATCTCGTTCACGAGCGCGGCATACACTAAACGATGACGCGCAACGAGAGGTTTTCCCTCAAACAGCGCGGACACTATCGTTACCCGATAGTGTCCGCCACCTGACGCCGCCCCAGCATGTCCAGCATGCTGGGCACTTTCGTCCTCAACATCTACAACCGTCGCGGCTAAGTCGCGCTGAAGAATCGCAGTAATCTTTTCTGCGGTAGTCATTTTTTTCCTTGCGCAGAGGGAAATATCGGTGCACGTCGCTCCTGCACTGCCCGTGCCCCTTCTTTCAGATCATCACCAAAGAAGCCGAGCATCTCCAACGCAAGCGAATAGTCAAATGACGTATGCGCCGCTGCCCGTAGCCATTGGTTGAGCGACTGTTTTGTCCAACGAATAGCGGTCTGCGAACCAGCGGAGAGCTTCTTGGCCACATCCATCGCCTTCGGCATCAATTGGTCCGGCGCTACACACATGCTCACTAAACCGATGCGCTCAGCTTCCTTGGCATCGAGCACATCGCACGTCAACAAATAATATTTCGCCTTGGCCATGCCGACGAGGAGAGGCCAAATCACCGCGCCATGATCACCAGCCGCGACACCTAACCGCGTGTGACCATCAGTGAACTTGGCATTTTCGGATGCGATACTGATGTCCGCCAGTAGAGCGACTGCGAGACCGGCGCCGACAGCGACGCCATTGATGGCAGAGATAATTGGCTTGTCGCAGTTGATCATATTATGCACGATGTCGCGCGCTTCTTTCATGGTCGCTGCCACCGCATCGAGCCCTGTCTGCATTTTGTTGAGCACCTCAAAATCACCACCGGCAGAAAAGGCACGGCCAGCACCAGTAATCACCGCCACCCGCGTTTCGTCATCGTCAGCGATGTCCAACCAGATTTTGCTCAGTTCCCAGTGCAAACGTGCGTTCGTGGAATTGAGCGTCTCCGGACGGTTAATCGTCAGTAAGGCGATACCATCTTTCTTTTCGACAAGGATATGTTGATAGGAACTATAATCCATACGTCAGCCCTCCTCCTGGCGTGGTTATCATGTTCGTTGTGAGGTCGTCTAGGTTGTTGGTCGACGCACGGGTTTGTGCTACGTTCCTGAGCCATGAAACAGAATTCATCGCTCATTACGGCCACGTGGATTGGCTTGAATCTGCTGCCCCTCATTCTCACGGTTGTCTTGTGTCTACTCTCTCAAAGTTGGGGCTGGAGTTTGGTGTTTATCCTGATCTATGTCGCGGCAATCGTCCCCTATGGGTTCTTTGTCGCGTTCCCTTTCATGGTGAAATTCTTCGATCATGCTCCGAATACGGGAACGAAGTAATTCGTGCTCACTCTTTCGCCATTGCCTCATTTCTCTGCGAATAGCTACCACCGATTGTCCCTGTCATTCTGAACGAAGTGAAGAATCTCTCTTAAGATGCTCAAGAGAGATGTTTCGCGACGCTCAACATAACAGTACGGCGATCGCCATGCAGATAAGCGTTTAGTGCGCCTCGGCCCAGTTCTGGCCAACGCCGACATCCACGCGCAGGGGGACATGCAGGGGCATGACTCCCTCCATGACTTCGCGTACCAGTTGCTCGATTTTTTTGACTTCCTTTTCTGGTACTTCAAATAACAGCTCGTCATGGACTTGCAGGAGCATACGCGTCTTGAATTTTTCGCTTCTCAGGCGGAGATCGATAGCAACCATCGCCATCTTGATGAGGTCAGCCGCGGTTCCTTGAATGGGAGTGTTGATAGCAGCACGCTCGGCAGCAGCCACCAGTGGTGGATTCTTGCTCAGCAAGTCTGGCACATAGCGGCGACGACCAAAAAGCGTAGATACATATCCCCGTGCTCGTCCCTCAACCAAGATGCTATCCATATACCCCTTGATGCGCTGATAACGGGCGAAATACTGCGTAATGTACTCCTGCGCAGTTTTGGTGGGAATGTCGAGCGACCGCCCCAATCGCAACGCGCCCATGCCGTAAATAATCCCGAAGTTAATCGTCTTGGCCTGACGGCGTTGGTCACCAGACACCTGATCTACAGGAACCTGAAACAGTTCAGATGCGGTGCGCGCATGCACATCCTGATCTTTCTGGAACGACTCCATTAACAGTGGGTCGTCACTTAAATGGGCAAGCAAGCGCAGCTCAATTTGTGAGTAATCGGCTGATAACAACACGTGCCCTGGCTCAGCGATGAACGCCTCACGAATGCGCCGCCCTTCTTCACTGCGGATCGGGATGTTTTGCAGATTGGGATTGCTGGAGGACAAGCGACCCGTCGCTGTCACAGTTTGATTGAAAGATGTATGAACGCGACCAGTTTTGGTATGAATCAGCTTCGGCAAGGCATCGACGTAGGTACTCTGCAATTTGGCAAAGCCACGATAGTCGAGAATCTTCGCCGGCAGTGGGTACTTTTCCGCTAGAGACTCCAGCACTGAAGAGTCGGTTGAAGAGCCAGTCGACGTCTTTTTCCCACGTGGCAGGCCAAGTTTATCAAACAGAATGGTCTGCAATTGTTTCGGCGAGGCAATGTTGAATTGCTCACCTGCCATCTCATAAATTTCGCCTTCGAGCTGCTTGAGATGTTGACCAAACTCTCCTGACAACGAGGTAAGGAATTGCTTATCAATGCGAATCCCTGCCAGTTCCATCTTGCCCAGCACTAAGGCAAGCGGAACTTCGATGTCGGTAAAGAGCGATTGCATCCCCTGCTCTTCGACCTGGGGAAACAACCGGTGCGCTAATCGCAGAGTAATGTCAGCATCTTCACCAGAGTAACGCGTCGCCTCCTCGACTGAGACATCGGCAAAATTCTTCTTGCCTTTGTCAGTCACTTCTTCGTAGGTGACCATCTTGTACTGCAAATGCTCCCAGGCGAGATCGTTCAAGTTGTGCCGTCGGCTGGGGTTAATGAGATACGACGCCAGCATGGTGTCACCAGCAACCTGCTGCGGCCATAACTGGTATTGTGCCAGGACCATCGCATCATACTTTGTGTTCTGGCCGATCAACGATAGCGAAGAATCCTCAAAGAGCGAGGTGAGCACTGGCAGCACTTGCTCAAGCGTGAGCTGCGGCGCGGCATCGAGCGTGTGATGGCCAACCGGAATGTACCACGCTTTGCCTTCTTCGATTGCCAGCGAAATGCCGACCAATTCGGCATCAAGTGGATTAAGCGACGTGGTTTCGGTATCCAAACAAAAAGTTTTGGCTTTGCGAATCGCACGAACGACTTTTTCTAATTGTTGTGGCGTACGGACTGTTTCATGCTCACCGGTTTGAGCAGGAGCTTCATTGGAAGGAGGATCATCCCACGGTGATGCAAGTTCAGCCTGAAAGCGGCGAAACTCGAATTCTTTGAACAAGGCTTTTAGTTGGCTCTTATCTGGCTCTTCTTTGACTAACGTGGCAACGTCCACCGTAACAGGAACATCTTCATGGAGCGTTGCCAACGTTTTCGATACCCGTGCCAATTCTACATTCGCACGAATCTTCTCACCGAGTTTACCAGGAATTTCGTCGGCATGGCTCAACAAATTCTCCAGGTCATGCCACTCTTGAATCAGCTTGATCGCGGTTTTTTCTCCGACTCCAGGAATGCCAGGAATATTATCAGTGGAATCGCCCATCAACCCTTGCACTTCAACCACCCGTGCAGGTTCGACACCAAATTTCGCGCGGACCTCTGGAATACCGACGCGTTCCCCTTTCATGGTATCGAGCATCGAAACATGTTCAGAAACAAGCTGCATCAGGTCTTTATCGCCAGAGACAATAACGACCTCAGCGCCTTCTTTTTCCCAGCGACGCGTTAACGTGGCAATGATGTCATCCGCTTCGTAGCCTTGCAGTTCGAGCACCGGAATGCGGTAAGCCTGGACAAGTTCCTTGATCCGTGGGATTTGCGGACGTAACGTTTCGGGCATCGAGAGGCGATTGGCTTTGTAATCCTTGTAGAGTTCGTGACGAAAGTTCTTGCCTTTGGCATCGAAAACGACTGCGAGGTATTCAGGCGTATATTCCTGCAGCAGCCGCTGCAACATGTTGACGAAGCCAAAGATGGCGTTCGTCGGTACGCCTTGCGAGGTTTGCAGCTCGCGCACGGCATAAAACGCGCGATAGATGTATGCCTGCCCGTCAACTAGATAGATCGTCTTATTCTTGAGTGTTGTCACCCGGCAAATGTGGCAGGGGCCACTGGGAACGTCAAGGAGAGAGAAGAAGTCTGAGGGTCTGGAAGTCTAGAGTCGAAAACAGGAAAAGAGAAAGGACCATACAGGAAGGAAGCAACCCTTTCGCTGCTTATGGTTTGTGTCTCCAAATGTGAGTAAATTTTACGATTCCTTTTCCCTTCTCTGAGGCCGTATACAAAATTGTGAATGGGTCAACAGAATAGAGACGGGCATGTGGGTCGTTCGGGTTATGGTAGGAAACACGGCTTCCTGGCAGGAGAGGGTCTTTCGCTACCTGGTGCAGAGCCTGAAACAACAGTGCCGCTTCACTTGAGGAAGCACTTGTTCTCACCTGGCGTAATGCGATACGAAAGTTATTAGTGAACTCATACACAACCGCTATGCCAGGCTTCTGCTTCCCTTACTTATCACTCGCTGTATTGATAATGTCGTCTAAGCACGTCGGATCTTCTAGCCTGGTAAGCTTACCGGCTTGCAATTCCCTATAAGACTTCTGGATATTGGTAAACAAATCTTCTGGGAGAATCTTTGTCGTTTCTCTTCTCTCAAAATGGATGTGTTGCTGTTCTAGTACGTGAACGACTCTTTCCGAGACTATGTAGGTGTCTGGCTCGTCATCCGGTATAGCATCTCCGTATTTTTGAAAAACCCGGAGCCCCTCCGCTAATCCTTTGCCGTCTGTAAAGTGTATGACGTTCATGCTCTTCGCTTTACTTCATGTCAACAAAAAACAAAAAGCCCCTGAGAATTCAGGAGCTAAGAAGAAAAGCGGGTGACCGGGGTCGAACCGGCGACCTTGTGCTTGGCAAGCACACGCTCTAGCCAACTGAGCTACACCCGCGTAAGTGAGAGCAACTGTAACACAGCGAAGGTGCCTGTCAACGGTGATCGTGGGTGAGATACAGGTTCCGCTTGCATCACTTGGTTTGGCTCAGTACGATCGGAAGATTCTTACACTAAGGCAGACACTATGGATTTTTCCTTTACAGAAGACCAATTGCTCTTGCAACAAACCCTACGACAATTCGCTAAGGAACAACTGCTGCCCAACTATGCGCGGTGGGACCGGGGCGAAAAGATTGATCGTGCAACTATTAAAGAAGCCGCAAAACTCGGCATCTTCGGCCTGCGAGTTCCAGCAAAGTTCGGTGGGCTCGAAGCAGACTATGTCACCTGCGGCCTGATGGCCGAAGAACTGTCGCGTGGCGACTTCAACTATAGTCTGTATATTCAGCTTGGGCTCATTGCCTCGGAAATTCTCTCGGAGTTTGCCCATCCAGAGGTCCAGGCCGAGTGGCTGACACGCCATGCTACCGGCGATGCGGTCATCGCCTTTGGCCTTACCGAGCCCAGTGCGGGCTCTGACGCTGCCAATATCACTACCCGTGCGGTCAAAATGGGGGACGACTACGTCATCACCGGCGAGAAAGCCTCGATTACTTTTGCTGGCTATGCTGACGCCTGTATCGTTTTTGCTCGGACGGGAGACCAAGGTGCGCGTGGAATTTCAGCTTTTTTAGTACCGTGCGATACCCCAGGAGTCACTCGACAGGTCTACAAAACCCCAGGTGAGCGGTTAACACAACGCGGATCGCTGTTTTTTGACGGCGTGCGGGTTCCAGCGCGTAATCGTGTCGGCGATGAAAGCAGAGGGTTTGCCCAGGCAATGATCGCGTTTGACTTCAACCGCGCCATTATCGGCCTCGCATGCGTTGGCGCAGCCCAGCAATCCCTTGACGAAACGATCGAGTACACCAAAGGCCGCCAGGTCTTCGGCAAACCTCTTGCCAAGTTTGAAGGGGTCTCGTTTCAGATCGCTGAATCCTTGACTTTAGTAGAAGCTGCCCGGCTCGTTTCCTACAAATGCTTGTGGCTCAAACAACAAGGGCAGAAACACACCAAGGAAGCGGCAATGGCCAAGTGGATGGGACCGAAAGTCTCCGCTGAAGCGATCCATACCTGCATCATTCTGCATGGCCATTATGGCTACAACATGGATTCTCCATTAGAACAGCGTTGGCGTGATGTCGTCGGACTCGAAATCGGTGACGGAACACCAGAAATCATGAAAGGGGTCGTCGCCCGGGAAGCGTTTGGTCGTGAATACACGTCATATAGGGATTAAACCCTAGGAGGTCCCATTTTTTGTCTCTTTTTGAGACCCTGATATTGTCGCTGACCATTAAAAATTTACCCCTCTAGTCGATTACAATAGAAGAGAAGGAATCGGACAGATTTTGCCCATGGCTTGATGGACTGTCCGCACAGCGAAACGCTCGTACTTGTGCAAGCCCCAGTACGGTTGTGGTCGTCACGAGGGAGGTGGCCTATGCGGCTCCTTAACGATGTTCGAAGTGAACAGCAACGGTTCGCATATTTGCTCAGCGGGAATGTTGAGCTTCATCGTGGAACGGGACACTGGACCGGCGCAATGGTGGGAGTGGCATTTACCGCAGCAATTGGCCTCGTGCTCGTGTGGTACTTTTCACAACTTGTTTCCCTGTAATTTGCATCGCTGGACGACGACAGCAAGGAAGTCTCCTACCGTCGTCTCAGCCCATTGCCTATTGCAACGCTCGGGCAATCGCCGCTGAGAGTGTCGTGAGTCCCGCCTCCACGTTTTTTCCCAGATGGACTCGCAGCACGCGACGCCCACGTTCGACCAGCACTTGAAAATCGCCGCGTGCTTGCGCCGCCTTCACCACGCCGAATGTGGAGCGTTGTCCAGGCACCGGTACATCCGTCGCATCATCACAGGTGACCTGCAAAAACACCCCATTATTCGGACCGCCTTTATAGGCTTGCCCAGTTGAGTGCAGGAAACGCGGCCCAAATCCAAGGCAGGTCGCAACGCGTTTACGATCGCGCACGAACTGGCGCATCACTTGTAGCTTCTGCCAATAGGTACGAGTCACTTCAAGGTAAGCCAATAGTGCACAGTAGTCCCCTGCCCGTAGACGTCCGAAATGCGTCGCAAGTAACTGGGGAAGTGACGGCTGGGTCCCGAGCATCTCCAGTAAGGCAGTTGCATTCCCCTCATCCGCAAAAAGAGAGAGGCCATCACCTTTGAAGAATGGCGTCTCAGGAGGCAGGGTCCCACGCTCTTCGTATGCGGAGGTCATGTTTCGTGTCTCGATCTTGCTCGCCTCGACATCGGGTTGGTCGAAGGGATGGACACGGAGGATAGCACCAGCAACGGCAGTCGCAATCTGCCAACGGAAAAATTCTTGTCCGAGATCATACGGATCGGCCACATCGATTCGCACCACCAGTTGCCCAGCCCGAGTCAGCACCTCGACCACGGTGTCTTGCGTAGCATCTGGCGCAGTGATCAGTCGTACGTAGACAAACACCCGATCAGCCCCATAGACGGAAGCGGCACCAAAAGGCTCAAGAGCGATCGGAAGAAGTCCCTTTCCTTGCTTCCCTGTCGATTCTGCCACTAGTTGTTCGAGCCAGGCACCCAGACCACCAAGCCCAGGTGACATGATGAGCGTGACTTTGTCACGTCCATGCTGCGCTGCCACGCCTAAGATGGCACCGAGCACCACTCCCGGATTCCCTGAGGGAGTGGTCTCAGCACCGCAGGCTTGAACCATGACGTTAGCTCGACGCAGGAGTCGTTCAATGTCCACCCCCATCACCGTTGCGGGCACCACACCAAACGTCGATAACGCCGAATATCGCCCAGCGATACTGGGTACTCCAAAAAAGATCCGGCGAAATCCATCACTCTCTGCCACCTGCTGCAACTTCGATCCCGGATCAGTGATGACAACGAATCGTTTTCCCACTTCTTGTGGGCCGACCTCTGCGGCCACTCGTTCAAAAAAATATTGTTTCAAAATGTTGGGCTCAAGCGTGCTTCCTGATTTACTCGCGACAATAAACCATGAGTGAGCCAGATCAATCTTACGCTCGGTCGCAAGAATCTGAGCCGGGTCGGTAGAATCGAGAATATGGAGTCTCGGAAAGCCAGGGTGTTTACCAAAGGTGAGGGCAAACACTTCCGGACACAAGCTCGACCCTCCCATGCCAAGGAGTACGACATCACGAACTTGCGCGTGTTGAACCTCGTGAGCGAACTGACGCAGTTCTTCACATTGCGCCAACTGTTCTTGGACAACCGTCAGCCACCCTAACCATTGGTCTTCATCACCGCCAGTCCAGAGCGTTGCATCCGCCGCCCAGAGTCTTTGCAGCTTGTTGTTCTGTCGCCACTCGTCCAATGTTGCGTGCAGCTCGCCCTCTAACGCTGGTGGTAACAGATAGGTCTGCCGACCAACCTCAAAACTCATCATGCTCTCCTTACGATATACGTGCGCGCGCACTCGCCCCCTCGCGCCTGATGGAGTGTAGTATATCACACTTCGTTGATGAGCCGTGGGACAACACGATCGGTGCGTATTCACTCGTCGTTAGCTGCTCGCGGCTCTCCCACCGACATACCCTGTCGCCCACGCCCATTGAAAATTGAAACCGCCGATGCGGCCATCACAATCAAGGAGCTCGCCGACGAGATAGAGTCCTGGCACTTTGCGGGACTCCATCGTGCGATAGTTCACTTCCTGGAGCGGTACCCCGCCAGCAGTGACTTCAGCAAAGTTCCACCCGCGATCATGTACCACTGGCAAAACAAAATTCGCCAGCGTATGGACGAGCGCACGGCGGCGGTCGCGAGAAACTTGCGAGAGCGGCACACTGGGTTCGATACCGGCTTCCCGCAGTAGTGCGCGAGCGAGACGATCCGGTAAACGTTCAGCAAGGAGGTTACTGAGAGTCCCTCGCGGTCGCGCCGTCGCCATAGAGATGAGCCACTTCTCTATCTGTTCAAAACCTTGTCCGGGCAAGAAATGACACTGGAGTTGCACCTCGTGCCCATTCGCTCTTGCCCAGGTCCAGTGCCGACTGGCATCCATCACGACTGGCCCACTCACACCAAAGTGGGTCCACAAGAGACTACCCGTACGACGGTCACTCACCTTCCCGTTCACCAGTGTCGATAGTTCGACTGGAACGGAGATACCAGACAACTCCGCATGAAATGTCTGGTCAGTTAACACCAACGGGACGAGGGCTGGTACGGTCGTCGTGACGCTATGGCCAAGCCGTTGGGCAATGCCCCAACCGCTTCCATCACTCCCTGTTTTGGGGAGAGAGCGACCGCCTGTGGCAAGAACAACCCGTTGGCTTACCAACTCCCCATATTCATGCCGAACGATGAAACCGCTGCCTTGCACCTCAATAGCAGGTTCCCTCTCTCCTTGCGGAAGAGAGATCGGGTGAGGAGGAGCGGCGCGCACGACATCGATCACCCGATGCGCAGTCAGTATGGTTACACCCAAGGCTTCGCATCGTCGCAGCAATGCAGACAGGACCGTTCGCGCACTATCAGAGACGGGGAATAATTTCCCAGTCTCTTCTCGTTTGAGTGGCACTCCAAGTGATTCAAACCATCGCGTCGTCGCCTGCTCATCAAACGCCGCAAGAATATTGCGTACGATATTGCGTGATCCATTATAGTCCTCCGGATGAACTTCATCATGTGTCACATTACAGCGTCCGCCGCCCGAAACAAGAATTTTCGCCCCAACTTTTCGTGCCGAGTCAAGCACAACAATTGAGGGGGTGGCGTTCTTTGTCCGTGCAGTTTCTGCGGCAAAGATCGCTGCCGCAAGACCTGCCGCGCCTGCCCCAACGACAACGATGTCGTATGTTTGCATCTTCCCCTTGTTCAATGATGATAGAAAATTGGCTTGCAAGAACATCGCAAATGTGGGTATAAGGCAAGCACATACAATCGCATTGTAAGGAGGGTTTCACTATGCAATTAGGCAGAATCATTGATTCAGACGGTCACGTGCTAGAACCACCAGATCTGTGGAAAAACAATCTTGAATCCAAATTTAAGAGCCGCGCACCGTTTCTGGCGCGTGATGAAGAAGGGTGGGAGTCGCTCGTTGTGAACGGCCGGCCGTCTCCCGTCAGTCGTGGGTTAGGCGTCGCCTCAGCGTATGGGAAACCAACCGAGGTCGCATTCTCGAAAGAGTTTGGCTACATGGACGGCCCGGCGGGCGCCTATGATCCACATGCACGCGTGAAACTGCTCGACGAGGATGGTATCGATGCGGCAGTGCTCTATCCCACACTTGGATTGATATGGGAAGGTGAAGTCGACGACCCTGAACTCGCGGCAGCAATTTGTCGTGTTTACAATGACTGGATCATCGATTTTTGTCGCCCTTATCCAACGCGACTGTATCCGGTCGCACACATTTCTTTGATGGATGTGAACCGTGCGGTGGCTGAACTGCAGCGCACAGCAAAGATGGGCATCAAAGGCGTAATGCTCACCCCCTGGCCAACCAACCACAGGAGCTACGGCGATCCCTACTACGATCCGTTCTGGCAAGTTGCCCAAGAGCTGAACATTCCGGTCGGTCTCCACGTCATTGCCCGACCGCAGTATCATGGGAACGAGTGGTACAAGAACCCCACGTTTCACGGCTCGTCATTCTACTTCCTGTCGGTCACACTCGGCTTTGATATTCAGGCATCGTTCGTGAGTTTTTTCGAAGGTGGTACGCTGGAGCGGTTTCCCAACCTCAAACTGCTAACGCTTGAGGTTGGCGCTGGTTGGCTGCCCCATTTTATCGAACGCATGGACAGCAAATGGGAACACATCGGACCTCTCACATCCTGTAAGCGTCCGCCTAGTGAATACTTCCGCCGTCAAGTCTGGATCGGTGCGGATGTTGACGAAACCCTGATCCCGGTGGCCAGTGCACAGTGGGGTTCAGAAAAGTTCTTCTGGTCCACCGATTTCCCGCACTTCGATGGTTTCACCAAACCTCTAGATCGACTCAAGAAGAGCATCGTCGATATGCCCAAGAAAGATCAACAGAACATTCTTGGCGATAACGCAGCCCGCGCGTACAATCTGTAGAAGGGCTATCGGAGAAGTCACTAGGAGTGCCATTGCGAGCGAAACGAAGCAATCTCTACCTTACGTTTTAGCTGATGCTGGGATTGCTTCGTCGCCTGCAGCTCCTCGCAATGACGTTCTCACATTCTCCTTATCTCCCTGTCTCCGATTCATCTTTTCAGATAGTTATCTCCCCCACGGCTCCAATTCGACCTGCAACGCATTGAGGTTCCGCGCCATCATATTCCAGAAGGACGTAGCCGCGGTCAGCTCAATCGCATTCTTCTGACCAATCAATTTCTCCACGCTCTTAAAGAGGTCGTCCTCGACACGCCCCTTCTGGGTGAGTTCGTCGGCATAGCAGAGAATCAGCTTGTCATTGTCAGTGAACAACGAGCTGGTTTGATACGAGCCGACATTGTCGATTTGCTCCTGTGTCAACCCACACTGCTTGGCAATGCCAATATGGCGGACGAAACCATACTCGCAGTTAAGCCGCTTCATCAGAATGAGAACTGCTAACTCGCGTTGACGTGGGTCAAGCGACGAATCGTTCATGAAATAATCAGCCAACGGGAACACGCGCGACGCCAGTTTCGGACTATTCGATAATGCTTTGACCACATTCGGGACTTGCTTCACCGGAAAACGCTTCACGAAGTTATCGTACAGCTGCTGCCCCTCACCGCTCAGATTTTCCTTTTCGACATAAGGAACTCGTGCCATTGATATTTCCCTCCTTTTTCTTTCACCTCCTTTTCCTCTACCGCGCTTCTTTTTCGCTGGCAAGGGAAAGATATTTAGCGCAGTCAGCGTCTCGAACCTTCACCATCCTTGCGTTAACATGTCTTTTTATGAGGACTCAAGATTTTAGTACGCTCCTTGCCCAAGGTGAGAATCTGCATGTCGAGTTCAAACAATGGCCGGTACAGCCGGATGATCTCGCTGCTGCGATCGTCGCCTTTGCCAATACGGATGGTGGGCAACTTATCCTTGGTGTTGATGATCATGGTCAAGTCATCGGCATTGCTGAAAGCGATCGTGATCACATCGCACAGACTGTCGATAACGTCGCGTTCCACAACATTCACCCGCCAGCCACTGTCGTCCTCGAAACGACAACTGATATACAAAGTCGAGTGGTGTTAGTCGCGCGGATCCCGAAAGGCAGTCAGCGTCCCTATCGCACTAATCGTGGAGTCTATTACATTCGCACCGCCTCTGGTCGCAGGCAAGCATCGCGAGAAGAACTGTTACGACTCTTCCAAGCCAGTGAAAGTCTGTATTACGACGAGACACCAGTCCTCTCGACCTCACAGACTGACATCGAGTCCCAAGCACAGGCGGACATACTCGAACTCGCCAGACAACGAGGCGTAGATGTCGCCGCGATTGATCAACAGCGGTTGTTCCGCAACTGGAAGCTCTTGGCACAAAGTGAAGGACAGGTTTCGCTGACCGTTGCTGGCGTACTGTTCCTTGCTCGCAGTCCACAGCAGTGGCTGCCAACTTGCTATATTACCGCTCTCCGCATCCCTGGCACTGACATCAGTATTGCGCCGTCCGATCAGAAACGTATCGAGGGCCGTCTCTTAACACTGCTTGAGGATGCCAAACGTTTTCTAGAAATCCATTTGCCGCGCCCACATCATATCCAAGGATTAGCACCAGAAGTGACACCCGAACTCCCAACTGAGGTGTTACGTGAAGCGTTAGGCGGTGGCAGGAAACAACTTACCGCAATAGTGATTGACCGGAGTGGAGAGCCTCTGCACAAGAGCAGGGATGAGAGACGAGACCATTGTGTGCTGGCTT
>Ga0194132_10007463_pt1 | contig 16289 bp, 13 predicted proteins | sample TA2KigOf80mmetaG_FD_148612 | JGI IMG/M metagenome (GOLD analysis project Ga0194132, IMG submission 148612) | Freshwater microbial communities from Lake Tanganyika, Tanzania - TA2015054 Kigoma Offshore 80m | ecosystem: Environmental > Aquatic > Freshwater > Lake | place: Tanzania: Lake...
TTTTTGGGTTGGAATAGAACTCTTTTCTTATGTTTTTAAAAGCAATCTGCCACTTGGCTAACCATTGGGGAATGATGTTTTCATCATAGTCAAAAATGGGGGGCACTCGTTGAGCGAGAGTCTCTTTCTGTTGGGAATCTCGTTCTGAGGGCTCAATTTCTATCGTGATGGGGGCAACTAGATCGTCACTCGCGATGTCTCCGACAGAAGAGTAGATGGTTTGATTTGGAAAACTCTCAACGATATTAAGCAGGGCCGATATAATTGCCGCAAGACAAAGGCAATAGAGGATTCTCGCTGTTTGTTGACGGGCCTTAATAGCAGTTTCGCTACCGAAGTCGGAAGTGGGCTTACCTTCAAAGGCTTTTACAAAAAAGGCAAGCCGATGCTCTAATCTTGTTCTAAGCCATTTAAGTTTTGGATCAATATTTAACAGAGTAACCTCTTATGAAAAAAGGCACTTCTACGTAAGTCGTATCGGTAAATAATGTTGAAATAAGGAGAACTTTGAATGATGCGGTGTGAATAAAAAAAAGACCCAACCCGAAGAAATCTTCGAAATTGGGTCTTTACGCTACAAGAGTAACTAAAAGTTATTTTGTAGCAGGATTCATAGCAGGAGCTGGGGTTGTTTCTTCAGCAGCAGGAGCAACAACTTCTTCAGCTTTCTTTTCTAAAGCTTCAACTGCTTTTGTTGCAGCTTTTTTAGCTTTCTTCATTTTCTTAGCAGTTTTTTCTTCAACTTTTTTAACTTCAGTTGTCATTGCTTCAGCAGCGTGTTCGACTTTTTCTGTCATAGGAGCTGTAGTTGCAGCTTCGTTGTTTGTAGCTGGAGCGGTTTCGTTTGCGAAAGAAACACCAGCGACTAGAGCCAACATGCTTAGAGCACAAAGAATCGATTTCATAGTTTATAACTCCCTTAGTTAATGGGCTCACTGATCAGCAAGCCCATACATTGTTTAGTTAATTGTGTGGAAAATTAAACTTGTCTCTTCTAGATGGCAAGGGCAGTTATTTAATAACAAGCACGATTATCATAATGCATCGAGTTATTGTAGGGCGGATGGTAGGTTGTTTTGGCGGATGACTTCGTAGGTAACGATGGCAGCACTTTGAGCTAAGTTTAGACTTCTAACGATCGATGTTCTCATGGGGATTTTGTAAAGTTGCGAGGCATAGGTCGAGTGAATTTCTTTGGGAAGTCCTTTTGTTTCGCTTCCAAAAACTAGATAGGTGGGCAGTGTGTAGACGCAATCGGTGTAAAACTGTTTTGCAAATTTAGTATATAAAGTCAATTGGTTAGGTGACTCGGAAGTCAGAAATGATTGCCAGGATTGATGGTTTTTGACCTTAACGTGGGGCCAGTAATCCAATCCCGCGCGGCGTACGGAGGCTTCATCCACACTAAATCCCAAAGGATGGATTAAGTGCAATGTGGCATCTACGCAGGCACAAAGCCTAGCGATTGAGCCGGTATTTTGGGGGATGACCGGCTGATAAAGAACGATATTGAGGTTACTTTTCTCCATTTTTTGTACTCTTCTACTTGAGCTCTAATCATTATGCCACTAGAATCGCCGCCATGCAGCGCTCCCTTCATATTAAAACTTTTGGTTGTCAAATGAACGTCTATGATTCTGATCGAATGCAGTCCATTCTTTCGGCCAGAGGGTTTCGCGCAGAACCGGAATTGCGAAAAGCCGACGTCATTTTGATTAACACGTGCAGCATTAGAGATAAATCGGAGCAGAAGGTTTTAAGTCTTTTAGGAGAACTCAAAGGACTGAAACAAAAGGATCCTAAAAAAGTTATCGCGATTTCAGGTTGTGTAGGACAACGGATGGGGCGAACTTTGTTGCAGAGAGTTCCTCATTTAGATCTTGTTTTAGGGCCCGATGCTATCGACCGCGTAGGAGAGCTCATTGAAAATGTTATTAGTCGAGGAGAGCGTTTAGTTGAAGCTAAGTTTGATGCGGAAGGGCGCAGTTATTCTCAGCCTTGCGTGGTTCATAAAGCTAAACCCTCTGAGTTTTTGACTATCATGAAAGGGTGCGATCACTTTTGCACTTATTGTATTGTTCCCTTTGTTCGAGGGAGAGAGAAAAGTCGCAGCATTGAAGAAATCATACAAGACGTAAAGAATTTAGTTGAGAAGGGGACTAAAGAGGTCACGTTCTTAGGACAAAACATCAACACTTACGGCAAAGGGACTGGGCAAAAATTGTCTCAGCTCATTGAAGCTACTAATCAAATTCAAGGATTAGAGAGGATTCGTTATGTAACTTCTCATCCTAGAGATTTGGGCGAAGACCTAATCGCTCAATTTGGAATGGTCGAAAAGTTGTGTCCCGCACTCCATTTGCCCTTTCAGTCAGGAAGCAACCGAATTTTGAAAGCAATGTCCCGTTTATACACTCAGGAATTATATTTAAGTAAAATAGAACTCTTAAGAAAAACAAGGGCCGATATTGCCTTGTCTACCGATGTGATTGTGGGATTTCCTGGAGAAACCGAAGAGGACTTCCAGGAGACTTTAAAAGTCTTAAAAGAGGTGAAGTTTTCAAGTGCATTTATGTTTAAATACTCTCCTCGCCCCGGAACGAAAGCGGCAGAGTTTGGAGAAGAAGTAGCAGAGCCTATTAAAGAGGAGCGTTTGGCTCGCGCACAAGAAGTAGTTTATTCTCAAATCGAATTAGAAAATAAGCGTTATGATGGGACAACGGTTCCGGTTCTGATTGAATCGATGGATAAAAAGAAAAAATACTTCTCTGGAAGAAATCCTCATGCCAAACTGGTCCATGTCATGAATGTGGGTGAGGCCTCGGTGGGTAAAATCATTGATGTGGAAATCACCGAAAGCAATGTCAGTTGTTTGAAAGGATTTTATGTCGGAGCACCCAAAAAACATTTTAACGCTGGAAGAGTTGAAGAAAATCTTTCCGCATCGCTATCAATCGCCTAAAATCGACCCGTCCGTTTTTGTGGCATCAGGCAGCCACATTCTTGGGGATGTAACCATCGCAAAAGAGAGCAGTGTTTGGTTTAATTGCGTGATTCGAGGAGATGTGAATTTTATTCGCATCGGCGAAAGAACAAACATTCAGGATATGACTCTGATTCACGAGTCTTACCAGAAAAGCCCAACCCGCATTGGTAGTTCGGTGACCGTCGGCCATTCGGTTGTTTTGCATGCTTGCACTATCGGCGATTTTTGCTTGGTGGGAATGGGAAGTGTTGTTCTCGATGAAGCTGAATTAGGGGACTACGTCCTTTTAGGGGCTGGAAGTTTAGTCACTCAAGGGACAAAAATTCCTTCAAGAAGCAAAGCCTTTGGTCGTCCTGCTAAAGTCGTTGGACAGCTGACTGAAGAAGAAATCCGCTTTCTCAAACATAGTGCGGACCATTATGTGCGTTTGCGCCAGACGTACTTGTGACCCGACTAACTTATAGACAACAAAGGGGAAGTAGACAGGATTCGTTAGGATAGCGTGCTCAGAAAGTTGGCAGTCTCATTGCACCTTTGATGGTTATTATGGTGAAAAGAGTAGTGACATTATTTATGGTGATGTTAGCCCTGTCCGGATGCGGGGCCTCTTCAGCCGTTAATTTGTACAAAGTTTCTGAGGATTTGGCCTGTTCGAGTCAAAAGCCCGGTAGAACTTTTCAAGAAGACTGTAATACCTGCATGTGTGATTCTTCTGGAAGAAAAGTCTGCACATTAATGGCCTGTCGATTAAACTAGAGGGCAGTACACTCAAAGCTCCAACCTCAATAAGCCATCCAACGTCGCTTCTTCAGTCGATAAGTAAAGATAATCAAGCACCCAAATACGAAACAAACCGGTGGTAAAACGAATAGGGTTGTTACTGTTCCAACAAAGTAGATAACAAGTCCTAAGAGAAGGGGAACCCATAATTGCTGAAGTCTGATTTGAAGTATCTTCGGTAAGGGAATGTTTTGTTGTAGGGCAGGATATAAATTGAAAAGGCTAAATGGGGAAAGCATGAGGCCAACCAAGACGCCGTCAAATAGGGCGGCGCGAATGAGGGAACTCGGAAAGCTCTGAAGAGTCATAGAGACCAAAGTGAAAAAGGGGGCTGACAATCCACCCGTTAGGAAACCCAAAAGGAAACCTGAGAGCAGGGTGAAAGGAAGAATGGCTGAGGGGTGTTTTGTGGGATTGCAAATTGAAATAACGAGATCGACCGCTCCGGATTCGTAAGTTGCCGTAGCCACCAACGATGAAATGAGCAGAGCTAGAAGCGGCTTCTTCCATCGAGAAAAAATTTCTCCCCAGGGTTCTAGTTTAAATCGTAAACATTCAACTAGTAATAAGGCTAATCCAAGCCTCGTTAACGTTGGAATAGAGCGGAGGTTGGGAATGAAAATACCACCGATTTCTATCGCAGTAATAACGCCTACAAACCAGCCGATTTGGGGAAGTTCCCATAGAAGGGGAACTTGGTTGGGAAGGCTTGGTACTAAAAAAGTTAGAAAACAAAATAAAATAGAAAAAGATAGATACCTAGGAGTCCACAGAGTATTTAAGACCGAATAGATATTGGACAACTCAAGGCCATAGATGACTAAACTTAAAGTTAAAATGACAAGTTGAGCATTAAGAAAAGGTTTGAGTTTTTTGATTTCATTTCCTGGATGGTACAAAATCGGGCCGACCAAAGTGTAGACCAGAGGATTCCAAATTCCGATTAAGCCGGATAAGGACGAGTTAACTAAGTTTTCTATCTTAGAACTAGCTGCTCTGGCTTTTCTTTGTTTGTATAACGGTCGCAGAGATAAAAACAACGAGAGTAACAGAAGCCCTGGAAATAATCGATCTGTCGTTACTAAATTAACGGAAAGTTTGGGTAAGCTTTTAATTAAAGGGATCAAGTTGAGCCCGTTAATAAAGAGCAAATGAAGAAATAAAAGAAACACCTTTGCGATAGGAGAAATGGCGATAGGTAATAAGAAGATAAAGACTAGCAACGGAAGAAAACAAAGCGGGAGAGGAAAGTTAATTAAAAAGCTACGAACTAAAATGGGCTTAATTGAAGAATCGGTGAAAATTTCAAAGCCTAAGTTCCACTGGGCGAAAATTCCAAATCGAGAAATGTGGGATGTTTGAGCTCTTAAGATGCAAGTAGGTAAATTTTTATCAGTAGCAATTTCTGGGTTGGGAGTGATTTTTTCGGTGAACCAGCGTTCCAAACTTGAGTTTTGGTTAGATAAAAGCTCTCGACATTGGCCCGCTACCTGTTTTTGAATTTCAATGGCTTGGGATAATTCTAGATCAAGTCTTTGGGTGGCCACTTCCCGTTGGGAGAAAGGGACAGCCATTAAGAGAATAGCAGCTACAAAAGTGGCTAAAAGCCACTGAATTATTCGATTAAATGGAATCATAAGATAAAATGCGGTGTCACTATTTTATCTTCGATTGGTAGTTAATTGAAGCAAGAAACAGGTAGGTGCTCTATAAGTCTTTGCAATTTAAGAAAAAATAGTTCGGACCAGCCTCTTAAAAGACCCACTCAAAGATACCTGCTCCCTTTGAGTGGGCTTTTTAAGAGGTTCAAACGGCCATGAAGTTGGTTTAAGGCGCGAAATTTATTGGCCGTTTGACGATGAGGTGAATTATCAAATGAAACTTTAAAGAAAACTTATCAAATCTTATAACCTTGGTCCTCTATAAGTCTTTGCAATTTAAGAAAAAATAGTTCGGACCAGCCTCTTAAAAAGCCCACTCAAAGGGAGCAGGTATGGATGTTTACAAACCGGGGCAGGATTTGCTACTTCTGATTCGAAGAAAGTTATGATTCATCGCATAAAAATATTATTGATGAGTGCGGCGGTGACCGGTTTTTACTGGTTGTTGAGTCGTACTTGGCGAATGCGTGAGATGGGTCTGCCTTTAGGGCCAGCGGCTCCTAATCCTAAACTCTATGCTCATTGGCATGGGGATGAACTCTTATTAGTAGCGATTTCTATTAGAAAAAAGATGGCCATTATGGCGAGTCGTAGTTCGGATGGCGAGCTGATGAAACGGGTTTTGACCTTTTTGGGGTTTAGAGTTGTTAGAGGATCGAGCTCTCGGGGCGGGGCCGGAGGGCTTAAAGGTCTTATTGATTTAATGAAGACCGGAAACTATCACAGCTCACTGGCCGTGGATGGGCCGAGGGGGCCGATATATCAAGTGAAGCCTGGGGTTTTAAAGTTAGCTCAGGAAACGGGACTTCCCATTATTCCAACGGCGACTTGGTGCTCTAACAAATTTATTTTTAAAAAATCTTGGAATCAATGTTATTTGCCGATGCCCTTTTCTAAATGTATTGTCTGGTATGGAGACCCTATGTTGGTTCCCAAGGGGATCACCGAGGAAGAATTTGAGAGTTTAAGAAAATCCTTAGAACTAAGGATGCAAAGTCTGAAGAAAGAAGTGGAATCATTCTTTGAGTCCTCTCAACCAAGTTTGATCACAGCCAAGAAATTGGTAAATACCGGGGTGTAGCGCAGTTGGCTAGCGCGCTTCGTTCGGGACGAAGAGGTCCGGGGTTCAAATCCCCGCACCCCGAAATTAAAAAAACTCACCCTGAGGTTTTCTGGGTGCGGAAAACGACATGTCTATTCAAAGAGTATAATCTAATGCCCGAAGCTCCAATCAGTGCCAGACCTCATGCGTTTTATATTCGACCGGCTCCCGGTTGGTTAGAGTGTCTTCATGAAGAAGTAAAATCGATTGTTGCAACCCCAATTCAAAAATATAAGTACGAACCCAAAATCACTTTGTTGAAAGGTGTGGTTAAACTGCACCGTTGCGACTGGCGTCAGGGCTTGGAAGTCATGCTAAGAACAACAACGGCTCACGATGTGGAATGGATGATTCTTGAGTCTAAGTGCACTAAGTGGAGTGAAGTCGAAGCTATTTTAAGCCGAGTTCCTTGGGACGAGGTTTTGCCTGATCGAACAGTTCCGGTTCATGTGACTCCCAATGTTTTTCAAGGATTTACAACCCATTCCGCCAAGCTAAGAGAGTTGCTTTGCCGAGCAGCTCAAGTGGAGCATGTTTCAGAAGGCGGAGAGTTTCGCTTCAAGATTGAATTGAAAACGGATTTTTTAAAAATTTCTGTGAGCTTGTGTGGCGAACCCCTCTACAAAAGAGGATACAAAGCGAAGCTAACTGCAACAGCGCCTCTTCCAGAGCATCAAGCCGCTGCCTGTACGCGTTGGGTGTTGGAACAGGAAAAGAATTGGAGCTCCATTTCAACTGTTTTTGTTCCTTTTGCGGGAACCGGAACGCTTGGGTTTGAAAGCCTAATTGTATTGTCCGGGGCAGGAGTGGGATCATTCATGAGAGATTTTTCGTGCGATAAGTTTCCCTGCGTTTCCGAAGCGACTATGAGGTTTTTACGTCGTAAGCTCCAAGAGAGGCTTCAGAACTTCTCAGGTCCCAAACTTCTTTTTAATGAAATCAACCCCGAAGCCTGTTTGGTTTTAAAAGAAAACACCCAGAGTTTCTCAAAACTCTGTAAGGGGATGGAGAGCGAAATTCAAGAAGGGGATTTGTTTTTAGATCGTTTAGTTCCAGACGGAGACGGAAAAATATTGGTCTTATTAAATCCGCCTTATGGAGATAGGTTAGCGAAGAGTTCCTCGGTGACACAGCTTTATTCTAGGTTAGGAAAATTTCTTAGAGAGAGTCTAAAGCCCTTCGAGGGAAGGGTTCTTGGCGGGTGTTTATGTCCCGATAAATCTAGTTGGAACCATTTCTTACAAGAACTCAAAGCCAAATCAGCAGAAACCCATCATTTTACTCATGGCGGAAAAGAGATGCGACTCGTGCGCTGGTCGTAACCTATTGAAGCCACTGAGTTACTAATTCAAGAAACGTTTTTCTTGCCGTTTTAAGTGCCTCAGAGTCGGTAGGCTTTGGGCTTCTTAAGTCATCGCAATGTGTACCAAAAGGTATGGCTTTACTTTTGGCTGCTTCTCGAGACAGTGACCGCTACCTTTTAAGCTTACTGGGAGACTGACACCCGCAATAGCCAGGATTGGAAGGGGGGGGTGCGTTCAAAATCGGGGGGAGTTAGAGTATGGGTCATGTCCGTGATCTCAACATGACAGGATTCCTTGATTGCCCATTCTTGTAACTGAAATGACTGGCAATGGGTGGTGAAAAGAATCATTCCACCCGGCTTGATTCTTTGAGAGACCTTTTGCAAAAGAGTGACGTGGTCTTTTTGGACATCAAATTCAACAGCTGTGTTCCGGTTAATCGAATGAACCGGGGGATCTACCCAACAGAAATCATAAACCTTCTTAGAACTATTTAAGAACTCCATCACGTCGGACCGGTAGTATATGTGTTGGGCCCCTCGAAGCTCATTAAGATCCATGTTTTTTCGAGTCCATTCCAAGTAGGTACTTGACGCATCAACCGAACCGGTCGACAAGGCCCCTCCTGCAGCTGCACAAACCGTCGCGGTCCCCGTATAACTAAAGAGATTGAGAAAATCTTTTCCTTTGGCTTCGTTTTCCACCCATTCGCGTACTTTTCGGTACTCTAAAAAAAGGCCGACATCCACATAGTCGACAAAGTTGACCAAAAACTTGTGACCTCTTTCTCTGACCTCAACTAGCTTAGTGGTTTCAGATTTTGGCAGTTTTTGAGCTTTTCTGGTTTTTAAATAAGTTTTTTCAATCGGAATCTGAACTATCTCTGAAGCCGTTTGCTTCATTAGCTCTAAGTATTTTCGATGCTCAAGTGGTGAGTGATCATGATTTCTAGGAACCTCGGCGATGTGTAAGTGTTTCCCAAAAATATCTACTAGAAAGGGAAGTTCCGGAATGTCACGATCGTAAAGTCTCCAGCAAGTCACTCTCTCTCTTTGAGCCCATTTTGAATAGTGCTTGAGATTCTTTTTTAATCGGTTAGCAAACGCAGTCCGGCGATTCTCCCAATTGGGGTGAAGAGCTAGAAGAGAAGTTAAATCATCTTGAGGGGTCTCTTGAGTTTCTAAACGATTTTCATTCGGGCGAACCTCAACAAGTTCACATTCGATAGCCCCATTGAATAGAGGAAATGTTTTGTTTTTACTGGAACCTAGTTCTTTAGCAGCCTCTTTATTTCCCATTAGGATATACGCGGCCCAGTTTGAGTAACTCTGTTTTAAATTCTGATTAATATCAAAGCAAAACTTGGCTAAATCCTCAACAGCCAATCTTTCATCATAGGGTGGATTCATCACAATCACCCCACTCGATTCAAAAGGCTCCTCTTGTTTCATAAAATCGGCGACATCTAATTGGATGCAGTCTTTAAGTCCGGCTCGTTCGATATTTTTTTGAGCCAGAGCGATTACCGAGGGATCTTTATCAAAGGCCCTAATCAACCCTTGAGGAATATCGCGAACCGAGTTTTGGGCCTCATTCACTAGGGTTTCAAAAAGACTAGGAGCGTAATCCTTCCATTTTTGAAATCCAAAAGTTTTTCTCAATAAACCCGGGGCCATGTTTTTTGCGATGAGTCCTGCTTCAATGGCAAGGGTTGCGGAACCCGTCATGGGATCTAACAAGGGGACACTTCCATCCCAGCCCGAGAGTTTGATGATTGCGGCAGCTAAAGCTTCATTCAGAGGAGCTTCCCCTGCCTGTTTTCGATACCCGCGTTTGTGAAGTGATTCTCCGGAGCTGTCCAAAGATAACTCTACTCGATTTTTAAACAAATTGACCGCCAGTCTTAAGTCGGGATTTCCTAAATCGACCGAAGGGCGTTCGCCGGTTTTTTCTCGAAACTGGTCGCAGATTGCGTCCTTGGTCAGCTGAGCTAAAAAAAGAGAATGGGTAGTGAAGGATGAATGCACATGGGCATCGATCGCTAAAGTGCCCGTTGAAGAGAGCCATGGGGACCAATCGATGGCTTTGACTTGATCATAGAATGTTTTCTCATCGCTGGCAGGGAAGTTAGCGACGGGTCTAAGAACTCGAATAGCGCATCGACTCCAGAGATTAATTTTATAAAGAAGAGTTAAATCTCCCTGAATAATCACTACGCGTTTTCGAGGTGTGACCCCTTGGACACCGAGATCCTGTAATTCTCTAGCAACCACATTTTCAAGTCCACTCGCTGTTTTTATATGAATAGGAAACATCATGATTTTATCTCAGTTTTTTAAAGACTCCCACAAGCTCGACATGGTGAGACCAAAGAAACTGATCAATCACCTGTAAGCTTTGAAGTTGATAACCGCCTCGAACAAGAATTTTTGCATCTCTAGCAAAAGTTGCCGGATTACAGGAGACGCCAATGAGAGTTTTACACTTTGATAAGGCCATCTCATGAGCCTGTTCTTCACACCCGGCTCTTGGGGGATCGAAGACAATCGCATCAAATCTATTTAAGTCTTGATGTCGAACGGGATTTTTAAACAGGTCTCGCCGGTAAACCTTGAGCGGAAAATTGCGAGTGGCCTCTGACAAACTTTTTACTGCAGAATTGGAGGACTCAAAGGAATCCACCGAACCTCGACTGAGCATGGCTCCGCTAAAAGTACCGCACCCCGAGAAGAGATCGGCAAATTGTTTTCCTTCAGGAAGAGCAGCCATCACGGTTTTGACAAGAGCCTCTTCTCCCTCTTGGGTCGGCTGGAGAAAAGCTCCGGGGGGAAGATTGACTTGGATTTCTCCAAAAGATTTTCGTAAAGGGTGATTATTGAAGAGAACGTTAATTTTGGTTTCGTTTTTTAAACTTAGTCTAGCAACGGGGTGCAGTTGCGAAATCTCTTTTAAAATCTTTTCGTTTTTAGCTGAAAGTTTGAGTCCTGAGATAACAATATCAAATTTTCCAGAAACCCATTGAAGGGAAATATCGATGGGTGTGCTTGGAGTTAATAAGTATTTTAAAAAGGGTTTGAGAGAGTCTTTAAAAACGAAGAGGTCCGGAAGCGCTATCTCGCATTGGTTTATTGTTGTGATCTGTTTAGAGCGTCGTTGATAATAACCCAGGGTGATTTTTCCTCGTTCGTTCAATGCTGTAAAAGTAATGCGTCTACGGTTTTGACCCTCAAGAAAAATAGGCTTTAAAAATGTTTTTGTGTGGAGCCCTGCTTTTTTAAGAGATTCTTTAACGGTTTCATTTTTCCAAAATTGATAAAACTCTAGATTTAGATGCTGAAGAGTGCAGTTACCGCAGCTATCAAAATGGGGACAGGGGGGTTTTTGCCGATAGGGCGAGGGGGTGAGCAATTTCACCACTTCCCCGCGAGTGATTCCGGCTTTATCTTGAAAAACACGAACCGAAACCTCATCTAAGGGCGCAGTTCTATCTACAAAAACCGAACCCTTAGGGAATATAGCAACTCCATCTCCCTTGGGACCGAGTCTATCCACGGTAAGTTGGATAATTTTAGAGGCACCGAACATGCGGCTTCTTATCACAAAAGTAGGGCGGTTAGGAAGAAGTACGTCTTTGTCAGATTTTTAAGCTATTGAAATAGTTAGTGAAATATCCAATCAATTGTGTGGAAAAGTCCTTAATTTAGTTAAACTATCGGAAAGTTTAAGAATGCTAAAATTAAAATAAACTGAGTGAGAAAGAGAAGGACGTTGTATGAAAAAGCCTTTGATGAATAGATCGGGCAATGCCGTTGTGGTCGCAGTGATTGCCGGAGCATTGGGTATGGGCGGTTTAGCCCTAATGTTATCTAAAGTATCTAATTTTTCTCAGCAAGTGGGCAAGACAGAGAGTGAAGCCAAAGCGGGCGATGAAATTAATAGCGTTCTTCAGATACTCCAAAAGAAATTCGAATTTACAAAAGAACCTAATCCTAACGCGGATCCTGCGGGCGGAAATGGTGAAGACTTAATCGTCTACGGAAAACCGGAATGGGCGCCAGATTACTCTGGTTCCATTGATCCTAATAATCGGCCTTTCATTGTACCATTAGGACCTGAAGGGGTGACTTCTTGGGTCGCAACTAAGCTAATACTCGGACAGAAAGATGGAGCCGGAACATGTCAAAAGTTACCACTAGCAAGGGTGGTAAAGACTCCTGACCCTTTAGACTGCAACATCGTTGATTTACAACCTGATGAGAAAGGGGTGAGTGCTTTACAGAAAAGAGATTCACTTTCGAAGACTAACGGGACTCAATATGGGGTTGTGGGATTGCCTCTTTTGGCCAATCTAAGTTCAGATGAACAGCTGAAAAATTTTCAACCAAATTTTGTTTTTCCTTTAGAAAAATTGGCATCGAACATGGTGCAGTTTTTAAGTTTTGTGGTCGATTCGGAGAATCCTCAAAGCGTCAAGGGTGTGAAGGTTCAAATTAATAATGTGCTCGCAGAAATTCCCATTGAAGCTCCGCCGCCTCCTAGTCAGTGTACGATTGCGCTAAAAAACCCAAGTTTGGAGCCAATTGATTTAAGTGCCGGAAATGTCAATGTGCTTTTTGATGTCAAAGCCAACAGTATTGTGCAATCGGCCCATTTCCATCAGGGGCCGGATGATGGGGAACTCTTGGGGGCCTTCTTAAAGGATCAGATGGATTCGCAATCGGTTTCCGATTTTGGGGTTTTGAAAAGCCTTAAATCAGCAGGGTTTTCACTTTCCTTATCGAACGATGAAACTGACATCCCTTCAGCAGATACTCCCAATGAAGCTCTAAAAAGAATTTCAGTGACCTTAACGGGGCTATCATCAGTTCCGACGGATGAAAAAGTCGATGGATCTCCCGTCTTTAGAAATCGCCAAACTTGTGAAGCTATTATCAGAACAAAAAAGCCAAGCCCTCCGCTTTGTCACCTGAGAGTAACGAATTCAAGCAGTGTGAAAATTAAGGGCGATGAAGCTAAGGTAGAGCTTAATTGTGACAAACGTCAGGGTGGAATGGTCACTTCGGCGACTGTTGATGATAAACCGGTCGAGAGGACTTACTTGAGGCTCAAGAAAATTATAGTTGACACCAGCTTGTCTCCTGAGGAGTTTTGTGTCAAAAAAGATCCTGACATTACTTCCTATTGCTCTTTGGGAAGAGTTCCTTGTGTCGACCGCAAAGGAGAACGTGGCGAGAATAGAGAACCATTCGACCTCCCTGTTTGCTTCTTGGGAGGAAGAAAATGCTACGAGGAAAGAAAAATAGCAATGGGGTATCACAACGTGCAGTGTTACGTGCACCACAATATTTACGAATCTATTACAACCCCCGATCTTTCTTAAGAGACTAGTCGTATTTTTTGGGCAAGCTATATTCGAAAAACTGATGGTCAAGCAGAAATCATCACGGCTTCGGCCACAGGGCCGGGCGGCACATGGACCGGACAGGTGGGGTTGGGAGAACTGTGCCCGTATCTGGACCCTGATTACTCTCGTCAGGAATTTGCGGTTAATGAAGAATTTAAAGATCGTACCGGAACGGATACCGATAAGATAGAAAAGGCCATCGCTGACCTTACATTTACGACCGGCCTTATTCGTTACACAAGCCACAATACCTATTGGCAATCAGATGATGCAGCATCGAGGTCTATGGCTGGGGTTGCAATAACACGGGCAGATGGCAGTTGGACGGGGGGGGGTGGCTACAATTGGGACAAGGCCGCAACATGTGACTCTACCAATATCTGCATGAAGATCGTTCAGATGACTGATGACAGATATAAGTATTGGAAAGGGGGAGCAAAAGTTTATTGGATTGAAGTGGGCCCAAAATCTTTAGCCAGTTGCGCGGTTTTGAAGACAAAAATGAGACATCACGGCTGTTTTGCTGGGTCGACAAAACTTAGAATGGCCGATGGAACTGAAAAACTGGTTTCTCAAATCGGAGAAAATGAGTGGCTTTACAATCCGCACTATCATGCGCCTGTTCGGGTTAAGGGGGTCGTCAAAGGGCCAGAGAAAAAACCCCTTTTTGAAGTGAGTTATGGAAATCAAAAAGTAGTGGTTACCGAAGACCATCCGTTTTTAACTCGTTCAGGATGGGTCCAGGCCATGGACTTAAAAGCCGATGATATCTTGGTGGGGGCCGGAAGTGGCAAAAAAGTAAAAAGGGTGAGACAATTGCCTTTTGATCACTCTCAAGATGTCTGGAATTTTGAGCTGGATACTGAAGATCCGATGGGGCACTTGGTGTTAGCTAACGAAATTCCGACTGGAGATTTGGTTACTCAACAGTTGTTAAAAAGAGAAAAACAAAAGGTTCCATGACTCTACAAGCTAATCGACTTTTGGCAGTAGCTTTTGTTTTGTTTATTGTGATGGTAGTTGTGTTTTCAAAAAAAAGAGAATCATCTGTCTCAGTTCAGGAAACAAAGAACCCCACTCCATCACTTCTAGAAAAGTCCGCTCCTAAAATTATTCAAGATCTGTCCAATCCACCAACAGCAAGCAGTCGTGCCGAGTTTCAATCTTTGATAAAAAAAGACAGAGCTGAAAAAGAGATAGGATTACAAAGAATGGCTTTGCCCCGTGAGGGAAATCAAGCCCAACTCAAAGTTGTTCTTTCCATAAAGCCTTCGTGCGCTCCAGGAGATGCGGATGCTATTTTACTTGATCTGGAGAAAGCTCCTTCGCATAGGCTTTTAGCAACATTTGAGGATTTAAGTGAAAACCAAAAATCTCTAACGTGGGAAGTTCCACAATCTCTCTTTAAAGAGGGAAGGGCAGAAAAAGTCTTCCAGGTCCCAGTGCATTCAGAGCCTATTCAGTATGGATTTTTTCTGTGTACGGCAAATAAAAACGATACGACTTGCAGTGACAAAAAGGTTCAGGATATCAATGAAATTTTCACCGAACATCTGACTAAGAAACCAAATGCCGGGCAGCAGTTGAGAAATATCTTTTTTCAGTACTTCTTAGTCGACGATAGAGGTTTGGCCTCCTTTTCCCAAATTTCTAAAGGGGAGAAGGTCTATGATAAATTGAAAAAATATGTCGATGAAACTAAAGCCCCTGGAAAGCCAAACCGAGCTGAAATTGATACCATGAAAACAACGCTTAAAACTGTTGATTCTCTTCCTGCTGTGTTTTCAAACGATAAACTGATTCTTCAGCTGCCAAAATTTAAGGAGTCGGCATGTCGTTAGGGAGGTGGAAAGAAGGGTCATTTAAAGCCCAAAGAGGCAACGCAATTATCATGGGGGTTGTTGCCCTTACGTTGCTGACTGTCTCTGTTTTGATGTTAACCCAGGGTTATCTTTCGACCTTAAAGTTTAAATCGCGAGTTCAAACTAAAGCCTCTTTGACCTCTGTGAAGGATGGGATTCTAAATGCTTTCACTTTAGCTAATCTCTATCAAAACGATACAAATCTTAACACTGCTTTAAGGAATAAGATCGTTATTCCCCAAGCGGGAACCTTAAGAAGTTACGATGCGGGTCAAGCTTCGGATCTCCTAGCGAAATTGGAAGATAATTCTCTTGAGAAATCGGTCAAGACTATTTGTGACGGTGGTAATAAAATTCCGGCGGCATCCAATAATCCTGCCGAATTTATCTTTTGCTTCTCCACTGTAACCGGAACTGAACGGGTGATTACGAGTTCATTGGATTCCTTTTTTGGTTCTGACGCTTTTGGTCTAATTAAGGTCGTTTTAAAGCGAAATTCAGCTACCCATTTTCAATTTCTCCGAAGCGTCCCCTCTTGGGGTCAATTTACAACAGATCCTAACCGGGTAGCTAATTTTCAAGCTGACATGAGCTATCAAGTTGTTTGGGGAAAAAAAGCAGAAGCAAAGTCAATTTTTATTAATAGCGGACATGCTTTAAAAGATTTGAGGTAGCTTGTGTGGAATAGATTGTTAAACTGCCGCGGAATGAATTTGATTGAGTTGGTCATCGGTATTGTGATTTCTGGAATTGTGATTTTTTTTGGAGTTAGCTTTGTGAACTCTACGAACAGATCCAAAAATCGAGCGGCCCTAGATGGAAGAGCTGCTTCCGAAATGCAGGAGTTTTTTTCTCAAATTAAAAAATCGATGACTAAAGTACAACCGGGTGGGGTCACCAGTACAACTGCCGCAGATCCAAGAGGAGATCTTTCGATCAGGCGGTCTAGAGTCAATTTGACAACCTTGAACCCCCTACCCGACTCTGTCCAAATCATTCAAGTGAATTGTGGTGCCCCTGGGGGACTTCTTGGTGTTTTGCCGGCCAATTTTCGATGTCCTCCCGGGGCTTGTCCCGCCGGGCAAGTTCCTGTATCGGTCTCTGTTAGGATCGATGGGGGTGCCCCTGTTATTTATCCTTTCGAAGCAGCGGCTCGACCTACCCCGATGGTATTTCCCACGGGCAATTTT
>Ga0194132_10007465_pt1 | contig 16274 bp, 15 predicted proteins | sample TA2KigOf80mmetaG_FD_148612 | JGI IMG/M metagenome (GOLD analysis project Ga0194132, IMG submission 148612) | Freshwater microbial communities from Lake Tanganyika, Tanzania - TA2015054 Kigoma Offshore 80m | ecosystem: Environmental > Aquatic > Freshwater > Lake | place: Tanzania: Lake...
TCGCATAACGGCGACGGTTCGAATGTTACCACGCCCTGCCCACGATAGCAGGCATGCGCTTCGAAGTCTATGGTAGCGGCGGTACAGTCGATAAGCTGTTTGACGGCGGGGCCGGGGCCGTCCGCACGGGGGATGAGTTTGAGTCGCCACGCCGGTGTCAGCGGCGGAAGGGTGGTAGCCGGGGTCGGAACCGTCATCGTCGAACTGATCTCGACCACCTTTAACCCGCCCATGGAGGCATGTGTCCGCATCGTCCGCTCCGCCATTTCCACTTCGAGATGCGACCATATTTTGGGCGTTCCGTATATTTCGCGTCCGGCGGCGATACCCGCAGGACCGTCATGCCATACGTGCGAACAAAACCAGCCTTCCTGACCGTGAAATAGACATTTTTGCTCAAAAACCGCTTCGTTGAACGATCCGTATGCGGTGCAAAACGGTACGTGCAAGCCGATGGCGACACACAATCCATCGGGAGAAGGTTCGAGCGGTGCGGGCAGAAAAGACGCCACCCGTTCCGGCTCGGTCCGGAAAATAACAAACTGAAACCGCACGTTGCGGTAATACGCAGGCAACGGCGGATAATAGGGATCGCTGAATGGCGTCGTCCAGTCTTCGCTCATGGCATGGGTTGTCCCGACACCATGTACGCCGGCATGATCCACATCTCCGGGATGGCCACGTGCGGCGGCAGGCTGGCGACAAAGACCACCGCGGCGCCGAGGTCTTCGGGTTGCAACATCAGGGATTGCCGTTTTTCCGATACCGGTTGCGGACGCTGGGCGATAAGCGGTGTGTCCACCTCGCCCGGACAGATCACACAGGATCGGATGCCAAACTCGGCGGTTTCAAGGTTGATCGAATGCGAAAGCGATACCATACCGTGTTTGGACGCCGTATACGCGGCTCCGCCAAGCAGGGAAATGTTTCTTCCTGCTATCGAGGAGATGTTGACGATTCTTCCCGCTCCCTGCTTTTTCATCTGCGGAAATACCGCCTGAAAACAGTTGAATGCCCCGGTAAGGTTTACTTCCACTACCCGATCCCAGTCACTGGGCGACATGTCCATGGCCATACGGCTTTTGGTATTGATCCCGGCATTGTTGACCAGAATGTCGATCCCGCCCAATTCCTGCGTTGCCCGATCCACGGCGCGACGTACCGCTTCCCGGTCGGTGACGTCCATCGGCTCGATCACCACCCGCCGTCCGGCCGCCCGTACCGCCTTCGCCGTCTCTTCGAGCGGTTCCACACGCCGCCCGGAAAGCATGATGTCTACCCCAGCCTCCGCCAACGCGCAGGCAATACCTCCGCCGATCCCCGTCCCACCGCCCGTTATCCATGCCGTTTTGCCTTCCAGTACGCCCATCTCGACGCTCCTTCGTAATGATTCGCTACCGGGAACGTTCCCCCGGAACCCCGCTTGTCGTGCGAGCGGACATAATAATCGACAGTCGTACGGATAATCCAGTGTTATTTTACGGATATTTCGGTACGGAAGTGGCGCAGATCGACCCCGGTGATCCACTCTTCGGGCAGATGGCGAACGCAGTTGTACAAACTGAGTTGGGTATGAGGGATGGTGAGGATAAACTTCGTGACCGATACGTTGGCGATATCGGTAAACCGCTCAAAACCTTCGGAGGTGAGTCCCATAAAAGCGCTGACAAGCAAGGCCATGAAAAAACCGTGTGAAACCAGAACGATTCGCTCGTGGGACGGCGCATATTCCTCACGGAGTGCCGCGGCAACCCGGCTGGCGCGCTCCATGGCCAAGGTTGGCGGTTCGTAGGGCCGGCATTTCCACCAGCCGGTATGATCGATCTCGGCGGGAAGATGGACAGCCGGAAACTCGTGTCGGATTTCCTCGCGTGTCATGCCCGGACATCCCTCGAAATCCGGCACATCCACCCCGCGCATGACCCCGCCCTGTTCGTGTAGGTCGATCCACGCCTCGGCTTGCTGGCCCGACTGTTCGAGATACGGCGCGATGGTCTCCAACGTCCTCCGAAACGGGCTGACAAAGATACGGGTCGGCTGTACATGCCACAACCGGTATACCAGCCGCTCGGCCTGTCGTTGCCCGATTTCCGTCAGACCGGGATCTTCCACGCGCTCCTCGACAGGGCGGGCGTTGTTTTCGGACTCTCCATGACGAACGATATACAGTTCCATTAGGATCTCTTTCCGTAACGGGTTGGCGGCAATGGACAGCATGTCCTCACGCACCGAGCCCCCGTTTCTATCCCCTGCCTTCTCTTCTCATCACCCAATAAACCGGCACACCGGCGACCAGAAAAAGACCCCCCCAACCGATCGCTTCCCATCCGGTTCCGTAGATGACCCACACTACGAAAACAAGACTGGCCATGGCAATGATCGACGTCGCGCGGATCGAGCGTGCGGAAAATGCCCCCGGATTTTGGCGTGCCAGCAGGTATTCGCCTATCGTGGTGGTGACGTGCGGAACCAGCACCAGCAAAACAGACAGCAGGATGATAAACTCGAACGTCTCGATAAGCGATCTGGAAAGTCTCAACAGTATCATGCCGCTGGCAACGATCGCGGCGATGATGAGACTGACATGCGGGGTGTGAAACCGGGGATGTATGCGGGCCAGCCCTTTGGGAAACAGACCGTCTTCGGCGACGCTGAGCGGCACGCGCCCGGAAAGCAGAATCCATCCGTTGAGCGTGCCCAGCCCCGACACGATCGCTCCTGCGGCGATCAGCGTCGCGCCCCACGGCCCCATTACCTGTGAAGCCGCCAGGGCCAGCGGACCGCTGGACCCGGCGATGACATCGTTGGGCAAAAGTCCCATCACCGTCACGCTGATGAGGATGTATAAGGCGGTGGCGATCCCAAAGCCGATCAGCGTGCTTCGCCGTATCGTTCGGGCGTCGGTCGCCTCTTCTGCCGGCACAGTGGCGGATTCGAGACCCGAAAACGCCCATGCCACCAACGCCATGCCGGGTATGATCGCGCTTGTTCCCATAGGAGCGAACGGGGTCAGGTGATCCGGGTTGAACTGCCAGATACCCACCGCCACCAGCAGTACGAGCGGTACCAACTTAGCCGTTGTGGTCACGATGGCTACGGACGCCCCTTCTCGGACACCTAGGATGTTGACCAAAGCCAATATCCATACCAGCGACAGCGAGATCATCACTTGCCATAAAAGGCTATCTTTGACGAGCGGGCTAAACTCTGCGATATAGCCTACGGTAGCGATCACGATCGCGGCGTTTCCGATGATGATGCTAAGCCAATAGCTAAAGGCAATCTCGAATCCGATAAAGTCTCCGAATGCGTGGCGGGCGTATACTGACGGTCCGCCGCTCCGGGGATATGCATGTCCCATGTCGGCATAGACGATAGAAAGCAAAAGGAATCCAACGGCCGTCACGCCCCAGGAAATGAGCGATACCGGTCCTGCGTCACTGGCGAGCGACGCGGGGAGGGTAAATATCCCGGTGCCGATCATATTGCCCACGATCAGCGCGACCATCGAAACCATACCAAGACCGTGTACAAGCTGAGGCTTCGTGGTCTGGTTGGTCATAGAGAAATGTGAAGTTTGAACTCCACGCTCGGAGCGCTCCTTATCAAATGCCGGCTATCTTTTTTACCATTTCTCGGTGAGGTTCTTTCATCTTCGCCCTTCAAACTTCTTTTCCCCTTCCTTCCTGATCCAACATTACAACCGGCCCGAAACCACGTGCTTCGATTTGCGGCAGTATCCGGTCGCGGTCGCCCACCAAGAGATAGATGGCCTGTTCGGGACGGGCATATCGCGCCGCTGCGGCATGAACCTCCTCAAGCGTCGTACGTTCGATCCGGTCCACCGCATCGCGGATGTCGGACATGGGCAACCCGCCACTCCATAGCCCACCTACGATGCCCGCTAGACGCCGTATGGTCTCGAACTGTTGCGCATACCCGCGAACCCGGTTGATCCGGGCTTCTTCAAGTTCCGATTCGGTGATGGGACGCTCTCCGGTCAGTGCCTCAAGTTCGGCACGCAGTTCGTAAAGCGTATCGCCCGTCCGGTCGGTTTGTATGGCGGTCTGCGCTTTCCAGTATCCGGCTTTGTCCATCAGCGCCAGCATGGAGGAGATGCCATAGGTAAATCCTTTTTCTTCGCGCAAATTGCGGTTGAGCCGCGACTGGAAGTCTCCTCCGTAAATGCTGTCCACCAGACGAAGCGCATAGTAATCGTTCGTTTTGCGTGGCGGCGCAGGCAACGCTTGGGCTACGACCGTCTGGGGCGCATTCGGACGATTGATCAGATAGACGCATCCGGATGCGGCCGGCACGGCAAATGGCAAGGCAACCTCTGCAAGCGACTCGCCGGTCCAGTCCCCAAAATAAAGATGCGCCAATTCCATCGCCCGGTTCAGCGTCACATCCCCGGCAAAAACGATCGCACTTTGTGACGGCCCCCAGCAATGGTCATAGACATGGACGATGTCCGGTCGCCCGATACCGGAGATCGTGGAGAAAAACCCATGTACGGGCAGACCGTACGGATGTTCTGTGCCAAAGATCAATCGTGGAGCAAGGCGTGCGGTTAACGCCTGTGGGTTGGATTCTCCTTGCGACAGGTTGTCCGAATGACGATTGCGTTCTCGTTCGAACTCGTCATCGGGAAACAGCGGGTTGCGGACGACGTCGGCAAAGAGGTCGAGCGCCGCCGGCAGATGTCGGGTGAGCGTGTCGAAACCGAGCGAGACGGATTCCTGAAACGTGCTTCCGTATAATGCGGTTCCGTTCCGAGCCATCGACTCGGAAATATCGAGCGCATTACGCCGAGCCGTTCCCTTATCGAGCGTAGCGAGCATGAGTTGCGTGGTTCCCGCCTTGCCGGGCGGGTCGAACAGCGCCCCGCCCTTGAGTTCGAGCGATACCGCCGTCTTGGGAAGTTCATGACGTTCTACTACAGACCGTTGTCCAGGCGCCCCATCTGCACGGATGGCGTTTCAAACCGAGTATCTCGCCCCAGCACGGGTATTTGGGTGCGGTCAAGCGTGGCAGGAGCCACCGATTTTTGTGTATCCGGATAAAACCTGAGCAAAAGACGACTGCATGTGTCCAACCACTGTTCCGTTGCCGTCTGCACCGTCTGTGCGGTCATCTTTCGAAAACACTCAAACTCCTGTCGGTAATATCCCGGATCCCCCTTGAAGACATTGGCCTCGTTGAGCCGGTCCGCCTTGCCTCCAAAACCGCCGATCCTTTCGAAACCGGAGATAAACCGGTATTCCCACAGGGTTTGGACGCGCTCCACTTCGCTGCGTGTCGGTCCATGTACCGCCAATCGGGATAGTTCTTCTGTGACAAGCCCTTCCACATCCGGCAGAGATCCCCCCGGTCTAAGCGTAGCGACTACGACAAACATACCGGCGATTTCGTGGGCGATATTAAAGACGGATACTTCGGTGCATATACGTCGGTCGTATACAAGTTGTTTTTTCAGACGCGACGACAAACCGTCCGCCAAAATGGAGGCGACGACATCGAGGCTATACTCGTCTTCTTCAAACCGAGAAGGGGCTGGGTAGATCAGGTGGGCACGGGCTTGCGGGACCGTATCCGGCGTTTCGACGATTTTTTCTTCCACAAGGTCGGGTATCCACCGGACGCGACGTTCCAACAGAGGCCCGATCGGCAAGTCTCCGTAGTACTGCTCCACCCATTGCCGTGCCCGGTCCGGATCGAAATCTCCGGCAATGGTCAGCGACAGATTGTTTGGCGTGTAGTAGGTTCTGAAAAACTGGGTGACGTCTTCTATAGTGGCGGCTTCGAGGTCTTCGTGGCTACCGATCACTGGCCAGGAATAGGGATGACCGGTGGGATACAGATGCTCGTTGATCAGCGACAGCAAGCGGCCATAAGGCTGGTTTTCCAGCATCTGGCGGCGTTCGTTGCGCACGACGTCGCGCTGGTTTTCGAAGTTTTCCGGGGTGAGCGCTTCCGGAAGGGTAGCGATTCGGTCGGATTCGAGCCAGAGGAGATATTCGAGATTACCCGAAGGAACGGTGGCAAAATAGTTGGTCCGGTCATAGCTGGTCGTCCCGTTGACTCCGCCTTCTCGGAGATTGCCACCTGCTTGTTCGACATACTTGAAATATCCCCCCGGCGCATGCTGGGAACCTTCGAACATGAGATGCTCGAACAGATGGGCAAACCCCGTACGTCCCGGTTTTTCGTTTTTCGATCCCACATGAAACCAGTGGTTTACATGTACCACCGGTAGTTTTCGGTCTACGTGCAGGATCAGTTCCAGACCGTTGGGCAGCACGATTTTTTCGAATGCGATTTGCGGGATCGCTTCTCCCGCATTATCCGACGTCATGGTTTTCTCCGGTTGCGGCGCGGGGCGCTGCAACCTATGCAGGCTCGATACGTCCCGAACGTGCCGAGCGGTACGCGGCATCCAGTATCATCACCGACCGCATCGCCGCTTCGCCGGGCGCGTAGTTGACCGTTGCTTTCCCAAGGATGAGATCGACAAAGTTGTTGGGCGGTCCTTCGCAACTGTACGCGCCCGCATCCGGGGCGACATCCGCCGCATAGTCGTCGCCGTCGTGACGCGCCACAAGAAGACGCGCCCGTTCTACGTCGAGCAGGAGCATGCCTTCGGAGCCAAACACGCGGACATCGAGTTGAAAACTGTGTCCTTCCGGGATGTCGCCCGATCCGGAAAGCGTCCCGATCACCCCAGCCTCGAAACGGACCGTCATGGCGTCGTACATCTCCACTTTGGATTCCGATTCCGCCATGATGCTGAATACTTCCTGTGGAGTCAGACCGGTAAGCCACGACATCAGACCAAGGCTGTGTGACATCTGTGCTTGGCCGTATCCCCCGCCCGAAAGGATGGGATCGGCCCATGTCGCCGCAGACGGGGCAAAAAGCCCGCCACCGTTGGAGACATGATCAAACGTGTGTCCGCGTAGCAACCCCCGAATGGGCGACGCCATGTGACATACCACCGATTCGATGTTGCCTACACACCCGGCATCCAATCGGCGTTTGGCTTCTTGGATAAAAGGCCGATAGTGCCATCCGTACGGGACGATGACATGAAGTCCCCGCTCTTCCGCCAGACGTACCAATCCTTTTGCATCGGCGCTTTTCGTACACATCGGTTTTTCGACCATGACATGCAGTCCGCGTTCCAGCGCCGCACGGGCATGTTCGAAGTGCAGGGTATGCGGACTGGTAACCACCACACCGTCGAGTTCAGTCTCGTCAAGCATCCGGCGGTAGTCTTCGGTGGCATATTGGAAACCGAACGCTTTTTTTACTTCACCTAGTTCCGTCTTTCCAAGACGGCAGACCGCCGTCATTTCCACGTCGTTGCGCTGTTTCAGGAGGGGCATGTGGTTGGCGGTTGCCCACCATCCGGCCCCGATAAACCCGATTCGTGCGGTATCTTTTTTCGCCATGAAATCCCCGTTTACGATAGCCGTAGGGATACGGTATCCGCGTCCCTATGGCGTTCTTGCCCCTCGGTGTACTTCGCCTGTTTCGGCGTCCACGATCCAAAATTCACCTTGCCACATCGTAAAACCGTGCGGCTCCGGGCCTTCGACCGGTATCTTTTCCAACTGTTCACCGGTTTGCGGGTCGAGTCGATAGATCGCTCGGTGATTGGTCTCCACACACCACAGATGACCGTTTTCCCATGCGATGCCGTGCGGGCGATCACCCGGTGCGGGAATCGAATGTTTTACCGTCCATGTGACCGGATCCATGCAATAGATCGTTGCCGCGGGCGGAACAGCCATCCACAGATCCCCGTCTTTCCATTCGAGACCGTGCGACCCGGTTTTTACCGCGCCGGGGGTGGCGTATCGCGCCGTCGTCTCCCCTGTCCGGCGGTCGCAACGGAGGATTTCGCAACTATAGGTCGAAGCGATATAGAGATATTCCCCGCTGTCGGTAATCCCGCTTCCCCGATCCGAGTCGGTATCCAACAGCCTAAGCAACGCGCCGTCGCGATAGGCGTGACAACTTATCTTGTTGTTACCCTGATCGAGTATCCACAGCCCTTCGGTCGTGCCCTGCAATCCGTTGGGGTGAGGTCCGGGAGAGGTAAAAACTTTCGAGAGTTTAAGCGGCATTATGGCCTCCTGAATGGCTATGACCGTTCTTGGAGGGTTGATCGGTCGTAGTGGTCTACGTATGACGGAACAGGAACATCCGGAGAAAGACGCGGGTCGGTCATGGGGAGGCCGGGTTGGAACGAAAGCGGTAGGACGCCGGCCCACACCGGGAGCGCATAGTCTGCTTCGTCGTCTATGGGCGGGCTGGTGCGTATTTTGGCAGACACTTCGCTAAGTTGCATCCGAACCACGGTAGTGGCCTTGAGTTCAAGTTCGTTTGGACCGCGTGCTTCGGTGCTCCGTCCCGGCACAATGTGTTCGAGGATGACATTCAGCGCGTTTAGCTTTTCCTGCGGATCGTCCACGGTTTCGAGCGTTCCGAGTATTACGACCGAGCGATAGTTCATAGAGTGATGAAAGGTCGAGCGGGACAGCACAAGACCGTCGAGCAAGGTTACGGTCACGCAGGCGGAGACGCCCCGACTCAGCGCTTTGAGCATCCTGCTGGCCGCCGATCCGAGCATATACAGGGTTATTCCGACACGCGCATGGATAGTAGGGATTACGTAGGGCTGGTTATCGTGGACGAATCCGATGTGACAGAGTAGGGCTTCGTCGAGTATAGCGTGGACGGTAGCACGATCGTAGACACCCCGTTTGGGGAGCTGCTTAACGCGCGTGCGGGGAGTCGCAGGATATTGAGACATGGTACCGGCGTCTCCGGGAAAGTCAGTATCCGATGGCACAGCCATCCTTGCGGGGTTCGGAAGCACCGTGCAGCATACCCGTATCTGGGTCGATCAGGATGGCTTGGTATCCTCCGAAACCGTGAACGGATTGAACGACTTGATGTCCAAGGTCGACGAGTCCATGCGCCACATCGGTGGGGATGCCCGGTTCAAGGGCTACCGTGCCGCCACCCAGGTCCATGGGGGTTCCGGTAGGTTCGGCGGAGCCGGAATGGTTGAACCGGGCCGCATCGCCCGCTTCCTGAATGTCCATGCCAAAATCGATGAGATTGCACAGCACCTGGGTGTGGCCTTGCGGTTGCATGGCGCCACCCATAAGACCAAAGGAAATAAAAGGCCGTTCGTTTTGTGTTACCATCGCGGGAATGATGGTATGAAACGGACGCTTGCCGGGTGCGAGTGCGTTTCTGTGGGCCGGGTCGAGCGAAAAGGAGACTCCTCGGTTCTGGAGTGGAAACCCTACCCCGCCGGGTACGATGCCGGATCCGAAGCCGCGATACAAACTCTGGATAAGCGATACGACATTACGCTCGGCGTCTACTACGGTCATATACGCGGTGTCGCTGTGTTCGAGCAAAGGGTTACCCGGCGGAACGTCGCAAAGTGCTCGGCGCGGATCGATTCGTGCGCGTTGACGCTCGGCGTATGCTTTGGATAGCAACGCCTCCACCGGCACGTCTGAAAAAGCGGGGTCCGCGTAATACACGGCGCGGTCGGCATAAGCAAGTTTTTTGGCTTCGATTTGACGATGCAGGGTTTCGACCGAGTTGTGACCGGTTGAAGAAAGCTCGAATCCTTCGAGAATGTTAAGCATTTGAAGCGCCGCGATGCCCTGACCGTTTGGGGGCAATTCCCAGACGTCGTATCCCCGGTAGTTTACGCTGACGGGGCGGTCCCACGTGGACACGTGATCCGCAAAATCCTGCAAGGCCAGCAGACCGCCGTGTCCTCTCGAAAAAGCGTCTATCCGTTCGGCGATGTCTCCGAGATAGAAGACGTCGCGTCCGCCTGTGGCAATTTGGCGGTAGGTGGTTGCCAGTTCTGGATTGCGAAACACTGCTCCGGCGCGGGGTGCTTTACCGTCGGGGAGAAACACCCTTGCCGAGTCGGGCCATGGGGCCAGCAGACTGGCTCCGCCTGCCCAGTCGCGCGCAATGATGTCGGATACGGGAAAACCATGCTCGGCGTAGTAAACGGCCGGTTCAAGAATTCTTGAAAGCGGCAGGACTCCAAAGGTTTCATGAAGCTTCGACCATCCGTCCACACAGCCCGGAACCGACCATTGGAGCGGTCCGGTATCAGGGATGCAGGACATTCCCCGTTCCGAAAAATAGGCTATCGACGCCTTTGCGGGAGATCTGCCGCTGGCGTTCAGCCCGAACATCTTTCCGGTAGAAGCCTGCCAGACGATGGCGAAAAGATCACCGCCGATACCGCACGACATGGGTTCTACGACCCCTAGTGTCGCGTTGACGGCGATGGCGGCGTCTATGGCGTTGCCGCCCGCCTTCAGCACGTCGAGACCGGCTTCGGCGGCGAGGGGTTGGCTGGTAGCCACCATCCCGCGCGGCGTCATGACGACCGACCGGCGGGAACCACGATAGGCATCAGGGTTATACAGCATGGGGGCGTTTCATGAGCACGTCATTTCCAGCGGACCAACCTGATTTTCATGTTCCAGCTTTTGATCGACGAAAAAATAGGCGTCGGACCTGACTACTGGACTCTTTGATCTGAAATATCGTTTGGGCAAGCGAGTTTTTTTCTACCAAGTGTTCGGGGGTGGTATAAAAAACGACGTTATCTGGGTTTATAAGTTCGAGTTTTACGGCTGCGGATACCGTAAACTTGCTTCGGTTCAGCACGGTTCCACCCCAGTCGAACGAACCGGCCGGTTGGGAGGCTTCCGTACTGGCAACCACGAATGGCCCGAAAAGCTCTGTGTCCGCATTGGTAAGCGTGGGGCCGGTCGCCTGTTTTTTGCACGATGCAACCAGAAACACACACGCAAAGATAACCGTACTTGCCAGCGCTATGGATTTCATAAGGTCTCGGACCTCCTGCGCGGAAACGCCCGCCAAGACAGACGGGAGAAACGTCTTTAACAACTTTTGCATACCGTGTGCCGCCAAAGTAAGGCGCTATTCTTTAAGCAGAGGACAGGTCATGCAGTGCGGCCCTGCATTGCCGCGAATCAGCTGATCGCCGGGAACCCCCGTCGCTTCTCCACCCCGGCTTCGTATGGCTTCGTGCGTCCGGGCCGCCCACGCGTACCCTATGGCTTTCATAGGCGCTACGGCGACATAGTTGACACACGCGCGGTCTTTTTCATGCTCGTCCACCGCCCATATCTCTACACCGTGCCGAGTCAGGTAGTCTGTGAGCGGCACTCGTTCGGGTGACTTTCCCTTACGAAATATCGTCGAGGGGTATATGTCAAGATGGGGAGGGTATGCCAACGCAAAATTATGCGCGATAAACATCAACAATCCGTCTATATGTACCTCGCCTTCGGCAACCGGAACCATGACGATCTCATCAACATGGTTGCCGAGCAGAAGATCGCATAACTGAAAAATAGCCGGTTCGGTCGTGCGGTCGCATAGCGAAACGATCATTTTGCGTTCGTCGAGAAACAGAATCCCGCCGCCTTCTACAAATCCCGGCGGGCGAATTTCGCCGAGAATCGGTATGCCAAGCCGTTGCAAGGCCCGCTCAATGACCCAAGGATCTCCCTTTCTTCCCTTGTGATACATGCTCATGAGCAGAGCGCCGGCATCAAGCACGACGGCAAGATCACGGGTATACGTCATGTTGGGCCGGGTAGCCATGTACGCAAGCGCTTCGGCATCATGTGCCAGTACGTCGGAGAGCAGTACTACTTCGGTTCCGTAGCCGGCAAGAGACGCGGCAAGAGCGTCGAACTCGTCAAGAAACGCAGGAACGTCTACGGGACCGGAAAAACCGAACCCGGAGGCCGTTCTGTCGGTGACGAGATGTAGCTCGGAACTGGGGCGGTGCATCAACACTCGTTTTAGAATGCCGTGTTCGTTTTGTGCGCCAAAGCGTTTGGACATATTATCCGTACCTATGCATAAAATGTTTCAGCGTTGTGGAGCGGCTCGTAGCCGATTTCTTGGCGCGGCGTCGCTATGTCAAATATGTTGTGGGTATTGTCCGAGATGACAAAATAATGCGCGCCGTTTTTGAGCCGGTTTTCGCGTCCGGCTGTGTAACAGGCGTGGACAAATCGTGCGGCGTCTTCCTGATGACACCAGACGGCGAAATATCCGCGTTCGGCGGTAATGGCGGTGTTGCGGGCGTTTATGCCGCCCCAGCGCGCGGCTACGGCGTTGTGACCCAGATCGGCCATCCGTTGCACCCATTCCTCCACATGCGCTTTTTCACGTCCGTAGTCGTTGATCGGACAAGCGGGAAGCGTCGCCGGAATCGGTTGGGGCCAGTCCTTTATTTCCGAGAAACGGCGCTCTGCCAAGGTCGCATATTCCCCTTCGCCAAAAAACCGATAGGCGTCGTCCACCGCGTGTACGGAACTTGAAGCCACTACCGTCGGAACCCGGTCGAGCGAAAGAATGGACTGAAACACCATATCGGTCATTCGGCGCATCAGCGGATAGTTGCGAGTTCGAGCCAGATAGACAATCAGATCAAATCCTTCGAGATGGCTTCGAAATGTTTCGGGATGCGCCATGATGTCGAGATCGATAAAGATGTGTTGCGCGTCCGGTTCGGTGGCGAGGTCCGGCGCGCCGGGCAGATCGATCGACAAAATATGGTAGCGGGGATCCAGCCGAGGAAGATAGGTCCGCAATCCAGAACCGATGTTGCCTCTTCCTCCGATGAGAAGCGTTCTAAACGCCATGGTCATTCAGGGTCCTTTCTGTGCTGGCGTAAAAGAGCGGGTATAAAATTCGCCCTTTCAGTATGCTTCCAAATATAATTGCTTGATGTCTTCCGGGGACGGGACACGCGGATTGTTTTGCGGGCTACCTGATGCCAGCGCGTTCGCCGCCATTTTGTCGAGCGCCGTTTCCAGTGCCGTCATCGAAATTCCACATCCCGAAAGACGGGGAATCTCCAGCGATAGGTTAAGCGCTTCCAGCCCTTCGATCAACCGCTCGCAGGCATCTGTGTCCACCGAGTCGGCCGCCGCCCATCCGAGCGTCCTGGCGATCTGCGCATACCGGTCCGGTGCGCCGGAGACGCTAAACCGCGTGACCGCGGGCAGCAGTACGGCATTGCTCAATCCATGCGGTAGATGAAACACCGCGCCAAGTGGTCGACTCATGCCATGGACCAGACACACCGAACTGTTGGCAAAAGCCATACCGCCCTGCGAGGCGGCCAACATCATGCCTTCACGCGCCGTATGGTCGTCCGGTATGGTCCATGCCGTCTTTAGATGCCGTCCGGTCAACCGTATGCACGAGAGCGCCCAACCGTCCGTCATGGCGCTGGCTTTGCATGATACGTACGCCTCGATTCCGTGGGTAAGCGTATCTACACCGACATGTGCAGTCAAGGGTTTTGGCATCGACAGCGAAAGCGTGTAGTCTACCAGCGCGGCGGACGGCAAAAGCCGAGGGTCGAGCAGCATCATTTTGATGTGTCGTTCCGTGTCGGTAATGACGGTTACCTTGGTCATTTCACTGCCCGTTCCGGCGGTAGTTGGGATGGCGATCATGGGCAGACCGTCGTGCGGGATTTGGTCGTATCCGGCATAGTCGGAAATCCGGCCCGGATTGGCGGCCATGACGGCGATGGCTTTACCCGCGTCGATGCTGCTGCCGCCACCGATCGCTACGACTCCGTCACATCCTTCCCGGCGCAGCATGTCCAGTCCTTCGGCCACGTTACGATCGGTAGGGTCGGGTGTTACGGCGTTGTAGACGGTGGTCTCCACACCCTCCGCCGCCAGCACGCGCGCGATCTCTCCGGCGCGTCCGGAGGCGGCGATATGCGGATCGCACACGACGAGCGCCCGACGAAGCCCCAGTAGACGCGCCTGATACCCTGTCTTGCCGGCCGCGCCCGCCCCGATAAAAATCGACGCCGGGATATTGATTCTGGCGATCGGATTCATACCCCATTCCGTCATGTTACGCCGGCCCGCTCGACCGGATACCGTTCGTAAAGCCGTTCTTCGACGATTTTTTTCATGGCTTCGGCGGCACGGTGGAGTTCGACAAAGGTCGTATACAACGGTGTAATGCCAAATCGAAGGTTGTCCGGGGTCCTAAAGTCGGGGATAACGCCCTCATCGTGAATCAGCGCCTGATCGATCCGATAGGCTTCGGGGTGTCCGAGCGATACGTGCGAACCCCGACGGTGCGGTTCGGCAGGCGAATTGAGCGTAAAGCCGAGCGAACGCAACATCGTTTCCCACAGTCCGATAAAGTATTCGGATTGCCGTATCGACTTGGTGTAAAGCCGTTCCATGCCGGCTTCGAGGAGAAGGTCGATACCCGGTTCGGAAAGCGCGAGCGATACCACCGGTGGCGTGCCGGTCAGAAACCGAGCGATATGTCCTGCCGCTTCGTAGGAGGTGGCAAAGTCGAACGGTCTGGCATGACCGAACCAGCCGGAGATCGGGTTGTCGAGTTGGGCTTGTAGACCTTGGCGAACAAAGAGAAACGCGGGGGCACCGGGGCCGCCATTGAGGTATTTGTAGGTACACCCCACGGCCAGATCGGCCTTAGAGGCGTTTAGCGCCACCGGAATCGCTCCGGCGGAATGGCTGACGTCCCACAGGGTGAGCGCGCCGTGTTGGTGTGCGAGCGCAGAAACCTCGGTCATATCGTAGGTAAATCCGCTTTTGAAGACGGTATGGGTCAGCATTACAAGGGCCGTTTTGTCGTCAATGGCCGTCGCAAGGTCCGTCATATCCACCCCGATGTCGTCGCGGGAAGAGACGACACGCAACGACATGCCGACAAGTGCGGCGACGGATTCGAGTATATACAAATCCGACGGAAAGTTGAGCGCGTCCGTGACGAGGGTTTTGCGGTTCGGAAGATGTCTTGCCCCAGCGAGCGCGAGTTTGAATAGGTTGACCGACGTGGCGTCCGCCATGACCACTTCGGACGGGTTCGCGCCGATCAGACGGGCAATTTTTCCGGCGATACGAAAAGGCAATTCCATCCATCCGTCGTTCCAGCCCCGGATAAGCCGTGATCCCCATTGTCGGTCCACGACCTCGCGCGCCAGCGTTCGTGCGGCTTCCGGCAAACGCCCCAGCGAGTTACCGTCCAGATAGACAAGCGACGGGTCGTCTATGACAAATCGAGCGCGAAAGATCGCCAGTTCGTCGGCTCTATCGAGCGATTCCGCATACGCCCGGTCCGTAGGCAGGATCATGCGGGAGACCTCCGGGTTAGGGTATCCAGCATTCGGGTGTGTAGGCCGCGCGATCAAAGAGATTGCGGCGGTATGAGGTGGCCCGTTCCAACCATGCATCGGTAATTTCCTGTGTATAGCGGTGCGGGGGACCCGCCTGTTTGAAAATGTCGATCACAAAAAGCCGAAAGGGTTGGGTGGAGTCGAGTGGTTTGGGTTCGACGGCGTGAAACATACGCGCATTGAGATAGACCATGCTTCCCGGCGGCAGTTCGAGTTGGGTTTTGCGAAGTTCGCGTCCGGCTTGTTGGTCGAAATCGCCGGCCAGTAGACGCTCCGGTGTTACCTCGGGCAGTGGAGATACCCGGTGGCTTCCGGGGATGACCGACAAACTTCGGTCGCCGCGTTTGAATCCGTTGGGATAGTACAACACCTGTATATAGGCGTTTTCCCGTTCCGCAAGGTTGACCGGATTCTGGTGAAACCAGTGGTGATGATCCTGATGAAATCCGATGGGACCGACTCCCGGAAGCGCTACGTTGAGCGCCGAATGACAGAAATGGTAATCCGGACCTATGGTCGCGCGCAACAGCGCGGTGATGAGCGGTGCGTCGATAAGACTGTCCGCCCAGACCTCACGGTCGTTCCATGGGCGTTCGAAATAGATAAACGGATTGCAGTGCTTTTGGCGTTCTTCCGGGCTACGCGCGAGAAATTCGCGGACCGGGGTGTAGCGTAGCGCCTCTGCGATCAACTCTTCTCGGCCTTCGTCGGTAAAGATATCCGGAAACGCAATATAGCCGTCGCGGTGAAAATCGTCGATATGTTCGCGAGACGGCTCGGTCAGGCGAAATAAAGGGAGATAGGAGGACATGATCAGCTTTCCGTCTGTTTTAGCAATTCACTCTTTTTCATTTCTTCTCCAGTGGGATGGAAACCCCATCAGCTTGCTGTGGGGAGGAATGCCATAAAGGGTTGACAGTGAGAAACCCACTGAAAAATAACGACCTGTTTTGTATGCTATGGATATGGAACTTACTATTTCCCTGAAACTTCT
>Ga0194132_10007466_pt1 | contig 16272 bp, 22 predicted proteins | sample TA2KigOf80mmetaG_FD_148612 | JGI IMG/M metagenome (GOLD analysis project Ga0194132, IMG submission 148612) | Freshwater microbial communities from Lake Tanganyika, Tanzania - TA2015054 Kigoma Offshore 80m | ecosystem: Environmental > Aquatic > Freshwater > Lake | place: Tanzania: Lake...
GCGAACTTCCGATCGATCTTGCGGGCGGTGCGCTCGGCGATGTCGGGGAAGTCGCTGTAGCCCTTCTCGACAACGTACGAGGCGTATTCCTCGCCTTGCTCAAGATCGATGCGCAACTCGTTGTCCGAATCGCTCACGAGGCCGGCCTCGGTGCTGTTGTGGAGGTGGCCTGTCTGGTTCTTGTACTCGTGCGTGAAGCGCTCTTCCATGGCCGCCTCGCGCAGGTCGTGCTCCATCTCCGTAAGAAAGCCGCGGATGTCGCGCTCGGCAGCGCGGCCCGCGCGCAACGCCTCGGAGATATCGCAGCGAACTTTCACGGCGCGGCAAGCTCCTCCGGTGCGGCCGGCGACGGCTCCACCTTCGCCAGCGCCTCATCGCGCTCCATCTCGACGGTGACCAGCTCGGTGCGTGCGCGGCGCAACTTCACGGCCGCGACGACCACGAGCTTTTCGAGGATCTCGCGCGGTGACGCTGCCAGCACCACCTCGGGGAACGGCGTATCAGCTGCATCCGCGATCCGCATGAGCGCGTCCTCCACGCTCTCATCGGTGTCCGCGCGCGCTGCGTTCGACTCGCGGAACTTGACGCCGTTGTACAGGTTCAGGAGCGTCGCGATCTGGTCCGCTGTGAACCGGCGGCGCATCCACTCGGGGGACGCGAATGCGGGGTACGGCGTGCCGTCCACCGCGCAGACCAGTTCGTCTTTGCCGTCCACCGTGCGCGCCTCGCGGAAAGCCTCGTAGAGCGCGTGAATCGTCTTGCTGTTCTGGAGGATGTCGGCGTCCTCCTTGGCGGCTTCGACGCCCGCGGCGACATCCTGGACGTACTTGTGCGCGGCGACGAGCGCGCGGTCTTGCTCCTCGATCAGGTTCGTGCGGATGCCGACCTTGTGGATCTGGTCGCCGCCGAGCCCCACGAAGCCCTGGATCTCGACGAACGTGACGGGCCGCGGTTGCGCCTCTTTCGCGCGCACCAGGGCCGACTTGTACTCGCTCACTTGCACCAGCTTTCGAACACCTTGGAGGCTGCGTCGTAGGCCATCCGCTGGCCGTCGGTGACGTCGGCGAACGCGCCACCGAAGTAGTCGTGCCAGCGCGGCATGAAGCGCAGGTTGCCGCGCGCTCCTACCTCGATCGCGCTCGCGCCGATCGCGTTCACGATCGAGCCGTTCGAGCCATGTTTCGCGCCTGCCTCCAGGTAGGCGTTCCACAAGGTGCGATCGATGCGCCGGAGGGCCGGTGACACGACGTCCAGCGCGCCAACGACGGCGGCGCCCATGACCCCGAGTTCGCGCTCGGAGAACGTGCCCAGATCGGCGGTGCGCCGGAACGCCGGCTCATCGTCGGCGAGGAGCGCGCCCACCACGAGGCGCTGTAGCACCTGGCTCGCACGCGCGGCGATGGGCAAGTCGGGCGGGACGTCGCGCGCCGACTCGTCCTCCCACGGCGTCAGAGCGCGCACGGAGAGGGCCACGCGCGGCGCGCAGTCGAGGCGCAGGTCGAGCGGCAGAACGGGGCGGGGCCGCCCGAGCAAGAGCCGGAACAGGCGCTCCGGCGCGATGTGCTTGGGCGGCCCGGGGTACGTCACTCGAAGATGGCGGGCGTACCGGTGAACGTCGTGCTGACGGTGGTGGTCTGCCCGACAGCGCTCTTGACGTTGACCGGCCCGAGAAAGCCCTTGGTGATGAGCTTCTTGCCGCTGCCGCCGAATTGCAGCTTGAACTCGACTTCGATCGAGTCGCGGTACGCCTTCTCCATCTCGCCTTCGAGGCCGGATGTGGCGGGCACCACGCTGTCGATCGTGAGGATGCGCGTCTTGGGGCTCGGCGTGATGCCGGCGAACCCCTTGACGATCGTCATCACGGTCTGGTCGTCGCCTTGCAGCGTCGTATCGATGCCCGTCACGGTGACGAGGAGCTTGCCGTTGAAGTAGCAGTAAATCTGGTCGTGAAGATCGAGAGCCATCGGTCACTCCGTCAGTAGGCCGGGCCGACCTCGTTGATGAGGCGCTGGCTCTTGAGGTTGTGGCGAACCGCTGCGATGTCGGCTCGCAGCGAGGTTCCGTCGGCGAGTTCGATCACGGCGACGCTCGCGAGAGACTTGGCGAGCACCTGCGGCGATGGATCGAGGAGCGGCGCACCGCCGATGAACGGCCCCGACGCGTCGGCGATGGCGTCGCGCATGAGAGCCACGGCGGCATTCGGGTACTGCACGTTCGCGAGCGGCTTCTCGCCTTGCACCGGATCGCTCGCGATGAACGGCTGGATCGTCGCGCGGTGCCGCGGCAGATAAACGTTGTCGTAGAAGTAGTCGGTCGCGCTGACGATGTGCCCCTCGCGCGCGCGGTAGTCGTTCGCGCTGCCTTGCAGCGAGCGCGTGGTGATCGATCGCTGGATGAACGGCTTGTCGAACCGGTTGAAGTTGATCACGCTGCCGCCGTTGTTGAGGGCAGTGCGCACCTCGGTGGGCGTCGGGCGATCCGCGGCATCGTACGGCGCCGGGAACAGGCAGACCGTCGTGTCGCTCGCGGTGTAGTCGGTGAGGTTGGCGCCCGGGTGCGCGAGCTCCTGCGAGCGCTGGATCGCTGCGGCGTGCGCGGCGATCATGCCAGGTGTCCAGGGGTTGTTCTCGCCAGCCCAGTACACCTTGCAACGGACGTTGTTGAGCGCGGTGCACACGGTGGTGAGTTGCGAACTGTTGCCGACGAACCCGAAGATCATCTGCTGGCTCTTGCCGTTCGTCGGGAGCGCCTGTGTCGCGACCATCAGGGCGCCCTCGCCCATGCCGTTGTCGCTCGGCGACGGAGCGCTCGTCGTGTGTTTCGGGCTGACGATGTAGTAGAACGGCCCTTGGTTCGCGATGGCCGTGTACGCGGTCGTGTGGTCGTCTTCGTTCGTGCCTTGCGTGAGCGCTCCGACGGAGATCGTGGTAGCGACGCTCTGCTGGTACGTCATCCGGATTCGGTCGATCACGAGGTCGTAGCGCGGCCCGAGACCGGCGGAAACGATCGTGAGGATATGCTCAGACCCGGGGCCGCCAACCGATGATGTGAACGGCATCGTGCCCTCTTCCCAGTCGGTGAGGGCGAGCACAACGTTCGCGGCCTGCGTGATGGCCGTGTCGCCGTCGGCAACCGGCACGTACAGCTTGAAGCCGCCCCACTCGATCACGAGGTTGGTGGCCCCGTTCGCAACCGTGGCGAACGTGAACGCCTTGCTCGCCGCGGTGCCGCTGCCGTGCTCCGCTGCCGCGATGCCGTAGATCGTGGCCGTCTGCGGGACCGCCACGAACATGCGGTACATCCACGCCATCTCCGAGCGCCGGCCGAACCGCGTGTAGCAGTCCGCGAGATCCTGGATCGGTGTACCGATCGTGTTGACCGTCTCCGATCCCGCGCTGGTCTTGTTGGCGACGATCATGACGGTGCGCTCGCCGCCGCTGCCGCCGTCCGTGCCTTGCGCGAACCGAATCTCCCGGATGTTGCCGGGCGTGGGGTCGAACGGGTCGACGCCCGTCAGGGGGAATCCGATGTTGGCCATGGGTCACTTCTCCACGGCCACAGGGGCCGGCTTGACGGGTTGCAGGGCCTTGCGCGCGGCCTCCAGGTTCGCGGCGACGCACTCGCGCAGGAGGACGATGCCGCCGCCCTTGACGGCCTTCCGGAGCGTCCCGTCGGGCGTGTCTTGCACGGCCTCCTCGATGACCTCGGAGCGCGCCCAGCGGGGCTTGCCGGTCTCGGGGTCGGGCGGTCCCTCATCCCACCGCGGGCCGGGGAGCGACTTGCCGAGGAAGCGGCGGGTCTGCGGGTCGACGTGCGGGTTGGCGACGAGCTGGCCCCGTACGCCGCGAACCAGGAGGAAGCGGAACATGGCAGTCCTTGTCAGGATGTGGTGATCGCGTGGGAGTCGAGGAGGACCCAGTCCGTCCCATCGAAGTAGGTGTGCACGAAGCGCATCGCACCGGATGCCTTCGTGGCGAGGGTGCCGGCGCCGCTGCCGCCGTTGACCACAGCGAGCGTGTACGCCGCGGAGTCGAGGAGCGAGAGGAGCAGTTCGTGGCCAGCGCGCGCGCCGGTGGTGCCGAGCGTCAAGGTGCTGTTCGTGGCGAGCGCACCGGACACGACGCGGCGACGCTTCTTGCCAGCCACGGTGATCGTCGCGGCGCCGGCCGAAAAGGTGATGTTCGCGCCGAGGCTCACCTCGGGCATGTCGAGCCAGCGCCCCGCGGGGCCGCCGCTTGATTCCAGCGCCGTCCAGCCGTCATCCGTCGTCGCGTCGCCCGCTGCGAAGCGGAACGGCACCGGGCGGTCGAGCGGGAAGTAGTACTTCTCCACGAGCGGCGCGCGCTCGGTCTGGATAGCTGCGATGGACGGAACGACCGTGATCGCGCGGCGCGCTTCAGCCATCAGGCCGCCGGCTCGCCCGGTGCGCGGCCCTCGGCGTCGGGCAGCACTTCCCAGTCGGTGCGCAGCATGTCCGCGGCGCTCGGCGTCCAGCCGGTCTGCCACGTGCGGCCGTCGTAGTGCACGAAGTAGCCCGCGAGGTGGAGGTCCCCGCTCGGCACGAACCGCTTGGTGCGGGCGTTCACAAGCCCTTCGGGGGCGAGGGTGATGGCCTGTCCGATGTTCATTCTTGCTCTCCTGTCAGGCGTTCACGCGGCGCACAGGCCGCGCGCCGTCCAGTGCCGCAACACGCCTCTTGGCCTCGCGGAGCACCGCCCCCGGTCGCCCGTTGAACCACACGAAGTGCTCGCCGCGCGAGGAGGAATCGAACTGTGACACCGCCGAACACGCCCTCAGGATGCGCTCGGCAGCGTACGCGTCCATGCCGCAGAAGGCGTATCCGACGACTCGCGTCTTGCTGGTGCGCGCGCTCATTCTTGCTCCGTCCCGTCCGGTCCGGGCGCGTACCGCTCCAGGATCTCCACCGTGTTGTCGAGGTCGCCTTGTTCGTTCGTGCGGATCGACACGATCCAGTCATGCATGACGTCCTCGGGGTCGCGCGGCTGCGGTTGCGCAACTTCCTCGGTGACTGTGATCGCGCCCATCAGGCACGGAAACGAGCGCTCCACGTGCCCGCTTACTTGCCCGCGCGAGCGAGCGCCAGCGGCCGGACGCGGCGCCATGCGGCCGTGCTGCATCTCCGTGATGCGCCACCCGGCGATGCCGAGACTCTTCCACAGGGGCGTTCCGTGCGCGTCGCTGCCGTACGCATAGTCGCTGTGCAAACCAGCGTCGCACGCGTTCGAGAAACTCCGCGCCGCCGTGACAATGATGCCGGAGAAGTCGCTGGTGCCATTCGGGGACAGCACTTCATTGGTCACGTACATCAGACCGTAAGTCGAGACGCGGCGGTTGAGGACGAGCGTGTACTCCACGTCGCGCGCCGACTGCCACCACACGTACAGCGCCGGCTTCGGGTTGATGACCCAGTATTCACCGTGGTCATAGGGGAAACGGTTGCCCTCTGGCACAGCGACGGCGGAGCGCTCGGCGGACTGCGCGAGCGCCGCGAGCGCCGCGTTGATGTCCTTGTTGAGCCACCACGCGAGGAAGTCGCACAGGCCCACCGCAACCGGGTCGCGCAGAGGCGTTGTGATGACCGGCGACGCGAGCGGGAGCGTCTGCCCGGCGCTCGTGCGTTCGTCGGGGATGCTCACAGCGGCTCTCGCGGATCGATGATCTCCAGAGTGAGAAGGTACTCACCGGGATCGCTCGCGTCGAAGTCGACAATCTGGCAAGCTCGCGCGACACCATCGGGGCCGGTCAGCAGGTGCACGATCTCGACCGTCGTATTGCCCTCCGCGAGGAAGGCGCCGGGGTTGAGTTGCTGCGGCGTGTAGCCGCCGGTCCCGTGCTCCGGGATGATGGGGCCGACCTTGAACCGCCGGCCCGCGGCAAGCTCCTTGACGGGCGGCCGCGGCGCGATGACGAGGTCGCTGTTCGTCGCGGTGCCGTTGCCGACGGCGGGGCTCCACGTGCGCGTGCGCACCGTGAACGAATACGTGGTGTACCAGAACTCCGCCGCAAGGCTCCACCCATCGTTGATGATGGGTAGAACGTCGTCGCGGAGTGACATCAGTACGCCTCCAGTTGGTTCGAGTCGCCCGCTTCGTTGACCCATCGCGGGGCGACTCGTACGAGGTCGGAGAGCTGCATCACGATGCCCTGGTAGTGCGCGAGCGTCTGCTTGTAGACGGCGCCGTCGCCGTACCACTCGACGGCGCCGCGGCCGACGCTCTTGAGGCCGGCGCTCGTGGTGATGCTGCCGCCGGTGAGCTTCTCCCACGCCTTGGTGGCGCGGTGGAGCAGATACCGGCAGCGAGCCAGTCCGCTCTCGACGGCAACCGGGTAGCCGCTCGCCGGGTGCGCGATCGTGAACTTCGACGTGAACGTCGTGGCCGTGGTGCTCTTGACCACCACGAACTCGGCATCTTCGCCGACGTCCACCAAGAGTCGCGTGTTGACCGCGATGCCGGTCATGGCGACCGGCGTGATGGTGGTAGTAGCGCCCGCGGTGATCGCCGTCGTGGCCGTCGTCTCCGCCGCCGTGGTGAGGTACTCCGCCACGACGTCGCGGAACGCTTCAAAGTAGCCGTCCGGGGTGTGCGGATAGCCGCCGACGCCGATGTTGCCGTACCCGAGATGGAAGCGCAGGGCCTCGATCTCGGGGTCGGTGAGAACAGCGGTCATCGGCGGCTATCTCGGGGTCAGCCCTGCGAGCCGCGGTTCAGGTAGCGGTACGAGAACGCGCACGAGGACGACGTCACGGTGCCCGTGCCCTGCGCCGTCGCGCGGAAGAACTTCCACCCGGCGAGCGAGGGCAGGACGTAGCAGCGCTCCGCCGACGCGGTGAGCGTCTCGGTGACCACGGTCGCGGGAGACGCGATCGGGTCGAACGTGACGCCATCCGTGCTCGCGTAGAACCGGACGATGACGTTGGTGAGCGAGCCGAGCGTGAACGAGAGGTCCACGGTGACGGCCGACTCGTGCGCGTTGTTGAGGTCGAAGCTTGCGCCCGCGACCTCGCCGGTGGTGAGGATCGCGGCCGAGCGGCCGACGAACGCCTTGTTGGGTGCCGAGGATGCCATGGTCTGGGTCTCCTCTCAGGCCTGGAACAGGACGCGCTGAATCGCGCGGTTGTCGGTCGTCTGGAACGCGTGCAGAGCGCGCCAGATGACCTTGGCCTCTTTGCCGTAGTTCGTGTCGTCGGCGTCGTAGCACATCGGCGGCTGTCCCGTGCCCATGCCGAGGCCACCCGGCCCGAACAGGAGGCCTTCGTAGACGGTCGCGCCCGCGGGCACGTTGTTGCCGTCGCCTGGAACGGTCGCGCCCGCTGCGTAGGTCTTGAGCGTCGAGCACTCGTAGATGTCCACGTCCTGCGCCGTGGTGAGGTACGTGAAGAGCGGGTTCTGCTCGCGGTGTTGCGCAGCGAGAGCGCGGTAGTCGGGATCGCCGATCATCTGCACCTGGAACACGGTGGGCACGAGGAGCGCGTACCGGCCGTTTGCGAACGGCTGCCACTCGCGATCGGCGACAGCCTGTCGGGCTCGCGTGATGAGGTCCAGGTTGACGTGGTGACCCCCGCCCGCGGTGAACGAGAGGACGTTGGGCACGCCGTCCGCATACGTGATGTTCGTGGTGGCGCGGAAGCGGTCGCGGATGACCGTGTCGAGCCACTTGATGTAGTCGCGCGACAGGTGGTGCTTGACGAGGCCGACCAGCTCGTCCTTGTTCGCGCGGTACCGCGCATCGAAGTCGCGGATCGCGTACGGCTGCACTTCCGACGCGCCGAACGGACCCTCGAACTCTTTGAGCACCATCGGCACCTCCTCCATCTTGATGGTGAGTCCCGTGGTGCTGGTCGGCTTGTCCGGCGTGACTTCGCGGTCCGCCTCTGTGTAGCCGCCGCCATCGTAGATGTTGCGCCGCAGCTTGATCGTGTCGCCCTGTCCGAGGCCGAACTTGTCGACCGCCATGACGGCATCCGGCAGCGCGTCGGCGACGCGGATCAGACGATCGAGACCAGGCGGGACGGGCTCGCCGCCGCCGGCCATCCGGAGGAACGATGCGGCGTCCTCCATCTGCGCTTCGAGTGCCATGGCGCGGATGCGCCCAGCGAGCGCCATCTGCGCGAAGCAATACTGCGGCTCCGGCTGCGGCAGCCGCATCCCGCTGTTGACCGAATCGATGAAATTGGCGGGCAACGTCCCGCGGTTGATCGAAGCCATGATGTGTTCTCCACCGGCGCGTCAGGCGTGCCGCATCAATGCGGCCTGGACGCCTCGATCGCGCGCGCGTTCATCGTGTAGAAGAGGTCCGCGGTCCTATCGCCGCGACTGACCTTCTCCTGCCATTGATCCCACTTGGATTTGACTGCGCTCTGGCGAGGCGCTCCCGGCGGCAGCGCAGTCGTGGCCGGGGGAGCGGGCGGCAGTGGAGCCGCTGTGGTGGTGGACGGAGCTGCGGCAGACTGGCCCGCTGCGACGTCCGCCGCTGCGTGCGATGCCGCGGGGGGCGCGAGCTTCCGCATGATGCGCACAAGGCGCATCTTCTCGGCGGGGTTGTCGCCCGCCTCTTCCTCGATCGCCTTGCGTTGCGCCTCGGGGAGCGTGGCGAGAAGCTCACCCACCGCTTCGGACGCGAGGCCCGCGAGCGGCTTGGAGGAATCGACGGCGGCCTGAAGCTCTTTGAGCTGTTTGGCCAGTCGCTCCCCTTCAGAGAGCTTCTCGTTCTCCAGTGCCTGGAGCCGGGCGAGCGCGCTCTTCGCGTCCTCGGGCTTCTCGAAGCCGAGGTCTTTGAGGAGCTTTCGCTGTGCGGCGGTGGCCGCCTCCTCCTGTCGCTCCTTGAACTGGGCCGGCGTCATTCGGACCTTGTCGGCGTCCGTGGCCGTGGTTGACGCGGGCGGCTTGGGCGGCTGCGGAGGATCGGCGAGAGGCGCTGCGCTGGAGGTGTCGAGGGCGGTGGTATCGGGCGAGCCGCCGGGGGCGGGCTCCGTCGTGGTGGACAAGAGGGGACTCCTACTCGCGGTAACGGTGCGAGAACCGGTGGAGTGCCGCGGTGAATCGTCACCCGTGCGCGCCCGCGACAGGAGCGCACGGAAAGAGGCTCACGCCTCGGTGAACGCGACCATGATGCCGAACGGCTGCGACTGCTCCGGGATGGCGGTCGCGTCCGCGAACTCGGTGCTGTAGTCGCTGTTCGTGATCTCGAACGTGACGTCGCTCGAGGAGATGGCCACCGTCTTGAGGCCGTAGATGGTGCCGGGGGCCGACGCGCGGCGCGCGGGTTGCCCGACCATCACGCCGCGCATGGTGACCGTCTTGCCGTTGCGACGGCTGTTCTGGATGAGCGTCGGGACGCCCGCGAGGATGGAATTGTCCGCCTGCGCGTACGTGCCCGACATGGTGAAAAGGACGCGAGCGACCTGGAGATCCTGCCAGGCCTCGATGGTGTCGACGGAGTGAACCGTCCCGGACGTGACCGCCATTGCGGTGCTCCTTCGTGTGGTGGTTGCTGTTCAGGCGCGCGACGGCGCGCAGGGGCGGACAAGCCGCCCCGAGATCATCGGCCCGCGGGCTTTTCGGCGGGCTTCGGCGCGGCCTTCTTGGCCCGCTCGAACGCCTCCACGCCGACCCTCGCGGCCTCGGCGGCGAGCGCGGCATCGGGCGGCGGGCGGTCCGCCAGCGTGCCGATGTTGCGCTTCTCGAAGTGCTCGCGGATGTGCAAGCGCACGGCTTCCTCGGCGGCGTCCGCCGCGGGCGAGCCGTCGTGCTCCAGGACCTTGCCGACCTCGCCGGGCGCGATGATGCGCGCCCCGGTCTTCTCGCAGAAGTAGGCCATCAGCAGCCCTTGCCCTTCTTGGTGCCCTTGGGCTTCGTCTTTCTCATCGTTCCTCCTCGCCGTCAGCGCGTGATGTACGCGGGAATCGGCATGATCGTACTGAAACACCGGCAGTGCGGATGCGCGTATCCGGGTCGCTGTCCGTTCGGGTAGTCCACACCGAGTGGGCGGCTTGTACCGTTCAGTCCGCGGCACACGGGGCAAGCGTCCACAAGCGCGTTCCACGTCCGGAGGATGACCGGAAGGAACACGTTCTCGGGATCTTGCACGTAGCGAGTCGCCGCAGCGTCGCGCTCGTCGTTGAACGCCTCGCCGGTTTGCGTTGCGGCCATGGTGCGCACGCGGCCGTCGAGCGCCTTTTCCAGCGCGGGGCCGGAGGCGCGAGACGACTTTTCGAGGAGCCGCCCACCGAGCACCGTCACGCCCGCGCCGATGTACGCGGCGTCGGTCTGGACGCGTCGCTCTTCGTCGCGGGAGAGCTCCGCCACGTACCGCAGTTGCACGTCCCGGCGAAGTACCTCGGCAAGGTCCGTCTGCGCGCTCGCGGCGCCAGCTCGCTTGGCAGCGAGGCGGACCGCGGTGAGCGTCTGGCGGGCTTGCTCTTCGCTGCGGCGCGCGAGGTCAGGCAGGCTGCGGGCGGATGCGCCACCGTCCACCGTGGCGCGGATGGTGGCGCGGAGTGAGACGAGAGCGGCGCCCTCGGCAGCCAGAAGCGCGTACGCGGTGCGCCGCTCGGCGGGAGTCATTCAGGCGCGGCAGTTGGTGAGGATCTGCTCCACGACATCGGGCGCGAACATCGCGGACAACTTGTCAGGGTCGAGCGCCGCGGGCAGCGATGCCCGCGATCGTCCGATCGATGTCTGCGTCGCTTTCCCCGCTCGACCGGAGGATGGCGCGGAATTCGTCGGTGGTCATTGGCGAAGCACCGACAGATGCCTTATGTTGCGCGCATGGTAGAAATGCGCAGCAGCGAGAACGAGCACGGAGAGAAGCGTTTTGAGATCCGCGCCGGGCGCCACATCGACACCGCCCTGGACGGCAGCGTGGAAGGGATCGGCGTGTTCGTGGTGGGCAAGTTTCCTGCGTCCGGCGAGATCACGATCGGCGTCGCTGGGTGCGCTTCGTTCGGATCGGATGCGGACGCTCTTGAGTTCGCCGAAGCGATGGGCAAAGCCATCCTCTTCGTGACTCGCTAGTCGTCCCTCTCTTCGTCCTCTTCTTCGTCTTCCGGCTGTTCTGCTTCGGCATCAGCCGCCGGTTGCGCAGGTTGCTCCGGCGCTGCCTCCGGCGTCTCCGCGGCCGCCAGTGCCTTCTGTGCCGCGTGAAGCGACGCCATCTCGCGGTCCGCCTTGTCGCTGGCCTCGCCCTCGATCTCCTCGGCTTCTGCCTCGGCGTCGGCGATGCCGAAGTCGGCTGCGACGTAGCGCGTGGCAGTCTCCGCCGTGATGAGCCCTTCGCCCTTCGCGGTGGCTGCCGTCTCGACGATGACCTTCGTGTCCTCGGGCGTCGGCGAGAAGTAGGCGCCCCACTCGGGCGTCATCGGAGGCTCGATCCAAAGCGTCGCGCCGTCGAATGGCACGTTGAACCGCTGGAGGATCTCCGCCGCGCGCTCGGCGCCGGGCACCATGATGCCCTTGCCGCCGAGCTTCGCCGTCATCCGCAGCATGATCGAGATCATGCGGGCCAGCATCGCGTCCCAGTAGTGCTCGCGGAGTTCGTCCACGAGCGCGAGGAGCGGCGCGTAGATGCGCGCGAGCGCCTTGCCGGAAAGGTCTTGCTTCGAGACGGTGTCGGGGTCCATCAGGACCACGGACAGCGCCTCCAGGAAGCGAGCGCGGACGTTGCGCGCATGGTTGCCGCTGATCTCGAACGCCTTACCGCTGGTCTCCAAGAGACCAAGTTCGGCCTTGCCGTGATACGTCCAGATGGAGTCGGGCGCCATCTTGCGCGCGGGCTTCGGGTTGACACCGAACGGCCCCTCCATCAGGGAGTTGTAGCCTTGCGTGCCGTCGCCCTTGCGCACGGGCCGCGCTTGTCGGCCGATCGCGCCCGGCGTCTCGCCGTCTTCGACGTTCGTCTCGTAGGGCTGCGGCGCGCCGTGGTAGTTGATCGTGCGGTGTTGCTGCGACAGCGCGAAGCTGTGCGCGTCGATCTCCGACAGGTGCCCGTCGTACAGGCTCAGTCCGTCGCTGTCGTGGCAGTGCGGATCCGGCATGTTGCGGACCCACACCGCGGGGACGAACCCGAACTCGTTGGGCTTGGTGCGGTCCTCGTCACGCTGCCAGTCGATCGACTGGTCCACGGTCGGCGCGGGCGCATCCAGGTACGCAATCGTCTCCTCGGGGCCGAAGTCGCGCCGGAAGAAGTGCATCCGCTCCACGAAGCGGTCGCCTTCCTCGATCGTCTTCCCGAACGGGTAGCACCACAGAAGCGCGTCCACGTCGCCGGCCACATCCCCCTCGAAGAACACCGGCAGGCACGCGCTCGGGTGCGGAAGGTCCCAGCAAAAGTGACCGCGACGCAGCGACGCGACTCCCACGCCGGTGCGGCACGCGAGCGCGGTGCGCATCACCTGCATGGCAACGCTCTTGAGCCGCGCATCTGCCACCACCGCGGCGATGTACGCTGTCAGCTCCGCGGCTTCGTCCTCGGCCAGCGTGACGCCGGCAACTGCCTGCGCCGCTTCGATCTCCCCGACCTTGATCTGCGGGAAGCGGCCCTCGCCGAGCGTGAACCGCACGGCCTGACGGACCGCTGCGGAGGGGAGTTTCGAGACGATGCACGGGCGCCGCTCGCGGAGCGGCACGGCCTCACCGTCGCGGTTCTCGCCGGTGTACCAGTCGGGCAGGTGGTCGTACTGCGTGCCGCGGTAGTACGCGTCGAGCTGCGCGATCCGGCGGTAGCGCTCCGTCGTGACGATGCGCTCCGGGTGCGCGGCGAGAGTAGGCAGGTCCACAGGTCAGGCGGCTCGGTCTTCCCAGCTCGTGTGATCGCGACGAGCCCGTCGACGCGTGGAGTAGAGATGCGTATACAGGCCGTATCGTCCGGCATCAAGGCAATGGTCCATCGCCTTGACCGGCTTGTCCTCGAACTCGTCCTCACGGCCGCGGGCGCCGGCCCAACGGTAGGACGCGAACTCTTTGATCGACCACGCACACGAGCGGGCCACGCGCAGGCGCGGCGGCTCCTTCAGGAGGTCATCGTAGTGGAGGTGCTGTTGGACCGCGGCAATGCCGGGGCCGACGCGGTTGTCCGCAGGGAGCACTTTGACGCGTGGGTCGATGGCGTGGAGCACTTCGGCAAGCTGTCGCCCGAGCCCCGCAGCGCGGGCCTCCGTGGCGTCCTCGCTGCCGCCGGCCGGGTCGTAGTACCAGACCGACGGGCGCCACGCGCGTTGAATCTGGCGAGCGATGCCCCACCAGCCCATCCTGTCGCCGCTGCGGTCCGCGTACGCGAGGCCGGACTCGCTGTGCTCTTCCGCCCACCAGACGCGCGACTGCTCGCCTTCGTCAAGATCGTCCACGGCGGGAACCATGATCCGATCGATGCCGAGCACGACCATCGCGCCGCGAGCGGCGGTGCCGAAGTCCACACCGACCACGACATCATCGAACTCGGCGCGCGCGGGCAGTTGGTGCGCCTCGCAGACGTGTCGCTCCTCGTTCCACTCATCGTAGACGAGGCCGATCGGCGCGTTGAACGTTGCGCCGTACTCTTGATCGAAGGCGCGCTTCGGGCGGGTGCGCCGCGCGCGCTCAATCTCCGCCGGATCGATGATGCCAGCTTCCCACGCGGGGACCTGGATCGATGCGTACAGCGGGTCGTAATGCTCGCCCGGTTGCCCCTTGCGGTACTCGCGGAACAGCCGGCCGCGTCCCTTCGGGGTGCCGACTTGAATCAGGTGTCCAAGGTTGTCCGAGAGCGCCGGCAACACGGCCTCGTCGAACACCTCGTCCGAGAACAGCGGGTCGTCGCTCTCGTCGGTGACGAACAGCTTGAAGCCGTCACCGCGGACGCGCTCGAACGCTTCGGCGCTGTACAGGTAGAGGCGGACGCCGCTCTTGAACTCGACCGACAGCTCGGAATGGTTCGGGCGTCCCTCCACGAAGAGCTTCGCGGCCGGGTCGCGCAGGTCGCGCATGAGCGGGCGCCACAGGAGGCGCTTCGCTTGCCCGAGCGTCGGGGCCATGTACCCCACGTCGCCCGGCGCCTTATCGAGGCACGCATCGATGATGCGCGCGCGAACGCCGACCGTCTTGCCTGACCGTCGCGCGGCAACCGCCGTCGTGTAGCGGTGCTGCTTCGATTGCAGGAAGAGCCAGGACTGGAACCAGGTGAGGCGACTACCAGGCCGGCGAGGCGCGGGCCGGAAAACCCATCGGCCGGGCTGCTGTACTTGCACGCTTGCGAGCTTGCGGGCTCACCACACGGCGAGCGCAAGCGTACACCAAGCATGCGGCGCGTTCGTGGCTACGGCTAGCACAATCCGCCGCGCGCGCAGCCTTGGTTTCTAGGGCTTTTGCGGCGGCGTGTCTGCCGCGTTGACATTCGCGAGCCGTGCCGCGAGGAGCGCGCTCACTGCGTCCAGCACGCGGGCGACGTCAGGCGACGCGACGCCGCTTGCCGTTGCCACCGCGTCCACGTCGCCGAGGACTACGTGGACGGCCTCTCGCAGCGCGCTGTCTGCGCCGGGGCGCGCCGGGTAGCTCAGGTGCACCTCGAACGAGGGCGCGGCCTCGTAGTCGGCGCGCGGCGCCTCGTCGGCGAGCTTTTGGAGCATGGCCAGCGTGCCGTCCAGCCGCGTCCGCGCTTCCGTGATCCGCGCGTGGAGCGAGGCGCTCTCCCGCGGGTCGCGGCAGGAGCGCAGTCGGCGCGTCATGTCTTGGATCTGCCAGTCGTACGTGCGCGCGGCCTCACGCATGCGGTCCTCGTGGGAGGCAGTGACGCGGGTCGGGACAGGCTCTTGAAGGCCCCGGCGGAAGGCAGCGGCTAGATCGGCAAGGCTCACTTCGGGAGCATGCGACAGGACGCGCGCAGTGGCAACGTGGAGCGTCGGGGTCGGGACTGCGCCGCCCTCTCCGATGGTGGAGCCACCGGGCGAGCTTTTTCCGACGCGCGAGCAGTATGCAGCACGCTATGCCTTGCTGTCAACTGGGCGTTTCGGGTAGGGCTTCGCGAGCGGGGCGATCTGCGCGCGCATGGCGTCGTCCAGCGGGTAAAAATATTTATGCTTCCCTGGCACAGGAACCTTTACGGTCCCGGCCGGGGGCGCTCGCCTAAATGTCTCCCCAAAGTTGAGCCCGGTATATGCTCTCTTCTGGAGACGTTTTCCATCATGCCTATACTCAAAGCTAGCGCTCGTCATACCCAGATATATCCAGTTTCCTGCCTGGTAGATGCCGCCATGATGGCCCTGTACCGGATCTGCATAACTGATGATCGCGCGCGTGCCCGGGCAGTGCTTACGCAGGAACGCCATGGCAATGGACATGATCCTGGAAACCTGAGTCTGGTGTGACCGAAGCGCGACACGCACCAACTCGCATATTTCGGTCTGTTTAAGGCCAAACGGTGCCCCTATTTGGTAGTTGGCTCCTGTCGCGAACATGATCGCGCCGACAAATTGCCCGCCTTCCCATGCGCCGATCTTGATGTTCTTCGACACGGGATATTGTTTTGAGTAGTGCCAGTTCTCAACCGCGTATCTAGCGGCTTCCGCTGTGCACCAGTCGATCTTGAGCGCGGCCTTGGTGCTCACGTCGTGAACTCTTCCCCGCAATGTGGGCACGTGATCGGTTTCTTCTTGTCGAGTTGCCCTTGCTCGTCTTCCGACCCAGGTAGAAAGTTAGGCGGGTCACTGCCGCCGGTTGGAAGGTCTGCACCGCCGCCGCCCGTGTCCACCTTGGCCAGGTCCGCAACGAGCGCCTGCACTGCGGCGTTGGTGCTGTTGAAGTCCTCGGCGAGCGAGAGGTACTTCTCGCGGTCGAACCCAGCGAGGCCACCGAGCGGGTCGAACAGCGCCAAGAACTCCGCTTGCTCGCGCGCGTTCAGGTCGAGCACGAGCACGGGGATCGGCTGGTCGCGGATCTCTTCGGCGCGCAGGTGCCCGTCCAGAAGCAGCACGTCCGCCCCGCTCGCGTCGAACGCCCGAAGCCACGCATCGCGCTCGGCCCCTTTCAGCGCAGCAACCTCCTGCAAGCGCGCCTCGTCGGCCGGGACGACGATCAGCGCGTCTCCGATCCCGACGTCCGCGAGGGCTCCGCGGAGCGCATCTTTTTGATTTTCCGGGTGGGTCCGGAAGTTCTTGGGGTGCGGGAGGATCCGGTCTCCGCGCACGCGGATGAGCCCGACGATCCGATCGCGATATTTCATGCGCCTCCGGCCCCTAGCATGCCGCGCGGCGATGCGGTAGGGGTCATGCTGCCTCTCCGG
>Ga0194132_10007468_pt1 | contig 16268 bp, 18 predicted proteins | sample TA2KigOf80mmetaG_FD_148612 | JGI IMG/M metagenome (GOLD analysis project Ga0194132, IMG submission 148612) | Freshwater microbial communities from Lake Tanganyika, Tanzania - TA2015054 Kigoma Offshore 80m | ecosystem: Environmental > Aquatic > Freshwater > Lake | place: Tanzania: Lake...
GAATTTAAAACCGTGGAAACTCTATTAAGTCTCTCTGGTTGATCATCTAAATTTATTACATAACTATCGAGCTTAGTTAAATCAAGTATCATAGGAATTTCCTGATTGAGGGGTAGACATAAAGTACTGCTTACAATAAACTTTATCATTGCCAGTATACTCTTCCCCAGTGTAATGTTTTGGTATAAAATACCAGCTAGGATAAACTTTTATTTTATTGTATTTGTTATACATAACAACATTTGTCAACAGCATAGGCCCTACAGTTACCCATGCGTTTTTAGGTGGTAGTTTTTTAAGGTAATTACAATCCATGCTCTTTATGATTTGCAAGAGACCGGCCATCAAGGAGTTGTTTTTTGTTGCGGCTAAATACCCATTTGCCATTAAATTTGGTCTAACTTTTTCGTTTTCCCAACAACAAAAAGAATCATTATCTAAAAAGAAGTCATCTAGTGGAGAGATACATTCAGAATCCGCATCAATAAAAAATCCTCCAAATTGGTACAAGATTTCATATCTAAGGATATCAGCCTTTCCTGCAAGCTCTTTAATACTATTGAATTGATCTTTGCAAATTAGTTCTGGTAAGTTCTCTTCTGTCCATAACTTATGCTCCCAAGACGGATTTAATTTTTTCCAAGTATCAATTAATTTTTGCGGACGTTTATTTTGGTCGCCCAGCCATATTTGATGTATAACTTTAGGTATCATAGTCCTTGTCCATTAGTTCCTGGAAGATTTGGCCTTATATTATATAAAGGCTTCCCGTACCAAGCCACCTTGCATCCAGCTTTGTGCAAGCTGTCAACGTGAAAGAAGTCTACTGCGTTTGGAAATCTATCTCCTATGCCCTTATAGAAGGGTAGAGCAAATAGTAATTCAGTTTTATACGTTGGCACAGCGACATTTCCAATCACTACTCCACGCTTCCCATTCACACAGTTTTGAAAGCCTTCCTTGGTATAGTTTAATCCTGGAATCCAAATATCTACATCAGGCTTGCTCTTTACTGCTGCTTCCATAAACTCTCCCGCTCCAGGAATAAATTCGTCATCATCGTCCAAGAGACAGAAGTAAGGAGTTCTACAGGCGTAAGCTCCCATATTGGTACAGGCATTACCATACTGATCAAACCTCCTCCCTGTTCTAAGGTATAAGGGTTCCTTAGGCAGCTTTGAAAAGTCCAGGTCCACATCATCCGCTACAACTATAACTTGCTTAAACTCTGATAAAGCTGAGTTTATAGCATTTATTAGAGTTGATCTATTTATAGTTTTAATTAATACTGTTATTAAGCTCATTGGTAGTTCTTTCCTTGCGAGGATCCCAATTTAAAGCTTGGAAGCACTTCTCGTAAATTTCAAGTCTATGCTTTACTACTTTGTTTATATCAAACATCTGCTCAGTGATAGCGTGCAAATTTTCACCCATCTCTGTGCGAAGCTTATGGTCTGTAGAGACTTTTGACAGAATTCTTATCCATTCAGTCTTGGGAGCGTCTGGATCCAAGAGATACCCAGTCTTACCGTTCACTATGGTATCGCTATAGCAGCCTACGTTCGACGCTACGAGAGGAACTTTGTATCTTCCTGCCTCAGCTACCTTGATATCTGACTTAGAGTCGTTGAAGGCATTCATCTTAAGAGGAGCAATAGCAATATCCATATTAGAGTAAAACACTCCATATTCGTGAGGTCCTACAGCATAATGTGTATTCCAGTTACGCTGTCCTTTGAAGCCTTTTAGCAGTTCTGCTTTGTATTTGTCCCACACCTTGTTTTGCCAATCTTCTTTCTCTTTTAAGTTTTGAGGGGGAGGTGGCATTCCGTAGAAGTCCCAGAATATATTCTCTCTTCCAACCTTTTGATTAACTAAGTGTGGGACAGAAGAGAAAATCTTTACATCTGGGTTATGATGAATTCCGCCTGCCCATCCGATTCTAACTGCTTTTGATTTAGTTTTAATATTATTCCAGCAAGGTAAATTATAATCTATAGCATTTTTTATTACAGCTAAGATATTACGACAGAAAGGCTTTATCCTTTCTGCAAACTTTACCTGGGTTACCGTTACCAAATGAGAATTATAATAAAGGTGTTTTGTAAGATCACTTAATCCCTGATTCTTGTATACATCTATCAAATGATGTTCTTCATAAAGTTCAGTTAAAAGATCGTCAGTATCAAAGTGAATAAATTTTTTAGCTTTTGAAGCAAGACCTTGAACTCTTGCTGTGTATGCTCCACCAAAATTACTTATGTTATTAATAAGAACAATATGAGCATTTTTTATACATTCTGGTGGCTCGTCAAGTTCGGCCCCAGGATACTCAAACTTACCAGTTTTAATATTTAATTTAAGAGGATTATCATCAAATATTATTTCCACTTTATCAGAGTAAAGCTCCAATAGTTTATGATATGGCATTAGGCTTCTGTAATATGCACATCCGCCTGTATTGGGGTGGAATACTAATATTTTTAATTTATCCGACATATAGATCATTATAGATTAATGATTTATAATATAAATAAAAAAACCCCTCTGCGCTCCGAAGTCGCAGAGGGGCTAAAAGCTCAGACTAGATTAACTAGGTAGCGTTTTGTGGGGTTCCGCCGCCCCCTCCAGTTGGCTTCGTCGTAGACGTATTGGTATGGAGTATGCCCAAAGCCTTTCCTAAGCTTGAAATTGCACCTCTCATATCAACATTTCCATCATAAGGAACTATGGCCTTTGCGGCAGAAGCATAGTGCTGTCTCTTTCTGCGAGAAAGTAAGGTAAATAAACCCTCAAGTAGAGCTAGCTTTGGAATCCAGATTGATACTATTCCAGCAGTGGCTGCCAACGTGCTTAAAATCCATCCCCAAAGATCTGTGGTGGGGCTAGGAATTGTTATTTTTACACAATCAACTTTAAGGATATCAGTTGGAGCAATAATTATACTTTTTCCTTGCAATTTCTCGCTCTCGGCAATCTCAGTTGGGAGATTCTCTGAGGGAATAACTAAAACTTTATCGCTGCTAATATCCTCTGGATTTATTAGGCAATCTGTCGTAGCGACACTCAAGCCCTCAAGACTCTGGCAAGCTGGAGTGACCAGCAGGGCTAAAGCCAGAAATGCAAACATTAATTTTTTCATACTTGTACTTCCTTGTTAAATTTTCTTTCACCCATATCATCGTCATCGTTTGAATGACTAGATGACATAGAGGTGTCTAGGGAAACACGAAGAGCTTCAACAATTCGCTTACCCTCATCATACTCTCCAATTTTTATGGCACCATGAATATCATGCATAGCCTCCATCCAAATCTTTATGTCACGATCAGAACCAGCCGTAGTCTTTTTGATGCGGAAGGTTGACTGATCGTAGTTGTTGTACTCTCCGCTCTTTCCTAGCTCAAGGACAAAATCATTACCCTTTTTAAGTGAGAGAACATTCGTATTGTCTGGATCGTTCTCATCCATCAACTCTGTGTTGAATACCCCATCGAGAACTTTTTTGAACACCTTTTGTCCGGTTGAAAGGATCTTGAGAGCACCAGCAACGTCATCCGACTTGTTTTCCAGATAGCGACGATCAACTACATTCATGTAGTAACGTGGTGTACCCTTAATTTTAGTAGCCATATCGCCGAATTTCGACTTCGACTTTGGGGGTAGGCCAAGCTCCTTGTGCATCTTCCAAAGCTCAAAATAAAAATCACATACCGGGCAAGCCTCGTTTTGAATCTTGCGGCAGTAATAATTTTGAAGCTTTCCCTCATCATTCACAAAACGATGAATAATAGCCTCAGAGTAGAAAGGTTTAGAGTCATCTTTCCAAGGGAGGATACGGATAGTGTTCTTGCCAGGATCGACCTTGAGATACTTATCTAATCCACCTTCGCTGTTTCCAGCGGACTTTCCTTTGAGTAATTCTTCGTGCTTTTTTCGTAGTTCATTAAGATTCATATTTTTTCTCTTTTTTTTTAATTGTAAAGTTTGGTTTCAGATCTAAGATTCGCACTAAGTTGGATCATCATGTCTTTCTTGTGCTCCAACATAGAGCAAATAGCTTTTAAATATCCGTAGATTTCTTCTTGATAAATTAGGTTATTCTTCAGCTTTATGTATTCCTCGTTCGACTGAACGAAGTCTTCCAGGTATGTAGCAGTGGCCTTGCCTCCCTTATTTTTATTGATAATAAGCTCGTTATTCTTAATAAGAGAGTACATTGCTTGATTATTACTAGCCATTAGATCAATCTTTCTCTTCTGCCAGATCAGGAGACCATGGTAGTAGGAGTAGACCGTCGTGTGCTTAGTAAGCTCCATAGATAAATTATCCTTGTCAATAGAGGATAACTTTTTATGCATATCAAGATACTTATCTATGTCTAGACTTTGTACTTCGTCCTTAGGAAGATAATACATAAGATGCCTCGGTCAATTATAATAGTCCGTAGATCTAAAATTATAAAAATTTAATTTAAATTTCTATCCTGAAGCGTCTTGACGCGCCAGTTCTGCTTCTGATATCTCTTCCATAATTAAATTAGTGTAATTCACGGAAGCGGAAATACGATAGTGTTGCTTGCTATCTCTAGCTTTGACAACATAAACACGCATCCTACCCTTCTCGTACTCTTCCTCTGTTTGGTTTAAAGATATGGCCCAGTCAGCGGGGCGGATCTTACCATAGCTATCGCCTAACTCCGCATCGGTAATAGTAGACACCTTCTTACCCATTCTATTAGTCTGTGTCGCAGTCCATACTAAAATATTATGTTCCATAGCAAGACCGCGAAGCTCTTGAGCTATCCTCTCCTGAGCTTGATATTCAACATCCATGTTGCGGTTTGGACGAAGAAGCTCAAGATAATCTACAATAAGAATATTAGGAGTAAAATTATGATGAAGTTTAAGTTGAACGAGGAGTGCTCTTATCTGATTAACAGTTAGCTGACCAACTGGGAACTCCTTGATAATAAGCTGGGCACCGTTAAATTTTTTCTGCACCTGAGCAAGCCGATCCTTAAGTAATGGATAGGTTGCCTTATCCTTGAGCTTGTGATTGGGAAGCATCGTAAGGATGGAGTCAAATCTCTGAGCGATTTTATCTTCTGCCATCTCCAAGGAGATGTAAAGAACCTTTTTGTTCTCCTTCAGGGCAGTGGCCCCTTGATTAACAAGATAGAGAGACTTTCCTACACCTGGAGGAGCAATGACCATAGCGAGTTCCTTGGAATTTAGCCCGCCATCCAAGAAATCGTTAAATGTACTAAACACAGTTCGATATTTTTTCTTATCTTTGTTATCGAAAAGACGATGAATGCGTTTCTCAATATCGTTAAAGTAAACCTGTCCTACATTTACCTCACGAGTAACAAGCATTGCCTGTCTTACTTTCTCTTCGATTTCAGAAATGCGATTCTCCTTAAGTAGGATAACGCTATCCTTGATGGCTTGCGAGATTGCCTGCTTACGAGCGAAATCCTCAACAAGATCAAGAACGAACTCACGGTTGTCGTGAACCGATGAGTCGATATTATTAATTTGCTGAATATCCTCCTCAAAGTCTGAGAAACTTTGCCCCTTCGGAAGACTTTTCTTAATATCCTCTAAAAGAATATCGTCGGGTGGTATTACTTTATACTTATCGTAATAAGTCTTAACCCGATCAAATATAAAAGCATATGAAGGGTACTCAAAATACTCTGGCTTTACAATACTAGAAATTTGTGAGTAAAAATCCTTGTCGTGCTTTACAAGATACAGAATTCCACGTTGGATATTATCTGAGAATGAATAACTCATTTTGATGATTGTGAATTATTTGATTTTGTTGCTTTGAAGCTCTTGTTGTTTTGAGTATGCTTTACTACCATCTCTTTTCTAGATTTCTGTGATGAGGCAACATCTGAATCCGACATCTTGGTCGCTTGTCCTGTTTTAATCATGTAATCCATGTCTGGTACTACTGCTTTATAGTGAGAGGCTCCCCCGCCCCCTTCAATACGTTTTTTAGATCCTTCGATTGATGATTCGTAGAATTTATGAGCCATATCCTTATCCATACCCTCGTGATTATACTTTTCTATCTTTCGTTTAATTTGCGAGGAATCCTTCTTCACAAGAATATTGAAACTCCTGACCATATCTTCGCCACAATCAGGACACTTTTTCTTTCTGGGCTCGCCATTCTTCTTAGCAGTAGTTTCTCCAACCTGATTGCAGGAGGGACAGACCATATTGAGATACTTATTACGCTCTTCAAGACCTTTGTCGTAAGCCTCTACCTCTTTAGGAGATAACATACGAGATCCCTCGTAGATTACTCTCTCTCCCTTTGAGAACTTAATAGTGTAGGTGACCATATCAGCCGCCGCAGCTATTATCTCCAATTCTGCACACCTCGGCTGAAACAGCTTCGGCAGCGGCGGTAGCCATTACTGGCTTGGCATACTTCTCAATGTTCTCTGTTGTTAGAGCAATGGCTTGGAGAGGCTCCGTGCCTTTCGATCCGGCTCTGTACACAGTAAGGCCCTTGAGGTATGGAGCATATTGAAGTGCAACCTTGGAAATCTCTTGCCAGTCAGCACTGTTAGGGAGATTAATGGTTTTACTGATCGCATTGTCGATGTACCTTTGAATTGTAGCTTGCACCTTCATGTGTTCCTCAGGTGATACATCATAGGCACCGACGAATAAATCTAGCTCCCTTCCTTGTTCCAGATATTCTTTAAAGAGTGGATCTAATACAACTTCCTCAGCCCAGGTGTTGGCAACACGATAACGTCTCATGTACATAGCGGCAAAGATTGGCTCGATACCGCTTGAAACACCATGAACCATAGATATAGTTCCTGTAGGTGGTGAAGTTAACATTACAGCGTTGCGAATTCCATGCTCCTTAATAAGCATTCTAATTCTAGCAGGAAGAGTCTTAGCAAAAGTTTCTTGTAAATATAATTTAGAATTGAAAGATGGGAAAGGTGCTTTGTCTCTGGCGAGATATACTGAAGTCTTATAAGCCTCGTCGCGTATTGTAGTAAAGAGTCTATCAAGGAACTCAAGTGACTTCTCCGACCCATATTTAATGCCTAACTTAATAAACATATAATGAAGTCCAAGAACCCCCAGCCCAATACGACGCGAACGCTGACCAACTTCGATGCACTCTTGAATTGGGTAGTGATTTACCGTAAGAACATTATCAAGAAACCTAATGCCCATTCGTACAGTATGAGCTAATCTCTTCCAATCAAACTCACCATTATCAACCATGTTAGAAAGATTGATGTTTCCGAGACAGCAATTACCATAATTGGGTAGAGTAATTTCTCCACAAGGATTAGTGGCATTCATACGCTCGAAATACGAGACGTTAGTATAATTGTTAGCCAAATCAATGTTAAAGATGCCTGGATCTCCAGATTTGACTGAATTTTCCCAAATCTTATTCCACAAGTCGAGAGCCTTGTACTTTACCTCGTGAATATTCTCAAATGTATCATTAAAATGTTTTAGCTGATGAAGTTTAACTCTCTCAACGGCATCATTATTGTCTAAAGCGACAACAGTGACTTGCTCTCGCTCACCATTAGGTGAAACGCGAGTCATTTCATACATAAAATATTTACGATTACTAAATGTAAAGTACCACGGCTCGTCGTTCTCACAAGCTTGAATAAAGCGATCCGTAATAGCTACTGAAATATTAAAGTTGGTAAGCTCACCGAGATCTAGCTTAACCTTAAGGAATTCCATGATATCTGGATGGGTTACATTCAACTCAGCCATTAAAGCAGTTCTGCGATTCTTCCCGGCGCGCACATGATTTCCAATCTCATTAATCATACGCATAACTGATACAGAGCCCGGTGCAGAGTTCTTAATATTCTGGATATCGTCCCCTCGTGGACGAATCTTACTGAAATTGAATCCTATGCCACCCCCAGCACAGGAAATCTTATACATATCGGAAATGATCTTTCCAATTGAATCTACGTTATCCTCTGGCTCTAAGACGTAGCAGTTAAGCATATTTTGACGGGAACGCCCAGAACCAAATATAATTCTCCCGCCAGGAACAAAATCTCCAGCAGCAAGAACTTCAAAGAATCTACGCTCATATGATTCCTTCTCATCGTCCTTCTCAGCAGAGGCAATGTGTTTAGCCATAGCTCTGCAACGATCTGAGTACTTAGTTTCTCCAGGGTATGCGTAACGATGCTCGAAAATCTTCTGACCTAATTCATTTAATTGCTTTACTTTCATATAATCCTAGATTCGCCGTTTTTCTTTTCTATTGTTAAAATTTGGCACCCGTCTAATAAGCTTTTAAGGTGCGAATTGTGGGTAATTAAAAATATAGTTTTATCCTCTTCCTTTAAACTTTTTAAAAGATTATGGACACCGTGACATCCATCTTCGTCCATATTCTCAGCAATCTCATCGAAAAATATAATATTAGATTGTTCTTTAGATGTATGAGTTAGAAGTGACTGTAATGTCAACATGACAGACAAGTTAATCTTTTTCTTCTCTCCTCCACTCAACGAGATGTAGGAAAGTTTTCTACCATTATTGTAAATAATCTCCTCCAGTTCCTCGTTAAATGAAATTGTGAACTGACTATTAGTTAGTAGAGAAAGATATTCGTTTGTCTTAAAATTTAGATAATCTAGAATATTTCTTACAAAGTATTTAATTATACCTTGTTCTGAAAATGCTTTTTCCCAGAACCTCATCACTTCGTAATTTATTTCTAATTTCTTATTCTCATTTTCTAATATTTTTAATCTAGACAGAAGTTCATTATACTCATCCTTTATTTTTTCTTGAGATAAAAATAAATCTTGTTTTTGCTTAAGAATAATCCAATCTTGAAGACTCGCCTTAGAAGATAACTGAGATATCTCTTTTTTTAATTTTTCTATCTTCTTAGTTATTTTTAATTCTTTATTCTTAATAATTGTTATACGCCTTAATAAGCCTCTTAGATTTCCTTCAGTCTGTTTCTTCATGTAGATCTTTTTACAGAGCTTACAGGTGTCTTTATGCGCGTATACACCAAGATTATGCTGTTTCTCTAACGTATAGCATTTATTCTTCAAATCATCACGTTCATAATTTAATACAGTTATTAATTGTTTTTTATTAGTAATTAATTCTTCACGAGCAGTTACCTCAACCATAGTTTCTTTTAACTGTACTGGGTCAGCATCTATTAACTTATTCTTTAGTTTGTCTCGCTGAAAAGTTAATTCTTGGATTAACGTCCCTCCTGTTTTTGTTCTATTACTGTATTCGGACTTTAATTCTTTTATTTTATCTCTCCAACTAAAGATATCCTCAAGATTTAAGAAATTACGGACGATGGTTCTCTTATCATCAGCCGATGCAGACAGAAACTCCAAGTCAACGTGCTGCCCAAATATTATGGAAGCTACGAACGTCTTGTAACTGAGACCAAGCTCTTTCTCTATCTTATCTTGCGTCTTAATAGAGTTTTCCTGGGTCATGTCCATATCGCCCAAGAAGAAATTTAATACATTAGGACGCTTGCTACGAAATATAATGGCTTTCCCAATACCTTTCTTCTCAACAATAATTTCTACTTCAAGATTCTTTTTAGTATCACAATTAATAATGGCATCTTCAGTAGACTTTCTAATTGTCTTTCCAAAGAGAGCAAAGGTTATCATCTCAATTATAGAGCTTTTCCCAGACCCATTGCTTCCGCCGGAATCTCTATTTAATCCTTTGACATAAACTATGTTCTTGAATTTAGATAGATCTAAGTCTAACGTCTTGAAGCTATAGAAGTTCTTAGCTCGTAATCTCTTAAGAATCATCTTTTTCCTTTAATAACTTTAACCCTTGCAGCAATATATCGGTTGGAATCTCAGTATTACACTCACTGATATAGTTCATGATTAACTCATCGTTTAATTCAAAAACCATACTCTTTGGACGATAAGTACTATGCTGCTCTTTATCGTCAGATATTGGAAGATACTTGATATCTACATAAGAAACCTTGTACTCCTCCATAATCTTCTTTCTCAAGTCTACAGAGTTTTGATCCAATATCTGGTTAAGATAAACTCTCAAAATTGTCTTGTAATTAGGATCGCATATGATATCCTTATTAGCTTCTAGAGAAGCTAGATCGAATTGTAGATATCTTACACCATAGGTTATCTTCTTAAACTCATAACTGGAGTCTCCGTATATAACAGCGTAGCGATGGGTGTTGTCGCACTCAGAAAATACAGTTGAGTATGGAGTTCCTACAACATGGACATTTACTTCATCCTGCGCCTTGTGAATATGCCCTAGAAATGTAGGATTCTTAAATATATCTATAGATAGGGGGGAATCCTCATCTCCATTAGGATTTATACACCCCTTAAACCCAAAGTGACCAAAGAAGTAGTTATTTGCTTTAACTTTCTTGGCACTATTGAGATAATGCTTAATTTTATTTTCATCGTCATAGTGTGCGATGAAATGAAAATCTGTGTCCTTAGTAAACGCACAGCAGTAGTAATCTTTTACTACGTCTACATTAGCATTAGTTATACTGTGATCTAAAATTTCTAGAACACATAAAGAAGTATTATCCGACTTAGCTGCTGTGTCGTGATTTCCTCTTATTAAGATTATCCTTGGGTCTGGGTTAGAGCTTACGTTCTTTAAACCAAGAATAAACTTAGTAACTCTTACGATAGTTTCAGGGTCTGGCTTTCTAAAATGAAAGATATCCCCTAAGAAAATAATGTACTCAGGAGATTCAGTCTTAACTATCTTTTCGATAGCCTTGAACTGCTCCCCTAAGTAATCAAAACTTGGGTAAGCGTTGTAGAAATGACAGTCACCTATTACAACTGCCTTATAAATTTTATCTAGCATCAGCTATCTAAAAAGTTCTCTTCTATTACTACATTAAAAGCATTCAGCGAAGTACTCTCGATACGACGAACTTTAAACCCACGATAACAACGCTCAACGTACTTATTAAGTACCTCTCTCAAACCGGCACTGCGACTAAACTTATCGTAGACTGGATTGCACTTAGCAACGTAAAGCTCTCCTTGCTCAGTTGCTAGTACGGTGTAGCCACCATTAGGTGATGGCTCAACCTTCCCAGTTTCAGTCTTAATGTAATTTCTAAAATGACGCACAGCGAACTTACGAACGACAGGCGGCATATCGTAACCATCCAGAAAACTTACTTCAATCTTTGAACTCATAGCAAATCCTTAGTGATACCGAGTTTGTTAAGTGTACCTTCCATCAGTTGGTAGATCCCTTCTGCAAGCAAGCGAATCTCGTACTGAGCATCCGGCTTCAGCCGCTGATGGAGGAAGTGTATTATAGACTGCAAGCTGACAGTCCAATAGGCTTCTGAATAAATATTTTGAGGTAGTATAATGCGAGCCACCTCTTTTGCTACGCCCATTCTGATTAGGAAGTCGTAAGTGGTCTTAGCCGAATTGGATATGATTCCCATCTCCGTCTTCATGATGCCATGAAGACTACTTTCCTTAGGAATTTCATCTGAAGATTGTTTATTGCCGTGAGGAGGGTTGGCCCTGGCTAGTGCCGGAATGTAAAATTCCTCTGAAGTTTTAGTATATCGACCACTAATTTCATTCCACGAACACCCTTTATCGGTGTCATAAAAGTGATCAAAAACCTCTAATTTAACTTCCATTCCATCCACCTCGTAGGTTCTAAATCCACTTCCAACTTGATATTTCATCAGTTGTCGGAAAATAAACAGAGGGGCTTTTACATGGAAAGTAAAATAAGAATGACGAAATGGGCTTGTGTGCTCATTATTCCACAAAAACGACGCCAGCTTCTTATCTTTTTCGTCGTAGGTATCCTTGGTCTTATTATAGCTTATACGGGCAGAATTAACCGTCTTAAGAGCCGGGTCCCTCTCCATCTGATCTACTAGAGAAACCGAACTAATATTATCTTTTAAATAATCAATAGTGTGCATTTGAACCTAAATATAAGTGTTGTATTATAGGGATAATCATATGGATATCAAATCAATAATTAAAAATGCCATCGCCAACAAAGTTAGAGAGACTAAAACATCTCCAAAAGATTTCCAGGCTAAATATGGATTTTCTCAAGACGAACTTCGTAATGCACTTAGACTCCAAAAAGAAGCCGCCGCTAAACATGAAAAGGCTAGAGAGAGAGGGGAGATGCCTGCTAGATCTGGCCCTGGGAGGAATCCAGAGGGGTGGAGAAAGGCACAACAGCGGGCAGGGCGCACCCCTACCAGAGGACAGGGTGGAAATTTTTACGATTCAGTTACAAATCTATCAGATTATTTAACATATTTAACTGAAACTATTAAAGTTAAAATCGAAGAGTTAAGTATAGAAACTCTTAAATCATATAAATCTAAAGCAGAAGCTCAAACAGGAACTACAAGTGACAAGAGACAAAAGGGTATAAATACAGCTAAATATAAAATAGCTAGAAAAGAAATGGGATTAGACCGAGATCCTGATAATGAAACTCATAATCGGGAAAGAAATCTCTCTACGCATAAAGGTCCAGGCTCCCCTGAAGGAAGAGAGAGAAGTGACACAGAGGAAGCTGATGCCGCATCCAGAAGAACAGGGGCAATGCCCATAGATAAAATTAATCGAATGGGCGTAAGAAAAGGTAACCCAAACTTTGTTACAAGAACAGGACTTACTGTAGGGGACGCTCTAGCTTCCCGATCAAATTTAAAAAGTGCTGCTCGTGATATACAAACGTCAGCTAAATTACGAAAGTTAGGGGATAAATGAACTTAAATGAACACTATGTCCGCATAGCGGAATTAATTGTAGAGAAGAAGCGTTGTTGGAAAGGCTATAAGCCAACCCCAGGTGTTAGACCCTACGCTAAAGGCTCTTGTATAAAGGAAGGAGCTACTACAGGACAAAGCCCAACTAAGACTGGTGAAAGAGTCGGATCTTTTATGTCTAAGCTAGCTTCAAACCCTTCCACTACTCCAGAAAAATATAAACAGAAACAAATTCAAGTTAGAAATATTCAAGCAAAATCTGCTAGAAGGCAGGGTGAAGAGAGATTACGTCGAGGATCTGATAGTGGCACCGCAAGGGCTGCTCAAGACGCGGCTAGAGAAAGATTTCATAAAGCCTACATAGCTGCAAAACCACAATCTGGTATAATGCAGCAAGAAGCCAAGACCCCAGCTTGGCAAAGAAGCGAGGGTCAGAACAAGGAGGACTGACCTCTAGCAAGACTGCGAGCAACCCAGACTCAAGAATTAATAAGTCGCTCAGGAAGTGGGATTGCTGAGGTGATACTCCTCACCTGAGCCGAACGAGTCTCCTACCACAACCTCAATCTCAAGGGGAACTGAGAAATTAATACCGAAGTTCTCCTTGATGTATGGATAGCTGGTCATATGGTAGTTGAGCAATGAGACGGTCTCATCCACCTCGCTTTCTGGAGCTATTAATTCAATACTATCGTGTACGGTAGCCACGATCTTTGATCCAAGCTTACGTTTCTTTAGCTCGTTATGCAGGCCAAGCATACAGCAGATAAGGGTATCACTAGCTGAGGATTGCACTGTAAAGTTTAGTCCTTGACGGAATGCCTCCTGCCGGATATATTTCGCGTCTGCTCCTGCGTTAGGAAGATTGCGTCTGCGCCCGAAGATCGTGTAGGCATACTTGTTGTTTGTAATAAACTTATCAACAAGCTCCATGTACTTTGGAACGCCAGGGAACGCAGCCATCCAACCGTCAATAATGCTCTTGGCCTTCTTGAAGCTGATCCCTTGCTTCGTGGCTAGCGTCTTCTCTGTGCCACCGTATACCGTCAAGAAGCTAACCGCTTTAGCAATCTGACGCTCCTCCTTCGTCACCTTGTCCATCTGCTTACCAAACGTCATGGCAGCAGAGTAGGTGTGGAGGTCTACACGGTCATTGAATGCCTTAGCCATGTTCTTCTCCTTGGCTAGGTGAGCGAGGATTCGTAGCTCCATGCTCTTCATATCCGCAGTAATAAACTTGTATCCTTTAGGAGCTACAACATAATCTCGGATATTAAATCTAGACTCTCGTGGCAGGGTATGAAACGAGATCCCCATACGGTTTCCGCCAGCCTCGTAACCAGCATTCGATAGGCGACCTGTAACAGTTCCATCTAGACGATACTCAACGTAGATCTTATTGGATCCGTTGTATTTCATAGCCTCCCGAACACCTGAGATATAGGTATCGAATAGCTTACGAGAACGACGGAACTCTAGCAGAGACTTAATGAAGTTCCTAGCCCCTACCAGCTTCTGGTTATCCATGCTGGTAACAACGGAGCGTGAAATCTGCTTGTCCTGCTCTAGCTTTTCAAACCTGTTCATTTAATCCTCGCCTATCAATCTCGTCTTCTAGTTGCTCTAGTAGTATATCAAGGGCTTCCGCGCTCGTGCTAGGGGCACCAGTCTTTTCGGATGAAATGGGTGGAAATAACCCGAAACCCCCATCGACAATATTGTGCTTTTTATCTGCTGAGTAAAGCACTTTAACGAGGTCATCAGTCGATGTAAGCTCATAGGTTTTGTTGACCTGGGGGAACGAGAATAGTTGGTCTTCTTTATCATAGATATCGCCCTTAAGTTGAGAGCCTAGCTCCTCTACCTTTGCCGACGATATATACAGCCCGTCCAACTCCATATCCTTGAAGAATTCTACCGCAGGAACCATTAATTTATCGTAAAGGTTCTGCATCTTAAGATCTTGAATTAGCCTCTCTAGCTTATGGAATACCTTAAGAGTAAAGTAAGCATCGAGAGCATTGCCACGCGCCATCTGCGTCAATGGCATATTTCTCCAGTCGGTCTTCTTGCCGTCTTGACCTAGCATAGATTTTCGTATTTTTTAATTATTTCTTTTTCCAAACGAAATCTATACAATATGTAGTTCTTGCGGAAAGAAGTATTGGCATAAGTCTTTTAAACTTTTTGGCAAATTCTCATCCACCATATGCATCATCAGCTTTGTATCATAGATGTTTCTGATGTTTTGTAGCCCTTGTCTTGCCAAGAATTTGGTGTCGAACTGAGCTTTATGAAAGATCTTCTTGCTATACTCGTATGAGAGGATCTTATCTAACGAGGAGCATACTTTAGATACCCACCCTTCAGGATGATCGAACTCCTTGTGATACAGCGGGATCGTAAAAGTCTTATGCTTGCCATCGCAGTCGAAGCTAAGAGCGATAGTCTGAATCTCATCCTTCAGAAAGTCTAGCCCGGTGGTTTCGATATCCACAGCTACGTCACACTTCACAAAGTTATCTAGCTTCTTAAGCTTCTCAACCGTATCCAGTAGCTCCCAGCAAAACTCCGACTCGGCACCCTTCTGCTTATAGTGTGTTTCGATACCATTCTGAATGTCCAGCTTGAATAGGTACTCATTTTGTGGCTCTACAATAACCTGGAATGGGTGGTAGAGAGCCACCACAGGTATTCCATCGTACTCAAATGTCTTTCCACGCTTGTCCATGATGCCGCTCTTCTTGGTAAGCATCACGAGAGGGAGGTTTCCGCACACAAAGATTAGCTTTGGTCTGCACGCCTTAATAGTCTTGGCTATATGATTTCGGCAAATATCCTTATCGTCCTTATTCATATCCTTATCTTTAACGCTGAGGCACTTAACAGCAGCGGTGTATTCGACATTGGGGATAAGATCGGCGTTCCCCGTAGACATAAGGATGGACTCAATAAGATCCTGCTCCTTCATTACAAAAGGAGTAATCTCTCCGAATTCCATCTTAAAAGACTCAGATACGAATAGAATATGACAGTCTTTATTAAAACACTCCTCCTCGTGATCCATGATGGAATGGCACATCTTGGGCTTTTCAAGAATAGTACATCCCTTGCATTCACTATTTTCACTTTTAAATGGATCTGGCAATATTTTCATACTATTATATTCTGTGTCGGATTACCTTAATAACAAAAGATTTGAACAATTAATTAAACTACATTGCTCAGGAAATTATGAATTTCAAGAAGAGTTAATGGGGTGTTTTGACATTCTTATCGGGAACATCATAGATGCGTTCCACTTTAAAGTCGATAAGGAGGATGCAAAACAAGATTGCTTCCTACTTATACTTAAGACTTTACGAAACTTTAATCCAAAGCACGGGTCAGCCTTTAATTACTTTACTACTGTAATAATAAACAATCTTAAGTTAATTTCAACAAAAATCAAAAGA
>Ga0194132_10007469_pt1 | contig 16267 bp, 14 predicted proteins | sample TA2KigOf80mmetaG_FD_148612 | JGI IMG/M metagenome (GOLD analysis project Ga0194132, IMG submission 148612) | Freshwater microbial communities from Lake Tanganyika, Tanzania - TA2015054 Kigoma Offshore 80m | ecosystem: Environmental > Aquatic > Freshwater > Lake | place: Tanzania: Lake...
TGACAACTTCTCGAAGTACGGCGTGCGCCACACGTGGACGTTCGGCGGCTACGTCGAGAAGTACCACTCGGACAACTCGTTCTTTGGCTGCTGCCCGCAGGGCGCGTGGGCCTACAACTCGCTGCAGGACTTCTACACGGATGCGCTTGACGCGCTGGCCAACCCGAACCGGACGGTGTCGCCGGTCTCGGCCAACGCCTTCCAGATTCGCTGGAGCAACATCCCCGGCCAGACCAAGCCACTGCAGCCTCTCGACGTGTGGTATTCGGCGGCCTACGTGCAGGACGAATGGCGTCCCCGGGGGAATGTGACCGTGACGGCCGGTGTCCGGGCGGACCTCACGAGGTTCACTAACACGGCCTTCCGGAACACAAAGGCGGACGCCCTCACCTTCCGCGATGCCACGGGCGCTGCGGTCAAGTACGACACCGGCGCGATGCCGGAGGCGAAGGTCCTGTGGTCCCCCCGCGTCGGTATCAACTGGGATGTCTTTGGCGACCAGACGACGCAGGTCCGCGGCGGCACGGGCCTCTTCACCGGCCGCCCTGCCTACGTCTGGATCTCGAATCAGCTCGGCAACACGGGCGTGCTGATCGGCGAGAACATCAATCTGAGTCCCGGCACGGCCTTCCCGTTCACCACCAACGTTGACCGGTACAGGCCCGGCACCGTCACGGGCGAAGGGGCCCGGAGCTACGCGTTGAACGTCACGGACCCCGACTTCAAGTTCCCGCAGGTCTTCCGCGTGAACGGCGCGCTCGACCGCCGCCTGCCCTGGGGCATCACCAGCACGACCGAGATGCTGTATGCGAAGGACATCAACGGCATTTACTACACCAACGCGAACCTACCGGCCGCGCAGGGTGCCTTCACGGGCGTTGACGCCCGCCCCCGCTGGACGGGTACCGCGTGCGCGTCGGCCGGCCAGGCCGGTGGCTGCGTCATCCGCCTGAACAACGACCCGGGAAATCAGGTGACCAACGCGTTCGTTCTGCAGAACGGCAACTCCGGCAACTCCTGGAACTTCGCGCAGACCCTGTCGAAGTCGACGAACTTCGGCCTGACCGTGCGTGGCGCCTATAGCTACGGCATGTCGCGTTCGGTGTCCGATCCCGAGTCCACCGCGGCCACCAGCTTCGCCAGGAACTCCCACCGGGCCGACCCGAACAACCCCGGGGCCAGCATCTCGATGTGGGCTCCCGGTCACCGGGTGTTCGCTCTGGTCAACTACGTGAAGACGTACAAGAGCTTCGGAACGACCTCGGTTTCGCTGTTCTGGGAGGGACGCCATAACACGCTCAGTGCCTCCTCCAGGCTGAGCTACGTGTTCGCGGGTGACATGAACGGCGACGGCGTCGCCGCCAACGACCTCATCTACGTGCCACGGAACACGTCCGAGATGAACTTCGCGACGTTCACGACCGGCGGCCGGACGTTCACGGCTGACGAGCAGGCCGCCGCGTTCGAGGCCTACATCCAGCAGGACCCGTATCTCAAGACCCGTCGCGGCCAGTACGCCGAGCGGAACGGCCTCGCGCTGCCGATGTTCCAGAGCGCGGATCTCTCGATTACCCAGGATCTGTTCCGGAACATCGGAGGCGCCAAGAACGGCTTCCAGTTGCGGCTCGACATCCTCAACGTGGGGAATCTGCTCAACAGCAGCTGGGGCGTGGCACAGCGGCCGATCGCGGCGCTCAACACGAACGCTCAGCTGCAGATCCTGACCAACCCGGCCGCAGACGCGCAGGGACGCGTGACCTATCGGCTGCCGGTGGTGAACGGCCAGCTCATTCAGAAGACATTCCAGTCGGCGGCCACGACTGGCGACGTCTACCAGATGATGCTGAGCCTGCGCTACACGTTCAACTAGACCGACCAGGCCGGAAGCCGCTCAGCGGCGGCTTCCGGCCACGCATCCCCGAGCCCGGCCGCGCCCCGCCCGCCCTGCAGTACACTTTCCGCGCCGCTCTGTCGTAGTCCATTTTGGAACGCATGTCCGCCGCGTCGGCTGCCCGCCGTACGTTCGATCGTTCGCTCGTCGAAGGCCCCCTCGGACCGGCGGTGTGGCGTCTGGCCTGGCCGACGATGCTCCAGAACGTCGTGGCGGGCCTGCAGGGCATCATCGACCACACAATGGTCGGCCACATGGTCGGGTTTGCCGGCAACGCCGCGATCGGCGTGAGCTGGCAGGTCATGCTGGTCGTGATCGTCTTCATCAGTTCCCTCTTCACGGGCATGGCGATGCTCGTGGCCCGCTTCGCCGGCGCCAACGAGCCCGAGAAGGTGAACCGCGTCGTCTATCAGTCCTTCCTGATGGCCGCCGGCCTGGCCGTCGTGATGGCCGTCGTGGGCTACGTGGCCTCGCCCGCACTGCTGCGCCTGGTGAACGCGGCCTCGGAGGTGCAGAAGGAAGCGCTGCCCTTCATGCGCGTCATGTTCCTGGGTGGCATCGGGATCATGATGTTCTTCATGCTCGGCGGCGCGTTCCGCGCCGCGGGCGACGCTCGCACGCCGCTCAAGCTGGGCATCGGCCTGACGGTGCTGACGGTGACCTTCAACCTCACCCTCATTCCGATCTTCGGCACGGTAGGTGCGGCCTACGGCACCGTGGCGAGCAACATCGCGGTGAGCCTGTACGGTGTCTGGAAGCTCTTCAGCCCCCATTCGGTGGTCCACCTGCACCGCGGGATGGATCTGCGGCCTGATTTCACCATCATCCGGTCGCTCTTCCGGTTTGGCCTGCCGACGGGCGTCCAGGGCATCACCATGAACATCGGGGGCATCCTGATGCTCCGGTTCATGGGCGGACTCGAGCACAGCGCCGCGGCCCAGGCGGCCTATGCCGTCGGCTACACCGAGCTCTTCTCGCTCATCACCTGGACGGCGCAGGGCCTGCTGGGGGCGTCGTCGACGATCGCGGGTCAGAACCTCGGGGCCGGCAATCCGGACCGGGCCGAACAGGGCGTCTGGATTGCCGCCCGGATGGGGCTGGTGGCCGCCGCCGTGATCGGTGCGTTGTTCGTCTTCGTTCCGAACCTGCTGCTCGGCATCTTCTCGATGAAGGACCCGTTCGCGGCCTCCATCGGCGCGGAGCTGCTGAAGTACCTTACCGTCTCAGGCTTCTTCGTCACGCTCGCCCTGAGCTACACCGGCGGCCTGCAGGGCACGGGCGACACGAAGAGCCCGCTCTACATCTCGATCGTCTCGCAGTTCCTGCTGCCGATTGGGATGTGTTCGGCAATCCAGATGGTCCGGCCGCTCGAATCCGGGGACATCTGGCTGGCGATCGTCCTCGGGCACGTGACGCGCGGCGCCCTGAGCGTGCTGCGCTTCCGCCAGGGGCGCTGGCGGGCGATCGCCGTCGAGATCGAGCCCGCCCAGGGCTGAGCGACCACCGGCGTTCGGGGTGCCGGGCGGCCCGCCGTAGGCGCGGGCGTCGCCGGGTCTCCGCCGTAAGATGAATCCATGCGCGAATCCCTGCCGGCCATGCCGGTCAACGACCCCAACCTCGGCTATCTGCCGGGTTCGCCGGAGCGGGCCGCGCTCAAGGCCGAGCTGGCGCGCACGGCCGGCGACCGCGTCGAGATCCCGATCATCGTCGCCGGCGAGGCGATCATCACGGACGGCCGGTCCACGGCGGTGATGCCGCACGATCACCACCACGTGCTCGGGGACGTGTCGCTCGCCAGCCGCCTGGACGTGCAGCGCGCGATTGACGCCGCGCTGGCCGCACGTCGTGAGTGGGCATCGCGCTCGCTGGAGGAGCGCGCGGCCGTGTTCCTGCGCGCAGCGGACCTGCTGGCCGGGCCGTGGCGGCCGGTGATCAACGCCGCCACGATGCTCGGGCAGTCGAAGACGGTCTTCCAGGCCGAGATCGACGCCGCGTCCGAGCTTATCGACTTCTGGCGCTTCAACGTGCGCTTCGCCCGTGAGCTGGCCGAGGAACAGCCGATCAGCACCGTGGCGGCCCGGAACGAGATGGACTACCGTCCCCTTGAAGGGTTCGTGTACGCCATCACGCCCTTCAACTTCACCTCGATCGCCGGCAACCTGCCCACCGCGCCCACCCTGATGGGCAACGTGGTCGTGTGGAAGCCCGCCGCCACGGCCATGCTGGCGGCCCACCACCTGATGTCGCTCCTGATGGCCGCGGGCCTGCCTCCGGGCGTCATCAACATGGTGGCGGGTGACCCCGCCGAGGTCAGCGATGTCGCGCTCGGCTCGCCGCACCTGGTCGGCGTGCACTTCACGGGAAGCACCGCCGTCTTCGACGCGATTCAGGCGCGCATCGCGCGGGACCTGACGCACTACCGGACGTATCCGCGCGTCGTGGGGGAGACGGGTGGGAAGGACTTCGTGATCGCCCACGCGAGCGCGGACCCACAGGCCCTCGCCGTGGCCCTGGCGCGCGGGGCCTTCGAGTTCCAGGGGCAGAAGTGCTCGGCGGCCAGTCGCGCGTACGTGCCGCGCGTCCTCTGGCCCGGCGTGCGGGACCGTCTCATCGCGATGATGCGCGAGATGCGGGTGGGTGACCCGGCCGACTTCCGCACCTTCATGGGCGCCGTGATTGACCGGCGCGCCTTCGACCGGATCTCCGGATACTTCGACCATGGGCGTCACCACGCGCGTGTCCTGCAGGGCGGCACGGCGCGGGGCGATGCTGGCTACTTCGTCGATCCGACGCTCATCGAGGTGGAGTCGCCAGCCGATCGCCTCATGCGCGAGGAGATCTTTGGTCCCGTGCTCAGCGTCTACGCGTACCCGGACGATGACTGGGCGGGCACGCTCGCGCTGGTCGACAGCACGTCACCGTACGCCCTGACCGGGGCGGTGTTCGCCCAGGATCCGGCCGCGGTGGCCGAGGCGAAGGTGGCGCTGCGCGACGCGGCCGGCAACTTCTACGTGAACGACAAGCCGACGGGGGCGGTGGTGGGGCAGCAGCCGTTCGGGGGCGCCCGCCGCTCGGGCACCAACGACAAGGCCGGCTCGAAGCTGAACCTGGTGCGGTGGGTGAGCCCGCGCACGATCAAGACGACGCACCAGCCCCCTGCTGACTGGCGGTATCCATACATGGTCGAGGCGTAGCCCGCTCATGAGCGAGACCCGGTACGACGCGCAGGAGACCGAGCGCATGCGGACGCTCAGCGGAGCGCCGCTCGCGCGCTTCGGGCAGCGGGCCTCCGCCTTCGCCCTGGATCTCCTGTTGGGCGGCGTGCTGTGCATCCTGCTCGTCTTCGGACTCCGGCTCCTGCGCACGGGCCGCATCGTCCAGCCAGTCCAGGGAGGTGCGGTGGATATCAGGGTCTCGTTGGACTTCTTCGAGAGCTGGTACAGGGTTCTCTGGTGGGTCGTGTAGTTCGGGCTGACGACGTACCTGGGAGCGGGACAGACGCCGGGCAAGCAGCTCATGGGCATCTGCGCCGTCTCGCTGGTGCACGAGCGTCTGAGCCTGTGGCACTCCATCGAGCGCGCTCTCGGGTACGGCGCCTCGGCGCTCGAGTTCGGTTTCGGGTTCGCGCAGTACTTCCTGCGCCCGAACCACCGGACCGTGCATGACCGGATCGCCGAAGCCATCGTGGTCGCCGAAGGGCGGCAGCAGGCAGCCGCTGCGTCGGCTGGACGCGCGCGCTGAGGGGAGCCCCGTGGACAGGGACTATCAGCGCACGCAGGTCGGACGCATCACGCTTACGGCCGGGGGCGCGTCGATGGCCGCCGTCGCCCTGTGGAGCCTCTGCATCGCGAGTGCAGCGCCGCTCGCCATCCTCGTCGTACCGGCGCTCCTCGTGGCGCTGTTCTCGACGCTCACCGTGACCGTCTCAGGTGCGGGCGTGGACGTCGCCTTCGGCCCAGGTCTCATCCGTCGCCGTATCCCGCTGGCTCGGATCCGCTCCGTCCGCGCGGTGCGCAACGCCTGGTACTACGGCTGGGGCATTCGGATGACACCCCACGGCTGGCTCTGGAGCGTGTCCGGGCTCGGCGGGGTCGAGCTCGAGTTTACCGACGGCAGGCGCTTCCGCATCGGCTCCGACGAGCCCGAGTCGCTCGCGGCCGCCGTGGACGGCGCCCTGGGCCGATGAACCGCCGCGTCACGCGCGGTCGTGACTGAGCACGAGCTGCTCCCCCTGCTCATCGAGTGGCTCAACCGGCCGCACACCGTGGAGGGGTGCGGCGGTGAGGCCGGCCGTCCTCATAGTGCAGGCGTGCGAGCGGGAGCGGGCTAGCGGTTGATCGTGATCAGCTCGATGTCGAACACGAGCATGCCCCTGGGGCCGCCGCCCTGGTCGTAGGCCAGGTTCTGCGGAATCCAGAAGCGTGTCTTCTCGCCCTCGACCATCAGCTGCACGCCCTCGGTCCAGCCCTTGATGACCTGGTCGAGGCCGAACGTCGTGGGGGCGCCGCGCATCACCGAGCTGTCGAACATGCGACCGTCGGTCGTCCAGCCGGTGTAGTGCACCGTGACTTCGCTGGTCTGATACGGCTTCCGCGCGCCGACACCCGGCTGCAGCACGCGGTAGGCCAGGCCCGAAGGCAGCCGGCTCGCGTCCGTGGGCACCTGGGCCACGTCCGGAGGCGGCGTCGCAGGCGAGGGCTCGGCGCCGATCAGCTCGATGTCGAACACCAGCGTGCCCGCGGGGCGCCCTTTGGCACCCTGGTAGGTCAGCGACTGGGGAATCCAGCAGCGGCGGCGCTCACCCACGCTCATCAGCGTCACGCACTCGCGCCAGCCGGGAATCACGTTGGCCAGCGCGAAGCGCGCCGGCTTGCCCTTGGTGAACGTGCTGTCCTGGAGCTTGCCGTCCGCCGTCCACACCGAGAAGTTCACCGTGACCAGATCCTCGGCCGTGGCCTTGCGGTCCTCCTTGCCGGCCTGCAGCACTTTGCTCGCCAGGCCCGACGCGGTCTTTGAGGCATCGGTCGGCGCCGCCGAAACGTCGGGGGGCGTGGCCGGGGCCTGCGCGAGAGAATGAACGGAGAGGCCCAGCACGAGGGCCGCGACGGCGCAGTGGCGGGGAAACATAGGCGTCCTAGTCCTCAAGCAACATGCTGCCCGGGTCCTCGATGCACGACTTCACGCGCACGAGGAACTGCACGGCCTCGCGGCCGTCCACGATCCGGTGGTCGTAGCTGAGCGCCACGAACATCATCGGGCGAATCACCACCTGCCCGCTCACGGCGACCGGGCGCTCGGCGATCTTGTGCAGCCCGAGGATGCCGACCTGCGGCGGGTTCAGGATCGGCGTGCTCATCAGCGAGCCGAACACGCCACCGTTGGTGATCGTGAAGGTGCCACCCTGGAGGTCGGCGAGCGACAGCGTGCCGTTGCCGGCCTTCGTCGCGAAGTCGCGCGTGGCCGCCTCCACGCCGGCAAAGCTCATGCGGTCGGCGTCGCGCAGCACGGGCACCACGAGCCCGCCCTCGGCGCCGACGGCGATGCCGATGTCGTAGTAGCGCTTGTAGAGGATCTCCTCGCCCTGGATCTCGGCGTTCAGCGCGGGGAAAGCCTTGAGAGCGGCAATCGACGCCTTCACGAAGAACGACGTGAAGCCGAGGCCCACGCCGTGCTTCTTCTGGAAGGATTCCTTGTAGCGCGCCCGCATGGCCATCACGGCCGACATGTCCACCTCGTTGAAGGTGGTCAGCATGGCAGCGGTCTGCTGTGCTTCCACGAGGCGCCTGGCGATGGTGGCGCGGCGCTTCGTCATGCGCACGCGCTCTTCGGTGCGGCTGCCCGGCACGACGGCCGGCCGTGGGGCCGCCGGAGCCGGCGCGGGCTTCGCCGCGGGTGCCGGAGCGATGGCCTGCGTCACATCGGCCTTCATGATGCGGCCCGCGCTTCCCGTGCCAGCCACGGCGTCGAGCTTCACCTGGTTGGCCTCGGCGATGCGCTTCGCCGTGGGCGTGGCTTTCGCGTCGGCCGCCTGTGCCTTAGCCGGCGCGGCGGTCGCGGAAGCACTGGCCGGCGCAGCGGCTGCGGCCGCGGCACCCTCGCCGGGCTCCAGCATGCCGATGACCTCTCCGACCTTCACATCCTCGCCGTCCTGCCGCGTGATGCTGACGAGGGTGCCGGGGTGATCCGCCGGCACTTCCACGTCGACCTTGTCGGTCTCGAGGGAGACCAGCGCATCGCCGGTGTTCACCCGGTCGCCCGGCTGCTTCAACCAGCGGGCGATGCGGGCTTCGACGACGGATTCACCAAGTTGCGGAACGACGACGTTGGACATCGTGATCTCAGACTCGCTTCGACAGGACGAGGGGATCGCCGACGGCCTCGTCGGCGGCATCGAGCACCTGCTCGATGAGGGCCTTCTGCGTAAGCGTGTGCCACGCCGCGGAACCTTCCGACGGGCTCGCCGAGCGCATCCGGCCGACGTAGCGCAGCGAGATCTTCCGGCCGGTGAGCAGTTCCTCGATCAGCGGCCGCATGAACTCCCAGGCGCCCATGTTCTCGGGCTCTTCCTGCAGCCACACCACTTCCTTCAGTTTCAGATAGCGGCCGAGGGCCTCGCGGATGTTGGCGGCGGGAAACGGATAGAGCTGCTCCACCCGGATGATCGCGGCGTGCTTCGCCTTGGCGCGCGCCTCGCTCGTCATGGCGTCGACGGCCACCTTGCCACTGCAGAGCACAGCCCGCGTGACCTTCGACAGGGCGGCCTCGGGGATGTCGTCGTCGATCACCGGCCGGAAGCCGCCTTCGGCCAGCTCGGACGGCGCCGAGGCGACCGCCGGATTGCGCAGCAGGCTCTTGGGCGTCAGCACGACCAGCGGAAGCGGGTCGCTCGTCAGCACGGCGGCCTGGCGGCGGAGCAAGTGAAAGTACTGGGCCGCGGTCGTGCAGTTGGCCACGCGGATGTTCGTGTCCGCCGCCGACTGCAGGAAGCGTTCGACGCGCGCTGATGAATGCTCCGGCCCCTGGCCCTCGTAGCCGTGCGGGAGCAGCAGCACGAGCGAGGGCGTGAGGCCCCACTTCGCGCGCCCCGACGTGACGAACGTGTCGAGGATGATCTGCGCGCCGTTGATGAAGTCGCCGTACTGCGCTTCCCAGATCACGAGCCGGTCCTGTGCCTGCACGTTGTAGCCGAACTCGAAGCCGATGGCAGCCAGTTCCGACAGCGGGCTGTTGTGAATCTCGAACGACGCCTTCGCCTGCGGGACACTCTGCAGCGGGATGTACGGGTCGCCCGACGCCGCGTCACGCAGCACGGCATGACGATGGCTGAAGGTGCCGCGGCCGACGTCCTCGCCCGTGAGGCGGATCGGCGTGCCGTCGGCCAGGATCGTGGCCAACGCCAGCTCCTCGGCCGTGCCCCAGTCGATCGTCTTCTGGCTGACATCGTCGAGCGCGCGCCAGCGCTTCTCGCGGGTCCGTTCGAGTTTCTTGTGAATCGTGAACCCGCGCGGGCGCGTCATCAGGCCTTCGTTGATGTCGCGCAGCGCCTTGAGCGGGACGGCCGTCTCGGCGCGGGCCGCGGCGCCGGCCGGTGGTACGGGCGCGATGGGCGCCACGAAGTCGACATCGGGCTTGAGCGTGCTCAGCGCCTGCTCGAGCACGCCGAAGTGCTTCTTTACGAGCGCGTCCGGACCGGTCGCGAAGGCGTGCCCGTCCGCCTTGAGCGCGCGGGCGTACAGGTCGCGCACGGTCGGGTGGCTGTTGACCCGCTGATAGAGCAGGGGCTGGGTGAACGCGGGTTCGTCGCCCTCGTTGTGCCCGTGCCGGCGATAGCCGACCAGGTCGATGAGGCAGTCGCGCCCGAACTTCGCGCGATACGCCCAGACCAGCCGCGCGGCCTCGACGCATGCAACGGCGTCGTCGGCGTTCACGTGGATGATCGGAGTCTTGAAGCCCCGGGCCAGGCCGCTGGCGTAGCTGGTGCTGTACGACTCGATCGCCGTCGCGGTGAAGCCGATCTGATTGTTCGCGATGATGTGGATCGTGCCGCCCGTGTCGTAACCCGGCAGACGCGAGAGGTTGAGCGTCTCGGCCACGATGCCCTGGCCCGGGAAGGCGGCGTCGCCGTGAATCAGCACGGGGAGCGTCACGTTCCGGTCGAAGGACGGCGCCCCGGGCCGGTCGGCCGTCGTGCCGGCGGCGCGCGCCATGCCCGCGACGACGGGGTTCACGGCTTCGAGGTGGCTCGGGTTCGGCGCCATCGACACGGCGATCTGGCCGCTGGACTTGCCCTGCACTTCGACCGTGGCGCCCGCGTGGTACTTCACGTCACCGGTGAAGCCCAGGTCGAGGCGCCACGTGCGCGCGTCGACCGGATCCTTGAACTCGGCGAGGATCTGCGAGTACGGCTTCTGCAGGATGTGCGCGAGCACGTTCAGCCGTCCGCGGTGCGCCATGCCGATGAGCAGGTGCGCGATGCCACGGTCCGTGGCGCCGGCGATGATCTCGTCCATCACGGGCACGAGCATGTCGAGCCCTTCGACCGAGAAACGAGTCTTGCCGGGGAAGGTGCGGTGCAGGAACCGCTCGAAGACCTCGACCTGGGTCAACCGGTCGAGCAGGGCGTCGGCGTCAACCGGCGTCACCGGCGGGCGGAAGCGGCCGGACTCGGCGGCTTCGCGCAGCCACGCGCGCTCTTCGGGCACGAACACGTGCGAGCAGTCGTACCCGGTGGTCGCGCAGTAGATCTTCCGGAGGCGCGCGACGGCCTCCGCAGCGTTGGCCGCGCCGTGGGCCACCGGTCCGCCGATCAGACTGGCGGGCAGCTGTTGAAGGTCCGCCTCGGTGATGCCATGGGTCTCCGGCGCCAGCGACGGGTCGCCGGGCGGTTCGTTGTCCAGCGGGTCCAGCTGGGCGGCCAGGTGGCCGTAGCGGCGAATCGATTCCGCTAGGTTGGCCGCGCCGACGGCGACCTGCAGTTGCGCGGGCGAATGGCCGGCGGCCGAGCCGGCGCTCGAGCCCGAGTCAGGCGTCCACGTCTCGAAGATCTTCCGGGTGTCGGCGTCGACCGAGGCTGGATTCGAGAGGTAGCGCTCGTAGAGTTCCTGCGCGTATCCCGCGTTCACTCCCTGAAATTGCTCTGCGCGCATAGCTTGATAATGGTACCCCACCGAATGATCCGCCTTATAGCCATCGACATTGACGGGACGCTGCTCGATAGCCGCGGTCACCTGCCTGACCGCAACCGCGCGGCCATTGAGCAGGTGGTCGCCCGTGGCGTCCACGTCGTGCTGGTGACCGGGCGCAGCTTCCCGTTCGCCGTGCCGGTGGCCCGGCAGTTGCCGGAGCCTGTCTCTCTTATCGTCAGCAACGGTGCTTTGGAACGGTCCCAGGATGGGACGACCCTTTCATCCCGGCTCCTGCCCGCCTCCGAAGCGGCCCGAATCCTGTCCGCTACCCCTGACTATCGGCACTGCGCGGCCCTGATCTTCGACCGCGATGCGTCCGAACAGATCGTCGCGGACACAATGGATTGGGAGGTCCCGAATCGGAAGCCCTATTGGTTGCGTAATCAGCACCTGATCGCCCAGGCCAGCCCGCTGGAGCACGCCCTGACCGAAGACCCTGTCGAGGTCATGTTCAACGGGAGCGTGGGCGAGATGCGGGTGCTGGCCGCCCACCTCGCCGGGCTCGGGGACGGTTTTGCCGTTTCGGCGACCGAGTACGAAGACCGCGACTTCAGCCTCCTGGACGTCACCCACCCGCGCGCGACGAAGGGCCAGGCCCTGGCCTGGCGGGCGGGGGAACTGGGCCTCGCCCCGGCGGAGGTCATGGCCATCGGGGACAACCTGAATGACGCGGAAATGCTGGCTTTTGCCGGGTGTCCCGTCCTGATGGCCAACGCCGCGGCCTCGCTCCGGCGCCCCGGCTGGGCCCTCACCGCCTCCCAGGACGATGCCGGCGTGGCCGAGGCCCTCCACCGGTTCGTGCTGCAGGCCTGATCACGGCTGCACTGCAAAGTTCCAGGCCGTCATGTCCGATACCCGGTCTGGCCATGCCCAACGCCACTGCCGCGCCGTACACGCCGAGTCAGAACCATGTGGGAGTCAACCTCACCTACACGAAGTTCCTCTTCGTGACGGTGCGTGACGATGAAGCCTTCGGCGCCCGGCTGCGCACCGCGGGTGCCTCCATCGCCCGCGGGTTTTTCAACGACTTCGATGCCGATGGCAGCCGGGACATCCAAGCCCACGAAACGATCCAGTTCTTCAGCAGCGACCGGCGGCCGGAGGCCGAGGGCCTGGCCGCGGCCCGCTATCTCGTACAGGTGTCGGGCAAGTACCGCCCGCGCCTGCAGGAGGTCGAGGTGGAGCTGCGGCGCCGGCTCGGTGACGCCGGCGAGGTGACCGCGCTCGACGGTGCCTTCCGCAACCCCCGCTACACGAGCGCCGAGCTCTACGACCAGGTCTACAAGAAGGCCCTCCCGCGGCAGTCGGGCCGGCAGGCCTCGAAGGTCTTCATCCTGCCGATCAGGAAGACCCCCGAGTGGTGGCAGATGTGTGCCCTCGACCGGCACGCCTACTTCTACCCGCACGTCGACGAGAAGACGGGTAAGCCCGTGCACGGGCACGCGCGCGCGGCCGAGGGCGGCGTGAAGACGCTCTTCCGCCGGCTGTTCCACAACCCGGACGGGTACGAGCGGCCTGGAGAGTACGACTTCATCACGTACTTCGAGTGCGCCGAAGAGCACGCGGAGACGTTTGACCAGGTGCACGAAGCGCTGCGCGACACTGCGAAGAATCCCGAGTGGGCGTTCGTCGAGAAAGGGCCGCTCTGGCGCGGCACGCGCCTGCTGCGCTGGTAGACCGCTTCAGCGCAGCCGGTCGGCCAGCAGGCCCACGCTGAGCGCGTAGTAGTGCGCGCAGTTGTAGCCCAGCACGGCGTCGTAGCTGGCCGTCACGAGGAACTGCCGCGTGCCGGTGTCCACCAGGGCCGCCTCGGGCCCCGTGATGGCAATCGGCTTTCCATCCCGCCGCCGGACGCCGAGCGCCCGCCAGAGTGAGAGCGGCCGTCGCTCCGTCATGTTCCTGATGGCGTAGCACCCCTGGGTGCGGTTGGGCACGGCGTCGGCAATCGCCTGACGCTTCGCGGCCAGCACCGTCACTTCCCGCCCCCAGCTCTGGCCGCGCTGCCATCCGTACTCCGAGAGGTAGTTCGCGATCGAGGCGAGTGCGTCTGGCGTCGACTGCCAGATGTCGCGACGGCCGTCGCCGTCGAAGTCCACCGCGTACTGCAGATAGCTCGACGGCATGAACTGCGGCTGGCCCATCGCGCCGGCCCACGAGCCGCACATCGCGGCCGGGTCGATGTAGCCGCGGTCGAGGCCCGTGAGTGCGTCGAAGAGCTGGCCGCGGAAGAACTCGGCCCGACGCCCTTCCCACGCCAGCGTGGCCAGCGCCGGGACGATGGGCACCCGGCCTGTCGCGCGCCCGAAGCGCGACTCGACGCCCCAGATGGCCTGCACGACGGAGGCCGGCACGCCGTACTCCTTTGTGATGCGTGCCAGGAGAGCCTGGTGCTCGCGGCCCAGCGCGCGCCCGCGGCGGATGACCGTGGGCGTGACGCGGCTCTTGAGGTAGCGGTTCAGGCCCGGCGTCAGCTCGGCCTGCGTGCGGTCACTGGCGATGACGTGCTCGAGAGGCGCGAGGCCGACCAGCGTGTCGGCGATGACGCGTTCGCTGATGCCGCGCGCACGCGCGTCGGCGATGAGCTCCTCGAGCCAGGACGAGAACGCCTCACGCTCCGGCGCGGCCGGCTCTGGTGCCTGCGCCTGCGCGTGCGGCGTGGCCGCCGCCAGCGCGATGAGCAGGAGGGCGATGCAGCGCGTGCGCACGATGCCGCGACTATAGCGCAGGGGATTCCGTCAGGCGGGTGGCTCCCCCCTCGACCGGAGCCGCGCGATGGTGGCACCGAGGTGGGCGCGGGGGTCGTCCCAGAACTCGACGACGTCCGCGTGGGCCGCCAGCGCGCGCTGCACCAGGGCACGCTGCACGCCGATGCCCCGGCCGTGGACCAGGCGCACGTCCGGCAGGCCAGCCTCGGCCGCCACCGTGAGGTACTCCGCAACCACGCTAGTGACGTCCTCGGGGCGAAAGGTGTGAAGGTCCAGCGTCGCCTCGATCGGGACGCGGTGGGCCATGGCTCAGGCGGCGGTGTACGTGGCCGTGACCCTGGTCGTGATGCCGCCGCGGGCGGAAAAGTCCCCAACCACCTGCATGCGCGCCGGCTGGCAGAGTGCCACCAGGTCGTCGAGAATCTGGTTGGTGACCGCCTCGTAGAAGATGCCCCGCGTACGGAAGTCGATTAGATAATACTTCAGCGACTTCAGCTCGATGCACCGGTCGGCCGGCACGTAGGTGATCCGGATTATGCCGAAGTCGGGCAGGCCCGTTTTGGGACACACCGAGGTGAACTCGGGACAGTCGATGGCGATTTCGTATTCGCGCCCGGGGCGCGGGTTGGGGAACGTTTCGAGGGCGGGCGTGCTTGACATGCCGGAGTAATTCTAGCAACTTGGCTGGGCAATCGAGGCGCCGGGTGCCCGCGTGCGTTGACCGCGCAAGGTGTGCACGCTAGGATACGGCGCTTCGCCGGGAACTCACCGGACGGCCACGCGCGGGGCCGCCGGGTGCATCAGACGCGCAACGTTACTGGGGGATCACATGACAGAAGCCCGCCGCATGGGCAAGTCCGAGCTGTTTTCGCATTTCGCGGACCGCTTCGAGATGAAGCGGGCGCAGGCGCGCGACTTCTTCGACGCGCTGAACGAACTGGCCGAGAAGGAGCTGAAGCGTTCTGGCGAGTTCGTCATTCCGGGGCTGGTGAAGCTCGTGGTGCAGAAGCGGAAGGCCCGTGAAGGCCGCAACCCCGCGACCGGCGCCACCATCAACATCCCGGCCAAGACCGTCGTCAAGGCGCGTATCGCCAAGCAGTTGAAGGACACCGTCCTTCCGAAGAAGTAGTTCCGGCGTTTTCTCTCCCCCAGGACGACCGAGCCACCGCCGCCGGGGCGCCATGACGCGCCCCGGGCGCGGCGGCCGCGTTCTGGCCCGCCCGTTCTAGGCAGCCGTCACACGCGACGGCCTGGCCTCCGTCAGTGGCAAACGCAGCGTGAAGGTCGTGCCGCGGCCCGGTTCGCTCACCACGCTGATCGAGCCGTCCAACTGCTCGACGATCGTGCGCGCGATGGCGAGGCCCAGCCCGAGACCCCGTCGCCTGGTCGTGACGAAGTCCTCGAAGATCGTCGCCAGCCGCTCGGGCGGGATGCCGCAGCCGTTGTCCGCCACTTCCGCGATCGCCTGGCCGTTCGCGCGCATGGTGCGCAGCAGGATCTGCCCGCCCGGCATCGTGGCCTGGCAGGCGTTGATGACCAGGTTGCGGCACACCCGGTTGATGGCGAAGACGTCACCTTCGACATAGAGCGGGCCGAACACGAGATCGCTGCGCAGCTCCAGGCCCGCCTTGGCCACCGTGGTCTGCATGGCCTCGGCGAGGTCCTTGATCGCCGCGTTGAGATCGAGCGGGAAACGCTCCACCGGTACGGGCTTCGCGATGTTCCGCAGGTCGTCCAGCAGGCGCCGGACCTCCGCGAGTTCGCGGTCGACGGTCTTCTCGAGCACGCCGCGATATTCCGGGTCCTCGTACAGCCGCGTCATCAGCTTCGCGCTGTTGCCGATGTTCTGAATCGGGTGCGAGAGGTCGTGCACCAGGCCGATGGCCACCCGGCCGAACGTCGCCTGGCGTTCCTTCGTGCGAACCTCGTCCTGCAGTGCCGACAGGCGCACGGTCATGTTGTTGAAGGCGTCGCCAAGCTGGCCGAGTTCATCGGTTGACGTCACAGGAACCCGCGTGTCCAGCAGACCGTCGGCGACGCGGCTGGCGCCTCGAGTCAACGCCAGAACGGGACGAATGAACCTGCGTCCGTGGAGGTACCCGACGACCACCATGGCAAGCAATGAGAGGCCGATCGCAATCGCCAGCTGGCGCTGCAGGCGGTTCGCCAACGCGAAGGCTTCCGCCTCCGGCTGTTCCACGAACACAATCCAGTTCAGCTCGGGCACTTTGGTCGCGACGCCAAGCAGGCGTCCTTCACGGCCGTCGTAGTCGTCCACCGTGACGCCCTCGTTGCTGTTCTCCGCCGCGTGCGACCTGGCGATCAGCGGGTGACTCGAAAGAGAGTCGCCCCGGGCGATGCGCGGCTTCTCGCGCCGATCTCCGTGCGCGATGAGGCGGCCATCGTTGCCCACCAGACCGGCCACGCCTTGCCGTCCAATGCGGATGTTGTCAACGATCCACCAGAGCGCCTCCAGGCTGGCGCGA
>Ga0194132_10007471_pt1 | contig 16260 bp, 4 predicted proteins | sample TA2KigOf80mmetaG_FD_148612 | JGI IMG/M metagenome (GOLD analysis project Ga0194132, IMG submission 148612) | Freshwater microbial communities from Lake Tanganyika, Tanzania - TA2015054 Kigoma Offshore 80m | ecosystem: Environmental > Aquatic > Freshwater > Lake | place: Tanzania: Lake Tanganyika...
TCCGCTCGTCGATGGTGGAGTCGGAGGTCCCGTGACGGGAGTCACGGGACTCACGTTCGAGTTCGGGTTCCAGCTCGGAGGAGGAGGCAGCGGCGCCGTCGGCTGGGAGGTCCCGCCCGAGCCGGTTGAACCACCGCCACCTGCCGGCGGATTGACGCTTGGAATTTGGATCGGAGTCGAACCAGCATTCGGGGGCGGGTTCGGCGCGGGCACGAGCGGCGCTGGTCCAGCGGAGGCAGCTCCGCTCGGAGCACTGCTCGGAGAGTTTGTCGCGGGCCCGCCTGCTCCGGTCCCCGTCGCGGGCGTCGTGGGTGACGCGGCAGCACCAGCGGAAGCTGGGGCGGCGGGACGGGCGCTCGACCCGCCGTCCAGCGGAGCCGACGATCCGCCGCCTCGCCCCGAGCTTGACCCGGAGAACCCTCCTCCCGAGCTCCCTCCGGAGAATCCGCCTCCGGAACCGGATCCTGGGAAGTTGATCTGACCTGCCGAGAGTCGAGACGGGTCGCTGAGTCCAGATCCGCCACCGACCATGGACGCAGGGTCAAGAAAGCGACCGAGTCCACGCGTCCCGACGCCACCGGGCACCGTCACGGAGTTGCCTGATCCCGTCGCCTCGATTGGATTGGACCGGCTTGAGGCTCGATCCGTCTGCCTGAGCGGAACCTCAGCCGAGATGGGCGTGGATCCACCCGAGTAGACCGGATCCGCGGAGACCGGCTCACTCGGCGCAGCGTCTTCCGCAAGGCGGGAGTCGCCCGGACTGCTTCCGGTCGCTTGGTTCTCGCGAGCGTCCGACATTGACGCCACCGATGCATCGCCTTCGCGGTGAGCCTCGGACATCGCTGCCGAGTGCAGCGATTCCGGAGGCAGGCTCGGCTCGGCAGCGGGGTCTCCAGACCTTTCGTCCGGAGCGTGATCCGGCACGGGAGATCCCGCCAAGACCCCCCATCCTCCCGCCGTCCGGTAAAGGATCGGTCGTCCCGCCGAGAGTCCGACGCTGACGCGAAGCGCGTCCCTGATCTCCTCGCCGCGTAGCACCTGACCTCCTCCCCGAAGGAAGGACCGCGAGGAAACCAGCACGTCGAGCGACTCGATAAGCCGAGAGAGCGCCGCGTTGGCATCGCGAGCCGCGACGCTAGATGACTCCAGTGGAAGTCCGAAGACCGACACCCTCGCGCTGGGACGCTGACTTCGGACCGAGTCAACTGCCGACTCCATCGCCCGCGCGAACGACTCGCGATAGCGTTGCGGGGCACCATCCCCCCAGAGGGCGATCATCTGCTCCCGCACGCCCTGCTCGACTGACTCGAGTCGAGGATCGGACAGTGGTCCGATCGGACGAATCACGATGAGTCCATTCTCGTGCGACGGATCCCCAACATCCAAGGGCTGAAGTTCGATGCGTGCCGCGTCGTGACTCCACCACAGCTTCGCCGGAACCAGGATCGGTGCAGCCTCCGGGTGCTGCGCTGCATCCGACGCGAACTCCGCCTGATCCGAGGGTGACGCGCCGGCTGGCGGCGCGCCCTGCAGCGCTGGCGAACACCACGCGAGCGTCAACAGTGCCGCAGTCGTAAGAGTCCGGGTCATGATCCCTCCTGGCGGCGGGGAGCATGGAAGCAGCTCCCCCGATATGAGGAGGAATCGGCAGTTCGGAGTCCGGCATCCAGTCGACGCCATGCAGGGGTCTTGAGTCCCGGGAAACGCCCCCGACAATGCCCGCAAAGACCTCACGGCGGACGACTTGGTCGGGTTATCGGATTCCGCGTGCGGGTCGCCGTGACTTCACCGCGTCGACCGATCGCGATCACCCGCTCCAAGGTGATTCCGCGATGAAGGAGAGGGCATCTGCCGAGGAACCTCGTGCCGCGACCGCCGGGCGATTTGCACCCACGCCATGACGATCCAGATCTACCTCGCACTGTTCGGCTGGCCGCTCGTGAGCCTCGTGCTCTGTGGCACACTCGGCGCTCGCCGTGGGATCTGCGCTTGCTTCGTGTTCGGCTACCTGCTGCTTCCCTCGGTCGCGGTTCAGCTGACGGATGGACTTCCCTCCTACAACAAGGACTTCGCCGTCTCGGTCGGCGCACTGCTCGGCGCGCTTGCCTTCGATCCCGGACCTCTGTCGCGACTCCGCCTTCAGTGGTTCGACTTGCTCGTCGTCGTCGCCTGGGTGAGTTGGGGCGTCTCAAGTCTCGCCAACGGTCTCGGATTACAGGAATCGCTGCTGATGTGGTGGTTCTACGCGATGTACGCGGGGATTGCATACTTCCTCGGTCGCTGCTACCTCGTGGGACCGACGGCGTTGCGTGACCTTGCCATCACGATCGTCGCCGGAACGATGGTGTATGCGGTTGGCGCCATCATCGAGATGCGGATGAGCCCGCAGTTCAACGTGTGGATCTACGGATTCCAGACTTTCGCATTCTGGGAAACCAGGCGAGACTTGCAGATCGGAAGTTTCGCTCTCGGTGGGTACCGCCCCCGGGTCTTTCTTCCGACCGGACTTGCCCTCGCGATCTGGATGGCGGCGGGAACGATCGTGGCATGGAGCCTGTGGCTGGGAGGCCATCGACTTCGACTCCTCAAGCTCAGGATTGGCACGATCTCGGTCGGACTCGCGATCATCACCGTGCTCTGTCGAGGCACGGGTGCGTTTGCGCTGATGTTCGCGGCGATCCTGACCCTCTTGGCGACCAAGTGGCTTCGCTGGAAGGCGTCGATCCTGTGGATTCCCGCGTTCGTCGTGCTCTACATCATGACGGCCCTTGCCGGCAACTTCCTTCCCATGCGCGAGCCGCTGGTCATCGCCTCCGACGCGCTCTTCGGCGAGACCCGGGCGTCATCGCTCGACTTCCGCTTCAGGCACGAGGACGCCCTCGTCGACAAGGCACTTAAAGCGCCGATCTTCGGCTGGGGTGGATGGAACCGAAACCGCGTCGACAAGGACACTGCGGCGGAGGTCTTGGGCAAGGACTCCGTCACCGACGGATGGTGGATCATCATCCTGGGTCAGCGCGGTCTGGTCGGGCTGATCGGGACGTACGGATGGATGCTCGTTCCGGCGACGCTCGCCGTGCTCTGGGCGATCCGAGTCAAGGCACCGCCGCCTGTCTTCTACGCAGTCGTCGGACTCTCGGCGTGGAGCACCATGTTCGCGCTGGACCAGCTGCTGAACGGCTTCAACCACCCGGTGCAAGCCCTGGTGGCGGGAGCGCTGGGATCGTTCGTCGTCCTCGCCAAGCGACACGCCAGCACACCTCCCCCCCGCGTCGCCCCGAGTCGGTCGCGACCAGTAGGGACGCCCGATGGGAGATCACCATCGCGACCGCTGCTTGCGCGGCCCATCGCCTCCCGATTCGACCCAAGTTAGCGGCGGAGAACTCTCCCGACGCCCTCTCCACGCGACACGGGCAGCGCCGTCTTGATCCGACCCGCTCCCCCGCTACCATCTCCGACCCGTTTGGGGATTGGTGTAACGGTAGCACGACTGGCTCTGAACCAGTTAGTCCAAGTTCGAATCTTGGATCCCCAGTTCGACCTCGCCGCGTGATGCCCGGTTCCGCCCGCCGAACTCGGCGGGCGGCGTCGCTTCGGTGGCAGCCACTCGTCGCCAAGGAGTGAGCTCGCGCAGCGACGCGAGCACGCCAATCGACACCGGATCAAGGTCGCGCCTGTCTCAGCCTCGCATCGAGATCCGCTCGACGCCGCGCGACTCGACCGCGGCTCCCCCGTCGGAGGGCTCGAAGCGGCAGCGAAGATCGAGCTGCGGGAGAGGAAATGGCGCGAGGCCGATCTCGCGGAGGTCGAGCCGCAGCCGGAAGCAGGGACCGAAGACCGAACGGTCGGCGAGGCGCACCAGCTGCTCCGATCCGATCCGCCACTCGCCGAGCGGTCGCTCGCCGCGAGCGAAGGTGCCCGGCGCATAGACCTCGAAGACCATCACGCCTGGCGCGAGGATCGGCTGCGGATAGGGTCGCGCGAAGAGGTACGCATCGAGCTCGATGCGGTCGGGGATGCCGTCGCCGTCGAGCTCGATCGGCTTGGGTCCGAAGATGAGGGCGATGGCGTTCACCGGTGCCGTCGTCGGCGTCGCGACTGGCTGCGTCGGCGTCGGCGGCATCGGGCGACCATCGGAGGTCTGCCGCGAGGTCTCGCAGCCCACCGCGACCACGACCGCGACCACGACCACGATCACGAGACGAATCGCCGCCCTCCCGAGCATCGGGGACGCGGGGGACGCGGCAGCCGATCGATCCTCGCGCCCGGTCATCGCGAGGAGCCACCCGTCGGTGCTGGCGCCGCCGGCGTTGGCGAGGTCGCCTGGGACGCCGGCGGCACCGCCGGCGTCGCGTCACCTGCCTCGGAAGACGACGGCGTCGACGGCGCCCCCGACGAAGGCTCGCCCTCGACCGCCGGAGCCGGCGCGACGAAGCCCTCGTCTTGCTCGCGCGACTCCGACGGCGCACCGATCGAATCCTGCCGGGAGCCATCGCGGTTCACCCGACCCTCGAGACCCTGCAGCTCGCCGCGGCGGATCTGCTCGATGAGGACCGCATCGAGGTTCAGCTTGTCGATCTGCTGGTTGCTGACCGCGCCCGCGCGGTCCTGCCGCGTCGGAGCGTCCGTGCCCGTCGTGATCACGTGCGGCGTCAGCACGATCAGCAGCTCGGTCTGCTCGACCGCCTGGCTTCGGCTGCGGAAGAGCAGCCCGAGCAGCGGGATGTCGCCGAGCAGCGGGATCTTCTTCTCGATCTCCTCGTAGCGGTCGCTGATGAGCCCGCCGATGACCACGGTCTGCCCGTCGCGCACGGTCACCGTGGTGTTCGCCCGGCGGCGGTCGATGATCGGCGACTGGAAGTCCTCGGAGATCTGCACGGTCTGCCGGGAGAGGCGGGAGATCTCCGGCTCGATCTCCATCCGGACGAACCCCTCGGGATTGATGGTGGGGATCACCCGAAGGATCACGCCGATCTCGCTCGGGGTCACCGCCGACTGCTGTCCCGCCGCGCTGAACGCCACCGAGTCCGGCAGCCGCACGGTCTGGCCGACCTGGATGAAGCCCTCGCTGTTGTTCGCGACCATCACCGAGGGATTGCTCAGCACCTGCACGCGGTTCTGGGTCTGGAGCGCGTTGATGAGGAGGTCGAAGTCGGCGGAGCCGACCGCGATGTTCGGGACGCCGATCCCCGAGGAGAAGAGCGCCGGCGCGAGTCCCGAGAGACCAGGGATCACGATCCCGTTGTTCTGGTCGAAGGGCGCCCGGGCGAGGCCGAAGCCGCCCGCCACGTTCACGCTCCCCGCCGAGAACCGCGTGAACTCGAGCCCGAGGTCCTCGGTGTCCGCGAGGGCGACCTCGGCGAGGAGCACCTGGATCAGCACCTGGGGCGGATCGATGTCGAGCTCTCGGATGATCTCCTTCACCCGCTCGGCGTAGCGCGGGCTCGCGGTGACCACCACGGAGTTGCTCTTGCCGTCGCCGACGATCGTCACCTCGCGCTCGAGGAGCCGCGCGGCGGAGGGCAGCTCGTCGGTGCCGAGGGTCTCGACGACCTTCCGCTGGTCCTCGCTCACGAACTCGCCCACCAGCGCCGCGACCTCGTCGGCGGTGGCATTCTTCAGGCGGTAGACGAAGGTCTCCCGCTCGTTCGCCTCCGCGGCGTCGAGCTCCTCGACGACCTTCGCGACGAGGTCGAGGTAGCCGGTGGTGCCCGAGACGAGCAGGCTGTTCGTGCGGCTGTCGACGGTGACCGAGAGCGCCTGCCGCTCGTCCGGCACCAGGGTCAGCTCGGTCGAGGAGATGCCCGCCGCCTCCACGCCCTCCGCCTCGACCTCCGCCACCTCGCGCGGACGGAGGACGTAGGAGCCGCCCTGCTGCCGCATGTTGAAGAGGTCCCGGAGGATCCGCGCCATCGCGTCGGCGTCCGCGTTCGCGAGGCGGAACACCCGGATGTTCTGGCTGCCGAGCGCCGACGAGTCAAGGTCGCGGATCATCTGCTCGAGGAGCGGCATCGACTCGCGCGGCGCCCGCACCACGATCGTGTTCGTCCTGACGTCGGGGGTCAGCGAGATCGACTGCCGCGTCGACTGGCTGATCTCGACCTCGAACTCCTCCTCGCCCGGACCGCCGTCGATCTGCCGCAGGTACCGCACCACCGTCGCGGTCGCGGCGCCGCCGCGGCGCTGCCCGATGCCGCCGCCGGAGAGCACCGTCTCGATGAGCCCGACCATCTCCAGGGCGTTCGCCGAGGCGAGCGGGATGTACTTGATCTCGACGACGGTGCCCGGACTCGCGGAGTCGAGCCTCGCGACGAGCGCCCGGATCGCCGTCACGTCCGCCTCCGGCGCCGCGACCACGAGGGCGTTCAGCCGCTCGTCCGCGGAGACCCGCACCGCGTTCGGACCGCGGCTCCGGTTCGCCTCGTCGACGTACATCGAGCGGACGGTCTGCAGCATCTCGCTCGCCCGCCCGCGGGTGAGCATGATCACCTCGACCGGCAGGGTCGCGTCGAGTCCCTCGACCGAGCCGAGGAGCCGCACCAGCTCGCGGACCACCTCGACGTTCGCCTCGCTCGCCGCGACGAGGAGGGTGTTGCTCGCGGGATCCGCGACGACCGAGACGCGGTCCGCCGGACCCTCCGCGGCGCCGAGGCTCCGGGTGCGCTCCTGCATCAGCTGCTGGATCCGCGGGGCGAGCGCCTCCGCGCGCCCCTTCTCGATCTGGACGACGGCGAGCCCGAGCGCCGCGTTCATCGGCATCCCCTCGAGCTGCTCGATGAGCCCGCGGATCGCCCGCGCGTCCTCGGGGCTTCCCGCGACGAGGAGGCTGCCGGTGCGCGGATCGGTCAGGACGAGCGGTCGCGAGCGTCGGGCGATCTCGGGCGGCAGGTCGGCGTAGCGCCGCTCCATGATCCGCTCGACCGCCGCCGCGACCCGCGCCATGTCGCCGCCGCGGAGCGGCACCACCTCGACGAGCGACGCCTCGTCCGGCGGCGCCGCGTCGAGGTCCTTGGCGAGGCGCGAGATCACCTCGAACGCGTCGTTCCCCGCCGCCACCACGAGGGCATTGACGCGGGGATCGGCGACGACGAGCGCCTTCTCGAGGTCGGCGGTCTCCGGCTGCACGCGGCGGAGGCGGTCGAGCCGCGCATCCATCATCTGCTGCACGATCGGGGCGACCCGCGTCGCCGCCGCGTTCGCGAGCGAGATCATGCGGATCTCGCGGAGCTCCGCGGCGACCGGGGCGTCGAGCGACTTCAGGAGCTCCTCGACGAGGGCGAAGCTCCGCGGGCTCGTGGAGACCACGATCGAGTTCAGGCGCTCGTCGGCGAGGACCCGCACCCGGTCCTCGTCCTTGAGGAGCCGCGCCTGGAACTGCTGCTCGAAGAGCTGGTTGAGGAGCGTCGCGATCCGCGCCGCCGACGCGACCACGATCGGGTAGGTCCGGATCGTCGCGCCGGGCGCGGCGGCCTCGACGTCGAGCAGCGAGACCAGCCCGGCGAGGATCTCGAGGTTCGCGGGGCTTCCCACCGCGACGAGCGAGTTGGTCTGCCGCTCGGGGCGGATCAGGAGCTCGGTCATCGGGCGGAAGATGTCGCCCTCGACCGCCCGGTTCGCCCCGGGCGCCGAGACGCGGAGCCGCGCGACCTGGCGCCGCAGCGCCGCCGACTCGGGAAGGTCCTCGCGGGCGCTCACGAGCACCGCGTCGAGCGTCGCCGCGAGCGCCTCCGCGTCCGCGTAGCGCAGCGTGATCACCCGCGGCTCGACCCAGCCCATCTCGACCCCGCCGTCGAGCCGCTGCCGCAGGACCTCGACGAGGGCGACCGCCTCCTCCTTGCCCGCGACGACGACGGTGTTCGTCCGCTCGTCGACCGAGACCGCCACCGGCTCGAGGAGCGCCGGTCCGGCGCTTCCCTCCGGCATCGCCCGCCGGCTGGTGCCGCCCACGACGGCGAGGCGGGCACCCTCCGCGAAGAGCTCCTTGACGATGCGGGCGAACTCCTCCGCGGCGATGTTGTCGAGGGGCAGGATCTGCACCGTCACCGCGTCGGTCACCGGGAGCCGGTCGAGCATCACCGCGAGCGTCTCGATCGCCGAGACGTTCGCCGGGCTCGAGTCGACGAGGAGCGCGTTGAAGCCGTCGTCCGCGAGGATCCGCACCGGCACCGCGAGGTCGAGGGCGAGGTCCGGCTCGTCGACGCCGTTGCGGCGCAGGCTCAGGCGGCGGATCTGCTCGCGGGCCGCCTTCGCGAGGCTCGAGCCACCGCCCTGCTGCGCCGGATCGAGCAGCTGGTTGAGCAGCGCCGCCGTCGCCGCCGCGTTCGCGAGCCGCAGCGGGATCACCCGCAGGCGGCTCTCGGGAAGCGCGGGCGTCACGTCGATCGACTTGAGGAATCCGGTGACGATCTCGCGGTCCGCGGGGCTCGCGACCACGAGGATCGAGCGGCGACCGGGCAGGAGCGCCACCTTCACCGGCTCGCCGACGAGGCGGGCGATCGAGCCGGCTGGCTGCGGCTTGTCGAGACCGATCGCCTCGACGGCGCTCCTCGCGACCTCCGGATCGACGTGCTCGAGGTCGATCAGGAAGATCGCCTGTCCCGACGCCGGGGCGAGCGAGTCCATCGCCTCCGCGGTCGCCCGGATCTCCTCGAAGAGGGGACCGGTCGCGGTGACCACCAGCGCGTTCGCCGTCGCGTCGACGCCGATCGAGAGCGGCAGGTTCGCCTGGCGGGCGCGGATCGCGAACGCCTCGCGGAGCGTCGGGGCGATCCGCGCCGCCGGCACGTTCCTGAGCGCGAGCAGCTGGACCGAGAGCCCCTTCGATGCCGACTGCGCCTGCAGGCTCTCCGCGAGCGCCTTGATCTGCGCGAAGTCCTCCTCGCCCGCCCGCACGACGATCGCGCTCGCGGCGCGGTCGCCGATCACCCTCACGAGGCGGGTCGGATCGTCCTCCTCGAGCCCGAAGCTCCGCGTGATCGCGGCGGCGAGCTGCTCGGCGTCGCCCCGCTCGACCGGGATCACCCGCGGGGCGGGCAGGCGGTCGAAGTCGGCGGTGTCGAGCTCCTTGATGATCCGCTCGACGCGGAGGAGGTTCGCCCGGCTCGCGGAGACGACGAGCGAGTTCGTCTTCTCCTCCGCCGCGACGCTGACCCAGTCCTCCGCGGGGACGAGCGTGGTCGGCGGCGGCGCCTCGCCCTCGGGCGCCTGCGATCGCGCCGCCCGCGCCTCGCGGTCGAGGCGTCCCTGGAACGCCTCGTTGATCGCCCGGGCGACGCCGCGGGCGTCCGCGTGCGAGAGGGCGAAGACCTTGAGCTGCAGGCTCGCGTCGTAGTCCTCGCGGTCGAGCTTCGCGACGAGCTCGCGGATTCCCTCCCACTCGGACTGCTCGGCGCTCACGACGAGCGAGTTGGTGGCGGGGTCCGCCACGATGCTCACCTGCCGCTGCGACGGGCGGTCCGCCTGGTCGGCGAAAGGTCCGTAGAAGTAGGAGAGCGCCTCGCGGACCTTCTCCGCGTCGGCGAACTCGAGCACGATGAAGTCGGTGGTCCGCGGCCGGCTGCGGGGCTGGTCGAGCTGCTTGACGAGCGCCTCGATCCGCGGGAACTGGTCGGGAGACGCCGCGATGACGAGGTGGTTCTCCGCGGCGTCGTAGTCGATCGCCGGCGCGACCTGACCCGGCTCGATCGCCCGCAGCATCTGCCGGAGCGTCAGGCTCGCGTCGAAGGCGTCGGCATGCTGGAGGGCGATCACCCGGAACTCCGTCGGGCTCGCCGCGGGCGCCTCGTCGATCCGCGCGACGAGCGTCTCGATGACCGGAACGCTCTCCGGGGTCGCGGTGACGATCAGGCTGTTGCTTCGGCGGTCCGCGACGATGCGGGCGTTCACCTCGACCGCCTCGCCGCCCTCCTCGAGGCGAATGGTGGTGCCCTGCGCCCGCCCCGCCGCGTCGAGCTGCAGGCTCTGCGTGAGCAGGCGCACCGCCTCGTCGGCGCGGGCGGTCTCGAGGCGGAACGTCCGGAGCACCGTTTCGTCGCTCGCGGGCGGAAGATCGAGGGAGGCGACGAGCGCCTTCACCTGCGCGGAGATCGCCGCGGGCGCGTTCACGATGACGCTGTTGGTCCGCTCGTCGGAGCTCACCGCGACCGGCGCGCCGGTCACCCGGCGGGCGAACTGCTCCGACACGAGCCGCGCGATCTCCGACGCGCTCCCGCGGCGCACCCTCAGGATCTCGACGTCTCGGTCACCGGTCTGCGGAAGGTCCATCCGCTCGACGAGCCGCCGCACCGCCGCGATCGACTCCGCGGATCCGCCCACGAGGAGCGAGTTCGACGCCCGGCTCGGCACCACGCTCGCCTCGGGCGCCACGGCGCCGGACGCCTCGGCACGCTCGGCGAGGAAGCGGACGAGCGACTGCGCGAGCTCCGACGCATCCGCGAAGCGGACCGGCACCACCTCCACCGCATCCGCGGCGAGCAGCCCACCGCCGCCCTCGACGTCGATCGAGTCGAGGAGCTCGGAGAGCTCCACGAGCTGCGGCTGGCTGCCGGTCGCGAGGATCGCGTTGTTGCGCGAGTCGACCGCGAGCTGCGGCTCCGGGGCGGTCGGATCGCGACGCCGCTGGTCGCGGGCGCGCGCCGTGAGGATCCGCGAGAGCCCCGGCTCGACGAGCTCGGCACGGGCATGCCTGAGCGGGAAGACCCGAAGTCCCGCGCGATCGGCGGGCGGCAGGCGATCGGTCGAGGCGACGTACTCCTCGACGAACGCGACCGCCGCCTCCGGCGCGAGCACCACGAGCGAGTTGCCGCCCGCGTCCGCGATGACCCGCACCCGCGAGGGATCGAAGGTCGACGAGGCGGCGTCGCCTTCGCCGAACCGCACCGCGACCGGACCCGGTCCCGCCGCGGCGACCTGCGCCTGCAGCAGCTCGCGGAGCCCCGCCGCCGCGCGGTCGGCGGTGGTCGACTGGAGCGGATAGGTCCGCACCGCGAGCGACTCGCCCGCGGGAGTCCTCGCGAACGCCGCGACGAGCTCGCCCACCACGCGGAAGTCCGCGGGCGTCGCGGCGACGACGAGCGATCGCCCCGCCTCGTCGGCGACGACGGAGACGCGGTTCGCGAGCGCCCCGACCTCGCCGCGCACGGTCATCGTCCGAAGCGTCTGCACGATCAGCCCGCGGAGGCGCACCGCGTCGGCGGCATCGCCGAGGCGGACCGAGTACACCCGGCTCGACTCGACGGGGAGCTGCTCCTGCGCCTGGCGGATGAGCCGCGAGAGCCGCTCGACCTCCTTCGCGGAGCCGACGATCACGAGGCTGTTCGTCCGCGGATCGACCGCGATCGTCGCCCGCTCCTCGCTCGGCGCGGCGTCCTTCTCGGGCGGCGCCTGCGGCAGGAGCGCGAAGCTCGGGCGAGGCGCGAGCGACGCGGCGATCGCGAGCCCCGCGACCACGGCGTGCGGGGCGATCAGCGAGCTCGGGCGGCGTCCCCGCGTCGCGCTCATGGCGTCGTCTCCTCCGCGCTCGGCGCGGCGCCCTCGGGATAGCGGGCGAGGAGCTCCTCGAGGGTCACCACCTCGACCGCGCCGCCATCCTGCTCGAGCATCCGCTCGAGCAGGCGGGCGACCTCCGCCGCGTCGGCGCGGGCGGGATCGACGGCGATGCTCCGCACCTGCCGCGAGCCGCTTGCCGCGGCGCGATCAAGCTGGCCGGCGAGGTCGCGCACCCGGGCGAGCTGCGCGGGCGTTCCCTTGACGAGGAGCGACGTGCCCGTCGCGTCGACGCGGATCGTCGGCGGCGCCTCGCTGCCGGAGTCGCCGAGGACCGCGAGCAGTCCCTGCGCGACGGTGCCGGCGTCCGCGTGCCTGACCGGCACCACCTCGATGGTGGGTCCCGTCTCGGCGGCGACCGCGGCGCGCTCGTCGAGCTCGCCGAGGAGGCTCCGCGCCCGGGCAACCTCCTCGGTCGTGCCGGTCACGAGGATCGCGGCGGTCTGGGGATCGGCGAGGAGCTCCAAGGTCGATCGGGTGCCGGCGGGGCGCGTCGACTGGAGGACGCGGGTCGCCGAGGCGGCGAGCCGCGCCGGATCCGCGTGCGCCGGGACGAAGATCGCGAGCCCCCGCTCGCCGTCGACCTCGGGAACGTCGAGGCGGTCGATGAGCGTCCTCGCGAGCGCCACCGTCTGCGCCGGACCGCTCACGAGCAGGCTGTTCGATCGGGGATCCGCCTCGACCCGCACCGGCGGCGTCAGGTCGACCTGACCGCGGCTTCGGCGCAGCCGCTCGATGAGGAGCCGCGGATCGCTCTGCTGCTGGTCGGCGAGCACCCGCTGCACGATCGGGGCGATCTCCGCGGCGTTGGCGTGGCGAAGCGGGAAGCTCTCCGCGGCGACCGCGTCGGTCGAGGGGCGAAGGTCAAGCGGCTCGACGAGCTTCTCGACCTCGTCGAGGTCCGCGGGGACGCCGACGAGGAGGAGGGCGTTCGCGCCGGGCGCGGCGATCACCTTCACCTCGACCGGTCCGCCGGTCGTCTCGCTCGTGAGTCCGGGGAGCGCCGCGGCGAGCGAGGTCGCGACCTGCGCGGCGTCCGCGAAGCTCAGCGGACGCACCCGCACCGTCGAGCTGCCGATCGATCCGCCCGAGTCGAGCTCCTTCGCGAGCGTCGCGGCGAGCTCGACGATCGGGGTCGGGGCCGCGACGACGAGCGAGTTGGTCTTTCGGTCCACGGTGATCTGGAGGAGGTCCTCCGGTCGACCCGCCGACGCCGGGACGAGCTCCCGCATCCTGGCGAGCAGGATCTGCCGCAGCGTCGGCTCGAGGACGTCGGCGCGGGCGCTCGCGAGGCGCAGGATGCGCAGGTCGGTCGCCGGACCGGGTCGCGGACCGTCGACCGACTCGATCACCTGCTCGACCCGGTCGAAGATCGCGGGAGGTCCCGAGACCACGAGGCTGCCGGTGTTCGGCTCGACGGCGATCGAGACCACGGCGCTGCCTCGACCATCGCTCGCGAGCCCGAGGCTGCCGTTCGCGGCGAGCTCGCGGAGCGTCGAAGCCATCGCCTCCGGTCGCCCACGGTTGAGGCGGTACGTGCGGATCTCCGTCTCGGGCGCCGCCTCCTGGCGGTCGAGCTGCTCCACCAGCCGCGCGAAGTCCTCCATCCGCGTGCCGGGCGCGTCGACGATCAGCGAGTTCGTCGGCTCGTGCGCCCGCACCACCACCTCCCGCGGAAGCTTGAGGTCCGGTCGCGGGCGACCACGGGAGTCGACCGGCACCGGCGGCTCGGGGAACATCTGGTCGATCGTGTCGGCGAGGTCGGCGGCGCGACCGACCTTCAGCGAGAAGATGCGGATCTCGCGGTCCTCGCCGCCCGCGCGACCGGCGTCGTTCACCTCGTCGACGAGCGACTCGATCTCCGCGAGGATCTCGGGCGGCGCGGTCACCGCGAGGGTGTTGCCGCCGATCTCGGCGTCGACGCGGACCGGTCGCTCGCGCTGCTCGGCGGCGGACCGCGCGGCGTAGCGGCGGGTGAGGAGCTCGGCGATCACCGCGGCGTCCGCGGCGCGGACCGCGAGCAGGCGAAGCGGCGGAAGCTCGGCGCCGCCGGGCACGTCGAGCCGCTGCAGGAACTGCTCGGCGAGGGCGAGCTGCTCCGGCTCCCCCACCACCCAGAGGCTGTTCAGCGCCTCGACCGGCGTGATCTCCGCGGCGGGAATCTTGCGCGAGGGATCCTGCGGACCCGCCGTCGAGAGCAGCTCGCCGAGCGGGCCGACCAGCTCGCCCGCCGACGCCTGACGCAGCGTGAGCATGCGACCGCTCCGCGCGGGCGCCGCGAGGCGGCGGGCGTCCGTGATCGCCCGCTCGAACGTGGCGACCGACTCGGCGCGACCGACGAGGAGGACCGAGCCCGACGCCTCGTCGATCTCGACCTGCGGCGCCGTCAGGCGGTCGCGCTCGGCGGCGGGCACGATCGAGGCGAAGATCGCGCCTGCCTTCTCGAGGAGCGGCGCCGCCGGCTGACCATCGAGCCGGATCACGCGGACGGTCGCGTCGCCCGCGCGGTCGAGGGTGCGCACCACCGGCTCGAGCTGCGCCAGCTGGGCGGCGGGCGCGGTCACCACGAGGAGCCCGAGGGAGTCGACCGGCTCGATCAGCGGCGCCACGAAGGGCGTGCCGTCGCGCGGATCGAGGATCGCCGGGGCAAGCGTCGCGAGCTCCCGCGCGACCTCCGACGCCCGCGCCGCGGTCAGGCGGTACTGGCGGGTCTCGGCGCGGGGCTGCGCCGCCTGCCTCGCCTGCTGGAGGCTCTGCGCGAAGCGGTCGATCGCCTTCGCGCTGCCGACCACCCGCAGCTGCCCGCGCGCCGCGTCGAGCGAGGTCTCGACGAGCGCCGAGGCGTCGCCCGGCGGACGCCGAAGCGCGTCGATCTCCTCCGCCCGCGCCGCGATCGCCGAGGCGTCCTGCTCGGGAAGGTCGAGGAAGCGGACCTCCCGCGCGACCGGCGCCGGTCGATCGACGAGCGCGAGGAGACCCTCGAGCGCCGCGAGGTCCTGCGCCGGACCTGCCGCGAGGATCGACCGCTGGTCGGGCCCCGCCGCGAGGGCGATCGCCGCCTGCTGGCGGGCGGTGAGGAGCGGACGGAGCGCCGCGAGCGCCGCCGCCGCGTCGAGGTGCTCGAGGGGAAGACGCGTCACCGCCCTCTCGGGCACCGCGCCGCCCGCCGCGTCGCCGGTGGCTCCATCGATCGCCTCGATCGCCGCGAGCGCCGCCGCGACCGCGGAGGGATCGCCCGCGACCGCGATGCGACCGGGCTCCTCGAGCGGAAGGATCGTCGGACGCTCCTCCTTGGGGACGCCCTGGAAGAGCGCGTCGAGCTTGCGGATCACGCCCTCCGCGGTCTCGCGCCCGAGCACCACCGTGCGGACCGTGCGTGGACCGCTGCCGGGTCGCGGCACGTCGAGGAGCGCGATCGTCTCGCGCACGCGGTCGATCCGCGGCTTCGTGCCGCGGGCGATGATCGAGTTGGTGCGGGCGTCCGCCGCGAGGGTGAGCCCCGCGAGGCGGTTCTCCTCGAGCTTCACCCGCTGGTTGTTCTGCGGGTTGATGACGTACTCGATGACCCGCTCGCCCATCAATGCCTTCAGCGACTCGATGAGCTCGGTCGCCTTCGCGTGCCGGAGCGGGATCTGCTCGACGATGTTCTCGACGTCCTCGCGATCGACCTCCTCGACGATCCGCTGGAGGCGTCGCACCTGCCCGGCGGTCTCGACGAGGATCACCGCGTTCTGCTGCTTGAGCGGCGTGACCGAGCCGTAGGAGGCGACGAGGTCCTTCATTTGCTCCGCCACCGCCTCCGCCGAGGCGTTCGAGAGCGGCAGAAGCAGCGTGATGATCTGGTCGTCGGTGACCGACTCGGGGACCTCGTCCACGAAGGTCGGGACGTTCTCCCGCCGCATCGCGTCGAGCTTCTGGAGGTGCAGGCGGTCCGCCTCGACCCGGAGCATGACGTCCTGGGTCTGGAGGAGGATGTTGAGGAGCTTGAGCGCCTCCGGCAGGTCGTAGGTGCGCGGCGAGAGGTAGTCGACGGTGCCGCTCGGCACCGGTGTCTCGCGGACGATGGGGAGCCCGGTGGTCCGGCTGAACCAGTCGAGCACCTGATCCCAGGTCTGACCCTTGAAGTTGAAGCGGATCTCCGCCGGCACGGGGGGCGGCGGCGGAGCGCCCTCCTGCGGCGCGGGGGAGGCTGGCGCGGACGAGGCTGGAGCCGTCGATGCTGCCGCGGTCGATGCTGGCGCGGCGGCAGCCTCCGTGGTTCCCGGACCTTGAGCCGCTCCGGAAGATTCGGTTCTCGGACCCTCGACCCCGGCGTCCTGCGCGGTCGCGCTGGTCAGGGGACCAATAAGGAACGCCGAGGCGACGAACGACGAAAGCACGCGCGTTCTCAACAGCGTCTTGAGCATCGCCTTCTCGGTCCTTTGACATGGGCGACGGCGGCGCGACCGCGATCGCTTCTCGGAACTACTGCCTCTGGGGATATCGGTCCCCGAGGGTCGAACCGACGAGCACGACGAAGGATTCATCGCCAAGGCGGAACTGCGCCCGGTCGCCCTGGATGCCAAGCAGCTCCGCGTCGCCGAGCCGCTGCGAGGGAAGCAGGGTGCGGGTCTCCCCGCTGCCGGAGTTGCGGAGCCAGACCTCCGGACCGCTCGGTCCCTCGACCATGCCCGTCACGAACCACTGGGCGTACGGGAACTCCGCGGGCGGCGGAGG
>Ga0194132_10007474_pt1 | contig 16258 bp, 15 predicted proteins | sample TA2KigOf80mmetaG_FD_148612 | JGI IMG/M metagenome (GOLD analysis project Ga0194132, IMG submission 148612) | Freshwater microbial communities from Lake Tanganyika, Tanzania - TA2015054 Kigoma Offshore 80m | ecosystem: Environmental > Aquatic > Freshwater > Lake | place: Tanzania: Lake...
CAGATAGACCAAGAACTCCAGAGGCTGTGGGACATGGCTGACACTCAGCCCAGCAAGGGACGTTCGGTAACAGTTTCATCTGAGGCAACCAAGTCCCTTCGGTAACAGTTTCTATTGACGCAACACGGGAGCTTGTATGTCAGTCCCGCCTTTGTTAAAATCTGGCCAGTCCTTCCTCTGGAAGGACCAGGTTCGGCTTTCAGGAGGAGGAGAGTATGCCAAACTTTTGGGAACTAATTATGATTCCCGGCGGGGAAGGTCCTTATGCGGGCCACCAGGGCCTGCACATGGACGCCTACGTGAGCCATCCCCTGCCCAGCGCCGGAACCACCTTCCCGGCCATCATCGTAGTGCAGGAAGCCTTCGGCGTGAACGCGCACATCCAGAAGGTCTGCGACAAGTTCGCCCAGGCGGGCTACGTAGCCATCGCCCCGGCTTTCTTCCACCGGTCCCAACCCAACCCCAAGCTGGGCTATGGCGATGCCGACGTGCCCGCCCGCAACAAGTTCATGGGCGCTCTTAAGGACAACGAAATCATCACCGACGTCAACTACACCGTGGACTACCTGCAACATATGTACCCGCGCACCCAGGGCCAAAAGATTGGCATTGTGGGCTTTTGCGTGGGCGGGCGCATCGCCTACCTGGCGGCCACCAGCTGCCCCGGCGTCAGCGCCGCGGTGTGCTACTACCCCGGCCGGGTCCTCATCCCCTTCGGGGAAGGCAACAAGGCCCCCATCGAGCTGACCAGTCAGATTAAGGTTCCGGTCATGGGCAACTTTGGCGGCCAGGACCAGAACCCCAGCCCCGCCGACGTAGCCAAGATTGAGGCCGAACTGAAGAAGGCCAAGGCCACCTACGACTTCAAGAGCTACCCCCAGGCGGGCCACGGCTTTAACTGCGACGAGCGGTCCAGCTACAACAAGGCTGCCGCCGACGACGCCTGGACCCGCACCATCGGCTGGTTTGACAAGCATGTCAAGGGTTCTGCCTCTGGCCGGACCGCTGCGGCGGGCCGCTCCGCGGGCGGGGCGCGCCGCCGGTAGACCATTACCCTCCAACCTGGCAAATGCTTAGGGGCGGGTTTCAAACCCGCCCCTAAGCATTTGCCGGAAGTATGGGTTGGAGTACGGCTATTTCTTCAGAAACGAGTTCCTGAACCGGTACAGGGTCATCTCCGGCTCAATGGGCGACACGGGCATGTACCCCGCCTCCTCAATCTTCGCCACAATGAACCAGGGGCCGTCTTCTTCCAGCGCCTGGCAGAACACCTGCTCCAAAGTCTCCAGGTCCCGCACCGTGGCGGTGTGGCTAATGCTGCAACTGCGGGCCACCTGCTCCAGGTCGGTGCCGCAGGCGGTGTGGCTGGGCTGGTGGCCGGTCTGGCCCCACTGCTGGTTGTCCCACACAATCACCACCAGGTTCTTGGGCTGCTCCCGCCCAATGCTGGCAATAGCCCCCAGGTTCATCAGCAGGGAGCCGTCGCCGTCCAGGGACACCACCTTCTCCGGGGTGGACAGGGCCATGCCCAGGGCCAGGGAGGAACACAGCCCCATGTTGCCGTAGGTGTAAAAGTTGCGGTCCCGGTGCCCGGCGTGCCACAACTCGTCGGTGGTGGGGCCCAGGTTAGCCACGATGGGCCGGTCGCCAGCATGGCGCAAAATCATCTGGGTGGCTTCAAACCTAAGCAAGTTTGCCTCCGTGCAGCAGCTGAGTCAGGCAGATGGCCACGGGCTGGCGGTTGGCGTAGCACAGCTTCATGGCGCCGTCCACAATTTTGTCCATCTTGTAGTCGTCGTCCAGGGTAAAGTGCACCAGTCCCAGCAGGTCCAGGATGGGCCGGGTGCTGCGGCCCATGGGCACCTGGGCGATGTTAAACTCGCCCGGACCGCCCCGCAGGTTGATAAACATGGGTATGGGCATCCGGTAGGGGATGCACATGCTGGCGATGGCGTTGATGCTGTTGCCAAAGCCGCTGGACTGCATGAACACCGCGGCGTTGCGCCCCACGGCGTAGGCCCCGGCGGCGATGCCGATGGCCTCCTCCTCCCGGGTGGCGGACACCAGGTGGAAGTAGGGGTCATTGTCAATCAGGCTGGTCACCTGATGAATGGAGATGTCCGGCACGTAGGCAATGAGCGAGGTGTTCCACTTTTTCAGGGATTCAACAATAGTCTCGGCCCAGTTCATGGCTTTCCTTCGTACCCCCATCCTGGCCTTCCCCCTTCTGAAGAGGGAAGGAGCATTTCCCTCTCCCCCCTGTCAAGGGGGAGAGTTGGAGTGGGGGTCGTCTCCCAACAAAAATCGTGTTTCAAGATAGCAGTGCCCGAAGAGAATGTCAAAGGCAGCAATATTCCAGGGCAATCGCATATTCCAGCCGTGTGTGCCGGGCACTGCTGATTGAGTAGTCTCGATGAAATCGGGACGTATCGAAATCAGCATGCCACCTGGTCTCGATACGTCCCGACGGTGTCGGGACTACTCGACCAACGGATGTTTGAGAATGTGATTACCCTGGGACTTACCCCTTGCCAGCCGCCGGATTGGGGTATATAAACAGGGAATCATCCAGTGGCACTTGGGCACTGCCTCTGGCGGAGCGTGCGGTATGGCCTTTGATTTCTTCGATGGGTTGAATGTACTGGACCTGGGCCAGGGCATCAGCGGCCCCTTCTGCGCCAAAATGTTTGCTGACCTGGGCGCGCGGGTGGTGAAGGTGGAGCCGCCCCAGGGCGACGCTGCCCGCCAGCTGGGGCCGTTCCCTGGCGACGCCCCGGACCCGGAGCGCAGCGGCCTGTTCCTGGCCCTGAACACCAACAAGCTGGGCGTTACCCTGAACTTGGAGTCGGCGTCGGGGCGGGAGTTGCTGCTCCAGCTGGTGGATGGCGCTGACCTGCTCATCGAAAGTTACCCGCCGTCTTATTTGCCCGGCCTGGGCCTGGACTGCGAGACCCTGCACCGCCGCAACCCCCGGCTGGTGGTCACCTCCGTCACGCCCTTCGGGCAGACCGGCCCCTGGGCCAATTACCAGGCCACTAACCTGATAATCTCCAACCTCAGCGGCCACTCCCGCGAGCACCCCGGCCCGGTGGATGATCTGGAATCCCAGCCGCCGCTGCAACTGGCGGCCCAGCAAACCCAGTTTGTGGCGGGACTGGCCGGGGCCACGGCCTCGGTGCTGGCCCTGAACCGGCGGCGGCTGACGGGTGAAGGCAGCCACGTGGATGTATCAGGCATGGAGGCTCTGGCCCTGCTGCCGCAGACCACTCTGGCGGACTTTGCCTTTGGCCGGCGTCCCAAGGGCCGTCACAAAGACGTGGCCGGGCGGCAGTCGCTGCTGGCCCTGCTGCCCTGCAAAGACGGCTACGTGGGCATCTCACCCCGCCAGCAGGACCAGTGGGAACGCTGCGTGGAAATGCTGGGCAGCCCAGAATGGGCCAAGGACCCCAAGTTTGCCACGCGGGAAAGCCGCCTGGCCAACTGGGACGACTTGGAACCGCGCCTGGCGGCCTGGACCAGCGGCTTCACCAAGGAAGAAGTTTACCGCAATGCCCAGGGACACCATATCCCATCCTTCCCGCTGAACACTGCCGCCGACCTGTTTACTTCCGCCCAGTTCCGGGCGCGGGAGTTCTTCCAGGAGGTGGAGCACCCCGCTGCCGGACCGCTGCGCTACCCCGGCTGGCCCATCCAGTTGGCCTCCGGTAAAAAGCTGGAATTGGCTCCTGCGCCCCTGCTGGGCCAGGACAACTCTGGCGTACTGGGGCCTGATGGCCTGGGGCTGACTCCGGAGGAACTGGTGTCCCTGCGGGCGCAGAACGTTATTTGAAGTTTACCCCCATCCTGACCTTGCCCCTTGTTAAGGGGGAAGGAACTCACCCTCCCCATTGTAAGGAGGAGGGCAGGGGTGGGGGTAGATGCATAGGAGGGCTTCCCATTGAAAATAGACCCGCGCCACTTTGAAGGGTTCAACCGGGTGCTCACCGGCGTGGTGGTGCCCCGGCCCATTGCCTTTGTCTCCACCATGTCCGCCGCCGGGCAGGTCAACCTGTCGCCTTACTCTTTTTTCAATGCCGTGGCCTATGACCCGCCCACCCTGGTGTTCTCCTGCTCCGTTTATGCCGCGGGCTGGCCGGACAAAAAGAAGGACACCCTGGCCCACATTCAGGAGACGGGCGAGTTCGTGGTCAACGTGGTGGTGGACGACATTGCCGAGGCCATGAACAAGACCGCTGCTGAGTTCCCAACGGAAGTCAACGAGTTTGAAGTGGTGGGCCTGACGCCCGTGCCCTCGGAACTGGTGCGGCCGCCTAGGGTGGCGGAGTCGCCGGTGAACATGGAGTGCCGCCTGAACCAGGTGGTGCCCATTGGCCAGGGCAGGCGCCAGCACGGCCTGGTCATTGGCGAGATTGTGCTGCTGCACATTCGTGACGACATCATCAGCGGCCACCGCATCAACCACCAGAAGCTGCGCCCCACAGGACGGCTGGCCGGTAACATGTACTGTCACACTGACCACGTCTTTGAATTGGTCCGGCCTGTGTACCGGCCGGGTGCCTGAATTGCCTGCTCACCATCATGCACCCGCGTCTGCTGCTGATTCCACGCACGCCAGCGCGCCCCAAGCCTCTGGAGGCAGAGGGGGGTCATCGGGCCGCTTCCAGACCTTTTCATCCCTGCGCCACCGGGACTTCATGTTCCTGTGGCTCTCCAACCTTTGTAACGCATCCGCCAGTTGGTTTGAACAGATTACTGTTCCCTGGGTGGTCTGGATAATCTCCCATTCTCCTTTCTGGGTTGGGGTAGCAGGTGGGATGCGTTCCCTGCCCTTCCTGTTCATTGGCCCCCTGGCTGGGGTGTTTGCCGACCGGTTCGACCGGCGCAAAATGGTGATTATCGTCCAGTCCTGCCTTGCCTGCGTGGTATTCCTCTTTGCCCTGGGCGTGTACAAAGGGTATGTTGTTGGCAGCACGGGAGTGGCCTACGCCCTGATTTTTACCTTTATTGGGGGGACGCTGCACTCCCTCATCCAGCCGGTGCGCCAGGCCATGGTGGCCAATACCGTGCCACGCAAAGACCTGTGGAACGCCATTGCCCTTAATTCCATCGCAGGCAACGTGGCCCGGGTGGTAGGCCCCGGACTGGGCGGCGTGCTCATTGCCTGGCTGGGTCCGGCAGTGAACTTCACCATAGAGGGTGTGCTCTACGTACTGATGGCCCTGGCCGTTGTTCCCATGACGCTGCCCTATCGTGAAGAAGTTACCGCCAAGAAAGCCACCGTGACCGCCAACCTGAAGCAGGGGTTTGCCTACGTAATGACTGAGCGCCGGATCTTGCACCTGTTGCTGCTCAGTTACATCCCGGCCCTGTTTGTGGCCCCAGTAATCCAGATCATGCCGGTAATTGCCGACGAAGTGTTGGGCGGCAAGTCCCAGGTTTACGGCTTTCTGGTGCTGGCCATGGGAGTGGGAGGCATAATCGGCACCATGATTTTTGCGTCCATGGGGCGTACTTCCACCAAGGGAATCCTGGGGATGCTGGCACTGCTTTTGCTTTCCCTCGTAGTGATAAGTATCGGCATTTCTTCCTGGCTATATGCCTCCATCGCACTCATGTTCTTGCTGGGCTTATTCCGCATCGCTTTCCAGATTAACAACAACACCCTGCTGCAAATGGAGATAGCCGACGGTCTCCGGGGCCGGGTCATGGCTATTTACCACCTGGACCACGGCTTTACTCCCTTTGCCAGTTTGCTGGTGGGCCTGATGGCTGAGTTCACCACCGCCAGTCTGACCGTGACGGTGGTGGGGATAATCAGTCTGATTTTGGCTACGTACTCCTTCTTGGCCTACAAAGACGTGCGGCAATTGCAGCAGGCACGGTGAATAAGGCCACACCAATCTGAATCCATGAATGCACAGCGAGGTTTCAATCATGGACAAACTTCCTCTGGATGGCGTGCGCATTGCCGATTTCAGCTGGCAGATCGCCGGCCCCACCTGCACCCGCTACCTGGGCATAATGGGCGCCGAGGTCATCCGCATCGAGAGCAACCGACGCCCCGACCCGTACCGGGAGCGCAGCATCAGCCACTTTATCAACCAGTCCAAGAAGAGCATCACCCTCAACCTGGGCCATCCCAAAGGTCTGGAACTGGCCCAGCGCCTTATTGGCCTCAGCGACGTGGTCATTGAGAACTTCGCCCCCGGCGTCATTGAGCGTTTGGGGCTAGGCTACCAGGAGCTGCGGCAGGTCAAGCCGGAGATTATCATGCTTTCTTCCGCTGGGCTGGGCCACTCTGGCCCGGATTACAAGCAGGTGGCTTACGGCACGCTGATTCAATGTTTTACCGGTTGGAGCGCCCAGCAGGGCTACCCCGGCCATGAGCCGGACATTGGCGGCATCTGGACGGACCCGGTGGTGGGGATGCTGGAGGTCTTTCTGATTAACGCCGCCCTGCACAGGTGCTGGCAGTCGGGCCAGGGGCAGTACATTGACCTGTCCATGGCGGAAGCCACCACCATGTTGCTGCCCGAGGCGGCGCTGGACTATTCCATGAACCAGCGGGTGCAGGAACCCCTGGGCAACCACCACCCAGCTTATGCGCCCCACGGCAATTACCCCTGCCGGGGAGAGGACCAGTGGATTGGCATTGCCGTGACCAGTGATGCCCAGTGGCAGGCCCTGTGCCATACCCTGGGGCTGGCTGTGCTGCTGCCTGACCCGCGTTTTACCGATGCCCTTTCCCGCTGGCGGAACCAGGACGCCCTGGACTCTCTGCTGGCTGGCGTCACCCGCCAGCAGGACGGGTTGGAGCTGATGGAGCGCCTCCAGAAAGCGGGAGTGCCCGCTGGCCCGGCCATGTCGGTGGACCAGCTCTGGCGCAGCCCGCACCTGCGGCAGCGCGGTTTCTTCCAGACCTACCAGGGCCAGGATGGCAAGTCCAGGGAACTGCCCGCCACCCCCTGGCGGCTGGACGGCGAGGGGGGCGGTAGTATGACCGCCCAGCCGGTGCGCGGGGAGCATAACGCCTACGTTTTTGAGGAACTGTTGGGTATACCGCAGCCGGAGGTGGAAGCTCTGGTGGAAGAGCAGGTCATTTACTGAATAGCCGGTATCGGGTCAACCAGCCTTTCGTTATTCCAGCGCAAGGCGGAACAGCGGTACGCCTTTGCTATATCTGTACTTGGAGTAGTGTATCAGTTTGCTTAAGGACTCAACTCGTCGCACCCCGACTTGTCGGGGTGCCCAGATACTTGCATGATTTAGGATCTTCCTAGGTTCCCGCTTGCGCCGGAACGACGAAGGGCTAATTGATACACTACCGTACTTGGACACTGGCCCCGTATCAAGTACGGGGCAGGCGTTTCGCGGTGTGATGGTTAGAGCCCTGGCTTTCTGCCACAGCAAGCTGACCCACTGCCCCAGGCTGGACTCGCTTCCTTTCAAACCGGGGCCGGTCACTCCAAGGTCACGTTCCATGCGTCGTACCCGTAGAGCCAGTCCGTATTCGGTTCAGCCGTCCGCATCCAGGTGTTGGCGCTGGAGATGGCCTGAATGCGCGAGGTCCGCGGTTTGCGGTGGGCTTCGTACCTCTGGAAAGCTCCCTCCACGTCCTGGCCGCCGGCGTCCGCCAGGCAGCGCGCCAGCACTGCCGCATCCTCAATGGAGGTGGCCGCTCCCTGGGCCATGTACGGAGTCATGGGGTGGCAGTCGTCGCCCAGCAGCGCCACCCGGCCCTGACTCCAGCGGGAGAAAGGCTCCCGCTCCAGAATGGCCCACTTGTGGCACGATTGGCACGCGTCCAGCACCGCCTGCACGTCAGGGTGGAAGTCCTGATATGCTTGCCGCAGCACGTTGATGTCGCCGGTGGTTGACCAGGACTCGGGTGTCATCCACTCAGGCGGCTCCGGCAAGCTGGTGACGAAATACACTTCATCGCGGGCCGCGGTGGTGTAGTAAATTACGATGTGCCGGTCAGCGCCCCACCACTTGGTGCGGGACTTGCCCAGGTCCCGCCCGTGCAGCAAAGATGCAGAAAACACGGCCCGGTAGGCCACCCTGCCACGATTATATGGCCGCTGCTCCGGCCCCAGAATAATGTCCCGCACCACTGAATGCACGCCATCGGCCCCCACCACCGCATCGGCTTCCGCCCTGCCGCCATTGGCGAAGGTCAGCACCACGCGGTCAGCCGTCTGCTCCAGGCCCGTCAACCGGTGTCCCAGGTGAACGCACCAGGCGGGGACTGCGTCAGCCAGGGCGGCATGTAAGGTGGTGCGGTGCATACAAAGATATGGTGCGCCGTAGCGTCCTTCAGGCATGGGCAGTTCATTGACCACCTCGCCGGTATTGGCGTGGCGGTTCAGGTGTGAGAATGGGGCAAAGGCGGCCTGGCGCAGAGAAGCTTCTACTCCCAGGCCCCGCAACACTTTCATGGAGTTGGGCATCATCTGGATGCCCGCGCCCACCCGGCCAAACTGCCTGGCCTGCTCATAGACTTGGACTTCAATGCCAACTTGCCGCAGTGCAGCCGCAGCAGTAAGGCCGCCAATCCCGGCGCCCACAATGGCTACGGAGAGTTTGGGCTTGGTCATGGCTGGCCCTCCTTACTAACATTGCACAACTGAGGCATTTCCATCAGAAATGGTCGCTGGACTGCCCGCGGCGGCGGCCCGCCAGGGGGCGCAGGGCAGAATCCACGCCCAGGGCTGCGCGCCACTCCTGGAGTGCGTCCGGAGGCATGGCGATGTTCCCCTCCAGGGCTATGCCCAATGTGCGGGGAACGGCTATTCCAGCCAGCCGGGCAGCTACGCCGTTCACGCCATCGGCAATAATCAGAATGCGGGTCTGAAAGTGTTCGCCGCCAGCCTTGACCGCCACGGTCCTGGGATGGACTTCTACCTGGGTGACGGTGTGGCCTTCCCGCAGTGATGCCCCGGCGGCTAAAGCCTGCTCCAGGAGATGGGCATCCAGCCGGGCGCGCTGCGTCAGGTAAGCAAGTGGCTCTGAGGAAGATTCTCCGTCGTCCCGATGTCATTGGGACTCCTCAGAATGACATCCTTCATTTTGTTAGGCACTCTGCCCGTGGGGCAGCCCGGCAGGCCCCTTCCCGAAACCATCCTCAATGATTCAACGGCGTAATCCAGATGAACAAGTAGCCTCGAGGGTAAGCGGGTCATGGGTCTCTCCAGAAGAAAGGTAATAGTGATTGCGGCGGCCCTCACCGCCGTTCTGGTTTTGGTAGTTGTGGTGGGAGTAGTGGGCTGGTATCACTTGTTCAGGCAAGTGCCCACGTATTACGCATCCCCAGAGGAACACTTCAAATATGGCTCCATTGGGGCCGAGGAAGCCACCGGCATCCCTTACTACATATGGCTGGTGCTGCCTCCATATTTCCGGACAAACTGCCGGGGCCGGGCGGTTATGCTTCCCTGGGACTCAAGTGGGGGGCTGGCAAGGAAATGCCCCTTGGGTTTACTAAAGAGACCATAGGCTTTCCCCGGGTGGCCATCAATTGCAGCACGTGCCACATAACCCGGTACCGCACTTCGCCGGAAAGCGAACACCGGCTCATCCTGGGCGGCCCATCCAATGAGCTGGACTCCCAGGGCTATCAACTCTTTATGATTGCCGCCGCCAGCGATCCCAGGTTCAACTCAGACAACATCCTCAACGAAATTGCCAAGGTCCATGAGCTGTCTTGGGTGGAGAAGCTGTTCTACCGCTACATCATCATCCCCAGGACCAAGCAGGCCTTGCTGGAACAGAAAGAGTTGTTTGCCTGGACAGAACACCGGCCTCCCTGGGGGCCGGGCAGGCTGGACCCCTTTAACCCCATGAAATTCCAGACCTTCAAACTCCCAGAAGACGGGTCGGTAGGTAATTCCGACATACCACCCATTTGGAACCAGCGGCCCCGCATAGGCATGTCCTTGCACTGGGATGGCTTGCTGGGGACCTTTTGGGAGATTGCCATCAACTCGGCCATTGGTGACGGCGCCGTTGGCGACGCCCTGGACTTTGATTCCCTGCATCGCGTGGAAGCCTATTTGCAAGAGGTGTCGCCGCCAGCCTTCCCCTTCCCGGTGGACCAGGCCCTGGCAGCCCAGGGCAGCCAGGTCTATGCCAAGCATTGTTCCGCCTGCCATGCCTTTGGCGGAACAAGGACGGGCACAGTCATTCCCATTGATGAAATTGGCACGGACCGGCACCGGACGGATGCGTGGACCGAAGGGGAGGTCAAGGCCTGGATTAAACTGGCGGAGGAATACGACGAGTTCGAGTTTGTGACCATTGGCAAAAGGGTTGGGTATGTTTCCATGCCGCTGGATGGGGTGTGGGCGCGGGCGCCCTACCTGCACAATGGCTCCGTGCCTTCGCTGCAAGACCTGCTTACCCCGCCGGAACAGCGGCCCAAGCTGTTCTACCGCGGCTACAACGTTTACGATCCGGCCAAGGTGGGCTTTATCACCAGCGGGCCGGAGGCGGAGCGGGGCGGCTTCAGGTACGACACCTCGGTCACGGGCAACGGCAATGGGGGGCACACATACGGCGCCGAACTATCGCCCGCGGAAAAAGCAGCCCTGATTGAGCACCTGAAGACCCAGTGATTGCCATTCCAAAGTCTGACGGTTAGGGAATTTGACATATGACCACTACTACTCCCGCGTCAACCAATGCGCCAGCCGGAGCGCCCCGCCGCATCAGCACCTTTTGCGCCAGGTTTTCCGCGGACGCCACCTTCTTCCAGCCGCAGAACGTGGAGGAACTCCAGGCCATTCTGGCCATGGCCCGGCGGGAAAAGAAGACTGTGAAGGTCATTGGCGCGGGCCATTCCTTCAGCAGTATGGCATTGACCGATGGCTACATGATTAACTTGGACCACCTGAACCACGTTGAGGAACCGGTACAGACTGCCGACGGCTGGACCGTCAAGTTAGGAGCAGGAGCCCGGCTCAAGCAGGTTAACCGCACGCTGTGGGAAAAGGGCTTTGCTTTGGGCAATATGGGAGAGGTGGCCGAGCAGAGCATGGCGGGGGCCTCTCAGACCGCCACCCACGGCAGCGGCACCGGGGGCAACTCCGCTTCCTCGATAGTGGCCATGCAGCTGCTTACTGCCGATGGCCGGTTGATGAACTTGCCCCAGGATGATCCCAAACTGTTCCGGGCGGCGTGCGTAGGTTTGGGCGCCATTGGCATCGTCACCAGCCTGACGTTCAAAGTCCAGCCCAAATTCTATATTGAGGAGACCATTACCGCGCCTCCCTTTGACCAGGTACTGGCAGACATGCCCAAGCTTATTGCGGAAAACCCCCGCATCCGGTTTCGGTGGATGCCCCATACTAACCAGGCCCAGGTGTCCATCCTGCGGCCTACGGACCAGAAACCTTCCCGGGAAAGGTTGGAGCCCCGGGCTGTCTCAGGCGTGGAAATCTGGTTTGTGGACCGGCTGACTGGCATAGGACATGCCTTCCCATCCTTTGTGCCCTTCTCCAACCGGATTCTTGGCCTCACCTATCTCTACCGCCAGGGAAAGACCGTTGACCTCAGCTTCCGCCGCTTCGCCAATGGAGTTGGGCAACTGCTCAAGCCCCACGAGGAAATCGAGTACGGCGTGGCGATGAACGACGCCCCCCGCTCCTTCTTGGCCGTCCGGAAACTCATCGAGGACAACGGCCTCAAAATCAACTTTGCCGTGGAACTGCGCTTTGCCCCGGCCGATGAAAATTACATGAGCCCAAGTTATAAGCAAGACATGGCCTACATTGGCGGCAACAGCATCCAGGGCCGGGACGCTGACCGCTACTTCGCCATGTTTGCCAAGCTAATAATGGAAGAGTTCCAGGGACGCCCTCACTTGGGCAAAGACCTGGTGGGGGTGACTCCCGAGTACCTTCAGCAGGTGTACGGCGACGGGTACCGGGAATTCAAGCAGGTGATGGAAAAATACGATCCCGAAGGACTGTTCGCCAACGATTTTGTGCGAAAGATGTTTCCCAGGTAGCCATCCAGCGCCTGCTCTTGTTAAAGCAGGCCAGGACACCGAGGAATTTGTCTCCGAGTAAACTCACTGACTGCTCCTGAGTCAACGGGAGCCAGGTGTATTTCTGCAAAGATGAATCCCATTCTGCACTTCCGCAAACCAGCCACTGCAATCCAGGTAGAGCAAGTCCGGCTCCTGTACTCCAGCGCCAGCTTTGGGTACTTGGCCACAGCGTTTAACGCGGTCTTGCTGGCCCTGGTATTGTGGGCGGTATCCTCGCAAACCATCATTGTGTTGTGGCTGGTCTCTACTCTTGCCTTTACTGGCCTGCGCCTGGCCCTGGTCAGGAAATTTCACAGGGTCCAGCCTGGCCCGGAACGCATTGCTGTCTGGGGGAACCTTTTTGGTGCTGGGGCGGTCCTGTCGGGCATCGGCTGGGGAGCTGCGGGATTCTTCCTGTTTCCAGAGTCTTCAACAGCCCATCAGGTCTTTTTGGCATTGGTCTTGGCTGGCATGATCGCGGGGGCTGTGGGGCTAATGGGCCCCCGACTGGGGGTGTTCCTGGGCTTTACTGTTCCCGCCGCGCTGCCCATAGCCTTGCGGCTCCTCACCATTGGCGGTGGCGCCGCCCCTGCAATGGCCGGCATGGCTGTGTTGTTCACCGGCCTAATGGCCCTCACCGCCTGGAAATTTAACAAGGTCATGGTGTCATCCCTGCAATTGCGGTTTGCCAATGCAGATTTGCTGGCGACTTTGACTGGCGAAAAGGCGATGGTGGATGCGCTGAACGCAAAGCTCACCGCCGAAATCAAAGAGCGCCAGTTGGTTGAGGTGGACCTGCGCAACGCCAGGGTGGAGCTGGAAGAAAAGGTCAAAGAGAGGACTGGCCAGCTGGAAGCCGCCGCCAAGCAGCTGCGCGGGGAAATGGAAGTGAGCCGCCGCCTGGACCAGCAATTGCAGCAAGCCCAGAAAATGGAGACCGTTGGGAGGCTGGCTGGAGGGGTTGCCCACGATTTTAATAACCTGCTGACCGTCATGCTGGGTTATGCGGAAATGGCGCGTTCCTTCCAGGATAATCCTGGCAAACTGGACAACTGTCTTGAAGGTATCCACACGGCGGCCCAGCGGGCGGCTAACCTGACCAAGCAATTGCTTGCCTTTTCCCGGCGGCAGTTAGTCAACCCCGAAGCCATCAACCTCAACGAGCTTTTGCTCGGTATGGCCCCCCTGCTGAGGAGGGTAATCAGCGAGAGCGTGGAGCTGGTTATTCTGCCGGGGTCTGACTTGTGGACTACTTGGGCTGACCGCAGAGAAATTGAAAGGGTAGTAATGAACCTGGTGGTGAATGCGCGGGACGCCATGTCCCATGGCGGCAAGCTCACCGTATCTGCGGGGAATCTTGTCTTGAGCCAGTCAGATGCATCGGCATTCCCGGAAGTGGCGCCGGGAGAGTACGTGTTGCTTGCTGTGCAAGACACCGGAGTGGGAATCCCTGACGAGATTAAATCGCATATCTTTGAACCCTTCTTTACCACCAAAGGAGTGGGTCAGGGGACTGGGCTGGGGCTTTCCTCATGCTACGGCATAGTTGCCCAGGCAGGCGGCTTTATGACCGTGGAGAGCGCCGTGGGGGCAGGCACCACCATGCGCGCTTTTCTGCCCAAAAAGGAAATGGTGGCGGGCCATGTGGAAACAGAAGGGGCGCGGGATGATTTGCCCCGCGGGAGTGAGACCATTTTAGTAGCTGAAGACGAAGCCAATATCCGCAGTCTGGTGAGCCAGGTGCTGCAAGAACACGGGTACCAGGTTATTCAAGCTATGAACGGAGCGGAAGCACTGACGGTATTCAATCAATGCCTGAACGGCCAAGACCGCAACGATGGCATTGATCTCCTCATCACCGATATTGTGATGCCTCAAATGGGGGGCGTCGAGCTGGCGAACCAGGTGCGCAGCCAGCGCCCGGACCTTCCCATTCTGTTTATGTCCGGCTATGCCGAGGGCGTAGATATGGATAAGATAAAGTCCATTGGCCCCAGTTGTTGACCAAGCCCTTCTTGCCTGACCAGTTAGTGCTTAACGTGCGGGAAGTCCTCGATGAGGAACCAAGCCCTTACGTGGGAGTCAGGGTTGGGCCTCAAGTTGCTCCTTCATCCGTTTCAGGGCGTCGGCCATGGCGTGTTTAAAGAAGAACTTCACCAGTAGCGCTCCCACCAGGCTTATCAGCGGCGTAGTGAGTTCAAAGTAGTAGCTCCAGGTAATCCGGTTCCCTGTGCCCTCCGGCAAAATGGTCCAGGCAGCGCCCCCTTCCGCACAAATAAGCCGAAGGGAAAGTCAAAGCCGCTCAAGACCTCATATTCAAAAAACTCCGGTTTGCGCACACTCAGAACGCGCTCTTCCGCAATTCGGCCGTCGGTGGTCGCCACTCGCTGCTCCAAGCCCCCGGCAATAGACCGGTGATTGCTGGTTACTTCAATTTTTTCCACACCCGGAATGGGGCCCCATCCCCAGAAATAGTTTGGGAAATTATCGGGAGTGGTGACATAATCCCAGATTGCCTCCTGGGGCGCGTTGATGAGCACCGAGGCTTTAGTCCGCATTTTCATGGTGTTTCAAGCCTCCATTGTGGAATCCTTGATTTAGGACGTCAGGGTCGCAATGTGCAATCGGGAAGTTCCCATGCGGCGAAGTATGAACCCATCCCAAAACACCGCTCATGGTGAGCACATGCGGGGCAAGACATTTTGAAGGCCTAGCAAAATGAAGGGTGTCATTCTGAGGAGTCCCGATGACATCGGGAAGACGAAGAATCTGGGGTGGGCCAAATACCCACCACCCGGACCCTTCGTCCTTCAGCCGAAGGACTCAGGGTGACAGCTTCGGAATTTTGTTAGGGGTTCTTAATTAAACACCTTCTCAAATGTTATATAAGATTGACGCTGGTGAATACCGAAACTATACTCGCCTGCAACCAGAATAGCTCTTGGCCTGACCCAGGGATGTTCCATTGGACTTATTTTCCCTGGGATTAGGCCAAGGTGACAAGGGCCATCCCCCAATGGGTGATGCCCCGGAGCTATTCATGGCATTGCAAGCTCTAGACAGGAGGCGGCAAGGCATGACCACTGTTGGTGCAGGCCGATATACCTACAGTTTCATTCAGGACTGGGCCAAACTCCCGGAAGGGGAGACATTTGGGGTGGTCAGTTCTTTGGCCACCGATTCCCAAGACCGCGTGTACGTTTTTCAGCGGAAGGACCCGCCCATCGTCATTTTTGACCCGGATGGCAATTACATTGGTTCTTGGGGCAATGGGGCCATCAACGTGCCCCACGGCTTCAACATCGTGAATGACCTGGTGTACCTGACAGACCGGGAAGACTCGGTCTGCCTTAAATACACGTTGGACGGCAAGCCGCTCCAGATTTTGGGGCAGCGGGGCGTTCACTCGAATACGGGATGTGAGAAGGCTGGCGATCTGGTGCCCCAGGCGTCCGGTCCCTTCAACTTTCCCACCGAGATGTTCCCTTCCCCCACCGGCGACCTTTACGTCTCGGACGGCTACCGCAATGCCCGCATTCACCGTTTCTCCCCCGACGGGCAGCTCATCGCCTCCTGGGGTGTCCCCGGCAAGCGCGGGCCTGGACAGTTCCATCTGCCCCACAGCATTTTGGTGGACCAAGAGACCCTGCTCTATGTCTGCGACCGGGAGAATAACCGCATCCAGATTTTCACCGGCGATGGCGAGTTCACGACCATGTGGACCGACATGACTCGTCCCAACGATATTTCTGAAGGCAAGGACGGCAACTTTTACGTTGCAGAATCCTCTTTTCAGGGGTCCAAGCCGCGAATCAGCGTCAGGGACCGGCAAGGCAAGGTGCTGTCGGCGTGGGAATGCCGGTCAGCCCACGGCCTTTGGACCGACTCTAGAGGCGATGTGTACCTGGCATTGACGGGCGCCAAGAGCGTGGACAAGTACGTGCGCCAGCGCTGAAGCTTGCCCTGGCCCTTGAATTAGCAAACCTGGAGGCCCTGGAAACTAATTCTTCCGGGGCCTCTTTCTTAGAGGGTGTCCAAAAAGTCATTGCGAGGGGCGTAGCCCCGAAGCAATCGCGTGCCCAGGACAAGATTGCTTCGCTTCACTCGCAATGACCAGAGACAATCTTTTTAGACAACCTCTAAGAGGGTGTGTGACAATTCCCGCTGGTGGTGAGTCCCGACGTATCGGGATCCCGACCAGGTCGGGGCTTGTCGAACCATGAGCGGGCT